>Ga0315280_10005018_pt1 | contig 19176 bp, 17 predicted proteins | sample YL17G06_40_MG_FD_203697 | JGI IMG/M metagenome (GOLD analysis project Ga0315280, IMG submission 203697) | Sediment microbial communities from Yellowstone Lake, YNP, Wyoming, USA - YL17G06_40 | ecosystem: Environmental > Aquatic > Freshwater > Lake > Sediment | place: USA: Wyoming | collected... | reverse complement strand
TTTCGGGTCCTGTCCATAGATGAGGTTTCCCGCGGCATTGTTGATGGGGTACATGGAAGTCCAGCCATCGCCCAGGGAGCTGACGATGGGCGTTACGCCGTTTTTCTTGAGGGTATCTCCCACGGCGACAAACTCATCCCAGTCCTTCGGAATGCCGAGCCCAAACTTGTTGAAGATATCTTTGTTGTAGAAGGCTCCTACGGCCAGGTGGTTCCAGGTAAGCCCATAGACCTTTCCGTTCTTCACCAGGCAGGTGGCGGCTATGTCGTCGAATATCCCGCTTTTAATGATTTTCGTGTCGCTAAGATCCATAAAGAGCCCGCTGGCGGCCATCTGCTTGTATTGCGGGAACATCTGGGTAGTGCAGATGTCCGGCAGGTCATTGGATGCCGCCAGAGCCTGGATCCTCTGGTCATACTGCCTGGAGTTCATCGCCTCATACTGGATCGTGAAGCTCGGGTTCTTTTCCATGAACCCTTTATTTACCTTCTGGATGGAAGGAGCTCCCTCCGGGTTCAGGTCGAGCATGGTCAGTGTTACTTTTCCACCTACCGGCGCGGCTTCCTGCTTGCCGCCGGCAAAAGCCAACAGGGCGGTGACCATGAAAAGGGCAAGAAATAAAAGCTGAATCTTTGCCTTTCCCATTTACGTCTCCTTTCGAATTGAATCCTCCGAAACCCATATGGATTGAAAACATCAGTTCATTGCTTTAAGGCTTATGCCATTCGGCACGAACTGTTCTTTTCTAAGGCGGTTTTCGGCGCATAAGAGACACCTCCTTTCAGTGGGAATAGATCCCCAGGAACGCGCTCTGACTTATCATGTGGATGATGTTTTTAAGCTGCTCAAGCGCGTCCTCAGGATTCCAGCTCTCCGCGATGATCTTCTGGATGCCCTGAGATACGAAGGATAGGGAACGCGTGAAAAGACGTTGGTTAAGAGGAAATGCCGAAACGGTTTCCATCTGATCGATGCAAACCGCTGCGAACGGATCATCCTTGAAAAAGGGCTTGTTGAGGGCATCCCGCATGGGGGGCAGGCAGCCGGAGGATTTGAAGTAGTACTTGATGATATCTTCATTCGTGGTGAGGAATTCGATCCACCTGCAAGCAGAGACGATATCCCGGCACTGCCTGGAGATCGCCAGGTGATGGCTGAATAAAACACTTTCCGATTTCCCGGAAGGTCCTGCCGGGATTTTCACGATCCTGTAGTGACTGGCAAACTCTTCCCGAAAACTGCTTAACTGGCGGAAAAGCCCCTTCATCCAGGGGCCGTCGATCCAGAAAGCGATCCGATCCGAAGTGAACAGCATCCTGCCATCGACCACGCTCTTTATGCCCGGCACCGCGCCCTTGCGGTAGAGAGCGCTGATCCACTTCAAGGCGTTCGCATTTTCCTCACTAGCGATCGTGATATTGCCCAGGGTGTCGGAAAACCCTCCCTTGAAGGAGAGGAAATAGGGGTACAGCCAGAGAAAAGTCGGGTCTTTGCTGGCTAAGGGCAGGCAGATGCCCCAGGTATTCGGGTTACCGCAGGAATTGACTCTTTCGCAGATCTGTAAAAGCTCATCGAGGGTGACGGGGACCGTTTCCGGATCGATACCTGATTTCTTCAAAACGTTCCGGTTGCAGTAAAGGATGAAGGGTGAAAGAGCCCAGCTTAGGGAGATGATCCTTTTCTCTACCTGCCCGCTCTCGACATCGATCGGGTATCTTTTCCTCAGGTCGTTGTGATTGATGTACCCGTCGAGGGGCAAAAGCACCTCGAAATCGTTCAGAATAGCGATAAAATGAGGAACAAGTTGCGCGACATCGGGCATCTTTCCGGTCAGAGCGAGCCTTATAAGCTGCTCCACCGTCTGATAGTAAGGGATGGGAGTATACCGCAACTTCAGATCCGGATTGATGGAGTCGAAAGACGAGATCATCTGCTGAATAAAAACATCTCCGGGAGGTTCAGTCCCGATCCAACCGGAAAAGTTGAGTTCTTTTTCCCTCCTCACGATGAAGGTACCTTTGCCTTGGACTTTTTCGAGCATGCCCTCCGTCACGTATCTGTCGATCGCTTTCCGCAAGGTGTGCCGCCCGATCTTTAATTCCTCGATCAGCTCCGCTTCAGTAGGCAGGCGATCCGAGTTCTGCCTTTTCAACTCTTCGATCAGCGACAGGATCTTTTTCTCTACCCTGATGGTATATGAGTTAGCCATGGCATCGTCCAATATCTCATATAATTCAGATTAAGTTATTCGAAATATCCGCATTATTCGGATATCTACAACTATTATAGCCTGCTCTCTGGGATCTGTCAAAATTTATTTTGCGCCGGTTGAATCCATTACCTGCCGTTGGATTCAAGTAGAATCTATGCTATACTCTCCTGGCGGGAAATCAGATGAAGATAGATGGCGACTCACCCCTTCTTCCCGTGGAGATCGTCCTCAACAGCTCCTGGTGGTTCCACCGTGAAGGCATCACCTTTGACGAGGACTTCTATTTCCACCCCGCCAAACGGGTTGAAACGGAACGGCACATGGAGCTGGCTCTTTATGAGCGTTGGGGGAAATACGGCCTGGGCGGCAGTTATCAGGAGCACAAACCGGAGGTGGGTCCCGTGCACCTCGCCGCGGGATACATCATTTCGGGAATGCTCGGATGCCAGATCGAGTTCCCTCCTGCAGCCTCACCGATGGTCCATTGTGCGGGCAGGGAGGAGCTCAAAATCGATGTCGAGGCCGCTTTTAAGAGCCCGATATACAGGAAGTTTGCCAGTTTAATGGATACCCTTAAGGGTAAGTATGGCTTCCTTTCCGGTGATGTGAACTGGAGCGGTGTATTGAACGCCGCTCTGGACCTCCGCGGGCAGGCTCTTTTTCTCGATATATTCGACAGTCCAGAAAGGGTGTCTGCATATTTTAACGCTATTGCCCGGGTTATCGAGCGATTCACGGACGGAGTGTTGAAGCAAACAGGAACAACCTCGATCTCCGTAAACCGCACGGTCCGATATTTTGATCAGCCTGTTTTTCTCCACTCGGAGTGCTCGAATACCATGATATCCGCGGCGGACTACGAACGGTTTTTACTCCCCATCGATGAAGCCTGGAGCTTGACCCACCGGCCATTCGGCGTTCACCACTGCGGCGCGGACCCACACCGCTTCGCGGCAAGCTACGCCAAGATACCGCATCTGGATTTCCTGGATGTCGGCTGGGGAGGAGACATAGCCTTGTTGCGCCAATACCTCCCCGACACCTTCCTGAACATACGCTTGAGCCCAGTGGAGATAAATAAGCAAACGATCGCCGAAATCCGGGAAACGATAAGGCGATTGGTCCAACAGTCAGGGAATGTGCAACGCACCGGCGTCTGCTGCATCAACATGGACCAGGATGTGAGCGACGACAAGATTACCACGATCCTCCAGACCGTGCAGGAACTCAGGAAGGAGTTGGCCCATAATACGCAATCACGCTGAAGCTGGCGGACGGTTTCCATCTCTCCTTTAGGAAGACACGCGCTTATTTGTTATAACTGATCATCAAGCCGATCAACGCCGGCGGTGCCCATCACGATCTCGAGGCCCTGGCCGGGGGAGCCCGAGCCCGGGCGGGCTAGAAATCCTCGAAGCCGCTGCTGTCGGCCAGGAACTCGGGGAACACGTACACCAGCACCCCGGACTTGCGCACCTTGAGGTCCGCGTAGCCCTGGGTTACGAGCTTGTCCAGGTTTTTGCGCGCCTCCTCCAGGCCGATGTCCCCCTCCAGGGCCACCTCCCCGGGGGTCACGATGCCCGCGTTCTTCTTGGCCGTACGCAGGATGACCCGCTCGATGGACTCCTTCTTGGGGAAGCGGGGCAGGGGACCTTCCTCGTACAGGGCGCGCCGGTAGCCGCTTCCCAAGTTGGCCTCCCGCACCATGGCGGGGATGGTGAAGAAATCGGCGATGGCCCCGACCATGAACAGCCCCCCGGTGAAGAAGTAGAGGAGCCCCGAGCCGATCCGGCCCAGGTAGAAGCGGTGAAAGCCCAGGGCGCCGCAACCCGAGATCAGCCAGAAGAAATATGCCACCGCCGTGCTGTAGGTCTCTTCAACCATCCTTCGCCGCCTCTCAGGGGTAGAGCCGGGAGAGGGTGCGGGGGAAGGGGATCGCCTCGCGCACGTGCTTGATGCCCGTGATCCAGGTCAGGGTTCTCTCCAGCCCCATGCCGAACCCCGAGTGGGGCACCGAGCCGTACTCCCGCAGCTCCAGGTACCAGGTGTAAGACTGCTCCGGCAGCTTCTCCTCCCGGATACGCGCCAGCAGCCTGGCGTAGTCGTCCTCGCGCTGGGAACCGCCGATGATCTCCCCGTAGCCCTCCGGGGCCAGGAGATCCGAGCAGAGCACCGTCTGTGGATCGGCGGGGTTCTCCTTCATATAGAAGGCCTTGGCCTTCTTGGGGTAGTTCATCACGAACACCGGCTTGTCGAAGCGGCTGGCCAGTGCCGTCTCCTCGTCCCCGCCCAGGTCGTTTCCCCACTGGATGGTGAAACCTTCTTTCTGCAGCAGGGCGATGGCCTCCCGGTACTCGATCCTGGGGAAGGGCGGGGTGATCTTCTCCAGCACCTTGGGGTCGCGCTCCAGGGCTTGCAGCTCCGGGCCGCAGGCGGCCAGCACCTCTTGAACCAGAACGCAGATCATTTCCTCCTGGAGCTTCATGTTGCCCTCGTTGTCCAGGTAAGCCACCTCCGCCTCCAGCATCCAGAACTCGGTCAGGTGGCGGCGGGTCTTGGATTTCTCCGCCCGGAAGGTGGGCCCGAAGTTGTAGACCTTGCCGAAGCCCATGCAGGCCGCCTCCAGGTACAACTGGCCGGTCTGGGCCAGATAGGCGTTGCCCAGGTCGAAGTATGAAATGGAGAACAGCGAGCTGGCGCTCTCGCCGATCGCCCCGGTGAGGATGGGGGTGTCGATCAGGATGAAGCCGCGCTTGTTGTAGAAGTTCCTCAGGGAGGAGATGGCCCGGTGACGGATGCGCAGGAGCGCCCCCGGCCGCCTGGAGCGCAGCCAGAGGTGCCTGTTCTCAAGCAGGAAGTCGATGCCGTGGTCCTTCTTGGCCAGGGGATAATCCTTGTTCGGGTTCTGGACTACCCTAATCGCGGTCACGCTCAGCTCGCAGCCTCCGGGCGAGCGCTTATCCGTCCTTACCTTCCCCTGGACAATCAGGGAGGCTTCCATTTTCAACGAGCCCAGGGCGGTGAAGCTCTCTTCGTCGCACTCCCCCGCAACGGCCACGCCCTGGATCCGGCCGCTTCCGTCCCGCAGCTGGAGGAAGTGGATCCTGCCCTTGGTGCGGATGTTGTAGAGCCAGCCCGCCACCTCCACCTGCTCGTTCACGTGCTTGCCGATATCGGCGATCCAGGTCCTCTGCATGAAAGCCCGTCCTTATAGTACGATTTGGTCTTCCCGCCTGGGGAGGCTGATGTTGCCCTTCTCTTCCTCCAGGCGCAAGTAGTCGATGAACTCTCCGACGGCCCTGTCGATCTCGGAGCGGAACACCGGGCCCAGGGCCTCCGCCTCCGCCTGGATCATCTCCAGGCGCCTGGAGGAGACATTGGCGGCCAGCCGTTCCCGCTGCCGCTCGTCCAGGCCCTTCATGAGCAGGGCCAGCTCGCGTTCCGAGAACTCCCTCAGCACGGCCTGCAGGTCCCGGTCCATCATGGTGATGAGGATGTCGGGAGAGTAGAGCCTCTTGTCCAGGTCCCGGGCCAGGCTCTCGTCCTGGAGCTTCAGCTCGCTCAAGATCCTCCGCTCGGAGCCAGGGTCCATCTGCTTCAGGATCTCCGCCAGCACGGACATCCCGTCCACCTCCCGGGTCACGATCTGCCCTTGGGTCCTGACCTTTTCCTTGAGCACCGCTTCGGCCCGGCGCAGCACCTCCGGGTCGATCTTGTCCAGGCGGGCGATGCGGGCCGCCACGTCCTTCTGCTTCTCCACCGGCAGCCTGGTGATGAGCTCGGCGGCCAGCTCCGCTTTCAGGTGGGGCAGGATCACCGCCAGCACGGGGCCGGATTCGTTTTTCAGCAGCAGGTTCACCTGCTCGAGCTCCAGGTCCATGAGGAAGGCGAAGGGATGGGGGGCGGTGCGGGCCTCGATCTTCTTGAGGATGGTCGAGCCTCTCTCCTGCCCGAAGGCGGCGAAGAGGATGTCCCTGGCCTTCTCGATTCCGCCCCTGGCCACCAGGTCCTTGGTCTTCATCAGGTAGCCGAACTCTTCCAGGATCTTGGCGGCTTCCCGGCGGTCTATGGTGGTGGTGCCGGCGATCTCCTGGGTGATGCCGGCCACCTCCTGCTCGGAGAGGTGCTTCATGACCTTCGAGGCCTCTTCCTTACTCAGGAGCATGAGGAAGCGCGCCACCTTCTGGTAGCCCTTGTCCCGGGCGGAGTCCCGGGTCTTGTCGCGGGGCTTGTTGCGGGGCTTGTGGCGGGGCTTGTCCAGGGGCTTGTCCGGGGGTTGCTCTTTGTCCATGGCTGACACTATAGCATCAGGCCCCGGGGGGGTCAATTCTCGGCTCGAAGCTGGAGTACAGCTCCTCGATCAGCTCGGGAAGAGGAAGGGGATCGCTGAAGCGCGGGGTGCAGGGCGCCTGCTCGTCCAGGCCGGTTTCCAGGGAGCCGTTGCCGATCAGCGGCTCCAGCTCGGCCTCCTGGAGATTCCCGGCCAGGGTCTCCCAGACGGCGGCGAGCGCCGGCGCCGCCTGGGCCAGGGCTTCCTCGTAGAGCTCCAGGAAGCTGCTCCTGGAGGCCAGCCGGTCGTCGCAGGGATGCACCCACTCCCTCTTCTTTAAATTGAGGAAATCGATCCCTTCGGGCACACGCAGGGGGTGGAAGAGAGTCAGGAGCTTGCGGTTGGCTAACGAGCTCAGGTCCTTCTGAAAGGCCATCCTGCGGTAGAGAGGCACGGAGGGCTCGGTGATCATATAGAAAAGCTGGGCTTCCCTGTAGGCGTTCTCGATCCGCTTGCGGTCCCTGGACTTGTAGCGCATCAGCGGGTAGCTGGCGTGCAGGGCCTTGACCAGGATTTTGATGAGCGCGTAGGGCAGCTGGTCGCCGCAGTGCAGGAGAGGGGCCAGGCGGTAATTCCGGATTTCAAGCTTCCGGCGCTTCTCGAGCAGAAGCACGTCGAGGATGCGCTCCAGGAAAACGTGGCAACGGAAATAGCGCCGGGTCTCGCCGCGTCCGGCTTCCACCCAGCCGGAGAAGTATTTGATGTAGGGATGGGTCTTGCGATCCAGGAAGGGGTGGGCTGAGAAGCCGAGGGTGAAGGCCTTCAGCGCCTCGAGGCTCGGGCTCTCCTCTTGCCGGCCGATCCTGCGCCGCACCTCCCGCACCAGGTTTGAGACCAGCCGGCCGTAGCCCTCACGGTGGATGGCGATGCCGTAGCGCATGCCCGTGGGGCGCAGGCGCTGGTTGTGGAAGAAAAAATCGGGGCCCTGGCTTCCAAAGCGCAGGAAGCCGCCCTGCCGCTGCAGCAGGGCTTCACCCTTTGCCCCGAGGGCTCGCAGCAGCGCTTCCTCGGCGAAAAGGAGGTGGGCAATCTGGGCAGGCATGGCTCTTTAGTAAGTAATATAGCCCGTATTGGCCGGTAATACTTGACAATTCTCCCTATTGTTGGTAGGTTGGGCGAACCGCCGCTGTAGCTCAGTCGGTAGAGCAGCGGACTGAAAATCCGCGTGTCAGCAGTTCAATTCTGCTCGGCGGCATAGCTCCGCGCTCAGCGGTTGCCCCCGGAGGGGGCAATTTCATTTGTGCGTGCGGGAGCGCGGAAAGGGCCCACGATCACACCCGCCTCCGTACCCGGGGATGGCTCGCCATACAGGGAAAACTCGAAACCGGATCTCAGCGAAGCGTCCTGCCGCACGATGTCCTCGATGCCGATCCTCTTCTGGGCCAGGGCCAGTGCCAGGGGGCTCTTCCCCTCCCCCCGCCGCACCCAGAGGACGTAGAGGGGAGCGGGGCCGGAAACGGAGATATCGTTCTCCATGATCGAGACCTGGGGCAGCTTGGGCCTGGGCCTTCCCGCCAGGGCCGGGAGCAGCAGCGACTGCTCCACCGCCTCGCCGCCCACGTCCTGCAGCAGCACCCGGTATTCCCCGCCGGGGAAGACCCCGCCGTCGGGCATGCGCAGGGAGTTGGAGCCGATCCAGGTATCCTCGCCGGAGCCGTTCTTCAGCCAGGTGTCGGCGTCCAGGCGCCAGAACAGCTCTTCTTTGTCGTTGATCAGGTGGATGTCCTCCAGGTCCTCGAAGCCGTCCGGATCGGAGGCCCGCAGGAAGAGGCTCAAGGCGTAGGAGCCCCGGTTCTGCTCCAGGTCCTGCACGAAGTTGATCCGCCAGAACAAGCCGCGGATCTCCGGGGGTTTGCCCGTGCAGCCCGGCAGCAGCGCCGCCAGGCCGAGGATGAAGGCGCTCAGGGTCCTGCTTTTCGTGTCGCTATCCCCTCGAGGGCTTCCAGCACCCTCCGGTTCTGCTCCTCGGTGCCGATGGTCACGCGGATGAAGCGGGCCAGCGGCCCGCCGTAGCCCGCGCGCACGATGATCCCTTCCCGCAGCAGCTCGGCGAAGACCTGGCCCGAATCCCGGCCCGTGTCGATCAGGATGAAGTTGGTGTGGCTTTCCACGAACCCCAGGCCCAGGGCCTTGAGGCGGCGGTAGAAGAAATCCTTGCCCCGGCGGGTCAGCTCCAGGGTGCGGCGGCAGAACTCCGCGTCCTCCAGGGCGGCGAGGGCCGCGGCCTGGGCCAGCAGCGAGACCTCGAAGGGCTGGTGGACCCGGGCCATGAGCCGGATCAGCTCCTCCGCAGCCACCCCGTAGCCCACCCTGATCCCGGCCAGGCCGTAGAGCTTGGAGAAGCTGCGGGCCACCAGGAGGTTGCTCCTTCCCCGCCGGACCAGCTCGATGCCGCTGGGGAAGAGCTCGGCGGCGGCGAAGTCGGCGTAGACCTCGTCGTAAACCACGAAGATACTATCCGGCACTTCCTCCAGGAAGGGCAGCACCTCCTCCCGGGGCAGGAGGGTCCCGGTGGGGTTGTTGGGGTTGCAGAGGAAGATCAGCTTGGTTCTCGAAGTGATCCTGCGGCGGATATCCTCCAGGTCGATGCCGTAGCGGCGCATGGCGGAGAACACCGGCCTGGCGCGCATGAAGCGGGTTACGATCTCGTAGAGGGCGAAGGTGCATTCCGGGATGATCGCCTCGTCCCCCTCGTTCAGGAGGGTGATGCCCAGGGTGTAGAGGATACCGTCCGCCCCGTTGCCCACCAGGATGTTCTCCGGCCCCACTCCCAGCCGCCCGGCCAGGGCCAGGCGCAGCTCACGGCTGGTGGACTCGGGATACTGGTAGCTCTCCCGCAGGGCCTCCAGGACGGCCTGGAGGGCTTTGGGCGAGACGCCCAGGGGGTTCTCGTTCGAGGCCATCTTGGTGAAGGCGAGCTCCGCCAGCTCGCGGCGCGCTTCCCGGACCGATTTGCCCGGCACGTAGGGCTTGATGCCCAGCAGCCCGGGGTTGATCCGCTCTTCCATCCGGCTCATAGGGGCCGCCCGTTGTCCCGCAGGCGCTTTTTTAAATAGTCCAGGTCCAGGCCCAGCTCCTCCGCCAGCCGGGAGAACTGCTCCCTGGAGATCAGGTTCTGCTCGGCGAACAGGTAGATCAGGGCTTTTTCCGCCAGGCAGGGAACCTTGAGGGCATTCATCATCACCGGCTGCTTCTCCTCAGCCTGCTGGTAGAGCTCCCGGAAATGCCTGTAGAGCTGCGAGTCCCGCAGGCGGCCCTTGAGGCGCGCCAGCTCCGTGCTCAGGGGCTCCAGGTTCCCGGCGGCGGCCCTCTCGCCCAGGGGCTTCAGGATCAGGTAGGTGTACTCCTTGCCGGGCAGGTAGTGGTGCCGGTCGCAGCGGGTGCAGTAGTTGGGCTCCCGGGGATCGAGCTTGCGGCTGTCTCCCCCGATGATGATCAGGGGATCGAAGTACAGCGCCGGGCATTCTTCCCCCTCCAGCAGGTAGTAGCGGTAGGTATAGAAGGAGTCTTCCAGGCAGTCCGGGTGCTCGCAGTAGGCGGTGAGGGGGAAGATGTCCGTGGCCGTGTCCAGGAGCAGGCGGGTGGTGGGGTTGAAGATCTCCTTGCGGAAGTTCAGCACCAGGGTGGGAAAGATGAACACCAGGCCCCGCTGCCGCGAGGCCTTGGCCACCACGTAGGCCAGCCTCTCCTCGTAGAAGGCCGCCTCGTCGATGATCCAGCAGCCCGCCCCGGGGTTCTCGCCGATGATGCGCTCCAGGTCGAAGGAATCCCGGATCTCGGCGATGTCGCCGCCGCAGCGCTCGAAACCGCCGCGGTAGGGCAGGGCGTCGGGAGGATAATCGGGGAAGCGCTTGCGGTCCAGGGCGGTGCGGATGAAGAACACCCGGCGCCGGTCGGCGCCGTCGGTGGAGGTGAGCGGGGCCAGGCCAGGGGCCTTATTCTTGGCCACCAGGGAATCCCGCCACACCCGCGCCGAGTACTCGGTCTTGCCCGAGCCCATGGGCCCGATCACCAGGATCCTGCGCCCGGGGCGTTTGAAATCGAAATGGTTGAAGGAGGTGTGGATGCGTATGTCGGGGAAGCCGAGGCTTTTGAGGAACTGAGTGGTTGCCGGGTCCATAACGTTGGGCCCATTTTGGGACGATTTTTCATGAAAGTCAATCGACCCCCCTTGAACATCGCCGCCCTTTACTGTAAGAATATACAAGTTTATATTATAAAAATACGGGGTTTCTGCGTATGGACCGAACTGCCAGGCTGGCGGCGCTGCGGCGGATCCTCGAGTCGAGCCGGATCGGCAGCCAGGAGCAGCTGCTCCAGGAGCTGGAGGGCTGCGGGTTCAAGGTTACCCAGGCCACCCTGTCACGGGACCTGAAGTACCTGAAGGTGGGCAAGGTCCCGGACGGAAGCGGCGGCTACCTCTACGCTTTCTCCACCTCCTCCAACAAGGGGGGCTCCGACCGCAGCCTGGTGGAAGATTTCAAGCGGGGGTTCATCTCCCTGGATTTTACCGCCAATCTGGGAGTGATCAGGACCCTGCCAGGTCATGCCAGCAGCGTGGCCTCCGCCCTGGACAACCTGGCCATTGCGGAGATCCTCGGCACCGTGGCGGGGGACGACACCATCCTCGTGCTGCCGGTGGACGGGGCCAGCCGGGACCAGGTAGCTCAGGCGCTGGCCAGGAAAATCCCCGGGCTGTAAGGAGAGCGGAACATGAAAGCGGCTGTTCTGGGCGCGACCGGCTATACCGGCCAGCTCCTGCTGCGCCTGTTGAGCGCTCACCCCGAGATCGGGGAGATCCTGGCGGTTTCCTCCTCCAGGCCGGGGGAGAAGCTCCAGGCGGTGGACCCCGGCCTGGGCGGGTCGATCCTGGCCAAGCTGGAGGGCAGCGGGGGCAGGTTGATGACCGTCGCCGAGGCTGAAAAAGGCAAGCCGGAGGTGGTCTTCTCCTGCCTGCCTCACCTGGAGTCGGCCCGGGTCTGCGCGCCGTTCTTCGGCCGGGCGGTGGTGATCGACCTCTCCGCCGACTTCCGCCTGCAGGACCCCGAGAGCTTCCGCCGGGCCTACGGGGAGGCCCCGCCCCGGGCGGACCTGTTGCCCCGGGCGGTCTACGGGCTCTGCGAGTGGCACCGGGAGCGGATCCGGGAAAGCGACCTCATCGCCAATCCCGGCTGCTATCCCACCGCCTCCCTGCTGCCCCTGCTGCCCCTGGCCCGGGAGGGGATGCTGCGCGGGCCGGTGGTGATCAACGCCATCTCGGGCATCTCCGGGGCCGGGCACAAGCTCAAGACGGAGTACCTGTTCTGCGAGCGGGCGGAGAACGCCTGCGCCTATTCGCCGGGCCGCACCCACCGCCACGCCTGGGAGATCGAGGCTGAGCTGGCCGCTCAGGGTTTTCGGGAGGGACTGTTCTTCACCCCCCACCTGGCGCCCCTGCGCCGGGGCATGGCGGTAACCACCTGGGTCGGGCTGAAGGAGGGGATCGGCGGCGAGGAGATCGAATCCTGCTACAAACGGGCCTACGGGCAGTCCCCCTTCATCGGCCTGCGCCGGGGCATTCCCCAGACCAGGGAGGTCTGGGGCTCCAACCGCTGCGACATCGGCTTCCAGCCGGAAGGGGAGCACCTGATGCTGTTCTCGGTGATCGACAACCTGATGAAGGGAGCCAGCGGGCAGGCGGTGCAGAACATGAACATCCGCTTCGGCTTCGACGAGAAAGCAGGCCTGTCCGCTCACGGAGAGCTCTAGGCATGAGCGGCATCGTCACGATCAAGATCGGCGGCAAGGCGGCGGAGCAGGAGCCCCTGGTCCGCGCCCTGGCGGGAGACATCCAGCTGCTGCGGCGGGAGAGCCAGGTGCTGCTCGTGCACGGCGGAGGGGCCGAGGTGACCCGCCTCTCCCGGCAGCTGGGCATCGAGCCGGTCTTCCGGGGTGGGGTGCGCGTCACCTCCGCAGAGGAGATGGATATCGTGGAGATGGTGCTGGCCGGAAAGGTGGGCAAGCGGCTGGTGAGGACCCTGCAGAGCTGCGGCCTGCAGGCGGTCGGCCTTTCGGGCGCCGACGGCGGGATCTTTCTCGCCCAGAGCCTGGGCCGGGAGGGGGAGGAGCGGACGTGCACCGGCACGGTCTCTCGCGTGCGCGTCGAGCTGCTCGCCCTGCTGCTGGACAAGGGGTACCTGCCCGTGCTCTGCTCCACTTCCATGGATGAGCGGGGCCGGGGGATCAACGTCAATGCCGATACGGTGGCCTTCGAGCTGGCAAGCGCCCTGAAAAGCGAGACGCTGCTGTTCCTCTCCGATACCCCGGGCGTGCTCAAGGACGGCCGGGTGCTGCCCCGGCTCGACCGGGAGGAGGCGGAGCGGGAGATCCGCGCGGGGAGGATAAGCGGGGGCATGATCCCCAAGGTCACCTCCTGCCTGGAGGCGCTGGAAAAGGGAGCGCGGAGCATCATCATCGGCCAGTACGAGGCCGGGGGAGACCTGCCCAGCCTGATGCGGGGCGAAAAGGGAACCCGGATCAGCCTGGATTGAGAGTAGCGAAGGAGGCCTGGCTTATGACACAGAGACAGGGGCTCGAGAGCGGGCACCCCTTTCCCAACTGCTACGCCCCGGAGCTGCTGGTCTTGAGCCGGGGCAGGGGGGTATGGCTCGAGGACAGGGCCGGGAAGCGTTACCTGGATTTCGCCGGCGGGATCGCCGTCAACGCCCTGGGCTACGGGCGGCGTGACCTGGCCCGCATCGCCTGCGCCCAGATGAAGCGCCTGCCCCATGTCTCCAACCTCTTCGCCAGCGAGCCCGCCCTGGAGCTGGCCCGCAGGATGGCGGCCAGCGGCGGCTTCCAGGCGGTCCAGTTCCTGAACAGCGGCAGCGAGGCCAATGAGACGGCCCTCAAGTATGCCCGCCTTTACGCCGGCCGCAAGAAGGGTGCGGGCTGCGCCAGGCTGCTGTGCTTCAGCGGCGGCTTCCACGGCCGCACCATGGGCGCGCTCTCGGTCACCCCCACGCCCAAGTACCAGGAGCCCTTCCAGCCCCTGATCCCCGAGGTCGAGGTGGGGATCTATAACGACACGGAGGACCTGAAGCGCCGCCTGGGCCCCCGCTTCGCCGGAGTGATCGTGGAGGTGATCCAGGGCGAGGGTGGACTGGAGACCATGAGCCCGGAATTCGCTTCCGCCCTGAACCGCCTGTGCCGCGACTATGATGTGATCCTGATCGCCGACGAGGTCCAGACCGGGCTCTCCCGCACCGGCACCTTCTACGCCAGCCAGGCGGTGGGGCTGAAGCCGGACATCATCACCCTGGCCAAGCCCCTGGCCGGAGGGCTGCCCCTGGCGGCGGCGCTGCTGCCGGAGAAGGTGAACAGCCTCATCCACGTGGGCGAGCACGGCACGACCTTCGGAGGCGGCCCGGTGACCACGGCGGTGGGCCTGAGGGTCTGGAAGATCCTGTCGCAGAGAGCCTTCATCGAAAGGGTGCGGGCGCGGGGGGAGTTCCTGCGCCGCCTCCTGGAAGAGTTGAAGGCCCGGCATCCCGGCCTGGGCGAGGCCCGCGGCCGCGGCCTGCTGCAGGGGATCGCGGTTCCGGCCGCCGGGGCCGCGGGCGAGAGGATGCCGGAGCTGCTGGCCGCCCTGCGCGAGGAAGGGCTGCTGGCCCTGCGCTCGGGCCTGAACATCCTGCGCCTGGCCCCGCCGCTGGTGATCAGCGAGGCGGAGATCCGGCGGGGGATGGAGATCCTGTCGCGGGTGCTGGCCCGTTTCTAGGCAAGAGTTCTACCGCTCTGGGCGGCGGCGCCCAGGCGTCCATGAGGAGGTGTCTATTATGGAAAACGATTCGATCAAGAAGATCGTGCTGGCCTATTCGGGGGGCCTGGATACATCGATCATCATCCCCTGGCTGAAGGAGAACTACCCGCGGGCCGAGGTGGTGGCCATGTGCACCGACATCGGCCAGGAGGAGGACTTGAGCGGCCTGGAGAAGAAGGCCCTGGCTTCTGGAGCCTCGAAACTCTACCTGCTGGACGTGCGGGAGGAGTTCGTGCGCGACTACCTCTTCCCCCTGCTGCGGGCCGGAGCCGTCTACGAGGGCAAGTACCTCCTGGGTACCTCCATCGCCCGGCCGCTGCAGGCCAAGTGCCAGGTGGAGGTGGCCGTTAAGGAGGGCGCCGAGGCGGTGGCCCACGGCTGCACGGGCAAGGGCAACGACCAGGTGCGCTTCGAGCTGACCTACAAGGCCCTGGCGCCCCACCTGAAGGTGATCGCACCCTGGCGGCTGTGGAACATCCGCTCCCGGGAGGAGGCCATCGACTACGCCCAGAAGCATAAGATCCCCCTGGGCAACATCTCGAAGAAAAACATCTACTCTCGGGACTGCAACCTCTGGCACCTGAGCCACGAGGGCGGGGACCTGGAGGACCCCTGGAACCGGCCCCAGGAGGAGATGTTCCAGCTCACCTGCTCGCCCCAGGAGGCGCCGAACAAAGAGACCGAGCTCACCCTGGACTTCGAGCGCGGCTTCCCGGTGGCGCTGAACGGCAAGAAAATGTCCCCGCTGGAGCTGGTGCTGGAGTGTAACCGGATGGGGGCGGAAAACGGGATCGGGCGCGCCGACCTCGTGGAGACCCGGGTGGTGGGCATGAAGAGCCGGGGAGTCTACGAGACTCCGGGCGGCTCGATCCTCCACGCGGCCCTGAGGGAGCTGGAGATGATGACCCTGGACGCGGACGCCCTGCACTTCAAGGCCACCATGGCCATCCGCTATTCCGAGCTGGTCTACTCGGGCAAGTGGTTCAGCCTCCTGCGCGAGGCCCTGGACGCTTTTATGGAGAGGGTGTCCGCCTTCATGACCGGCACGATCCGCCTGGTCCTGTACAAGGGCAACATCATCGTCGCCGGCCGCAAGTCCCCCTATTCCCTCTACTTCAAGGACCTTGCCTCCTTCGGCGCCTCCAGCTACGACCACCGGGACGCCACCGGGTTCATCAACCTCTTCGGCCTGTCCACCGGCGTGTCGGCCATCGTGCACCGGGGCATCGCGGAGGACACGGGCCAGGCGCCCACGATCAAGGAGATGGCCGGCTTCCACCGCAAATGAGCGCCGGAGGTGGGGAGACGCATGCGCTGGCTTCAAGCGCTGAAGGAGCGGGCCCGGGCCCTGCGGGAGCAGACCTACGCCCTGCACCTGGCCTACCGGGATCCCAGGGTGCCCTGGTACGCGAAGCTCTTCACCGCCTGCGTGGTGGCCTACGCCCTTTCCCCCCTCGACCTGATCCCGGATTTCATCCCCGTGCTGGGGATGCTGGACGACCTGCTCCTGGTGCCGCTGGGCATCGCCCTGGCGGTGCGGATGATCCCCGAGGAAGTGCTGGCGGAGTGCCGGGAGAAAGCGCGCACGGCCTTTGCCGCGGGCAGGCCCCGCAGTCGGGCCGCGGCCGTGGCGGTCGTAGCGGTCTGGCTCCTGCTCCTGGTCCTGGTCGTGGGCTGGATCCTGCGCCGGAAGGGCTCCTGAGGGATGGCCGGGTAAAAGCCGAACCTGCGCGGCGGCCGTGCCTTCAGGCCGGTGTAAAAAAAGAGCCCCGGGTTGCCCCGGGGCTCGCTCGCTCTACTGGCACTCCTTATCTGCGGTTGAAGCCCAGCAGGACCTCCGTTCCCTCGCGGTAGAGGGTGAACAGGAGCTCCCGGTTGGCGCTCTCGTTCAGGGTCTTGTAGAACTCCAGGACAGTGCGCACTTCCTGATTGTTGATCTTGCGCACGATATCCCCGGGCCTGAAGCCCGCCACGTCGGCGGGGCTGCCCTTGTCCACGTTCCCGATCAGGATCTCGCCGGCATCCCTGGAGAGCTTGAGCTGCTTGCGGATGTCGTCGCTGATCTTGACCACCGCCATGCCCGGCCAGTTCTTCACCGCCTGGCCGGCGATCTCCTTCTCATCCTGCCTGGCGCTGATGCGCACCGAAAGGCTCAGGCGGGCGCCGTAGCGCAACAGCTCGAAGCTGGCCTGGGCGCCGGGGGCGAAATTGCCGATGGCCAGCAGCAGCTCGGTGGAGTCCTTGATGGCCTCATTGTTCACCCGGGTGATGTAATCTCCCGGCTGTATCCCGGCCTTGTCGGCCGGAGAACCCTTGAAGACCCCGTACACGAAAGCCCCCTGGATGTTTTCGAGCCTCATATCCGCCAGCACCAGGGGGGCGGGGTTGCCGATGTTGATGCCGACCCAGCCGTACTCCACCTTGCCCTTGGTGATGAAATCGTCGATCGCTTTCTTGGCGTTGTTGATGGGGATGGCGAAGCCGAGACCCACGCTGCCCCCCGAGGGTGAGGCGATCCAGGCGTTGATGCCCACCACTTCCCCTCTCAGGTTCACCAGAGCGCCGCCGGAGTTGCCCTGGTTGATCGATGCATCCGTCTGGAGGTAATCGGTGTACCCGGAGATGTCCGAGCCCGGCACGGAGTGCCGGCCCCTGGCGCTCACGATCCCGGCGGTTACGGTGGATTCGAACCCCAAGGGGTTGCCGATGGCCAGCACCCAGTCACCCACCTGGAGGGAGTCGGAGTTGCCCAGCTCTGCCACCGGAACCGGGTCCCGGGTCTCGAAGACCACCAGGGCCAGGTCCTTCTTGTCGTCCTTGCCCACCAGGGTGGCCTTGAACTGGCGCTGGTCGGAGAGCTTGAGGCTGATCTCCTCGGCCTGGCCCACCACGTGGTTGTTAGTCAGCACGTAAGCCTTGTTGCCGACCTTACGCACGATCACCCCGGAACCCAGCCCCTGCTGCCGGAACTCCCGCTGTTGGGGTTTCTGCTTCGGGTCCTTAGGCTGGGGCCCGAAGAAGAAGTCGAAGGGTGAAAACGGAGTCATGGGCATCTTCAACACGTCCACCACGTTGATCTGCACCACCGAGGGGATCACCTCCTTGGCCACTTCACGGAAGCCGTTCTGAAGAGCCTCCAGAACCGCCAGGTCCTTGGGGTTACCGTCCTTGGCGAAGGCCGCGCCGGAAAGCAGCAGCCCGAAGACAAGGGCCGCGACAACCGCCACTAAAGCTCGCTTGTTGTTGATCATACTCTTCTCCTTGTTCTCTGTGATATCGAGAACAAGGTACACCGGCGAGCTTTCCGGATTCTTACCAGGGGATTACAGTTTTGTAATGCCTGCTGCCTCACAGGGGCAGGATGAAGGAGAAGCAGGAGCCTTCCCCCTGCCGGCTCTCCACCGCCACCCGGCCGCCGTGGGCCTCGACGATGGCCTTGACCAGGCTCAGCCCCAGGCCCAGGCCCGGCTGGGAACGGCTGCGATCGCTGCGGTAGAGGCGCTCCCAGATGTGGGGCAGATCCCCGGCGGCGATGCCGCCGCCGGTGTCCTCCACTCGCACCGTGGCCCAGCCATCCACCGCGGAGGCCCGCACCAGAACGCTTCCCCCCGCGGGGGTATACTTGACGGCGTTGTCCAGGAGGTTGGCCAGGACCTGGCGGATGCGGTTCAGATCCATGGGGACCACCAGGACTTCCGGCGCCCGGGTCTCGATGCGGATGCGCTTGCCTTCAGCGGCGTACTGGTACAGCTCGGCGATGTCCCGGACCACCGCGGAGAGGTCGCCCGGCTCTCGCTCCAGCCTCACCAACCCCGTCTCCGCCTCGGAGATGTCCATCAGGGTTTTGAGCATGGTGAGGATGTCCCCGGCTTCCTCCAGGGACTCGCTCAGGGCCAGGCGGCAGGCTCCGGCGTCCTGCGCGGACTGCAGGGCCGTCTCCCCCCGGGCCTTCAGCCTGGCCAGGGGGGTGCGCAGGTCGTGGGCCACGTTGTCCAGGGTGTCCCTCATGCCCCTCACCAGGGCTTCGATCTTGGCCAGCATGCGGTTGAACAGCTGGATCAGCTGGTCCAGCTCATTTCCGCTGCCCTTGGAAGGAAGGCGGGCGTTCAGCTTCCCGGTGTCGATGATGGCGCGGATGGCCCCGATCAGGTGATCGATGGGCGAAAGAGAGCGGGAAGAAAACAGGAAGCCGCTCAGGAAACTGAGAGCCACCAGGGGAAGGCTGGCCAGCAGGAATACGCTGCGGAAGCGCTGGAGGATCCGCTCCATCTCCAGGGTATCCGTGCCCACTTGTAGCAGGTTCCCGTCCGGAAGCTGCAGGGAGGCCACCTCCACCCAGCCCCCGCCCTTATCCTTGAGGGGAAGGCGCAGCCTCCCGTCCCCCTGCGGCGCCGGGGAAGCCTTCAAGAGGCCGGGGTTGAACCCCTGCCACTTCTCCGGCACGTAGAGCAAGAGGGTGTTGTTGAGCTTTCCCGCCACCCGGATCAGGGTGGGCCGGGGCTGCAGGCTCCTCTCCATGGCCATCTCCTGCCGCACCTTCTCCAGGCCTCCGTTCTGATACAGGGCCCAGAATCCCAGCAGCGCGGACTGCCTGGCGCTTTCCCCCTCCGCCCTGAGCGAGGAGTAGAGGAGGGTGTAGGCGATCCCGAACAGGGTTAGGGAGGAGAGGATGACCAGGGTCGAGTACAGGGCGGTGAGGCGAAACTTAAGGGACTTTAAGAACATAGCCGATACCATGGACGGTATGGATCAGTTTGGTCTCGAAACCGCGGTCGATCTTGTTCCGCAGCCGGTGGATGAGCACGTCCACCACGTTGGTCTGGGGATCGAAAT
>Ga0315280_10005017_pt1 | contig 19176 bp, 8 predicted proteins | sample YL17G06_40_MG_FD_203697 | JGI IMG/M metagenome (GOLD analysis project Ga0315280, IMG submission 203697) | Sediment microbial communities from Yellowstone Lake, YNP, Wyoming, USA - YL17G06_40 | ecosystem: Environmental > Aquatic > Freshwater > Lake > Sediment | place: USA: Wyoming | collected... | reverse complement strand
CGATGAGGAGAAAAGGAGAAGGCAATGATTCATCAACGTTGGTGATAGTTGCCGCGCTGAACGAAGAGGAAGGCGTAGGTCCGACTCTAGCCGAGATTGAACATTATCTAGATGGGCCTCTTTGTTTGGTTGTTGATGGGCGAAGCGTAGACGGAACAGCTAAGATTGCTGAAGCAATGGAAGCGCAGGTAGTGTTCCAGAAGGGCTCAGGTAAGGGCGACGCTATCGCAACTGCCATTGAACACGTAAAGGGATTAGACGTTGATTATGTAGCTTTTATTGATGCTGACTTCACTTATCCGGCTGAGTATTTGCCGAAGATGATTAGAATTTTGGAGGATAATCAAACTGTTGGAATGGTTTGTGGCAACAGGTTTAACAACCATTTTCATTTGGAGGCTATGCATAACATGTTTTATCTGGGAAATAGGCTTTTGGCTTTCACGCATAATTTGTTGAACGGAGTTGGTCTTAGGGATCCTTTGACGGGATTGAGGGTTGTACGTTGGGAAATCGTGAGGGATTGGAAGCCTAAATCGAAAGGCTTCGACGTTGAGGTTGAATTGAACCATATTGTTGAAAGGAAAGGCTTCGGCATAAAGGAAATACCGATTCATTACAGGCGAAGGCTTGGAGAAAAGAAACTGAAGCTTAGGCATGGCTTGACTATTTTGAAGAGAATCTTGCTGGAAAGTACTTGATGTTTTTAGTTGCCACTTGCACTTTGCTTCATTGCTGTTCTGTCGGAAAAAATGTGCAAAATCACAATGGAACATTCGATTTCAAAGCGTGTTTTGGCTTGCTTGTCCTTGAGTTGATTTTTTCTGGATAAAGACAACTGTAATTGAGCAGTGTCGAAGGAGAGAATTGAAGGATGTTTGCTCGTTCGCTGTACTATCTGTATCAATTGAGAAGAAATTTGAGGTTGAGACCTGTAGTTTTGCAGGAGATGCAACGGAAAAGGCTTAGGACCATAATTAAGCATGCGTATGAGAATGTGCCTTTTTATCATAGAAAGTTTGATATGGTTGGAATTAAGCCCGATGATGTCAAATCAGTCGAGGACTTGGCTAAAGTTCCCATAACGACCAAGACGCAAGTTCAAGAGGCTTCGTTGGATAGTTTTATTGCACGGAATGTGAATTTAAACATTTGTGTGAAGAGAGCAACAAGCGGCTCAACAGGGATTCCGCTAACATTAGTTGCCAGTAGATCTGCCATTGATTTTGAACTCGCGCTGACGTTTCGCACTTATTTGGAAGATGGAATGAAACCTTGGCATAAAATGGCCCGTTTTACTGAACAACGAAATATGCAATTGAGACAACACTGGCTTCAGCGTCTAGGTTTGATTCGCATAAAATACGTGTCAGTTTTTGAGAATATTGAAAAACAGTTTTCCATAGTTAGAGAACTTAAGCCCGACGTTATTCGTGGCTATTCGTCCTGCCTTGAGCTATTGGCACGTTTTTGTGATGACCATGGTGAAAGGGTGAAAACACAAACCGTTTTCACGGGTGCAGAGCTACTAGATAAGGGAGCTAGGGAAATCATAAATTCTGTCTTTGGAACTGAGCTGTTTGACTTATATGTAAGTATGGAATTCGGCTTAATTTCTTGGGAGTGTGAAGCACATGCAGGCTATCATATTAATGCCGACAGCTTGGTTGTCGAGTTCATCAAAAATGGAGAAAGTGTCCGGCCAGGCGAAAAAGGGTCGATTGTCATCACTAGCCTATTTAACCCAGCGATGCCTCTAATAAGATACAACATAGGAGATGTAGGTATACCATCAGATGAGTCATGTTCGTGTGGTAGAACGCTTCCGCTAATGCAACTTGTGGAAGGACGGACAGGCGACTACCTAACCACACTTGATGGCAGAATAATTTCACCGACGGTTTTCTTTCCGTACCCATTCGAAGATGTTACATGGATCAAACAATTTAGAGTAATCCAAGAAAACAGAGAGAAGATACTTTTTCAGATAATCACAAAAGATGGCTTTAAACCTGTCGAAGATCATTTGGAGGCGGCAAAGGCAAAAATGAAACAACTTTTTGGTGAAAACATGGACATAAGCTTTCAAGTAGTTGAAAAGATGCAAGCAAATTCCTCTGGAAAACTAAGAAAGATTGTCTCGCATGTTCCAGTGAATTTTAATCAAACTCCAGTAAAATGATTTGTCATTGCTATGGAGGAAATATGGATGAGAATTGCTATTATTGGAGCGCGCGCGCCATATTTCCAAATCAAACTGGATGTTGTAGCATGTGCGAAGCATGTCTTTGCTAAAAGTTACAAAATCAGATAGTGTGGATTTGACATGAGAATTGTTCATGGACTGGCCTACTATGGTAATTATTTTGGTGGGATACAACATTCTGTTAATCAGGTATCTAGGCGGCAATTTTCTGCTGGTCATGAAGTCAAGATAATTACAAGTGACATGTTCGACAAGAGCGACATCATCGACAATGTACCTGTAAAAAGGTTAAAGACTTTATTCACCGTGTTTAGAGTCCCTCTCATGCCAACACTATTTTTTGCGTTGTTGGAAGAAGACTGCGATGTACTGCATGTTTATTTACCTCTACCTTCACTCGACGTATGTGCAATGCTCAAAAAGAAGCTTCACGCTAGAACTAAGCTTGTAGTATCTATACGTAATCTGCTTTCTAACCCCACGACATGGGTTGCACGAGTTGCAGGTAATATCCATGATAAAGGTACGATAAGAATGGCGATAGAGTCCGCGGATGCTATTGTGTTCACAACGAAGGAGTTCCCTCTTTCTTTGCCTTATGAAATCCCAAAAGAAAAGATGTTTGTTGTACCGAATGGAATAGACACTGATCTATTTCATCCGGAGCCTGATTATTCCTTTAATCCAGATCAAATCCTATTTGTTGGTAGACTAATCCCTGAGAAAGGTCTACATATTCTGATGCGTGCTGTGAGAATCGTACAAAAAGAATTTCCAAACATAAGGCTAGTGGCAGTAGGGCCAGATTATTACAATCAGAAGGAATATCGGAGCAAAGTTCTAGCGTTGGATAATGACTTCTTGGAATTGCATGCGCGTGCGAGCCCGCGCGAACTGGCAAGGCTTTATCGCAACTCCGCAGTTTTTGTGCTTCCTTCTATTGGCCTAGAGAGCTTCGGCAACGTTTTAATGGAAGCTATGGCTAGTGGGTGCCCCGTGATTTGCACCGATCTGCCCGGACCGAACGCCCTAGTTCGATCTGGTTCTTCTTTTGAAGTAGGATCCGTGGTTCCAAAGGGCAATGTGGAGGAGCTGAGTTTAGCAATAATGAATGAGCTGAGAAACAACAATAGGACTAGGCGAAAAAAGATCCGAGAATTTGCAAAATCCAGAGCTTCTTGGGATTCGGTGACAAGACAGCTAATCTCCATATATAAGCGATGTTGAAGATGGTTGGAATAGAGACACATCGCGATATAGTGTATCTAATATTAAGCACGACCATGTTAACAATGATAATCTCGTTTGTAAGTAACTATGTTAGCGGCGCGTGCATGGGATGTAGTTACAGAACAATTAATCTCAGTATATAAGAAATGTGGAGGATGATCATTTGAAGATAAATCGAGATGTGTTCGACCTTGTTGTAGGCATAACAATCTTGTCAATTGTAGTAATTTGTGCGGGCACTTATGTTAGATCTGGGGGCTCAGAAATCTTCCTTGTTGTAAGTTTAGCAGCGGTACCAACAGGTCTGACGCTCGCAGCGATAACATATTTACTTCGCAAGGCTGACAGACGAGTTGAATTAATCTGGTGTTCTCTTGTAATGATTTTGATTAGATCACTGCAGGTTTGGAAGGTAGGTATTGATTTTATTGACGAGCTCGGGTTTATCAGGATCTCTCAAACCTTGTTTCAAGAAGGTCGGTTGTTAGGATATCTTAAATATTATCCTGTGAACATTCCATTTGCTGGAGTTTTTTATGCGCTTTATACTATATGGCGAAATCCGGAGGTATTCGAGGTTCTGGCGTACATGGTGTATCCGTTACTGGTTCTAGGGTACTATTTTATGGTAAAAGAGATTTTGAAGATAAAGGCCGTCCATAGAGATTTTTCGAACCCTGCAATCCCCGCAATTATGTTTTTACCCTATGCACCAACGTTCGTCCTTATTCCTACCTATTATTGGCCTCAACTGCTTGGCCTCATTGTACTATGCTTTTCTTTTGCTAGCCTTCTACATCTTACATCTTGTAAATCCGATAAAGCTAGGCGATGGGTAATTGTCGTTGTCGCGTTAGCAATATTGTTGCCTTTCAGTCATAGTATTTCAACAGTGCTATTCCTTTTAACAATACTCTTCTTCTACTTTACTATGCATGATAGGACTAAAAGAAGCACTTTCCTCTTTGTTGGAGCCATTTCTTTCATAACGTTTATTGTTGCTCACTTGGACGAGTACTCAAGCATCATAAGACGGATAATCCTTGCTCTTTTTGGGGATGTCTCAGCTTGGCGATACATTGAGCGTTATTCTTTTCCTGACATCGCTTCGGTCGCTAGACGAGGACCTATTGTCACGTTGGCACATATTGGTTTTTACTGTGTGATTGGGACGCTCATTCTAGTGCAGCGAACACACGCGCTTAGAGTTTCTAAAAGTAGGTTATCTTTAGAACCAAATAGTTTCACAAACTTGTTAACATCCCTATTCCAGTACTTGAGATCGGAGCCGATTACGTTTTCATTTTTCGGATTTGGTATTTTGTCTTTTGTGTCTGCTGTCTCTCTTGGAGGTAATTTCCTAGATCCTGTTCGAATGCTAGGATGGGCGTCTCTGCTTGCCCTGCCGCAAGTTATTCCCAATAAAAAGGCAAACGCCGTAGTGTTTATGGTGATCCTTCTTGGCTTATTCTTTTTGTTAGTTTGGACAGTTTACTCTCCATGGGGTTCTCCCTTTGGTTCTTCTCCTAATCTTAACAAGAATCACAGTTAGTAAACATTAGGCATGTGCATTGTTTAGATCCAGTATATTATCATTCTTGATGGAATGTTTATTAGTTTCGTACAGGTGAAATGCATGGAATTAGAGCTTTGGGCTTTATGGTATTTACTTCAACTAAGAAAAACTCAGTGGTTGAGAAGCGAGCAGCTAAGAAAACTGCAGGAAAGAAAACTTAAGGCAATTGTAAGGCACGCATATAACAACACAGACTTTTATCATAGAAAATTTGATTTGTACGGACTCAAACCCGAAGCTATCAAAACTATTGAAGACCTTCAGAAACTTCCAATCACGACAAGAACTGATATAAGGAACAGTTATCCTGACGGAATCGTCGCAAGAGGCACAAACTTAGATGGTTGCATCAAAAGAAAAACTTCAGGATCAACAGGAACTCCAATGGACGTAGTCTTTAATAAAAACGATCAAGCTTTCAGAATAGCGGTCTACTACAGGGCCATGATCGAATGCGGACTCCGAATTGCGGACAAGTTATTCACAATAAGCAGTTTTGGCCACAAGGAAGAGGGAAAAAAATGGTTTCAACATCTACGTTTATTAAGACAAAAGAACGTTAGTCCCACCAACCCTTTGGAACATACAATACAAACACTTATAGAATATCGCCCAGATGTTTTATACGGACCTGCGTCCTATATTACTTTGCTGAGCCGCATTATTAAGGAAAAGCGAATAAGAGAACTGCGCCCTAGGCTAGTTTTCAGCCATGCAGAACTGCTTGATAGTAAGGATCGTAACTTCATTAATTCAGTGTTTGAAACTCAGTTGTTCGACACCTATGGGAGTGTAGAGTTTATTCGTTTAGCGTGGGAATGCCCCCAACACGCAGGCTATCACATAGATGCTGATGGATACATCGTGGAATTTGTGGAAGATGGACAGAACGTTTCACCGGGAGAAAAAGGGGAAATTGTTGTGACGAGTTTACATGGACAGGCCATGCCGTTCTTGAGATATGCACTTGGTGATGTAGGGATTCCGCTTGATGAGAAGTGTCCATGTGGCAGGGGTTTGCCCTTGATGAAAACTATTGAAGGTCGAGCGGAAGATTTCATTGTATTGCCAAATGGTTGGATGGTCTCGCCGAGAAGTCTTACCGCTATGATGAATCGCGTGCCAGGAATTGCTCAGTATCGGATAATACAAAAGACAACAAATACGATAAGAGTAGAGCTGATAAAAGGAGAAGGGTTCTCTGAAAAGACCTTGCTTCAGGTTATCGCGGGTATCAAAAGAATTCTGAACGCAAAAGTGCAAGTTCATGTAAGAATTGTGGATGAAATGCCCAAAGGGCAACTAGGCAAGACCAGAACGGTTATATCAGAAGTTCAAGATAGATAATATTATGATTTGATGTATTAGTGCTAGAAACACCATCGAACTCTTATAGGTAGTGGTGTTGTGAAGACATGAATCGGAGATTTGGAATACTGATAAAACCGCAGAATCGAAGCTGTGGATCAAGAAATGAGGTATAGTAGAGAATTTTATGAGGAACATGACTTCATCGTGCCTCACACGAAGACGCACTTTCTAAGAATTTCTCAAGAGCTCAATCTTACATCTGTCGATTGTGTTTTGGACGCTGGCGCGCGCGCTTGAATGTAGGTCGCGTATTGGCTTTTTGGAAATTCGATTGAGGCCGCGTAACATGGTGGTGCAAAGAATACATGAATGGGAAGCTTCTTAGAATACTGATGATAACAACTGTGTTCAACCCTGACGTTGGGGGAGTTCAGACTCATCTAGACGACTTATGTGAATACCTTCGAAAGAGAGGTCACAAAATATTTGTGATTACATTTCAACCCTTAATGACAAATACTAAGGCTCCAAGATTTGAAAGAAAGCCAAATTTAGAAGTTTGGAGAATAGGATGGTTGGCAAGAACCTATTTCAAGAGAAAGCCAAATCCTTTCATAGAGTTCTTTTACATAACGTCTGTATCATTGATATTCTCTTTTTTTTTGTTATTCTTTGAAAGGAACGTAGATGTAATCCATGCTCATGGTATACATTCCTCCTTTCTTGCAAAATTGTTGGCTAAGGTTCTTAAAAAAAGGGCCGTCGTCACCATTCATGGCATGCGTGTATTCGATCTATCTAGAAAGGTGATGTTGGGTAGACTACTGAAAACGATTCTGTCTTCCTTTGATACAATATTAGTTATCGCTGACCTATGGAAAGAGAAATCAGTAAAGATGGGACTGAATAGCGAGAAGATTAAGGTTTTTACACATTGGGTTGATCATACAGTTTTTAAACCGATGAACAAGATGAAGTGCAAGAAGGAACTTGCCCTTGAGGGCAAATTTGTAATACTGTTTGTTGGTCGTTTGATAGAAGTCAAAGGACCGCGATTGGTGATTGAAGCCGCGAAGAGGCTTGACCAGATAAAAGACCTACATTTCGTCATAATTGGCGATGGCCCTTTGGCAAATGAAGTTAAATCCGCATCAGAGATGCTTCAAAACCTGACGTATGCCGGAAGGGTTGACGTCAAAGAACTGGTCGTTTACTACAATGCTGCAGATATATTAACTGTACCTTCACTTCACGATGAACCGTTCGGCAGGGTCATTTTGGAGGCTCTCTCTTGTGGAACTCCTGTCGTAGCTTCAAATCGAGGCGGCATTCCCGAAGCGTTAGACGACTCTGTTGGGATACTAATCGAACCTGAAGTTGATGAGATTGCGCAAACGATAGAAAACCTGTACAGACATTCATGGAAACTTGCAGAATTAAGGAGGAACTGTAGGGAATACTCCAAAAAGAGATTCAGCGAGAGTAATGCAAAAGTGATAGAAAAGGCCTACAGGCATTAATTTAATGAATAAAGATTATTGTCAACAACTATTAGGAAAAGAGCTTTTCAAAGAAGAAGCAGAGCTCTTGTCCAAAACGGGCAAATTGTAGGCAAATCGGTGCGGAGACTAAAAGTAATCTACTCAAAAAGGAATCGTTACTAAGACTACGGAGTAGCCATCCAAAATTATTGACAACGGATTTACGTAAGTATTCCTTGTGAATTGTATTCCATCTTGATTTTCATCTATCTTGTAAATCAAAGTTTCTGTCCCATTCGTAATTTCTGAAATCTGTATCGAAATGTTTAGGAGAGCCTTGCTTTTTGTTTTTCCAATTAATAGGACTTCATAGTGGTTGCCGTTTACCCATGCCAATACTGAAACACACGTGAAGTTTGAAGTTGAAGAAGGATATATCCTATCCCCTGCAATGAGATGGTTTCCAATCAAGTAGTTGGTCCAGTATGGATACCATTCTGTGTAAGGAGAAGTGCTGTTAATCATACCGAAACCGTATCCTTTTGTCAGTTCGGTAGTGTTCCAGTAAGGCGAATGGTCAGATGCAAGCACAAAGTAAGCTGAATAGAGGACACCTTCCAAGATAGCAGCACGAAGCTTTTCTGCATACCATACAGCTCCAAAAACTGTCTGCATCCTAGGATCGGTACCGTTTATAGCTGCAGCATTCATGTTTGTTTCTGTTATTAATATTGGTATTTGCGTACCTCGTCTTTCAAACCATTTTTGGCGCATCTCTGTGGGTGAATAAGTCTTCCAAATCCCCGGGTCTTTGCAGCCGATTACAGAGGCTTTGTTAATGATTTCACTTTCACTTTTATAATATTTCGGGCGAAAATAAAGAGTTGAATAGCCATCATAGTCATGGTAGCTGGCGAATCCAAAGCCCTGCGCGTTGTCTAAAAAATAATCAAAGAAGGGTATAATGGCCGAGTAGCCATGCCCAAGCAACACGCTTGGGTCAACGTTATGCATATATCGTGCCGCATTGCTGAAAGTTTTTGTAAAATTTGCAATGCGTTGCAGATTAACCCCAGATGATGTATAGAAGTGTACTTCATTCCATACCTCCCAATATCTTATGTTCCATTTTTTATCAACGTTGGTATGCCTGACCAAATCAGCGACGTAAACTCCAAAACTTTTGTTTGAGGGAAAGCCCGTGCCCTTGTAGTTCCCAATCATCCCTTTAGGAAGCCTGTAGCCAGTCTCATCGTTTCCCATACCAATCACTAACAGTGGTTTAGAACCAATGCTAAGCACTTGTTCTATAGTAATATCAAATTTCGTCCAGTCGTACTTGCCTGTATGCGTAGTTTCATTCCAGTAATCGCAAGGCTGGATTTCAGGTATAGAAATACGGATTAACCCAAAATTAGAGGCAGCAACCTTCTGCCTTAGATTGGCGTCATTGCGCCACTTCGCAAAATCAAACTCTCCGCCTAGGTGAACTGCAAGTGACAGATTATTAACACTCATCGCTCTGCCAAAATCTACGCTCACATCTACTTGTGGCAAATATTTGATTAAACCAGTTGAAGATATGACGGACGAAAATTGAGAAGTAGAGCTCATAGACACTATGGAACCCAATAAAAGGGCAAACAGGAGAGCACTTCCTATTTTTTTTTCAGATTCACAAAGGTCCAAATCTGCCCCCCCGTGCATGAATACAGTCATCGGAGGTGGGGTATATTGTTTTCCTTGTTTATGGTATCATACGATTTAATAAACATTCCTCTTCGCACGCACAACAAAAATACAAGATCAGCTAGTTGTCACTAAAACAAGCATTCGCCGGAAAAATCCATATAAGCTGGGAAATCCACTCCTTAACAGTAGAAGAGAAGGGAGAATAGATGAGAAGCGTACCGAGATTCAGCAATCGGAGATTGTTAGTTTTGATCCTTTCAGGCATCCTTCTAGTAGGTTTCTTCATAGCGCCACTATTCACTCTTGTGCAATATGTAGGCGCAGAAACCGAGGGTTGGTGGAATGAGGAGTGGCCTTATAGGAAGGCTATTACAATTGATCATACAAAGGTGGATGCTAATCAAGAAAACTTCCCCGTTCTTATCAATATCACTGACAGCAATTTGGCATATGAAGCCCAACTTGACGGAGACGATATTGTTTTTACTGACGGTGTTGGCAACAAGCTCTACCATGAAATAGAGCTCTACAATAGTAGCTCTGGACACTTGGTTGCGTGGGTAAACGTGCCCGATCTTTCAGCCACCACTAATGTAAAGTTATACATGTATTACGGAAATAGTGACGCTGAGAACCAGCAAAATCCCGCAAGTGTGTGGGATTCCAATTATATGATGATTCAGCACTTAGACGAGAAATCTGGCACACACTATGACTCCACATCAAACGGCAACAACGGCACGCCATACAACGGAGTTGTCCAAGGTGCTACGGGTATTTTAGACGGCGCCGATACATTCGATGGCATTGATGATTATGTTGAAGTGCCTCACAGTAACACAATTACAGGCTTTACAGTAGCCTTCACCGCAAGCTTCTGGGTCAAACTGAAGAGTGTTACAAGGAGACAATCCATACTGCAGAAATACGACACAACGGACAACCAAAGAGGATGGCTCATTGAATACCGCACTGATGTAGGAAATGCCATTGCACTTCTCGCATCAAAAGACGGCATTAATTATAAAGGGTGGTACGCATCTTTCAATCCTATCAAGGACGCATGGTATTATCTGACTGTTGTTTGGAAGAGCAACACAATTCCCAAGTTCTATGTGAATGCTCAATTGCTTCCTACAGTCAACACTGGCACCATACCCAGAATCTTTAACAATGAGGCCACGCCTTTGCATGTTGGAAGAAACTCCTACGCGCCTGGTAGACAATTCAAAGGCACCATCGACGAAATTCGCTTATCCAACATCACCCGCTCCGCCAACTGGACCCTCACAAACTACAACAACCAAAAAGACCCCTCAACATTCTATATGGTTGGAAATGAGGAAACATATACTGGGGCACCCTCAGTTTCAGATCCACAACCTCAGAATGGAGCAACAGATGTATACACGAATCCAACACTTTCCATTCGTGCTACCGATATGAATGGAGATCCTATGACGATTATATTCAGCACAAATGTATCTGGAACGTGGGAAGCCCTTGGAACCTATGACAACGTTGAAGATGGAATATACACATGGGTTCCTACTAGCATGAACAAGCTTGGCGCCACCTATTATTGGAGTGTCAGTGTCACAGATGGAAAAAGTTGGACTAACAAGACCTATAGTTTTACAACAACCACAACCATACTCAAACCCAAGTGGACGGTGAGGGGGCTCCCAACTGGTTCAGGCGATGTATTGACATACGACGTGAACAACGATGGTTTGGAGGAGGTAGTTTATGCTGGAGGTTATAACGGTAGTGGGAGTGTGACACTATTAAATGGACTGAACGGAAGCATCATATGGTCCGTCCCGATTAGCGGTCTCGATGAAGGCGTTCAACCCCAGATGGCTGATCTAACTCGCGACGGTATTCCGGAGATTATTGTGCCCATTGCACATCCTTCAGGCGTTTGCGTTCTTTTTGCAAACGATGGCAGCGTATACTGGAACGTGAGCTTGTCTGGAACAACCTGGAGTGCTCCGGTTGTTGGCGACATCGACGGTGACGGCTACCCAACCATTTTCATAGCCTCATCGGATGTCGAAGAAGGTCTTAATGGTAGTGGTAGAATAACCGCGTTGACTCATGACGGCAGAGTTCAACAACAATCCTTTACTTGGCGTCCATGTGGCGGAGGGCTGTCTCTCGCAGACGCGGATGGTGATGGCGAGTTTGAGTTGTACATGGGTGATAGGTATATGTATATGGGGAGCGACAGAGATTATGGCAAAGGAGTCCAATCTTTTTGGGCGAAGAACTTGACTTTGAGATGGGAGCACCCTGATATCCTTTGCAGTAGTCATATACCAATGCTTGCTGACGTAAACAATGATGGAATCCTCGATGTTATTGTTGGTCATCAACGTGGGGGAATTGCGGTTCTGAATTCTACCGACGGAAGTACCATTAAAGAGACTCTTGGTATCCCAGACGACGCGCCCATTCACACTCAACCCTCAGTTTACGATATTGACAATGATGGGAATCTTGAGCTGCTGATGGCTTCCGCCTTCAACTATACGACTAACGAAACAGTGATCTGGGACTTGTCCCAATGGAAAGTAGATGCGAGAATGAGCCTTGGGCTCGAAAGATATGGTCCGCGAGTCGCTGACGTTGATGGCGATGGAATCATGGAAATAATAGCATGCGAATATACCACTATATTCGTTATAAACAGTACATACTCCATAATAGCTCAAGTGAGTAACCTAACAGGATTACTCCATTATGCAGTAACACAGGATATTGATGGCGATGGCTACGTCGAGCTTCTTGTCTCGAGCTCATATCCTCAGCTCCAAAGAGCAGTACTCTACGCCTTTGACACGCCTGCACGACGCCCAAACCCAAGACCAAGATCGGAGGTGCAGTTTTACAGCGAACGTAGGCTGGGAGCTGCAGAATACGTGCCGCCTCCAGGGCGCCCAGAACCACTCGTTTCTGCTCTCTCTCAACAAGACGGCGCAGTCAACATACCAGTTGGGCTTTCCCAACTGAGTTTCAACCTAGTGGACTATCAACATGAGTTGATGAATTATACAGTCACAACCTATCCAGATATTGGTTCCAGCAGTGGCGTAAACGTGGGTAATGGCAGATATGCTGTTTTGATAAGTAATCTTGAATATGCCACTACCTACACTTGGAAAGTGAGCGTGACAGATGGCGCTCACTGGACCAACAAAACCTTCACATTCACTACAGAAGCCATTTCTCCATGGTGGAACGCTAAATGGCAGTACAGAAGAACAATAGCAATCAATCCAGCGAAGATCAGCGCAGACCAGTACAACTTCCCCATTCTAATCGACCTTACAGACAACAGCCTGACAAGCAAGGCGCAGCTAGATGGAGACGACTTCGTTTTCATCTCCGACAACGAAAGCAAGCTTAACCACGGAATAGAACTGTACGACAGTATTTCAGGGCATCTAGTTGCTTGGGTAAACATTCCCTTCGTCTCTTCAACTACATACACAAGAATCTACATGTATTATGGCAATCCCGATGCAGCAAACCAGCAGAATCCAACGGCAGTTTGGGACACAAACTACAAACTAGTGTTGCACCTAGATGAGAAGACAGGTCTTCATTACGATTCTACAATAAACGGTAACAACGGCACGCCACACGGGGGAATAATCCAAGGCGCAATTGGCAAGATTGATGGCGCAGACAGGTTTGACGGCATCAACGACTACATCGAGGTACCTCACAGCAACTCAATTGCTGGCTTCAAAACAGCCTTAACAGCTAGCTTCTGGTTAAAACTAGATGACATCACAAGGAGACAAACGATATTGAACAAGTATAACACACTGGGCAACCAGAGAGGCTGGTACATTGAATTCCAAAATCACTACAAATATGGGAAAGTCCTAGCTTTCTTAATATCTCCAGATGGCGTGATTTATCGAGATTATTATGCCTCTTTCAACCCGGTAGCGGGTGAATGGTATTATATAGTTGTCGTATGGGAGTCAGGTAAAATTCCAAAATTCTACATCAACGGCCTGAAAACACCCACAATCGGAACAGCCATAATCTCATCCATATTCAACAACACAGGAGCCCCATTACACATCGGCAGAAGCACCTTCGCTACAGGCAGATATCTTAAGGGTGGGCTCGACGAAATCTGCATTTCCAACTCAGCGCGTTCTGCAGGTTGGATTTTGACAAGCTACAACAACCAAAAAGACCCGTTTAGCTTCTGCAACATCGGAAGCCAAGAGACGATTCCTGAAGAACCATATCTGACTGCCTCTTCTCCTTTTAACGGAGCAACTAACGTGCCAACTTCCCTGTCAAAGCTTAGTTTTCACATAATGGACTACCAAGGCGACTTGATGAATTACATAGTCACAACCTTTCCAGACATTGGCTCTGACAACGCTACAGACATGGGCAATGGAGGATACACAGTTTCCGTCAACAACCTCGCCTACTCTACACTTTACACTTGGCATGTAGATGTGACAGATGGCATTCACTGGACTAACAAGACCTTCACCTTCACAACAGAACCCTTTCCGTCATGGTGGAGCACCAACTGGCAATACCGCAAAACAATAACAATCAATCCCGCCAAAGTTGGCTATGACCAAACCAGCTTTCCACTTCTGATAGAGCTCACCGACAGCGACTTAGCCCAAAAAGCCCAACCTGACGGTGACGACATAGTCTTCACAGACTTCAACAACATCCAGCTTAGCCACGAAATAGAACTCTACAACAGCACAACAGGACGACTCGTCGCCTGGGTAAACGTTCCCTTCTTGTCTTCAACCGCGTACACGAGAATCTACATGTACTATGGCAATCCAAGCGCAACAAATCAACAGAATCCAACGGCAGTTTGGGACACACACTACAAACTAGTGTTGCACCTAGATGAGAAAACTGGTCTTCATTACGACTCCACCACAAATGGTAACAATGGCACGCCATACGGTGGAGTAATCCAAGGCGCAATTGGCAAGATTGATGGCGCGGACATCTTCGACGGCATCAACGACTACGTCAAGGTACCTCACAGTAACACGATTGCTGGTTTCAAAACAGCCTTAACAGCTAGCTTCTGGTTAAAACTAGACGATACTACGAGGAGACAAACCATACTAAACAAGTATGATACGTTGGGCAACCAGAGAGGCTGGTATATTGAATTCCAAAATCACTACAAATATGGGAAAGTCCTAGCCTTCTTAATATCTCCAGACGGCGTCAACTATCTAGATTATTATACTTCTTTCAGCCCGACAGCAGGTGAATGGTACTACATAGTCGTTGTATGGGAGTCAGGAAAAGTTCCAAAATTCTACATCAACGGAGTTCAAGCACTAACAATAGGCAAGGCCACAATGTCATCCATATTCAACAATACTGTTGCTCCTTTGCACATCGGCAGAAGCACCTTCGCTACAGGCAGATATCTTAAGGGTGGGCTCGACGAAATCTGCATTTCCAACTCAGCGCGTTCTGCAGGTTGGATTTTGACAAGCTACAACAACCAAAAAGACCCGTTTAGCTTCTGCAACATCGGAAGCCAAGAGACGATTCCGCAGGGTCCGGTCATTTCAATTCCATTTCCTTTGAACGGCGCAACATGCGTGCCGCTGCCCCTAAGCCAACTAAGTTTCAATCTCGTAAACTATCAGGACAACATGATGAATTATACCGTCGCAACTAGCCCTGATGTTGGCTCTGGGAGCGGCACCAATGTTTTCGATGGAAGATATTCAATCTCCATCAGTAGCCTTGCTTCTTCCTCAACCTACACATGGATCGTTAGCGCGACGGATGGGACTTTTTGGACAACCCAAACATACACATTCACTACGTTTCCAGGTGCGCCTCCAACCCACGATACTCCGCTTCTAGTATCAAGTGGAGGCGCTAACAAAACAGATGAGAACCTAATATGTTACAATCAAACAACTTACGACCTAGAAGGCCGCAAGGTAACCAACATCTTCAACTGGTACAAAAATAACTCCTCAACAACTAACCTATTGCTACCCTTCGACACAAACAGCTCAACAACCGTCAAAGACTACTCAGGATACAACAACAACGGAATGATAGTAAGACAAGTCACATGGACAAGCAACGGTATGGTAGGCGGCGCCTACAAATTCGACAGAGGCTTCATCGAAATCCCTGGCACCAGTACTCTCGATGGTGGTGGAAAATGGTCAGAAATCACAGTTGAACACTGGATCTACCTCACAACAAATCAATTTGGCACGAGGACAATAGCCAAAATCCCAAGCTACGAAATAGGGTTATTATATGGAAACAAAATTTTTGCCGGAATTTGGATAGACACTGGTGTATGGAATGTCAGTGGCTATAGCCGCGTCACATCTGATATCGCACTAGAAAAAAACACTTGGTATCACGTAGCGTTCACGTACAAAAATGGAACCTGCCTAACATTATACATTAATGGCATCGCGGTTGCAACAGAATCAGTTTCACGAGGATGCATTCAAACAAGTGGCGATGAACCCCTTTACATTGGATGGTTCGACTACTTCAAAGGAAAAATCGATGAAGTGAGAATTTATCCGAAAAGCCTATCACCACAACAAATCTATCAACGATACGTCGAAACCAAAGACGGCCTAAGCAACAGTTCGACTATTGTCCAAGAAGAAACTGAAGTCGGCGACGTCTGGAAATGCCAAGTAACCCCTAGCGATTCCTACCAAGACGGCACAGCCAAGTTCTCAAACACAATAACCATAGTTGGAAACAACGACACGCCTTCAGCGGATAATCTAACAACCATCCTACCAACGCCCTATACAAACGACAATTTAGTAACTAACTACGTTTATTATGACCAGACGGAGAAAACGCGTGCTATAGCAGAAGCGCTGAGCTGGGTTTCTTTTCTTCCTTGTTCTGTATCAAGGGAGGGTGCATACTCAGTGATTAACAGTGTAGGTTTGTCGTTTGGCTGAGCGCTGTCAGGTCAATGTAAACCTTCTAATAGAGTGTATTTTTGTTGAACGTCTAAACGCAATCGTTTATTAAATAGTAAGACGGAATAAATCTAGCCAAAGAATAAGTAGGGGAAATGAAATTAGGTAAGCCAGTTGTGTGTGGTTGCTTGAATCTTTCTATTCCCAAAAATAAGCTCCTAACCGTTTTATTACTTATCATCTTATTTGGTTCTGTTATGTCAGAGAGTTTCAGTTTGATGTCTGCGCAGGTGAGCGTCGGTTCCACGGGTCGAATCTATTATCCACCGCCAAACAATGAAATCTTTTTTAAAGACGATTTTGAGTCGGCAGACTTTGGCGCGTGGTCGGGTCTCACTGTAACTTCCGGAGACAATGCCACAGTTGTAGCCACCAATCCCTATGAAGGCATGTACAGCGCAAAATTTGAAACCGAAGCAACCGTTTCTGGGACAAAACGAGCTTGCGCTTATAAGAACATTCAGGAGAGCGCGGTACTCTATGCCCGTGGTTATTTCTACATTGCTGAGGGTTTGCCGCTTTTTGATGCAGATGACCGCTTCACGTTTATTCAATTTCTTGGCCCAGGCGGAAAGATAATTAGCAGCTTGCAGGTTAGGAAAGTTCTAGGCGAAGATAGGTTTGCAATCGCTCTTACAGGAGATATGGACATCACAACCGATGTTTATCCCCAGAACAGCACATGGTATTGCCTAGAGCTTTTCGTTCGGATAAACGTCACAGAAGGCGCCATTAAGGCGTACATCAATGGCATGGAAAGACTAGCCACATCCAATATTGACACAACCATACTTGGCAACATTGTCAGTGTTCGTTTCGGCTTAGCAAACAGCATCAACATACAACATCAGGTCGTGGTTTACGGCGACCTCGCGATAATCAGCTCGCACTACATCGGACCAGAAGAGCCAGAAAGGCTCAATGGCACATGGGCGATCATAGGCCCCAAGGATCAAATTCCTGAGATGCAAAATGTTTTCTGGCTTTTTGGAAACCAAAGCATACCCTATGTACACTTAAACCATTATGAGGTCACCAACTACGAAACCATCAAAGACTACGCTGGACTCGTAACCTGGACTAACCTTAAAAACGTCTACAACTTTACGGCAGTAAAACTATTTGCCAAAACAAGACCTGTCATATCGAACATTTTCGACTTCTGCTATTACCTCTATCCATCTCTAAAAGATAGTATGAAAATTGTACACACGAGCACAGTCACATACATTACTGATTGGGGCAACTTCCGCAGCGGCGATAAACCCGAAATGCACAATGGCACAAATTATCTAACAACGGTGAACGCACCTGATTTGGCTGACTTTACAAATATCACAACTATAGCAATATTCAGCTCAACCCAAATTGCATTGTTTCACATGGAAGGTAGCAACCCAAACGCCGGCTTCTACGTAATGGATCTTACCGCCACGCGCCCAAACAGTTACAAACCGGGAAACTGGCATCTCTTTCCAGCCATTGCCAAGGCCGGAACGATTAAAGCAGGACGTTACTGCCGTTGGATGAGTGATGGCTTTTCATGGCGCTCTCTAGACTGGATATACAGCTGGATGATCAACTTCACTGAAGCAAACAATGATATTGTCACCATGAAAAGCATAGGCACCTCGGTTCAGGGACGACCAATCAACGCACTTTTCATTGGGAACGGTACACGCTATTTTATAGCAGACGCAGCTATTCACGGCAACGAGAAAGCAGGGACTCACGCTCTAATCCGATTCGCTGAACTAATTACAGACTGGTATCGCACCGAACAAAGCTGGCAACATAAGCTAGCACAATATAAAATAATCCTCGTTCCAGTTCTGAATCCAGACGGCTACATAGCCTTCACTGGAGGAAACGCCAATGGCAAAAATCTAAACCGCCAGTTTCCACCCGGTGGAAACACAACAGAACCTGAAGCTTGGGCATTAAGATGGTTAATGGGAAACTACACGCCTACCCAATACGCGACTCTGCACAGTGGCGGATCACTTGCCCCGCTACATGTGTACTACGCAGGCTTATCAGTAGACCCCTACAGAACTTACGTTAAATGGGCAGTTAACGAAGGTAACCTGATGTTTCAAGACCTGCAACATTGGGGCATGGTCTACAATACGACATGGGTAGGTAAATACAAGTACATCGGTCCAAGCGGCATATCAGGCATGAGCTGCGACTACGCATACTACAAATATAAGGCGATATCCATTATATTGGAACATTTTGAAGGTGGGGTTGCGCCGAACCTTCATGCCCAAGAGTTCTACATATCCGGACTGCTTGCACTCCTACTACACCACGACAGAACAGACGGTTTTATGCTCCACTCCAACACCTTCATAACAGAAACAACGTACACCAACACAACAGGCCTACGCATATACGTCAACCCAACATACATAGCCTCTAACCGCACCAGCGAAACCAAAATCTACGACTTCAACAAGCTTGGAAAACCCAAACATGTATACATCGATGGTGCACAGAAAGCGGAAAACAACGGCTGGTCATGGAACAATTCTACCACTGTGACCGTGACCGTGACAAGCGCTAACGAATCCATCTTCCTAGACTGGAACTCCTGACCTTAATAGGACTTAAGCAGATTCTTCTCTCATAGGAGTCTTTAAAGCCAAAATGCACTTGGACCTAGAA
>Ga0315280_10005014_pt1 | contig 19182 bp, 14 predicted proteins | sample YL17G06_40_MG_FD_203697 | JGI IMG/M metagenome (GOLD analysis project Ga0315280, IMG submission 203697) | Sediment microbial communities from Yellowstone Lake, YNP, Wyoming, USA - YL17G06_40 | ecosystem: Environmental > Aquatic > Freshwater > Lake > Sediment | place: USA: Wyoming | collected... | reverse complement strand
TTGGCGCCGCAGGAGACGAGCACCTGTGACGGTTCGTACTTCACGCCTCGGTCCGCCAACGTGGCCTCACAGATCGCCTCCGCGAGGGCCTTCTCGCCCTTGGCCACGTACTTAGTATCGCCGGTCCTGATGGCCTCGACAGCCGCATCCTTGATGCAGTCCGGCGTATCGAAGTCCGGCTCACCCGCGGTGAAGGCCACCAGGTCCACACCCTGGGCCTTCAAGGCCGCGGCCTTCCGTGTCAGCCCGATGGTTGCCGAGGGTGTGACCCTCGTGGCTCGTGTTGCGAGACGCACAGAGGCTTCTTCCTTTCCGAGAGTGGTCATCAGCCGCGGGCTTGAGCCCGCGGGCTTAGGCCCCGAGGCCCCGGACCCTCACTCGCCGAGCAGCTTCTTGAGGCCCTCCGTGAGTGACTCGCCACGGACCTGGCCGTATATCATACCTTTTCTGTCGATTAGATAGGCTGCCGGAATGGCCTGCACCCTGTACAGCCGCCCTACGGCGGATTCCCAGTACTTCTCGTCGCAGACCATGCGCCAGGTGATGTCGGGGTTCTCGCCCAGGTACTTGCTCATGTCATCGAGCTTGAGGTCCAGGCTAATCCCGACGATCTCGAAGCCCTTGTCATGGTAGGCCTTGTAGGCAGCGATAACGTTCGGCATCTCACCCAGGCACGGCCCGCACCACGACGCCCAGAAGTCGAGCAGGACGACCTTGCCCTTGTAGTCCGAGAGCCTGAAGGTCTTCCCGGCGGTGTCTGTGGCCTCGAAGTCTACCGCGGGCAGCCCTGCCCCGATGTACGCCTTGGGAGTGAACTCGGCCTTGGTCGGGTAGAAGAACACCCGGTCCCCCATGGGCGACACGTGCGAGATGCGATAGCCCTTGCCGCCGAACTCGAAGGGCTCCGCGCCGCGGTAGAACTCTGCAGAGCCGGTGGAGGGCTCGAGCTTGCCGTCCTGGTTGCGGTCGATGACGAATCCCAGGCCCGGAGTCGCTGTCGCGGGATCGCCGCGGTGCTCGTCGTAGAGACCTCGACACGCGTCGTCTATCAGCATCACCTTCACCGGGGTGCCGCCGATGCGCGCGAACCCCACGCGTACGCCGCCTCTGTAGTACAGCACACACTCCTGCAGGCGGGTGGTGAACCTGTACAAGTTGACAGGGAAGTTGACAGTGGTGTCCTGACCGTCGACGGCGTACTCGACGGTTAGAACGGCGTCGGTGCTGACGACGGTATCGCTCGCCGTGGCCCACGCCCCACCGCCGTCGTTAGTCAGATCCTCGTCGTTGTCAGCGTCGATGTAGATCCGCCGCTCACCCTTTCCCTCGGCATCGACCGCTTCGTCAACCACGAGAGTGATGGTGTGATCCGTGCCGTTGCCGATCTCGATCGCGCCGTACTGAGGCGTACCGACATACGCCGGCTCCGCGACCAGCGTCTCGGGCGGGGTTGCGGACAGGTAGGCCCGTTTGGGCATGTAGTACGGTACGCCTGCCTTGCCCGCCGACACCACTCGGAGGCTGCCAGCATGGGCTGCCGCAGCCGCCACGAGACCCACAAGGCAGGCAAAAAGGGCTGTTCTCATCCGAAGCTGGTCCTTTCCGTCATGCATGGAGGTCACGGCAAGGGCCAGCGCCCGCCTGAGTCTTCCCGGGCGAGCCGGGCCGCGGGACGGGTCGGGTCCTACTTCGCAGGCCCGTAGCACTCCACGATCTCCCCGTAGTATATCCGATGGTAGTCGTCGCGCGGGTAGTACGACTGCGCCACGGACCGGGACAGTGCCGCGCGCACCACGTCGTTCCGGTGTATGACCGAGCATTCATACTTGATGATGGCCTGCTCCACGACCGGTGTGTTGATCTGTCTGGCCGGCGCCAACGTGAGTCCGCACTCAGCCAGCTTATCGCAGTCTCGGCCCGAGACCGTACCGAGCCAGGTAACCGCGTCTGACAGGTCGTGGTGCATGACGTTGATCGAGAAGTCCGGGATGGACTCCAGGAACTCGTACGTATACCTGGAGGGGCGGACGAAGACGGTCGCCACCGGACGACCCCACACGATGCCGAACGTGGCCCAGCCGATCGCCATCAGGTTGGCTTTGCCGATGTCGTTGACCCCGCAGAGGAGCACCCCTGGGTCCTTGAGCAGCTTAACGGTCTTCGCGAACGCGTGGTCTAGGTCGAAATCCTGCTCGCCCACGTACCACACCTCCCAGGGTCGGTTCGCCACATGCGCGGGCTCACCTTCGTCCTCCTGCGCAAGCCCATCCCAGCCCTGTGAGGCCCCGCGCGGGCCAGCGGCTAACCCTCTCGCGATAGGCAGCGGTGAGCGGCGCAATGAACCGGTCCTCCGTGCTGGGCTGGGTCGCCCTGGAGGTGAGCACGCTTGTCACCTGTCTCTGGGTCTTCTGGGACGCAGTCGAGGCGTTTCACGAGGGCTGGTTCGAGCACACTCGGCGGCCGCTTGCTCGGGGTCTTCTGGTGGACCGACACGGAAGCCGGACCCGATACGGCCTACCGCGTCGTCTACAACGGAACGGTCGTCGCGCTGCCCAAGCGCCTCGGCATGGGGAGCCAGGGCTTCCGGGCAGTCAGGGACGTGCCTCTCCCTCTAGGCTAGGCGATGAACCCGATCCCCGCGAGCCCCAGGCCTACCACGAGGCCGATGACCGCCAGGACCAGTGAAGCGGTGTACAGCCACGACCGCTGTCTGCCGGAACCTACGATGTCGACGTACAGCATCTCCAAGAACGGCACCGGCGCGCGGCGGAACCATCCGACCGCCCTAGCCGTCGCCCCAACGAGGGTTCGGGCCCTGAACAGACCGAACAGGAACTCGAGGATGCGGAGGGGCTGCCTGTAGTCGAGCACGATGAAGCCGCTCTGGTCTTGGAGCACAAGGTCCTTGCTCCAATAGAGCCCCGGCACACCGCGTCCGATGATCCGCCCCTCAAGCGTGCATGGGACGGACCGGATGCCGCTGACCTTCACCTCGCCGACGAGCCGCTCGACGGTTGCCGGGGGGAAGGCGGCCGTAGGGTGCGACCGGAGGAGCTTCACGAGGCTGCCGATGCTGAGTCCCACTAGAGCGAGGCCCGCGATCAGCAGCGGCCCGCCCGGTCCCGCCATCCCGAGGACGGCCCCCGCGCCCGCTCCCAGGGCGGCACCGATCCAGGGGAGGACGTGCGTGAGCCAGTCGACGGCGAACTCGTCCCAGTACGACTCCGGCTGCTGGTAGGGGAAATCGAACAGCGACACCTGCCCGTGGGCCATCGCCAGGCGCTCGAGCGCCCGGATGCGCTTGGCCGGCAACGGGTGTGTCGAGCCTAGTTCATACCACGCGGCCCACGGATTCCACAGGTCCCACTTCATAGCGTCGACCATGGCCGTGGCGCTCACACCGGTGGCAGTCGTCGCTCCGGCTGCCGCAAGGGCCAGTCGCCCCGCGACCTTCGGGTCGAAGATGCCGAGCGATCTGCCCAACTCGGCGCTGCCGAAGGCGCGGTTCCGCTCGCCCTGCTCCGCCTGCTGGGGGGCTCTGGCGAGCCCGTACGCGATCTTCACGAGGCCGGACGCGAGCGCGTTGGGGTTCCTGGTCGAGTCGCCACTGAACTGGTCCGCGTAGTACTCGCGGACTCTGGAAAGGAACAGCACGATGTACTCGCTGACGATGTAGGCCACGAGGGCCACTACCCCGACGATCGCTGCGTACCCGCCACCATTACGGGAGCTCCGGCGTCCGCTGCTCAGTGTCACGCGGTAGATCATGTACAGCACCATTGGCACGACCGCCGCGAGGGTCATCACGGCGAAGTCCCAGTGCGCGATGTGGCCGAGCTCGTGCCCGACGACGGCCTTCTGCTCCTCCTCGTCCAGCATCCCGATCAGCCCGGTCGTTAGAGCAAGGCGCGCGTCACCAGGGTAGTGGCCGAACGTGAAGGCGTTGGGCTTCCCGTCATCGATGAGGCCGATCCGCGGAACGGGGATCCTGGCCTCCGAGCAGGCGCCGTTCAGGTAGGACGCAACTGCCGGCGTGAGCTCCTGCGGAGATGCCCACCGGATTCGGAACATGAGCTGTATCAGGAACGGGCCTATCAGGTACTGGAGGAGCACGACCGCCAGCGCGATCGCGACACCCCAGACGAGGGGCAGATGGTAGTACGCAAGGATCCCCATCGCGACCGCGAATAGCAGCCCGAAGAGGATGCCCAGCACGAGCACGGAGCGTACGAGCAGGTTCACCGCGACCACTCCTCGCGCCAATCGCTGTCGTCACCAGTGATGTTCGCCAAGACGGACGGTGGGCCTTGTGGTGGCGGGGCTACGAGGGCGACTCGACAGCTTCGATGTCGTCCAGAAGGAGTCGATTGCGCAGGCGGTGGCACTGGGCGCGGACTACCTTGTTCCACAACGGGCCCACAATGTCGGTGAGCATGCCCTTCGGCACGTGCACCTCAACGGCCCCTACGCGCCCCTCAATGGGCACAATGCGAACCCGCTCGGACGGGTGCGTGGCATCGGCGTAGAGCAGCTTTCCAAGCACCTCCTCGGTCGCGCCCTCGCCGCGGTCACCGCCTTCCCGCGCCTCCGTTGAGCCTATCTGCCTGCGCGTGCGAGTGAGCGACACCGTCCGCAGCCCGCCGGGACCGCGCGAAGTGAGACCCACCTGGCTGACTTCGCGACCGTCGGGGGCGAGCGACCTGGTAAGGCCGATGAAGTTGCGCCCGTACGCGTCATCCGCGATCCGTGTGCCTAGCTCAGACATCTCTCCCGCGTTCGCGAGCGCTATGCAAGTCATCACCTCGTCCATCGCCTCGACGCCTCGCCCCGCGTCGCCAAAGAGATCGAGCTGTCCACCGGGCACGCCCACTCGGACGGTCACGGACACACTCGCGGCTCGAGGTGCGGCAACGTACAGGTGGCATCCCTCCTGAATGGAGCCGGGCAGCCGGGGATGGTCGCGGTACGGGTATCCCGCCTGACGCTCGGCCGTGCGTCGTACCATGGCGCTGACCGTCTTTGCCCTGCCGTACACGTGGTCGACGCGAGCGAACCCATGCCCGACGGCTGCTCCCGAGAGGGACATCTGGTACTCGCCAGGCGCCAACTCGACGCCGCGAAGCTGCAGATGACGCTGGAAGTGCGCCTGCTCGAGGACGTCCCTGAGCTCCTCCGCGATCTCCTCCGGCGGCGACCCTGACAGAGCGACCGCCACGAGCCGCTCCGCCTCGCGCCAGTCGTCGCAGTCAAGGGCGAGCGTGGCAGCACTGCGTAGGAGGACGGACCGCGTTGGCTCGAAGTCGACGTCAGGAGCCATGGCCTCCGCGACGGCCCGCTCGGCATCGAACGCCTGACGGAAAAGGCCCTCGGCAGTCCGGTAGTCCCCCGTCCTCCGCGCGGCGAGGGCTCGGTCCACCAGTGTCATGGCACCACGATGCTGGTCTTCTAGCTCCTTCATCGCTCCTCCACGTGGGCCAATGGGCGGCTGAACTCAACCACCACAGCGTACCCCTTGGGCACACGGGTGCGCTGCTGAAGCTGGCCCGCCTTCTCGCGAAGCCGGCGACGCACTGCAGCGTTGTCCCCCCTCCTGATCCCTGACACCTCCAGACGTGCCGCGTTCTGCACAAACAGGGAGTCGTGGAGGCCAAGCCAGAAGTCGAACCCGGTACCCCTTCTACTGCGCTCAGTCACCGCCAGGCCCTTCGCCGCTCGCATCACACTGATGGCGACGGCATACGCTCCTTGCTCAGTCGCTACCGCATGATCGCGCCACGTTCTGCTCATCTGCTCTGTGACCGGCGTCCAGTCCAGGGCGTATCTGGCAGCCAGATCGCCGCGAACGGTCAAGACGGTCGTTCCGGGTTCGTGCTCCTGGTCCTCCAAGCACACGGCGGCGGCTTGAGCCATCTCTGCACCGACCTCCGGCGAGAGGCCAACCATGCCGTGCTGCAACTCCCGCAGGTCCAAAGTCGGCACTGTCTCAGCGTGCATCCCGCGTTCCATGTTCACATGATGCAGGCAGCCTGCCACGACCCATAGCGCGCAGTGCCAACCGCAGTTCGGATTCGCTGCACACTCACGCGCACCTTCGGCCAGCGCGCCAGCCGCCGCTCACCAAATCCGCCGCCTTTTTTGCTGGACCCGTGCCCGGCTGGCCCCGCATCGGGCACAAACAGCGTGGGGATGACCGGGGGTCTGGTTCTAGGGAGCCAGCGGTCAGACCCGGAGGGTAGCGTCTCCATCAGGTGTCCAGAGGGCAGTAGTCACCTCCCACACATGCTGCCATCGCGGATGATGCACGGGCCGGGCGCAGAGCGCTCGGCCCGTCGCGTTTCCGGCGAGGACCCCCGGTCTGACCGGCCGAAGTCCGCCCCATGATCTCCCCGGAGATACGCCAAGGGCTCGTACAGGCCTTCCTCCGCGCCGGCACCCCGCTCAACCGCGCCGGCCTCGCCGAGGGCGGAATGGAAGGAGCGGACGTCGAGGCCGCGATAGAGGAGCTACTCGACGACCGCCTTGTTGTGGGGCTGGGACCGGCTCGCCCCGATCCCCCTCTCGCGTGGGCGGCGCGCTGGCAGGCTGAGCTCGAACGCCGAACGGCCGCCACGATGGCCGACCTCCGCCGCGTTGTGTCCGCGGCCGGCGACGTACCGGACTCCGAGCTGGACGTGGAGAGTCCACCGTCGCGCGCCTTCTGCGAGTTCCTCGCGACGCACTATCTGCCGCCCGAGGACAAGCGCATTCTTTGCCTCCTCCAGTGCTCTGTCCGAAGACCGTTCTCGTCCTCCCCATCACACGCGTCGATCCGCCGCGCCATACGGCTCGCCACGGGATTTGAGCCAGCCGCGGAGTTCGCGCAGTGTCCGGTCCATGTGGTCGTGGTGGCGAGCAAGGTCGGCCCCGTGCCTTACGAGCTGCAAGGGTGCTACCCCGCCAACGTGGGAGGCGGGGGCGTGAAGCACTTTGACGCCGACCGCTACGAGCGCGTCGGGCCTGTCCTCGCGGCGCGCGTGGCGGACTACCTGGTCGCTCACTCGTCCGTGTACGACCACGCGGTCGGCTTCGGCGACGGGCGCTACGGTGAGGTGATGCGCTGCGCGGCAACGCTCGCTCGGCGGGAGCTCGTCGTGCTGCCTGACGAGCGGGGCGAGCGGGTCATCAGGATGGGGCGCTCACATCCAAGGCAGTACTGGCAGAAGTACTGGATCCAGGTCTTCAGGACGATCGCTCAGTGGCTCAGGCCGGCGGAGCGTGCAAGGGCGGAGGGTCGCCTGCGAAGCCTGGACATGGAAACGACGGCTATCTAGCCGGGCGGCACGAGCTTGGACAACACCTCATCCCAGATGAGGCGCTCCTCGTCATTGCGGGGTGCCGGGGTGAACCCGAGGGACAGATAAAGCGACACCGCCGGAAGGCGGTACGGCTCGGTGTCCAGGGTGACCTTGTCGAAGCCCTGCTCCGCCATGAAGTGCAGCACCAGGTCCATCATCAGCCGGCCCAGCTTCCGGCCTCGGTGGGACGGGCGAACACCGACCCACTCCACCCGGGCGAGCCCGGGATCCTCCTCAGGGCTCTCCCGCCAGGCATACGCAGTGGCGCAGAGCTCGTCCTCGCCGATCTCGCGCACATAGAAGGCTCCGTTGGGCATGAACCTCGGGCTCGGCACGACCTTCTGTCGCCAAGCATCGCGGGCGAACTGATGCTCGGGGAATGCGGCCTCCAGTAGATCCAGCCAACGGTCGAAGAGGTCATCGGAGTAGGTTTCGAGCACGTAGCGCCCCGGTATGATGGGCCGAGGGGGAAGCTCCTCCAAGTGTGGGCGATCCATCCTGATCAGTACGGGCACAGCCTCGTTGGCACCCCCCACGCACGCAAAACGGGTCCCCGCCCTAAGGTGAGGACCCGTTTCGGTCGGCTTGCTATCTCCGGGGCGCACTCGGAGCCACGCGCGCCCCGGAGGATCACGTCAGTACCAAGAGCCGTCGGGATAGACACCAGGGAACATGGTGTCGAACTCGCCGTACCGGTCATGCCATGTGTTGACATCGGTAACGGTTGGCGTGCCGGACGCGAACACCATATCGAACACGTACCACATGTCCAGGTTGTCCGGGTTGTCGACCGGCACGTTGTACGTCCGGGTGGTCCCGTCGGGCAGCCCCAGGGTCACGATGGCCAAGGAGTCCTCGATCGGGCCGTCCCACTGGCCTCTGTAGTTGTGCACCAGATAGCTGTAGGTGCCGTCTTCCGCCTGAGCGATGGTGACGACCTCGGGGCCATACGACGTGGTATCGTCGGTGTCGAGATTGACCCACGGGTCGGCACCCAGGTCACCCATGTTGTAGTAGCAGACATGGTACCCGTCGGTGAAGCCCGCCGTCGGCGGCGTCACGAGGTGTGAGTCGAGGTCGTGGGGGAGCTCGCCCCAGGTCAGTGTGATGGTGACCTGGACATCGCCCGTGCCGAGGGCCTCGAGGGTCACGTCTACTACGTTAGCCGCTTCGGCCACGATGGTGACCGTGGCCTCGCCGCGGGCGACAACTCCGCCGGTAGCGTCAGCGCCGTCCATAGCCCAGGCCTTGACGACAGCATCGCCCGGAGGCAGACCAGCGAGGACGAGTTGGGTCTCGCCCAGCCCTATTACGCCGCTGGCAACCTCCCAGTCCATCTCGTAGACCTTCACGAGGATGCTCTGCGTGTACGGAGGGATGACGCGGGCACCCGCCTCGCCGGTCGGCCACTGTACATTGAAGACCGCGGACCCGAGGGGGCCGGTACGGTCGATCACAGGGGGAGCCTGTTTGGCCGGGGGCCCGCCTGCCGGATTGCCCTCGGTGTTCGAGGCGCACCCGGTGACTAGCATGAGCATGGCCGCGGCACACAGGGCCGCGATCGCCAAGATCAGGATCTTGTGCGTTGAAGTGCGCATCACGATCTTGCACCGCCTTTCGCTACGGTTGCGTACTGTCATACGAGCAGATCCGTACGTCGCAGCCCGCTACCGTGGCCTCGGTCCGAGCCTGCTCAAGATGTTGACCGTAAGGTCGCCGGGGTTGGTCGGGTTGACGAGCGAGTTACCCCAGTCGGTCAGCTCCGCCCAGTACATCAGGACGTTGTTGTCAGGCATATCGGCGCTGGCCAGGAACTGCTTCTCCCACAGCACGCCGATGGCTCCGTTCTCATCCTTGGCGAGCGCTGCCTTGCGGATGATGACCAGCGGGCCCCAGTCCGCAGGCAGTGCCGGATCGTTGTAAGGCAGGAACCACTGCACGGTGAGCGTGTCGCTGAATGTGCCTGCAGGCACAACGACCTCATCGCCCGCGCTGAGGATCTGGAACTGGCCGTAGCCGGTCGTTGTGTCCTCTGTGCTGATACCCACGCCGATCTCCCGCATCCAGTTGAGAGGCGCGTCGCTCATGACGGGCACGCCAACCAGCAGGTGGTTCGGGAAGATCAGACGGGTGTCGAGGTGGAGGACATCCGTGGTCCACCAGTTGTTGACCGGGTCCCAGTCGGAGTCACTGCCATCGCCGTCACGGTTCGGATCAGCCGAGAACAGATCCGCGCCGGCGTACCAGGCGAGTCCGCCCGTATCGCCCGGCTCCGCGGTCCACCAGTCGAACGCGCTGTCGAGCGCGGTGCCTGGCTCGCCGGGCGTGGCGTCGTCAGGCAGCCAGCGCCACTTCTGCATCGGGCTTGACACAAACGAGCCCAGAGCGGGGAGCTCATTCTGCAGAGCATCCCTGGATTCGAGGCGCCAGATCGTGCCCTCGGGGTCGCCGTACTCGCCGAGATCGTTCGGGAGCTCGCTGTAGGCCCAGAACAGACCGGTCTGAAGCGGGAAGTAGTCGGTGATGTCATAGTAGACCTCGGCCCACGGCGGTGTGTAGTCGCCGCAGACGGTGACCACGCCGGTGAGGGTTGGGATGCCGACCGTGATGGGAGTGAAGCTACTGCCGGGCGGGCCGGTGACCTCACACCCGTACTCCCAGTCCGCAGGCAGCTCGGGGAGCGGCGGCAGCGTAACGTCGCCGTTCTCGTCCGCAACGACCGGGGTGCCGATGACGCCGTTCAGGTTGCCGATGGGGCCGGCCTCCGGCGTGGGAGTGTCGACCGGCGGGGGTTGTGGGTCACTATTGGGATTGTCGGAGCTGGGGACGTGGATAACGCCCTGCAGCGTGCAGATGGCGTGCGGCACGCCGGCATCCGGCGGCTCAGGGCCCGGATCGCTGGGGTTGCCGCTGTTGGTGATGTCAAGCCCGGTGCCATCGCGGACCGAAGCCGGCCGCCACACGTGGATCCGCCCGTAGGTGGATACCGTCGCGCGCGAGTCGGCTGCGGCGCGCCGGATAATGCGGAACATGGCCGCACCGGAGCCGTTGTTGCCTGCTCCGCCGTCAGGATTGCACCCGCCGTCGGGGTTGCCGAGCGAGGTCTGGCTGGCCTGGACCGTAAAGCCCGAGCCGCCGGCGTTGAGGGCACTGCTTTGGGTGCTAGCGAACGGCTGGTCGGTGACGCCCGTCCACTCGACCGGAGCGGCGCCGATGGTCAGGGTCTGGCTTCCAGTCACGCCGCCATGCGCCGCGCTTACGGTGACCGAACCCTCCGTGGTGCCGGCGGTCACAACGACCTGGGCTTGGCCGTTCGCTCCCGTTGTCTGGGTAGCGGCGGACAAGGTGGCGGTCGCCCCGCCGGTGTGGGTGGTGACTGTGAATGCTACCTGCGCGTCACTCTTGGGCGCGCCGTCCTCATTTACGGTGGCTGTCGCGGTGGTTGTTGCCCCAGCATCGATCTGCGCCGCGCCCAGGGCGAGCGTAACCGTGATCTGGGCGGCCGGAGCGGGGGCGCAGCCCCCCATCGAGGTCATCGAGGCCACGACGATCGCGACCATCATACAACCGATTCCGAATGCCAATCGCATTAGCTTGCGACCTCCTTACGGTAGTGGTGACGTGAAGCTTCACAAGCCGATCAAAAGGGAATCGTGGCTCCGAATTCCCCCCTTCCGCGTCAGCGAGGCGGAAGCCTCGGGGGCTGCCATACTAACTGCCGGCTCGACAATTCCGCGCTTTGGCCCGCGACTCCTGCAGACAATAAAACGTTATCCCACTCCCACGGAAGGCGCGGGTGTCAGTGAACCAGAGCGCCGAGCTTGCCCAGACCTTAGTGTTTATGCCACAACCAGGACGAGAAGCCACACCGAATCGTTCCACACGAGGCGGCGGCGGCGGTGGTTTTGTGCGTCATGCCCTCCGCGTCCCGTCGCGTTGCCTAGTGTCATGCAAGCAGCTCGGTACCTCGCAGGCCGCTACCGTGGCCTCGGTCCGAGCCTACTCAGGATGTTCACCGTCAGATCGGCCGGGTTCGACGGATTCCGGAGGCAGTTGCCCCACTCGGTCAGCTCGGCCGAGTACATCAGGACGCTGTTCTCAAGCATATCGGCGCTGGCCAGGAACTGCTTCTCCCACAGCACGCCGATGCCGCCGTTCGCATCCTTCCCGAGCGCGGCCTTGCGTATGATGACCAGCGAGCCCCAGTCGGGAGGCAGGGCCGGATCGTTGTACGGCAGGAACCACTGCACGGTGATCGTGTCGTCGAACGTCCCTGCCGGCACGACGACCCTGGCACCGGCGCTGAGGATCTGGAACTGGCCGTAGCCTTCCGTGATGTCCTCGTCCTGGCTGATGCCCATGCCGTACTCCCGGTACCAGTTGAGCGGCGCCTCGCTGCGGACGGGCACGCCAACGAGCAGGTGGTTCGGGAAGATCAGACGAGTGTCGAGGTGGAGGATGTCCGTCGTCCACCAGTTGTTGCCCGGGTCGTAGTCGGAGTCGCTGCCGTCGCCGTCACGATTCGGGTCGGCCGAGAACAGATCCGTGCCAGCATACCATGCCAGGCCGCCCTCGTCGCCAGGCTCCGCGATCCACCAGTCAAAGGCCCTGTCGAGCGCGGTGCCCGGCTCGCCGGGCGTGGCGTCGTCCGGGAGCCAGCGCCACTTCTGTATCGGGCTGGACACGAAGAAGCCGAGAACCGGGAGCTCGTTCCCGAATGCGCGCATGGACTCGAGGCGCCAGATCGTGCCCCCGGGGTCGCCCCACTCGCCAAGATCGTTCGGGAGTTCGCTGTAGACCCAGTACAGCCCGGTCTCGAGCGGAAGGAAGTCCGTGATGTCGTGGTAGACCTCGGCCCACGCCGGAGTGTAGTCGCCGCAGACGGTCATCACGTCGGTGAGGATCGGGATGCCGACCGTGACCGGGGGGAAGTCGCTCCCCTCCGGCCCGGCTACCTCCCACGCGTACTCCCAGTCCTCAGGCAGCTCGGGCAGCGGCGGGAGAGTAACGTCGCCGTTCTCGTCAGCCATGACAGGGATGCCGATGACGCGGCCGAGGTCATCGATAGGGCCGGCCTGCGGGGTGGGAGTGCCGGCCGGCGGGGGCTCCGGGTCACTATTGGGATTGTGGGAGCTGGCGACGTGAATGACGCCCTGCAGCGTGCAGATGGCGTGCGGAACGCCGGGGCCCGGCTCAGGACCCGGATCGCTGGGGTTGCCGCTGTTGGTGACGTCAAGGCCGGTACCATCGCGGACCGAAGCCGGCCTCCAGACATGAATGCGCCCGTAGGCCGACACGCTTGCGCGCGAGCCCGCCGCGGCAGCCGGGATCACGCGGAACACCGCCGAGCCTGACCCGTTGTGCTCTGCCCCTGCGTCGGGATTGCACCCGCCGCCGGGGTTGCCGAGCGAGGTCTGGCTGGCCTGGACCGTGAACCCGGAGCCGGCGCTGTTGAGGGTGCTGGTCTGGGTGTTCGTGAACGGGACGCCGAAGGGGATGAGATCCCCCGTGCCGATGTAGAGGATCTGGCTCTCCGACACACCGCCCGATGCTGCGGTGATGCGGACCGACCCGGCGGTGTCGCCGGCAGTGACTGTCACCTGCGCCTGGCCGTTCACTCCCGTCGTCTGGTTGGCAGCCGACAGCACCGCGGTGGCGCCGCCCGAGTCACTGGCGACCCCGAATGTCACGTGCGCTCCGCTCTTCAGCGCCCTGTTCTCGGTCACGGTGGCTGTTGCGGTGGTTGTTGCACAAGGGGAGACCCACGCGTCTCCCAGGGCCAACGTAACCGCGGTTGTGAGACCCGGAACGGGACCGCAACCTACCACCGAGGCCACGACGATCGCAACCATCACACAACCGACTCCGAATCGCAATCGCATGAGCTTGCGACCTCCTTCCGGTCGCGGTAACGTGAGGCCTCACGAGGCGATCAATGGGAAGCCGTGGCTCCGAATACCCCCTTCCGCATCCACGAGGCCGAACCCTAAGGCGCCGAACCCCAGCGCAAGCCCCGAATTCCGCGCACGGCTCCTCCTCGCCTGCAGATAATGAGACGCTATCCCGGCCCGTGGCACGTGCGTGATAGGAGCGCGGGCAGTCCGTGGTGTGCGCAAGGAGAAGACGACGCCAACGGGAGCGGCCGCGTTCAGCGTGGCGCGTCTTCGGACGGATGATGCAGCAGCTCGAGGGCCAGATCCTTCGCCTGGCCCGGTGCCGCGTCCAGAACCGCCTGCTCATAGTCGGGGAAGTGCTCAAGCGCCGGGATGAGCCACGCCTTGCCCCCGTAGTCTTGCGAGTCGCCACCCACGGCACGCCAGTCCGACATGAACCACCGGGTGTAACGCAGGCCTCGCGCCTGGCCGAGCCCGGCCACGGCCTCCATGGAAAGATCCGGCTGCTCATAAGCTTGAGCTAGGTTACGCAGCCGCTCGACGGCTTCGGCTACCAGCTTGGCCGCCTCACGTGGGTCCCCGGCCCTGTGTGATCGCAGAAGAGCCAAGATGCCCAGGCTGCGCCATTCCGCGTAGGCGCACTCCTTCAGGAACCGGCTCGGGATCGCCGCCTCGTCATCCGGTACGTACGCCATCGCGAACGCCCGCGCGGTGCACGCGCCCTCGAGCCATGCGTTCGCCTCGCTGATCCGCTGCCTGAGCCACTCGTCGGTGGCCAACCCGTCGTCGAGCGCCCTCCGAAGCTGACGCTCAGCCGACTGGGGAGCCTGGGGGAGGCAGAGGGCAGGCACCAAGGACTCGGTGATCCTCTGATAGGCTCGCATCACGGCCAAGGAGGCAAATGCGCCATAGCGCCGCACGCAGTACCCCCGCAAGTGCTCGGCGGGCTCAAGGTCGGGGTCCCAGCCCAGTTCGGCCGCGTAGTCGCACAGGTGCGTCGAGGAGTTCGCCAGCACGTTGAAGGCCACGACGCCTTCGGCGCCGGCTTCCCTCGCGTCGCGCCAGAACTCCCTCATCTGAGGGGACTTGATCGTCACGCTCACGGGCGGGTACAGGCCGGTTCGGCTGATGTGGACGGTAGCCATCCAAGGCCTGTGGCGGGCCTTGAGCTCGGCCCAACCGTCCCCGCCCCGCAGACCGGAGTCCCAGTCCACGATCCCGGTCTGTGCGGCCAGCAGAGTTGCGAGATCGTCCCACTCCAGCCTATTGTGCTCGCTGTCGGGGGAGCACGGCGTGTCCACGAAGACGCGCGCGTCGGGGTCGAGTTCCGTCACCAGCTCCACGGCGTCGAGGCAGGGGACGCAGCGGCCGCGAACATGCTCGCACGTCGGCCTACGGTGCTGGTATGGGGAGATGAAGTAGATCTGCTCCCTCTCAGGTGGATGCGCCTGCAGAACCGCCTCCCAGAAGGCCCGCATGATGTCTACGCACTCCGGGCCGCCGGGGCAGACCGACACGGAGTCAGTCGGCTGCGGGTGCAGAGCCAGCTCGGGATGAGCCTGCGCGAACACGTTGGGCAGCACCGAATACATGAGCTTGTAGACCACGCGCAGGCCGCTCTCGCGAGCGAAGCGGAACACATGCCTGTTCAGGTCGGTGCGCTGGTCGGGATCCATGACGAACCCGGGCAGGCTGCCTCGCTTGGGCACCTCCGGAAACGCGTCGAAGAACGCGCGCCCCCACATGTGGCTGCCTTCATCGTGGAAGCAGACGATTCCGGTGAAGCGCTTACGCCTCACCCAGGTCAGCAGGTTCTCCCACTCGTCCGCGTCCCAGGTTCTGCAGCAATAGCGCCAGGGACCGGCGAAGAACGAGTGGGTCAGGAAGAGCCGTTCCTTGAAGGCCGGGCGCAGTCTGACACTGAGCGGCCTGGGGGCCCACGACCCTAGATCGGGGATGCGATCGGAGACCGGGAAGAACCCGAATCCGAGGACGTGTTCCAGGAGGTGGTAGGCCGCATGGCCGGCCGCCCGCGGCGAACCGCCCGTGGCAACGACCGTGGGCGGGCCGGAGCCAAGAACGCCATGGACCAGGATTTCGTCCGGCGTGAGCAGCGCCGGATCCGGGATGGCGCCGAGCTCGACTAACCGGCGGATCTGCTCGGAGGTGCCGGGCCGGCCGAGGACGATGTGCGGCTCCGCCGGGTCCTCTCGGCGGTGGCTCACCGGTGCACCCGCGGCCTGGGTGAGAAGATCCTCGACGTCGGTGTAGACGACGTCTTCGGGGCTCTCCATCCTGTCCGGCAGCACGAGCTTCATGCAGTCTCCCCAACCAGCAGCCAGCAGGGCGGGCGAATCGCGTAATGCCGCCCGCGAACAAGGGCACAAGTTGCTGAACGGCCGCCGAGCCGAAGGGCGGGCGCTGCTGCTATAATACGGCTTCGCACGCATGGCGGGTTCGACGAATCGAGTCGCCGCGCGCCGGGACGGTGCGATGCGGCCATGTCGGATGTGCGGGCTTGCGCGGAACTGGGTATGCAATCCGGCACCTGGGCATCAGGTTCCGGCGAAGGCAGTGGAGGTGATGGGCGTGGCATCGGATCCGCCGGCGGACACCGCGCTGACCGGCCGCAAGGCCGGTGGCGAGTCGTCCCCGAGCGCGTTGACCAGCAGTGCCGCCGCCAACGGCCGCCCGGTCATCGAGTGCATCGGTCTGTCGAAGTGCTACCGACTGGCGCTGGGCTATGAGGTGGAGGCTCTGTCCGGGCTCGACCTGGAGGTCAGGACCGGGGAGATATTCGCCATCGTAGGCCCGAACGGCAGTGGGAAGACCACGACGATCAAGCTGCTGCTGGGGCTCATCTTCCCCACCGGCGGCGAAGCCTACGTCCTGGGCGAGCCCCCCCGCAGCAGGCGGGCTAAGCGTCGGATCGGCTTCGTGCCGGAGGGTCCCTTCTTCTACCAGCACTTGAGCGGCGAGGAGGTCGTGCGGTTCTACGGGCGGCTATGCGGCATTCGCGGTCGCGACCTGCGGGACCGCGCCGACGAGCTGCTCAAGCTCGTGGGAATGTCGAACCGGCGCGATGTGGTTATGTCACAGTGCTCCAAGGGCATGGTGCAGCGCGTCGGCCTCGCCGCGGCACTGGTGAACGACCCGGACGTCGTTCTCATGGACGAGCCGACCTCCGGCCTCGACCCGATCGGCGCCAAGGAGATCAAGGACCTGATCGTCAGGCTCAGGGATGCCGGCAAGACGGTTCTACTGTGCAGCCACCTGCTCGAACAGGTTGAGGAGGTCTGCGACAGGATCGCTATCCTCCATCGCGGCAGGCGTCTGGCGTACGGGCCGCTCACCGAGATCCTGCAGGTCAAGGACGAGACGGAGCTGGTCGCGGCCGACCTGCCCGAAGAGGCGACAGCCAAGCTGGCGGGTCTGTCACACCGCGCCGAGATGCGGGGCGGCGCACATCGGTTCATCCTGAAGCCGGAGGCCGGGATGTTCGACGCGATCGAGATCGTGCGCGCCTCCGGTGGGCAGCTCCTGTCGGTCGGTCGGATCCGCGAATCGCTCGAAGACGCTTTCATCCGGTCGGTGATGCGGACGGCGACGAGCGCCACCGAACCGGTGTCCACTGATGCGGGCGACTCAACGCTGCCTGATAGGCCGGTCGAGCAGCCCGAGAGCGGAGGTGAGCCGACGTGAGAGAGATCACCACCATCGGGTTCGCGACGTTCGGCGAGGCGATCCGCCGCCGCATTCTCGTTATCTTTCTTCTGTTCGCGATCATTTCGATCGTCGGGTCTCAGGTGTTCAAGACCTTCTCGCCGGGCGAGGCGGACAAGTTCGTCGTAGACCTGGGGCTCAACTCGATCAAGTGGTTCTCAATGCTGATCGCGATCCTTCTCGGCGCAGTCATGATCCCGCAGGAGATCGAGCGTAAGACGCTCCACACGGTGCTCGCGAAGCCTGTGGGCCGCGGCCAATTCGTCCTCGGCAAGTTCTTCGGAACGTGCTTGGCCGTCTTGTTCAACGCGGCGCTCATGGGGGTCGCGTTCGCGGTCGTCTATGTGATCCAGCAACAAGGCAAGGACCTTGACCCGGCGCTCTTGCTGCAGTTCGTACTCACATGCGCCGAGCTGGTGCTGTTCATCTCGATCATCATCTTTCTGTCTACATTCGCGAGCACTGTGTTCGTGCTTGTGGTGTCGTTTTGCGTGATAGTGCTTGGGAGCACATCGAGCTTCTTGGGCAAGATCCCGGCCGAGAGTTGGATCAGCCAGGTGGTGTTCATCACCATCGGCGCGCTGGCGCCCAACTTCGAGGTCTTCGACCTGTCGCGCGCCATCCTGACCCACGCCTCAGTGCCGCCCGATCTCATCTACTACCCGCTCACTTACGCGGCGATGTACACCTCGATCATGCTGCTGCTGTCGTTCGTGGTGTTCAACGAGCGGCAGTTCTAGCATCCCGGATCCTCGAGAGTAGAGGTGCGTTGTGAAGAGCTTCGCAACCCGGCCCATGAGACTGGCTCTGGTCGCCATCGTGCTGGTCGCCGGCGGCGCGGGCCTGGTGGGCACCAGTAAGTGGGGCGCCCAGATCCAGTACTGGCGGGAGGAGGCAGGCATCGCGCAGCCCAAGGTCGCGAGGTCCATCAGGGACATCCCGGTTCAGGAGCTTACCGGCATCGTGCTCGGCGCGCTCATGGTCGGCTTCCGGTCCCAGGCCGCGAACTTCTGCTGGTGGAAGTCGCAGCAGTACTGGGAGGAAGAGGGCCACTGGCCGCGCGTGCTCCCCATGATGAAGGCCGCGTGCGCACTGGATCCGTACTTCCCGGAGTTCTGGGAAGTCACGAGCTGGCATGAGGCCTACAACCTCGCCGCCGAGTACGAGATCCGCGATCTGCCGCAGGATCAGTACATCGACATGGGCATCCAAACCCTCACGACCGGACTGCTGTACAACCCACACGCGGTGCAGCTCTACGAGCAGCTAGGCTGGACGTATCGCGACAAGCGGGGGGACCTGGATATGGCGATCTACTACGCGCAGCAGGCTGCCGCGGTCTACCACCTGCGCGCGGGTATCACGAAACAGACCGCCATCATCCAGCCGCGCTTCGTCGCGCACATGTACGAAGAGGCGGGCAAGCCGGACGAGGCCCTTCTGCAGTACCAAGAGCTGATGATCGACCACCCCGACGACACGGTCGGGATCGGCGCCACGCTCACCATCCGAGACCGCTATATTCTGGGATCCCGCGCGCGGCGGGCCGGCGATCTCGACGAGGCTGAGCGGCAGGTCAAGCTCCACCTCCACGACGATCCGATGGACAAGATCGGCCTCCACATGCTGGCTCAGATCAGGGAAGCCAAGGGCGACACCTACGGCGCGCTGGCGGCTTGGGAGGCTGCCGCGATGGTCTGGAAGGACACGTTCGCCCAACGCAGGTACGTCGAGTCGCTACGGCTGATCGGCCGCGACCAGTACCAGCTCCAGGGCATCCCCAAGAAGAACATGCTGATCGCGAAACGCGTCGCCGACTACCTGCTGCAGCCCCGCGAGATCGAGGGCGGCGGAGTGATGCAGCGCGGCTGCGGAGTGGTGCTCCGGTACAAACCACGAGGCAGCCCGGAGCGGCCGCTCAACCCGGAGACCAAACTGCGCCCCGGCGACGTGTTGGTGGCGCGGCCCGACAAGCTCATGGGCGGCCGAAGCCTGCGGGCCGTGTTCTACTACCACGGTCGCGAGATCGGGCAGGACTCCGAGGCGCCGTACACCGTGACCATCACTGAGGATATGCTGCCCAACGCGTCGAACGTGTCCGGGCTCACACAGTTCGTGAAGGTTGAGCTCTTCGTCCCCGGCGAGCAGCCGGAGTTCCCAGCGCGCTTCGATCTGAGGGAGATCAACATGGAGGGGCGCGGGGAGCCGGAGCCCGCGCCGGCTACACCTCC
>Ga0315280_10005012_pt1 | contig 19192 bp, 12 predicted proteins | sample YL17G06_40_MG_FD_203697 | JGI IMG/M metagenome (GOLD analysis project Ga0315280, IMG submission 203697) | Sediment microbial communities from Yellowstone Lake, YNP, Wyoming, USA - YL17G06_40 | ecosystem: Environmental > Aquatic > Freshwater > Lake > Sediment | place: USA: Wyoming | collected... | reverse complement strand
GGCATGATCCCACTTCGCGGCCGCCTAATGGTGGCATGGGTGGTCGACGCGCTCAAGCAGGCGCCCTCCGTCGCGCGCGTGGCGGTGATCGGCCCCCCCGAGCTTCGGGGTCACCACGACTTAGCCGCCGCTGACATTGTGCTGCCCGAGGCGGAGGGGCGGAGCGAGAACCTCTTCCTTGGCCTGGACGAGTTCGGGGACTCCGAGCGTGTTCTGATGGCGACGGCGGACATCCCGCTCGCGACCGGCCCGATGTACGAGGACCTGATAGCCGGCTTCCCGCCTGACACGGACCTGGGCTACACCGTCGTCCGAGCAAAGACGGTGCTGTCCGCGTTCGGCGACAGGCCGCCGCCACCCCCGCAGCCGGGCGGACGGCAGGACCCGAACTGGGTGACCGTCAGGCTACGAGAGGGTGCGTTCACCGGCACCCCGTGCCTGCTGTTCAGGCCGGAGGCGGTGAGGCGTCTCCGCCCCCTTGTGAAAAGCATCTTCGACAACCGCAAGATCGTGAACGTCATCCGCACATTGAGGCCGCTGCTGGGCATGTGGCTGCTCGTCCGGATCGCCCTGACGTTGCGCGTGCGGTGGCTGGGCCGGACCATCTCCATGCACGAGGTTGAACGGCGGATCGGGCGCGGCACCGGCCTCGTCGCTCGGAGTTACGTGAGCCCCCACGCCGAGCTCGCGTTCGACGTCGACCATCTCACCGACGTGCCGATCGCGGAGCGAGTGCTGGGGGCACGAGGATCGGCCGAGGCCGCGGCGCGGGACGCCTAGCCACTCCGCAGATTGTGGCGGCGGACGGAGGAGGATGCGGGCGTGCCTCCCAGAACATGATCGGCAGTGTTTGGCCGCGTGGTGTATCACAGGGACACGGGAGGCCGAGCTGGGTGGCGAGTAGGGCCCGCACTCACTCACCGGGCGCAGACGGGTGCGCCGAGGAGCCGCTAAGCAACGGGCGACGGGTGTTCTTCCGGCGACTGGGCGCTGTTCTGGGGGCCCGCTACACCCACTTCGTCCCCCTCGGACTCCTGCCCGGTGCAGCGGTCGCAGAGGTGTGCGTGTGCCCGCAGGACCAGCCACAGCCCGATACGCCGACACCTGAGTGCATCTGCGAGCAGGACAACCCCGTTCCCGATGTAGTGCCGCCCGAGCCGTGCGTCTGCGACGAGGATGCCGGTATCCTCGACCAATGCGCCTGCGGCCAAGACCCCGGGGTCGAGGACCGTTGCGGGTGCGCCAACGATCCCGGCGCCGCCGACGTCTGCTCGTGCGGCAGCGACCCCGGTCTGGCGGACTATTGCGGGTGTACGTACGACGCAGGCGCAGCCGATGTCTGCGCTTGTGGCACCGAGGGCTCCGCGACTGACTACTGCGGCTGTGAGACCGACCCCGGCCAGGCCGATGTGTGCACCTGTGGCAACGAGGGCGGCACGGCAGACTACTGCGCGTGCTTCGAAGAGGGCTCAGGCGGTGGCGCAGATATCTGCACGTGCCAGCTTGATGCCGGGAGCAGCGATGCGTGCGCCTGCGCCACCGACCCCGGGCAGTCCGATGTATGCGGCGGCACTTCGGGCGGGCACGGCTGTCCGGAGGAAGCGCTCGCCGACTACTGCGATTGCGGGCTGGAGAACCAAGCGGATTACTGCAAGTGCTGGTACGACACCGGTGTCGCGGACGTGTGTGACCCGAACTGCGACGATTCGGGGTGTCGAACCGAACAGCCGCCGGAGAAGCCGGCTGACATCTGCGCCTGTTGCGGCGACCGGTCGGTAGCTGACTACTGCAACTGCGGCACGGAGGGCCCGAGTTCCTGCAGTACAGAGAACAACCCTTGTCTGGAGCCTGGTGGCGACGACGACGGGCAGCCGATCGTTGCCGACTGGTGCAGATCCAACTGCAACGATGCCAGCATAGACATATGCACGTGCGCCACAGACGACCTAAGCGGGCCGCCCGGCTGTGTCATCAACATGGACGGACCCGGAGCGGACTACTGCACCTGCCAGCCGGAAGATGCACAGGGCGGGGACGTGTGCGAATGCGGAAGCAATGCCGATTCCTCAGCGGACCCCGACTTCTGTGCATGCAACGATGACACGGGAACGTACGATCTGTGCGCCTGCGCTGCCCAGGAGGAGCCCGTGAACCGGGACTTCTGCTCGCAGGGCGACGCCCAGACCGACATCTGCTCGTGCAGCCGTGGCGACCTCAGCAACTCGGACTCGTGCAGACAGTGCTCCGACCAATCGGGCGCTGATGACCTATGCGCTTGCGGCAGGACTGAGGCGCCGGACCCAGACTGGTGCGCAACGGCGCCATGCGAGGGGATGCCGAGCTCCCCGGACGTCTGCTGCACGGAGAGCGACCAAGGGCCCGACAACTGCCCCGGCGACCCTGACACCAACGACACCTGCTGCACACCGAGCGACACGAACGACTCATGCTGTTCGGAGCAAGACGCTGAGGATGTGTGCTGCCCGGCCCGTGACGCTAACGATGTCTGCTGTCCGAATCTCGATGCGCAAGACACGTGTTGCACGGCGAGCGAGACCGAGGACCTGTGCTGCAACAGGCAGGATCAGTATGACATCTGCTGCCCCGACCAGGACGCGGACGACCACTGCTGCCCAAGCTCGGACTCGCAGGACACCTGCTGCGACGCCGAGGCGGATAGCACCGATGTTTGCTGTCCCTCCCAGGACGCTTGGGATAACTGCTGCACGACGACCGACCTAGCCAACGATGTCTGTTGCAGCCTTCACGATCACCAAGATGTGTGCGACCCGGACGGCGCGCCCCCGAGCGATGTCTGCTGCAGCGTGGGCGACTACGAGGATGTGTGCGACCCTGACGGCTCGGCCCCAAGCGATCTGTGCTGTGGCACGCAAGATCAGGCAGACGTTTGCTGCTCGGACCAGGCCAACCCCGACTACTGCCCTTCGCCCTGCAAGGAGCCCCCGGCTGACTGCTGCTGCTCGGAGCAAGACACGGGCGACGAATGCCTTCCGCAGAACGCCGGCGAGCCGGCCGACCTTTGCTGCGACGGGCATGATGCAACCGATGTCTGCTGCGCTAACCCGGACGTGTGGGACGACGTCTGCTGCTGGATCGGCGATCACACTGACACGTGCTGTCCCCACGATCCGGAGGGTGATGTCTGCTGTCTCGTGACCGATACGGCGGACGTGTGCTGTGGCGTTGGGGACGATGGCTGCGACGTGTAGACCCCCGCGTGCGACAACACGGCGCGGGGTACCGCAGCAGTGGTGAGTCCTGTGCTGAGGAGAGAGACCCATGTCGCAATGGCCCCCGCGAGGTACTCGCGCGACTGAGGGCTGGCTCGCCGCGCAACTAGTCTTGCTCGGGTTCTGCGCCGTCGTCCAGCAAGGATCGTGCGGTGTTGCAGCGCAGGACCCCCCAACCGAGCCCGTTCGCCTTGCAGACGACTGGAGCACGGAGCGCACGTGCCCTATCATGCGGGGTGGGCCGGACAGGGTGGCCTTCGATCCCGCCCCCACCTACTGGCCCGCGCTCGCCGAACTGGCGGACCAGACGACCGACCGGTCCACCTGGCTGTGGTACCTGGGGCTAGGTCGCCACACTCCGTGCGTCGACGCGCTCGTTGACGCCTACGAGCCGAAGGGCGCACATGGCCACGTGATGAAGGCCTTTGCGTGGCTCGCGCAGGGCCGGCCGGAAGGCGCCCTGGCAGAGGCCGACGCAGCCCAGAGATGCGAGGCCGTCACACTCGAGGCTCATCTCGCCCGGGCGCACGCGTTGGGCGGTCTGGGCCGCCTGGAGGAGGCCGAGAAGGCCGCGTCGGCGTACGTGGATGCGGCGTCCTGGAATCCCGAGGCCCTCAAGCTTCGCGCCAGCATCCGTCATGATCTGGGCGAGGAGACACTGGCGGCCGACGACAGGAGACAACTCGCGCGTTTGCTCGTGGTAGCCGACAGGAACCCGGGGGACGACGTCCCGTGGGACAGGTTCCCAATGGCGCTCTGCGATGCTCTGGCCATCGATATGAGCTACAGCTCAACGGGGACCTGGGGGCGCTGGTGCTCAGAGGCCTATCGAGGCATTGCTAGTAGGCTGGTTCGCGATGTCCTGTGCATGTCGCACCCATTGCTGCGTGAGAAGGTCGACATCCCCGACTTCCTGGCTGGGTACTACGGTGTCGGCTTCGCCGCACAGACGATGCTGACCGTCAACCTAGCCGCGGATCCCGACGATCCTCGTGAATCGATCCTGAACCGGGGCGAGTTCGGAGAAGGTCTGCTCGCCTACCCCATCCTGCTCAGGCACGAGGCTCCTAACTTCCTGCCGACCATGCTCAAGAAGGCCGCGAACCCGCAGGCGAGGCTGGCGGCCGCCAACACGCTGGCGGAGATCCACGGTCTGAAGCCGGAGGACCTGCAAGTGATTGAGCCGACTACGCGGGAGGGGTACCTCGCCCTCGAAAAGGCGTGGCGAGCCCTGAACAACGTGCAGCGGGCTCGTGAGGCCGGGGCGATAGCCCGAGACAAGGGACGCTGGCCCGAGGAGCTCATCGGGCGGGCGGGTTACCGGGTCAAGTGTATTGCCACAATGCTGCGTCGGCTCCAACGCCGCTATGCCTGGGGCATGGAGTGGCTGTGGGCCCCCCCACGCCCTCCCCTCGCGGATCGGGTGCTCCAGACCGCTGTCGTGCTAGTAAACGAAACGGAGGCGCCGCCCAACGCGCCTGGGCAGCCTCCGGTCCGCCTGACACCAACCGGGGCCGTGACCATCCCCCCCGCGCTGGAGGAAGCGCCGCAGCCTAACCCGCCATCGCACGCGGCCTCGGGCCTGGTTGACGCGGAGCTTGCCAGGCAGACCTACCTCGATCTCCAGACGAGGCCCATGAGTGAGCTCAGGTCCGTGGTCGCTTGGTGCAAGCTCGCCATCATCCGCGATGTCGCGGGCGAGGACGGCGCTGCGGGGCTCTTTGAGTTGCGCCTGATCGCTTACCACTGCCCTACCGAGGTGATCGCTTATCAGGTGGTCTGGGCGAAGCACGAGCTCGACCGTCACCCCGGCGCGACGCCGGGCGGGTCGCTCGGGGTGGAGATCGCCTCGAGTCTGGCGCAGCCCGAGTCCGCCGGTCTGCTGGCTCAGGCTCGGGCGTACGCGCCGGAGCTCTTCACCGAGCAGATGGAGGGGTGGATCGAACGAGCCCGCAAGGATGCGGAAGAGGCAAGGCAGGAGTTGGGCCCGGACTACGTGGACGTCCTCTGGGGTGACCCCGAGACATCCCTTGCGGCCGCTCGGCGGCTTGCCGAGCAGGGCGATGAGCTGGGGGAGCTGGTCGTCTGGTTCTGGACTACCTATCCGGCGGGGGGACACAGTGAAGGTACTTGACGTTCCCCCCTTCGAGGTCCTCGAGCACCGAGGCATGACGTTCGTGTACGACACGCAGGCGACCGTCTTCGTTCGGGTCGAGGACAGCGCTCGCGACTGTGTTCTGGCCCTGCGCGAGTGCGGGAGCATGTCCGGGGTGCGCCGGTCGCTGCTGGGACAGGAGGCCGGAGGACCGCCCCCGGACGCTCTGACACAGCTTGAGGACCTGATCGCCCGGGATGGTCTGCTCAGAGGCCCGGTGACGACATACGACAACGAAGACTACGAGCGGCTTGTCAGGCGATGCCTTCGCATGTCCACGGGCAACATCGAGCTGTACCTCGCCGAGGCCTGCAATCTGCGATGCAGGTACTGCTACGTCCAAGACAACGACGCGTTGGGCAACGGGCTGATGCCCGAGGAGGTCGCCCTCGCGGCTGTCGACCTGGTGTTCCGTCGATCGCGTGGCGTGGACACGATCCAGATCACGTTCTTCGGCGGGGAGCCGCTACTTAACAAGCCCGTCCTGAACTCCGTGATCGACTACAGCCAGGCCAGGGGTCGGGCGCATGGGAAGCGCGTGACGTACTCGATCACCACGAACGGGACCCTGATAGACGATGAGATCATCGGCCTAATCAAGCGATACAACTTCGGGCTGATGATCAGCATGGACGGCCCACCGGACGTCCATGACGCTATGCGTCCCATGGCCGACGGGACGGGGTCGTTCGCCCTCGCCGCAAGCAAGGTTAAGCGCCTGATGCGACGCAGGCACATGGTGACGGCGCGAACCACCGTGAGCCGCAACTGCATGGACCTGCAGCGCATCGTGGAGTACCTCGAGGACTTCGGGTTCACGCGCGTGGGCCTCAGCTACTGTGTGGGGACGTCAACCGAGCTGGGCGAGCACGACATACTCCCGGAGGACCGTCCGGCGCTCGACGCGGAGTTCGACAAGCAGCTCGACAGGTGGATCGAGCGCGTCAAACGCGGCGATCCATTGCGGAACGACCCGTGCTTTGCCTCGCTAAGGGCGATCCACAAGCCCGAGAAGACCCCGGCCCCCATGCTTCAGTGTGGCGTGTGCCGAGGGTGTACGACGGTGGGCGTTGACGGCAGCCTGTATCCATGCCACCGGTATGTGGGCAATGCGAACTGGGTGGTGGGGGACGTGTGGCGCGGCGTGTCAGCGGAGAAGCACGAGGCCTACCTGCGCGGGTACTTCACGACGAAGGGCAAGTGTGAGTCATGCTGGGCTGTCCGCTGGTGCGGCGGCATGTGTCCGTGGTACGTCTCCACGCGCGACGGCGGATTCGCGCCGCCGCCCGACCATCGCTGCGACGCCCTAAAGAGGAGCATCGTCCGGTCCGCGTGGCTGTACGAACGGGTTCGGGAGGAATGCCCTGAGTTCCTCGCTACGCTCGATGAGTTCCCCGATGACCGCGCCCTCACGGCAGCGGGGCGTCCGACACCTTCGCGCCCTGGTTCCGCTCGAACTCCGAGCGTCAAGGCTCCACAGATGGACTCTCTGCCGTGAGTCCCCCACGCGCTGCACGGGTACTCCGCGTCGAACATGGCGGGATCCACTACGCCTACGATCCCTCAGGGCCGTGCGTGCTCCGTCTAAGCCCCGAGGCCGCCCGGCTCCTGAGCGACGGAGAGTACCCCGACGGGCGCGGCTCTGGCGCGAGGCGCGCTCGGGCGGAGTACCTGGCGCTTCGCCAGGCTGGCTTGCTATCCCGAGAACCGGAAGTCTGGAGCACCCAGGAGGTCAGGAAGCGGGCCTTCGCTTACACCCGGTGGCCGGTCAGGGGCTTGCAGCTGTTTCTGGCAGAGCGCTGCAATCTGAGGTGCGCCTACTGCTACGTGGGCCGGAACCACGCCCTCGCCGGAGCCGTTATGGGCAAGGACGTCATCCGCAACGCGATCGAGCTTGGCTTGGCGCGCCTTGGGCCGCATCGAACCCTGAGCATCAACTTCTTCGGCGGGGAGCCGCTGCTCCACTGGGAGGGTCTGCAGTACGCCGTCGCTACAGCCCGGCGTCTAGCCCGACGCGACGCCCGGCGGGTCACCTTCAGCGCCACCACCAACGGGACGCTGCTGGACGAGGACACCGTCGCCTATCTCGCGCAGAACCGCTTCCGACTCACGCTGAGTTGGGACGGCCCTCCGAGCGTCCAGGACCGCATGCGCCGGGGCCGCGGGGGCCGGGGCTCGTCCGAGGCGGTGCTGGAGGGGTACCGGGCCGCCAAGGCTGCAGGCATCCCCATAACCGTGCGTGCAACGGTATCGTCCGCCTGCTGGGATAGGTCTGCGCTGGCGGCTTTCTTCGAGGAACTGGGGGAGACCAACGCATACCTCGTCTTCTCGGAGCCCAGGTGCGGACGCCCCGGACCCAGCGACGTCGCGCCCCGGCACCGGCACACCCTCGACCGCACCGAAGATGCACTGGCTCAGCGAGTTCTGGAGAGCGCACTCGCGGATACCAAGTGCATCAACCCCTTCGTCGGGCTTTGGCGCGGGCTGATGTCGAGGTCGGTCTTCCATCTGCCCTGCGGGTTCGGGAGGTCGGTCGCCATCGTGGGGGTTGACGGCCGGATCTACCCGTGCCATCGCTTCGTAGGCATGGACGCCTACGTGATCGGCGATGTGCGTCGCGGCATCGACCGTGCGCGGCTGCGCGACCTCATCAGGCAGTACTTCCAGGTACGGTCACATTGTCTGCGCTGCCCAGCGGCCGGCCGTTGCGGCTTGGAGTGCGTGTGGCTGTACGCCGACGACGATGGGATCATGCGACCACTTCCTCGGTGGCGCTGCAACATGGCCCGGCAGTCCTTCGCGCGCGCGATCTGGCTGTACGCCGAGATGGCGCAGCTCGCTCCTGCTGAGCTGGCGAAGCGGCTCGGTACGCGAGGCGCCTCCGCTACGGCTGCAGCGACTCCAGCAGCGCCTTGGCGCGGGAGCGGGACGCCGTGATGGTGGTTCCCTTGCCATCCTTCAGGACGACATCATAGGAGCCGTCGCCGTTCGGGATGAGGTGGTCGATGTACCGCAGGTTCACCAGCGCGCCGGGGTTCGCGCGCACGAAGCCCTGGGGCTGCAGTCGCTGCTCGAGCCGGTCGATGGTGAAGTAGGTAGGGAACTCGCGCTCCTTTGTGTGGAGGATCACACGGCGGTCGCGGCGCTCGGCGTAGATGACGCTGCCGGGCTCGACCAGGCGCAAGGTGCCTTCCTCATAGTCCTTGATCGGCAACCGGCTGGGAAGCGCGGGCTGATGCGTGATGCTCGCGAGCAGGCGGGACATCTGCGCCACCCTGTCGCGCAGGTCATCTATGACCGGGGTCCCGCGCGCCAGCGCGCGCTCCATGCGGTCGACAGTGTGGCTAAGGCGCTCCTGGAACTGGGCGAGGTCAAACGACTTCACGACGTAGTCAACCGCCGCGAGCTCGAAGGCGCGGACGGCGTAGCCGTCGTGACCGGTGATGAAGGCGATGAGTGGCGGGTTCTCGGAGTCGAGCACGATCTCCGCCACCTCGATGCCGGTTACCTTCGGCATTCTGATGTCCAGAAAGAGCGCGTCGGGCGAGAGCTCCTCCCACAGGCGGAGGCACTCCACCCCGTCAGACGCGCGCGCGACAACCTGCACGCGGCCGGTGGCTTCGAGCAGGTCCTGAAGCACATCGCCGGCAGAGCGTTCGTCGTCCGCTATGAGGGCGCGCAACATGGTGCCCACACCTCCTGGGCGAGGCCCGTCTTCGACCTGCTATCCGCCCTTCCTCCACGCCCGGGCGAGGCCTGTCACGTGCGCCCGCCAACGGAGTCTGCCCCATGACCCGGGATGCTCAGGTGGAAGGTCGAGCCGCTGCCCGGGCTCGACTCGGCCCAGATCCGTCCGCCGTGTCTCTCGACGATCTTCTTGCAGATCGCTAGGCCGATTCCGGTCCCGGGACGCTCCTGGGAAGCATGCAATCGTTGGAAGATCTCGAAGATCTGTTCCTTGTACAACTCCTCGAAGCCCATGCCGTTGTCACGCACGGAGATGACCCATGTGCCATTCCGGCTCGTAGCGCTCAGGTGCACCCTCAGCGGGAGGGGTCCCCGGAACTTCACCGCATTGCCGATCAGGTTCCGCAGCACTTGCGCAAGCTGCACCGGATCGCCGACGACGGTCGGGAGCGCCTCGTGCGTCACGAGCGCCCCGCTCTCCTCGATCATGGGTCTGAGGTCGGAGAGCGCGCGCTCCAGCACGCGGTTCATGTCGGTGGGCTCGAACGGGCGATCGGAAACGCCCGCGCGAGAGTAAGACAGGAGGTCGTCTATCAGCAGCGACATCCTGAACGCGCCCGCGACAGCATCGGCCGCCAGGCGGAGCACGGCCGGGTCGTCAGATGCCGAGAGCTTCATCTGCAAGACCTGAACGCAGTTCGCGATGGTCCTGAGAGGTTCTTTAAGGTCGTGCGAGACGATCAGCGCGAACCGCTCGAGCTCCGTATTCGACCTCTGGAGCTCCGCTACCGCCTGCTCGAGATCCCGCTGTGATTCAGTTAGGTGGCGGTAGAGAAGGACGTGACTCATGATGTCGGACAGCCGGTGCGCTACGTCCTGGAACAGCCGCTGCTCCTCTCTGCTCCAGGGCCTGGGCTCCGTGCACCTGTTCAGCAGCAGCAACCACGGAGCGCCGATCCGCGGCCGCATCACGGTTCCCATGTACGCTCTGACCCCGAGCTGCCGCGCGATCGCCGGCGGCCGCCACCAGGGATCAAGGTCTGTGGCGCACAAGGGGCCATCGGACACAAGGAGGTCGCTGAAGTGCTCGCGCATCTCATCGTCCATGGCCACCTTGATCTCCCCCGGTCTGGGCGGCTCGAAACCGGGGACACTGGCCATGGCCGGCGTGTCCAGTTCGGTGGCGGCCGCGTCCAGTGGATAGACGAGCCCGGCGCGGTCGCAGTCGAACGCCGTCAGGATCTCCTGTAGCACGTTCTCGATCATCTGGTCTGCGTCGAGGCTGCGGCCGAAGGCTTCGGAGATGCGATCCAAGCGCTCGAGGTGGCGGAGGTGAGCCTGCTGGGCATCCATCGCCGCGTGACGGTCCCTCAGGTCTCGGAGGACTGAGACGATGACTTCTCGACCTCCGCTGGCAAACCTCGTAGTGCTGACCTCGACGGGGACGTGCGATCCGTCCTGACTGACCAGCGTGTACTCGGCGGCCCCCAGGCCCTCTCCGTCCGGCATGGCCGCAAGCCGCTGCAGAGACCTGGGCAGCTCGGACGGGACGATGAACTCAGCGGGATTGTGTCCGACGACCTGATCCGGCGTGCGTCCCAGCCACTCGCACATAGTCCTGTTCGCGAGCTCGACGCGGCTGTCCGTCACGATGAGCAAGCCGTCGGCATGGCTGGCCAGGATCCCGCACATGAGATCGTCGGTCGGTCGTGGACTCTCGTCGACCCTCCGGGCGGGTTCGGACACAGTGACGAGGCTTAGGGCCTCGGTGTGTGGCGGTGCTGGCAGGGGAACGCAGGTGACAGCGTAAGTCCGCGCGGCCGTGGCGTCGCGTAGCTCACACGACAGACTCGCGGGTCGCCCGTCAGCGGAAGCCTGATCTGCGGCACGCTTGACGGCGCTCGCGACCGGCGCTGGCAGGAGTGTGTCGTTCGTCGCCTCGGCGGCATCCGGCGATAGCCCGAACGCGGCGGCGAACGCCTGGTTGATGACCTCGTACTTCCCCGAGGCGGATCGTATCGCCGCGGGGCACGGCAGCATGTCGAACGCCTGCCGAACATGCGATCCGGTCGGCACGGTACCGTTCGACCGCGAGCGGCGCACTCCGCCTTTGGTGCCATTGCGAGGCTCATCTGTCGCCAGCGCGACTTGCTTACGCATGTGTACCCCTCTGAAGACCAGACACCCGCCGCTTGGTCGCCTGTGTGCGTACGCGTACCACAGCGGCGACGGCTACATCCGGGCTGAAGGAAGGCCGCATCAGCGAGGAGTGCCGTCCCGCCGACGACACCATCCACCCGACAACCCCATTATGCACCAACAAGCGTGCACATGGGTCATCGGTCGGTGCGGCTTATCCCAGCATTGCCCACGATCTAGCGGACCCGGCCGCTAGTCACGGCGACTAGGCCTCGCGAATGCGCTTCGCCTCGATGGCCACGCCCTCCTTCGGCGGGCCCGTGCCCTCGTACTCGACCGAGATGTAACCCCTGTACCCGACGTCGGACAGGATCGCCTTCACGCGGGCGTAGTCGGTCACGGCATCGCCGCGCTGCTTACCGTGGACGTTAACGGCAAGCGGCGCCACCTTGCGCATGTCGTCATACGGATCGGCCGAGTGGAAGTTCCCGGTGTCCAGGTTGGCGCCAAACCACTCCGACTCCACGCGCCGGATCACGTCGAGCACACCGTCCGCACCCGCCGTGACCCCGCCGTGGTTCTCCAGCGCCATTATGATGCCTGCGGCGGCGGCCTCGGGGAGGCACTCATGCACGCACTCGGCGACCCAGCCGCGGGCCTCCTCCTCGGAGTGTCCCTCGGGCGCGTTGCCGGCGAAGACCCGCATCACGGGGGCGCCCAGCCGCTCGTACCGACGGATCCAGACGCGGACGCCGTCGATCTGCTTGGCCCGTTCGGGTCCCGGTGGCACGCAGAAACTGTTGCCCACCGCTCCACCGCTGATGTCGAGTCCGAGGACGTGGCATCGCCGCTTGAGCTTGGCAAGGAACGTGTCGTCCGTGTCAGCGGGGAAGTAGTAGGACGTCAGCTCTACCGCGTCCAAGTCGATCTCGGCGGCGTACTCGAGGAACCCGAGCAGGTCCATCGTGGGTGGCTTCGCGGTCAGCATGTCTCGAAACGAGTATGCGCAGCAGCTTACCCGAAACCGTGCCGGAAGCGCCGGCTCGCCGGCCTCCTGGGCAGCGGCCGCATTAACTCCCACCAGCCCGCCAAGGCTCGATGCCGCCGCAGCCCCCGTGACAGCGAGGAAACGCCGTCTGCTTGCCCGCATGGCCCGCCTCCCTATCCTCCCAGCACCGGCCTACCCGCGGCATCGACCAGCCGCACGCAGAACGCCCAGTCACCCGCGCCCTGCACGATCTTGAGGAGTAACGTGTTCTTGCCCTGCTTCAGCTTCGCGTTCACCACATCTTGGTCAACCACACAGGGCCGCGCCGCATTGTTCGCGTGAACGCGCTCACCGTTCAGCCACGCCACTACGCCGTCGTCGCTGCCGATCTTGAGCACAGCGTCCATGTCCGCGGGAGCGTCGAACTCCGTATACGCATAGCAGCACACGTCGTTGCTGGGGTCGAACAAGGGCTTCAAGTCGACCGTGCCTAGCGGGCTGTCGATCCTGACAGGCTTCCAGTCGAGGGCCCTGCCGTCGACGAGCGCGCCTGCGGTGAGGTCGACCTTCGACTCGGGCTCAAAGGCGGCATCGAAGCCGGAACCGTTCGGGCTCGGGAACGGACCGACGATGTGCCAGTACACCAGGAATCCCTGGATGGCGGCGACGTCACCGCCCGCGCCCGCCGCCGCCAGTTTACCGGCAATGCCCAGCGAGTTGACCTCGCCCGGAGCCACGCGGAGGGCTCCGATGTAGAGGTCCACGGCCCGGTCCTTATTCCCCTCCCTGGCGAGCAGGTCGGCCACCGCGACTGCGGCGCGTGCCGCCGGGCCCGCGGTGGGCCCCTCGGCCTTCTCCAGCGCGGCGGCGACAAAGACCGCGCACTGTGCCATCGGCGCCGACGCGACGATGTCCAGCGCTGCCGCCTTGTCCTCGGGGCGCTCGGACTGCCTGTAGATCGCGGTTGCGAGTTCGACCGCCTGCGGGGCCTTCCCCTCGGCCGCGAGCTTGCGACCGATGCTCGTTCCGGACCCGAAGGCCGCCGCCCGGACGGCCTCGTCAGGATCGGCGAAGGCTCTGACAACGGCGTCGTAGCCCTCTGTGGGCGCGAGTGTGCCCAGCGCCGACGCGGCGGCCGTGCGCACGGAGGAGGTCTGCTTCGAATCGTCGAGCAATGCCAGAAGCGTGGGTGTGAACGCGGCCGTGCCTAGCCGCGCAACGGTGGGGACGATAGCGAGTCTGAGGGTGTCCTGCCCGGTGCGCAGGAGCCCCTCGAGAGCGGCCAGCGCCTCAGGGGACTTCATGCGCGCCAGCCCCATCGCAGACGCGATCTTGACCTTCACTGTGCCGTCATCCGCGTGCCGTTCCAGGATGGCGAGCGCCTCGGCGTTATCAACGAGGCCGAGCGTGGCCAGCGCTCCAACAGTGTCGGCCTCGGAGGTGGGGTTGTCGATCACGGCTTTGAGGGCGGCCAGCGCGGAGGACGAATCGCCTCTCGTGGCGTAGGCCTCGCCTACGAGGACAAGGCTGTGTGCCGCGGCGGACTTCACCGGGACGGGGGCGTCGCCGCCGAGGGCAGCCGACAGAGCGTAGGCCGACGACCGTACCGGGATTCCACCGAGAGCGGCTGCCGCGGCCTCGGCGACGCTGGCGGAGCCTGTGGACAAGAACGCGGCCAGCTTGGATGCGGCGAGCGAGTCGCCCCGGACCCCCAGCGCGGACAACACGGCGGGCTTCTCCTCCTCGGGTGCTGCCGTCGCGTAGCGTCCCAGAGCCCGCGTCGCGGCAGATCCCGGTACGTTCCGCAGGGCGGCCACCACGCGGGAGCCGACGACCGGATCGCCGAGCAGGGGCGCGAGCACGTCGGTGGCCCCTGAGCAGGCCGACACCCCGAGCATGCGCACCGCCGCCTCGCGGACGTGTTGCGGCTGGTTCGATCCGGCGAAAGGCGCCACGGTGGCAACCAGCCTACGCGCACTCTCGGGGGCGCCGTTCTGTCTAGCAGCTACGATGACGAGGTCGTTCTCGACTTGCCAGCGCACTGACTCGTCGCTGCTCGCCATCAGGCCCATCAGCGCCGTGGCCGCCGGCAGTGCGAGCTGCACGAGCTGCTGGTGCGCGGTCACGCGCGCGGCCGGAGCCCCCTCAGCCGCGATGCGGGTCAGCGCGCCCGCGCGCTCCGCCGGCCCCCCGGCGACGCCTATCGCCTGGGCGGGCCCCGGCGCGAGCCCAAGCGCGATCCACTTGGCCTTGATCTCCTCAATGCCTCCATTGGTGACGTCTACCAGGCTGTCCGATGGAAGGTCCTTCGGGACTGGGATCGTCACCTTGCCTGTTGCGGCCCACTCGGTCCCGCGCGCAAGGAGCAGAACGTGATAGGCGCCCTTGAGGGACGTTACGTCATGCCCCATGGCCGTGTGGAACATCCGTCCCTTGCCCCACTCGTTCACGAGCAGCATGGGCTCAACCTTGCCCGTGCCGCGCTCCTCCGGCCGCGAGTAGGCGCTCGCGATCACCTTGCAGTGGGTGTTCGGGTCCCACCGCAGATTGTGGTAGAGCTCGTCGGGCGCGTGCAGGAAGTGCGGCACGCCCCTCGTGATGGGGTGTTCCGGGTCGTCGATGGTGACGAGGTACCGATGGTAGGTGCCGTGCCCGGCACCGGCGCGCCACGCGATGCCGATCAGCTCGTCGAATTGAGGCCATCCGTCGAACGCGTTGTCGGCTGCGTGGACGATGACCACGCCTCCGCCGCCGGCGACGTACGCGAGGAAGTCCCGCTCCCACTCGTCGCCTAGGCGGGGGCCGTTGTAGTTGTCGACCAGCACGTCGTAGCTCTGCATGTCGGCGAGGGACAGGCGACCGGGTTCGTTCGTGACGTCAACGGAGAAGCGCCCCGTCCGCGTGAGCTCGTCGACGATCTCAGGCGTCGTCGTGCGCCAGTCGTGGTTGTTGGCGCCCGACAGAACCAGGGCGCGCAGCTTGACCTGGTCGGCCCGAGCGCCGGGCGCAAGCGCGGCGATCATGGCGCACGTCGCGACGACTGCGGTGAGTACCCGAGTTACACGCATGTGCTTAGTCCTCCGCGTTCTTGGATGCGGTCGCAGCCCGTCGCGGCGGCCCGCCGGGGCTCAGAAGCAGCCCCCGCCCAGTAGGAGCCTGATGCCGCCGAAGAGAACGGCCACCGCGCAGCAGCACAGGCCCACGATGGGCTTCGTCCGCTCGCTCGCGGGACCTTGAGTCAGCGCCACGATGCTGATGACCAGCCCCACCACGGCGAGTGGGATGTTGAACCAGTTGATCCAGCCCGCGCACGGGAACATGGCGATCGCGAACAGCACGGCACACACGATTCCAAGCGCAAGTGAGGCAGCCTGCATAGGATACCCTTCCCTCTGACCGTCGAAAGCGTCACGCCCATGGTGCGAGGCACGTGACGGCCCGTTGCGGCAACCGGCTCCGCTGGCACGGTGTTTCCCGCCTGGCTGTCCGGCACCTGCCCAACCGACTTGCCGTCGGCTTGTGGCTGCGCTACACTCAGCACCGCAGGCTCGCATCAAGCCTGCGCCATCGGCCCATGTGGTCGATGCGTACACGATGCCCTAGGGGTGCCGCAGTTCCGGCTGAGAGGGCCGGGCGCCGCTTGCGGGGCCTGGGCCCAACCCTCCGAACCTGAAGCGGGTAATGCCGCCGTAGGGAAGCGATCTCAGTGAGTTCCGCTCGCATCTCCGACTCAGGAGACACACCTCACAGGCCACCTTCCTCACCGGTCACCGGACCGCGGCCCCTCGCCCTCGCGAGGAGGCTGCACTATGTTAGCTTGCAGAAGGCTGGGTTTCACGCTGATCGAACTCTTGGTCGTGATCGCCATCATCGTGATCCTGGCGGCCATCCTTTTCCCCGTGTTCGCGAAGGCGCGCGAGAAGGCGCGCCAGACCTCGTGCCTCTCGAATCTCAGGCAGCTCGGCACGGCTGTCCTCATGTACGCGCAAGACTATGACGAGGTGTACCCCCAGAGCTACCAGGACGTGTCGTCCGGGGTGGGGTCGGCCGCACAGATCCCGCTGACGTGGCCCAACCGGATCCAACCGTACATCAAGAACGTCCAGATCTACGTCTGCCCCAGCGATGGGCGTCCGCCCAGTGTGGACTTCCCGGGCTGCAGGCCGCTCAAGCAGAGCATGTGTTGGAACAGGCGGATGGGGATCGACATACCGGCGTGGAGCTATTGGGCACTCGTCACCCTCTCGGAGGTCATCGCTCCGGCTCAGTGCGCCATGCTGTGGGACGACAGTGCCGACTGGATCACCGCCGGCTACGGTGGCGCGTTCAACACACTCGACAGCCCCGACTGGGCCGGCTCCTTTAACCCCGAGGTGCTGCTCGGCCGGCACAGCGATGGCGACAACTTCATGATCGCCGATGGGCACGCCAAGTGGGTCAACACGGTCGACCTGCGCGCCTTAGTCGACGGGCCCACGGTCTACAAGGGCCTGACGACGAAGCCGGACGTGCAGCCGTAGGTGAGACCGCCTGGACGGCGCCGCTGCCCCCGTACCTCTACGGCGTCCTGCCCGCAGGGGGCCCGGGGTACTCGGCAGACAGCGCGGCACCGTACTCGTCGATGGGGAACATGCCGTGCATTCTCACGTAATCGGCATCGAGCCAGACGCCGAAGCTCGTAGCACTCGTGATCCCTCGCGCCGCGAGCGCAGCCAGGTCGGCCCGCAAGACTTGCGCGTCGAACGGGATGCGCACAGCAGGCCGCCTCCAGCCACAGAAGCGCGAGGCGTCCATCCAGTACTCGAGCACCTGGGCGGTGTCGGCAGGGAACACCTCGAGCAGCTTATCGAGGGCGGCCAGTAGGCGCGCGTTCTGCTCGCAACCCGGATCGTCCAGCGGGCGCCCCGAGTCACGCTCGATGGGCGCCCACTCCAGGAACAGCTCCGGCGCCGGACGAACGTTCCGCGGCGGGGCCATCGTGTTCGCGTAGGCGAGCCACGCGACGCGTGCGTCCGCGTCGTCCTGCCTGAGCGCGGCCGCGATCCGGTTCGCGACGACGGTGCTCTGGTCGGAAGGCGTCAGGTCGCGGCAGAGCGGACACTGACACCAGGGCGCGCCGTCGTCGGGCCACAGGAAGTACCGGTGGGTAGTCGGCCTGAGGATCCGGGAGACCGCCTCCGCGTGCTCCGCGACCCGTTCGAGCCCCTCCTCCGACGACTGGCACAGGTTCGCGTCCGGCACCCGCTCGCCGGCCTCGTTCATGCGGAACAGGTGCGGGTGATCTGGGAACAGCGCGCGCGGCAAGAGGTGCGCCATCGCGTGGAGTTCGTACTCAATGTCGAGCCCAAGCTCGGCGACCCGCGCCAGCGCCGCCTGCCCGTCGGTTGAGCGAACGAAGTCAATGACAGGATCGGGTGTGGGGTGAAGCGCGATGGTGTTCAGGCCCGCACGGGCGGCCAGTTCCGGCCATTCGGCCAGCGAGAGGTCGCTCGGCACAAGCACGATCCCGCGCCGCTCGAACCGCATGTTCCCCACCTCCGCGTTGGGCCGACTACCCACCGGGCTGCGCCTCCGGGCCGTCACGAGCGGCCAGCGCCCGCGAGAGCTCGTCGAGGAGGGTCCGCAGGCGCCGCACTTCGGCGCGCAGGGCGTCGACCTCCTGCTCGGGCGCGACGGTCGGTTCGGCCGTGGCCCCCGGATCCTGGGTGATCACGCTAAAGGTTGAGTCCAGCGCGCTTGCGGACCGCGCGGCAAGCGAGAGCACGACCACGAGCCCAGGCACCTCCGAGACACCTGGGGGGATCGCGAGACGCTGCGCGAACACGGGCCTAACCCGCGCATCCTCGCAGGCAACGTAGTAAGTCGCGCGGACATGGTTCATCTCGAAGGGAAGATCCGACCGCTCCCACACAGGCAGTTCGAGGACGACCGCGCCCCCTGCGTCGCAGGCCAGAGTGGTCCAGCCTGAGCCGCCGCGCTCCCCGACGCGGACTCGCACCTGTCGCATGGGCCGACCGGTCGTGGCGTCGATACACTCGATCCTCAGGACTCCGCGCTGCGGGGTGAGCACCAGCGGCCTCATGAGGAGCCTGTGCGGGTCGTCAAGCGATCGCTGGGCACCGATGGACTCAGCCGGGAGGTAGTCCGCGGTGTCGTTCCCCACCCGCAGCCCGGGGAGCAGCTCGTCGAGCCTATCCCCCGACGGCAACACGGCCGCTGGGATGGTGAGGCGGTAGCGTCCCGATTCGTCGGTCAGGCACTCCCCGAAGGGCCCGGCGGCAGTCGCCGCGTAGATGCGCTCAAAGACGACGGGACGCCCGGTGATTCTGTCGATGGCCCGGCCGACAATGTCCCAGCGACGTCGGTGGAGCCTCACAGACACTCCCCGTCCGTCCTGGATCGGCCCCGTACGAGCCGCCTCGTACTCGCCGGTGCGCGGGACTGACACGAAGACCGTTGCCGACTGTGTATCGGCCTCGACCGCGAAGGTGCCGCTCCTGTCGGTGACAGCCTCCGCGAGCACCGCGCCGGGCACGCAGAGCAACACCTTCATGCCGGCCAGGGGCGCTCCGCCGTCGGCATCGAGCACCTCGCCCACCGCAGTCGCCGCCCAGGTGGGAGCGGCCAGGACCCCGGCCAGGCTCAGCACTACCAGCGAGGGTCTCATCGGTTGCCTCCGATCCGCCCCGCCGCCAAGCACGCGGGGCCTTCGAGTAGGTTGTCGGTCGGATGGTAGGGAGGCCTGAAGAGGGCGCCTCAGAAGGGCAGACAGAAGGCCCGGGAACGGGTCCCGGGGCGGCCTGCGGCGTGTATAGGAATCGGCCCGGAACCCGTGTCATTCATTGACTTCGGGGGGCCTCAAGGGTATCATCTACAAGGGCTGCGGGCAGGCCTTTCAGCCCGCGCGACCCCAGTAGCTTGGACGATCCACAGGAGTGTGCCTGCAGCGGCGGTTCAGCCGCAGCGAAGGCT
>Ga0315280_10005011_pt1 | contig 19193 bp, 19 predicted proteins | sample YL17G06_40_MG_FD_203697 | JGI IMG/M metagenome (GOLD analysis project Ga0315280, IMG submission 203697) | Sediment microbial communities from Yellowstone Lake, YNP, Wyoming, USA - YL17G06_40 | ecosystem: Environmental > Aquatic > Freshwater > Lake > Sediment | place: USA: Wyoming | collected... | reverse complement strand
GGCGGCAATGTATTTGCGCCTCGATGAAATAGGTCACAACCCGAAAAGTGCGTGTAGAACCTTGAATTATTGGCGCGACAGAGGCGAATTGAAAGCCACCAAATATGCTCGGCACGTTTGGTATCTGAAAGAGCAATTGCAGGCCTTCCTGCGAAATAAGACCGAGTCAGGCTGATATCACTAAGGCCAGATAAGTTTCCTGCGAATTCGCATTTGCGGGTTTGCTATCTGTAGGATATTTCTGGTTGTCTGGGTAAGGAGAATTCAGTATTATAGATACTACTGGCGTGGTTTTCGCAACCAAATATAGTCAGAAATCGAAGCATAAGCGATGACCCGAGAAGAACTCTTAAAAGAAATCAAGGCCCGTCTTAGTGCGGCGCACGGTAAGCGCTTGCGGGCTGTTGTGTTATATGGTTCTGAGGCGCGTGGCACTGCGGGACCCGACAGCGACATCGATGTGTTGGTTTTACTGGAAGGACCGGTGGATTATCTACGGGACTTAGTAACAAACATCAAAACACTTTATCCTTTGGCTTTGCAGATTGAGCGTCCTATTAGTGCTAAGCCGATCGAGGCATCTGAATATGAGAGTGTTGAGTGTCCACTTTATCAAAGAGCACATCAGGAAGGTATTTCGTTATGAAGGAGTTTGCTGCCGTAGAATGGCAACGTGCCCTTCGCACATTGGAGACAGCAAAACAAGAGGCACGCACTGATCCTGACTCCGCTGCTTCGCGTGCTTACTATGCTGCTTTCCATGCGATTACGGCTCTCTTTGCTCTGCGTGGGCAGAGTTTCTCAAAACATTCCGCCATACGTGCTGCTTTGCATCGTGACCTTATTAGGTCCGGAGAATGGTCTGCCAATCTTGGCGAAGCCTATGAGGCTCTTTCAGATCTCCGCGAAAAAGGAGACTACGGCGGTGTGATACGGGTGTCACAAGAGGAGGCAAAGGCATCGCTTGAGAGTGCCACCGAAATTATCGAAGCGGTAAGGCGCACGTGTCCTGAGCTGGACGAAGGGCCTTGCAATTCTGTAGATCAAGAGAAATAGAAACGCCGGTCATATCCTAAATTGTGCCATACCGGTTGAGCAAAAATAACACCAAAGGCTGAGGTATGAATTATGCTGCGCATATTTTGGAAAAAATATTTGCGCTTTTGGCCTGCTGCTGGTAGAATGCCAAGCTGTCAGTCGCCAGTGGTAGCTGCTTATCCTAAATGGAAAGGGCTTTACCAATGGCGGTAGAAAAGGTTGGTGTTTACCGTAAGTGGTTGGAAGCGGTACCAGAGGACAAAAGTGGAAAGCCAATTCCGAAACATCAATGGTCAGACAAGCGGCGGCACCACTGGATTGCTCGGTGGTACGGCACCAACGGGCAGAGGTATGGCAAGGTTTTCCAGTCAAGAAAGGAGGCTGAAAGGTACGCGTCAGAATTACAAAATCGCGTGTGTCTTGGCAGGGCTGATAAGCCTAAGAAGATTACTCTACAGGAGTTTCGGCTTGAGCATGGCCAGGTTATGAGGGGCCAAGTTGCCTATGGCACAGTACAAGAACATGTCCAAGCCCTGAAGCTATTTGAAAATTTCATAGGTGGTTCATTTCTGTTGAGTAGCATTACGCCGCGTCATGCGGAGGCCTTTGTTGCAGACCGGCTCGCCTCGCAGGAAGTTAGCATTGCTACGGTTAATAAGTACATTCGCACTTTACGTGGAATTTTTAACCTTGCGATAGAGCCACGGGGTTATCTTGCTGAAGGGCAAAATCCTTTTGCCAGAATCAAACATCGCAAGATAACCGAAAACCCGCTGCGGTATGTTAACCTTCGAGAATACCGGGCGCTGATCGATGCCGCGGAAAAACCCTGGTGGAAGGCGTTTCTTTCTATCGCATATGGTAGTGGTTTGAGGCGTAATGAAATCCTTTACCTAACCTGGGCGGATATTGACCTTGAGCAACACCGTATCCACGTGCGGGCGAAGAAGGCATCTGCTGAAATCCTGGCATGGGAGCCCAAGAACCGTACAAACCGTGTTGTCCCGATGACAGATCAGACTATTGGCTTACTTGTAAATATGCAGGCTGATGCCCCTGAATTGCATCCGTATGTCTTTGTGTCGCCGGAGCGGCTCTGCTGGATTAAGAAGCGCCGCGAAGCGGGCAAGTGGAATTCCAGGTCGCAAGTAGTCAACAACCTTGGACGGTTTCATGCAATCCGCCATCGTGCGAGCGTGCCGCACTGTACCGTACACGACCTTCGTAGATCTGCTATTACGAACTGGGCTCACCGGCTGCCCATTCAGGTTGTTCAGGCACTTGCCGGGCATGCTGACATCAGAACGACAAGGAAATATTACCTGGCGGTAACGCCGGAGGACTTTAGTTGGGCAGGCCAGGTGTTGAATCACATTGTGTCTGAGACTGCACCAAACTGGCATCAGACTGACACCAAACTGACACCAAACTGACACCATTGGGCGTTTTTCTTGATTTTTGCCGCAATGGCCTTTGACAGCATGGTTGCGAACTTGTTAGTATACAAGGACTTAAAGATTTTCGGGGCCGTAGCTCAATTGGTTAGAGCATCGGACTGTCGATCCGAAGGTTGAGGGTTCGAGACCCTTCGGCCTCGTTTATTCAGTTCAACGCCTGGCACGTAGCTATAGGTAAAGCTTATTTTTGCAGATGTAGTCAGCAACCGCTGGGTGCAGCATGCCGGCTACGTTACGGCCTGCCGCCAATCGGTTGCGTATTTCGGTGCTGCTTATATCAATCAGAGAGGTCGGGATAACGCTTCGTTGCAGCTTCTCAATGCGCTGGCGGCCCCAGACTGATTCGAACCTGGAAAAATCCGGCTTGTTACAGCCAGCCCGATACATCGTAGATATGTTGCACTGGTCAATTAGCTCGGTGATTCGATACCAATGCGGCAAATCTTCAATACTGTCGGCACCCAACAACCAACAAATTCCGGCTTCACTGCCGAACTCTGTCTGGAAATGCCTGACCGTTTGCAGAGTGTAGCTCGGCGCCGGCTTCTGCAGTTCGTAATCGCTCAACTGAAAATTCTCACTGTCGGCAATCGCAAGAGCTATCATCTTGAGCCGGTCGGCGTCCCCCGCCTTAGGAAGAAAGCCCTTCAGCGGAGAACGCTTTGCCGGAACAAACATAATCTTCTCTGCGCCGATATGCTCGCACGCCTCGGCGGCAACAATGGTATGACCAAGATGAATCGGATCGAACGTCCCGCCAAACAAAGCTATTTTTCTTTCTATCATAAGATAGTTAACATGGTGACACGGCGAGTGTCCATTTCAAGCCCAAAGCCACAAGACCTGAATACAGGTTAAATATACTGCATCAAGCATGCTCAATCAACCATTTCTCGGTCAGGCTCAAAATTGCGGCACCACAAACGAGGTCACCTCGTCACCTTGCAAAGCAATGATGGATGACCAAGAGGTCACGCAGAACATCGATCGCAAAAATTTTGCTAAATATTTCTCAAGTATATAGACGATAGAAGTAGAAGATAGTTAATGAGTTATGCGTAATCTGGCTGATAGTGGCCGTGACATAAAAGCAGTATGACCGCATCAGCCTAAGTGCAGAAGGATTCAATCAACCGAAAGGAGAAATATGGCAAAGAAAAAAACAAAGAAGAAACCGGCAGCCAAGAAGACCAAAAAGAAAAAGGCGACAAAAAAGAAATAGTGTGACAATAATGAAAGGTGTCTTCATATCGAAGGCACCTTTTATTTTATCCATATCCGGTGTCCTTAACAGGCACTGCCCCTGGCTAAATCAAATCTTGCAATTACCCGCCGATTGCCTATACTGATTGCTGGTTATAATGCCGGCTACTGCTGCGGTTGTCTCTAATTCGCGCAGGTCATACACAAAACGAGAGATAACGGTATGGACTATTTCAACTACAAAAGCGGTAGACTTTTTGCCGAAAGCGTAGAAGTCGAGAAGATCGCCGCCCAGGTCGGCACGCCCGTCTACATCTACAGTAAGGCTACTTTTCTGGAGCATCTGCGAAGGATTCGCCAGGCTTATAGCCAGCTCGATACGACGATCTGCTACTCGGTCAAGGCCTGCGGCAACATAAATGTCCTCAAGTTTATGGCTGAGCAAGGCAGCGGCTTTGATATCGTAAGCGGCGGCGAATTATATAGAGTTCTTCAAGCAGGCGGCGACCCGGCAAAAATCGTCTACGCCGGAGTTGGAAAAACCGATGCCGAAATCATCGAAGCGCTAAATGCCGGCATCGCCTATTTCAATATCGAATCAGAAGCAGAGCTTGAAAACCTTATCCGCCTGGCAAAAGAAAAGGGCAAAAAGCCAAGAGCCGCTTTGCGAGTGAATCCTGATGTTGACCCAAAAGCACACAGGTACACGACCACCGGCAAAAAGGAAACTAAATTCGGCGTTGACATCGAGCGGGCACAAAAAGTTTTCGCCGATTACGGCAGAGAAAAGTCAATAAAACTCTGCGCAATTCACATACATTTAGGCTCAGCCGGCCACACCGTTGAGCCTTACATCGAGGCGATAAAAAAAGTCCTAACTCTCATTGAAAAGCTGCTCGCTGAGGGCTTTGAAATCGAAGCCATAGATATCGGCGGCGGCTATGGAGCTGACTACATAACCGGCACAGCGCCAACCGCCGCTGATTACGCCGCCGCCATTGTGCCGCTACTAAAGGGCAAGAATCTCAAACTTATTCTTGAGCCGGGCGCGAGTATCGCAGCTAATGCAGCTATTTTGGCCACGCGGGTTTTGTATCTTAAAACAAGCGGCGACAAAAAATTTGTCATTGTCGATGCGGCGATGAACGATCTGATTCGTCCGCCTTTGTATGATGCGTTCCACTTCATCTGGCCTGCAAAGGTCAGCGAAGAATTTGTCCCGCGACAGCGTGATAGAGACCTCCAGTTAGAAGGTACAGAAGTTGTCGATGTAGTTGGTCCGATTTGTGAGACCGCCGATTTTTTTGCCAGAGATAGGGCTTTGCCGCCGGTCAAACGTGGCGATTTAATCTCCATTTTCACTGCCGGTGCTTACGGCTTTAGCATGAGCAGCAACTACAACGCCCGCTGCCGCGCCGCCGAAGTGCTCGTCGATGACAGTAAGTTCTCAGTCATCCGAAGACGCGAAACATACGAAGATTTAATAACTTTAGAAAAATAGCCACAGAGGACACAGAGGTCACAGAGAATGAATACAGATTAGCCCTGCCATCACTATGGCAGGGTTATTATTTATCACCTGCGGGCAGGGTTCTTGTTCTTATTTAGCCTGCCGTTTCACGGCAGGTTCACCATTGTCATTCACACGCAGCGTTTGGGATGAATGTATCGAATGGCAGGAATCCATGCTTGCCCCGCGTCTTTTTACTTCGGCGTTCCTTATTCCCTGTTCGATACTCGATATTCATTACGGTCATTGCGAGGCCGACAGGCCGAAGCAATCCGCGAAGCGTCGCGAGGTGCCGAAGGCAACCGTGGCGATCTTAAGGAAAAATGGTAGGGTGGGGCTTGCCCCACCATTTACTCAATTTACGATTCACTTGGCCTTTTGGGGTGAAAACCAAATTTCTCCCGCTGAGATTCTGTTTCTGGTAGCTCTTCTCTAAGCTCAAATTGCTCACGGCCTGACTCAACTATGACGCAAAGTTTTTCTGCGAGCTTCTTTGCGGCAGCCTGAGCTTGACATTTCGCGATATTGGCTTCTTCACGAGCCTCGGTTCTTTCGTGGTCAACGAATCTGCCTTTTTCATAGAGATCATCAAGGTCTTTTTGAATTGAGTCGAGTTGTTCTGGCATATTGCTTCGTAACCACGTGAGCACTAAATCAGGCAAGTTGCCAAGAGCCTGCAGAAGGCTTCCGTAAAAACTCGGGTGACCAATGTGATCTAGCACTGTATTTCCTTGCCGTACATGTTCTGGCAGTTTAGGTTCTCTTTGTTTTGCCCACCTGTCCAGTTTGTCGCCAAGCTCTTTTATTATTTTAATCTGGTCCGGTTTTAGTCCCATTAGATTCCCTTCAATTTCATATGGCTACTATCATTCTAACTTAAATTATCATTGTAGACAACGATTTGGCCAAAAAGTTGTTGCCTGCCAGGCCAGAACCGTGTAGAATGGTGCTGACCATTGCAGCAACAACCGGAGTGGGGTTACCACTTGTCTTTTTTGGCATTCTGAGGTATGCCGTAAGTGCGAACGGCGTTCGTGGAGGAGAAAAAAATGGCTCGGACAAAACTAATAGTCTGGTTGGCAGCGTTAATTCCATTTGTCACTTCGAGTACTCAAGCGGCACCCGACTTGCTCGTAAGCAGTGAGGTTACAAACGAGGTCTTGCGGTATGACGGAGCAAGCGGAGCCTTCTTGGGGGTGTTTGCATCTGGCGGCGGTCTGGTCAGGCCTCGTGACCTGGCCTTCGGCTCAGACGGCAACCTGTACGTTGGTGATGCTTGGGGTATGCATAACGTCTTACGCTATGACGGAACTACAGGCGCATTCATGAATGTGTTCACATCGGGCCACAATATAAGCGAAGCTGACGGGATTGCTTTCGGCCCTGACGGTAATCTCTATGTTAGCAGCACGTGGGGAGAGAACCAAATCGTCCGGTTCAATGGCACAACAGGTGCATTTATGGATATTTTCGTTGCCGCTGGCACCGGTGGGATGAACTATCCCAAAGAGTTGACCTTTGGTCCCGATGGGCATCTATACATTAGCGACAGAGGGGACGATAACGTGGTACGGTTCAACGGCGTTACTGGAGGTTACATTGATGATTTCGTCGCAGAACAAAGCGGAGGTCTGGCAGGGCCCACTGGGTTGACTTTCGGCCCCGACGGGCATCTTTACGTCTCGAATCATAACAGGGATAACATACTCCGTTATGATGGGACTACCGGCGCATTCATGGACATTTTTGGTCAAGGCGGGAACTTGAGTAGCCCGTATGGTCTAACATTCGGTCCGGACGGTAACCTCTATGTCAGCAGCGAATACACTAATAGCATCCTTCGGTATGATGGCATAACAGGCGCATTCGTGGACGAGTTTGTTCCTTCCCACAGCGGTGGCTTGTATCATCCCAGCTATTTGGTCTTCACGCCCGAACCCACCGTAATCCCCGCTCCCAGCGCTCTTATTCTCGGTAGCGTGGGGCTAGGCTTCATCACTTGGCTACGCAGACGCAGAACACTGTGAGGGTCAATCAGGACTTGCTGCTATGAATAAGAGTCAGCTCATCTGTATGTGGTGTGGAATAGGGGCGATTGTGATGGTTGGTTTTGCCGAACTTCAGGAGAGGGCCTCGTCGTGGTACCCATTTGACTGGACAGAATTTGTTCTTTTGGTGTTCTTCATAGCTCTTGTAACAGGTGGTCTGATCTATACATTCAGAGATAAGCAAGGCAAAAAGAACAAAAGCGGCTAACTTACATCACGTTGCTGCTCGGCTTGGGTTCACTGATCATACGCAAGAAAAACAATAATTTGTCTAAAAGGATCGGTCTATGGGATATACAAAAGTTTACTTTTTAGCAAAAGAGCTCGGCGTAAAAGGCTCCGATATTGTCAAAAGGTGCCAGTCTGAAGGCTTAGTTGGCGTTAAAAATCATATGTCACCTTTATCTTGCGATGTTGCTGCCGCGATCAGAACGTGGTTTGCAGAAAGTCCAAAAGACAAATTACATCGACTGGACGATTCTACAGGTACAATTCAATTTGCTTTCGAAATAAAGAAGTCATTTCTCAGTGGAAGTTCACACCCTATTACGATTCCATTCCATACTGAAAGGAACTGTTTCATCCGATCGATATGAAATAACCCTCTCTATTTCGAACGGTATTCAGATAAATGCCTATATTTATCACGGTGTTGCAGGGTGGGGTCCCTATTATCAAGTCAAAATCCCGCAAAAAGAATATAGCACAATTTCGGGCAATTATGTTTTGGGTCAAGTAATACAGGTAAAGTTGAAGATATTTAAACCTCCAATTGAGGTTTATCTAAAAGGGACCAAATAGTTGGGTACGGTGAAGGTAAAAACCATGTAGGGTATGTTATCCATGCCAGAGAATGTCCGCAAATAGGTATGCAGAAACCTGCATACCCTACAGATATTGCTCCGCTTTGGTTCGGTTATTTTCCGCAGGAAACGCTGATTTTTAATACAGCGTAGAGCGTGTAGGGTATAGGGTACAGGATTAACCGAACTCTGAACGCCAATAATGTAGTGGTTCTTAGATAGCCGCTTGCGCGGACACAAGTTTTCAATAGTTCGACTCCGCTCACCACAAGTTTGCGATTTACGATTTGTAATAGAGATTGCTTCGTCCTGCCGGCCTCGCAATGACAGGAAAATGGATTTCCGCCCCTTCGGCTTACGTTCAGGGCAGCCCCTGCACCGGAATGACAGAAAAGACGAGAAACGAGCCACGAGTCACGAGCGACGGAATTAGAAGTTTCGTTCGACAAAGCCGGTATCGACTTTGCTCTTGGCGAAAAGATTATGCGAGATAATGTCCAGGCAGACGGGAATCGTAGTCTTGATCGGCTCAATGACAAATTCGCCCAAAGCCCTTTTCATCGTGGCGATGGCCTCGGCCCGCGTCTTTTGATGGACAATAACCTTGGCAATCATCGAATCGTAATTCTTCGAGACCGTCCAGCCCTGACAAACGTGCGTATCGACTCGCACGCCAGGCCCGCCGGGCAAAATTAACCTGTCGATCGTGCCCGGAGAAGGAGAAAAACTGTTCGCGGGGTCCTCGGCGTTGATCCGGCACTCAATAGCCACGCCTGTATGCTTGATGTTTCTCTGGCTCAAACTGATCGTTTCACCGCTGGCAATTTTTAACTGCCACTTAATCAAATCGTGGCCGGTAACCATCTCGGTAACCGGGTGCTCGACCTGAATTCGAGTATTTACCTCGATAAAGTAGAATTTCTTATCCTGGTCGAGAAGAAACTCAACCGTTGCGGCATTGACATATTTGGCTTCTTTTATGAGTCTGATCGCGGCAGTGCAAAGCTCGTCTCTGGTCCGCGCATCCAGCACAGGGCACGGCGATTCCTCGATCATCTTCTGGTATCTTCGCTGGATCGAGCAATCTCTCTCGTAAAAGTGTAAAACGTTGCCCGCCTTGTCAGCCAGTACCTGGACCTCCACGTGCCGGGGCTCGGGCACAAATTTTTCCAGATACACGCTACCGTCGCCGAAGGCCACCTCTGCCTCGGCGCGTGCGGCGTTGAAAGCCGAGCGGAGACTGATATCGTTGTGCACTACTCTCATGCCGCGTCCGCCGCCGCCGGCAGCAGCTTTAATAATCAGGGGATATCCGATCTTGTTTGCCAGTTTTAGCGCCTCGGACTCGTCTGCGATCACGCCATCCGAGCCCGGCACGACCGGCACATCAGCTCGCTGTGCCAGCTTTCGGGCCTGGACCTTGTCGCCCAGCAGCCGCATCGCTGCAACAGGAGGGCCGATGAATGTTATTCCGCAATCCTCACAAATCTGCGCGAAGTTTACATTCTCAGCCAAAAAACCATAGCCCGGATGGATGGCCTCTACATCGGTGATCTCGGCGGTACTTATGATGTGTGGAATGTTCAAGTAGCTTTCAGCACACTGGGCTGGACCTATGCAGACTGCTTCGTCGGCAAACTGCAAATATGGAGCATCTTTATCCGCCTCGGAATATACCGCGACTGCCTCAACGCCAAGCTCGTGACAGGCACGGATAATACGCAGCGCTATTTCACCACGGTTTGCTATCAGGATTCTGGAAAACATTCTTCGTGTATCGTATATCGTATCTCGTATGTCGTGTCGCGTGGTGCGTACACCGCCAAAAATTCCTTTACACAATACGCATCACGGGCTACCCACTACGAGTTAATCGGGTTTGACTCTAAACATAACCTGCCCGTACTCGACAGCCTGACCATTAGTCACCAGTATCTCGACAATCGTTCCAGCGGTATCGGCTTTTATTTCATTCATTACCTTCATGGCTTCGATGATGCAAACCACCGTTTGCGGCTCAACATGTTTGCCGATCTCCGCGTAAGGCTCCGAATCCGGGCTGGGCGTGGCATAAAAAGTTCCCACGATAGGTGACTTTATATCCACCAGGTTCTGCTGTTCCTTGGGCGTGACAGCCGGCATCTCGGTCATCGCTCGGCCGGAAGGTGGGGGTCCATACTCAGGCTGAAGCACTGCTCCTGGCGGTGTAACTGGCTGAGCAGGGCAGCGCTTGAGAAAAACCTTGTCGTCACCGTGCTTTATTTCAAGCTCAACCAGCTCGTTTTGTTCCATAATCTCAACGAGCTTCTTTATTTTGTCCAGGTCGGTATTTTCTATCTCGGCCATAAGACATAAGTATAACTGCACGAGATATCCATGCAAGTAATTTCTGAAAAGCGATGGACAGAGCATGAAGAACTGAGTCCCCGCCCCTAGTAAGGATTCAGTGGAGATGAGTTTCGGATGAGTTGGTTAATCTAAGCCCAAACGGCAAAACCAGAACTTTTTGAGCATAAACTCTGCGCAATGGAAGTTATAGGCACAAACCGGCTTGCCCGTCGCCGTACCGGCGACGGCTAAACGTCACAAGAACTTCAAGAAATCTGTCTGTCTGTGCCGTTGTTAGCTGCCAAGTTTTTCGTATACGCGTGTTGCTACAGTCTCTTCAACCGCACGAGTGAGATTGTCGGAACTCATGCTAACTTTGAAGCGGACCTCGCCGGCTTTAACACCTGTGACCACTACCCGCCATATGGCGTGAGCTTTTGGTGGAAGACTCTGTAGCGGTACAAAAGTCACTGTGTTACCGACTCTCGATCCGGAAGTTGCGCCTACTGCGGAAACGTACTGGAGCTTATCTTCCAGGTCACAAGTAAGGCGGATGTTGGTGTCAGCCGCTGTGCCTTCGTTCGTCGCTGTGATCACATAGGTAGTACCAGCGCCTACCTCAACCGGGTCATCAACATCAACGACTTCCAGCCGTACCGCCGGTATCCCAGCAACGGTGGTTTCTACCGAAGCGGTCACACCCTCGGCACAGTACGCGGCAGCGGTGGCTGTGTTCATCAGCGCACCCACGTCTATCGGCGTGTAGGATAGACGCATCTGTTTGGAAGCATCTGGTGCAAGGGTGCCTATCTCCCACACTACCTTCGAGCCGGAAAGTCTGGCACCGGCAGTTGCCTCTACGGAAGTTGCTCCGGACGGAATGTTGTGCTCCACGACGGTGTCTCTGGCGAGGCCATCACCTTTGTTGGTCACCACTATTTCATAGGTCACTGACCTGCCAAGGTACTGCCGTTTGGGACCGCTATTGACAATCGTCAGCTTGGGCTGGCGAACAGTAGTTACAATCGCCGCTGATTCAGACCTCAAACCCGAGGCTGACCCCGCAAGAGCCTTATTAACAAATACACCGGTCTTGGTAGCCTTTACTCGGGTGGAGAACTGCCTGGATTGACCTGCCGGCAGCGTGCCAGCGTCAAATATCAGTTCCTTCTTGCTATCGAGTGTCTCCAACCCACTAGGCAGGACATATACAATTTTGACGTTCCGGGCTATCCCGTTTCCGGTGTTAGCTACGGTATACTCCAGCGCAATTGGATCACACAGCAGGACTTCGGCCGGCGCGCTTACGGTCAATTCCAGCTTAGGCTGAACAACGTCTACGTCGGCATAGGATCGGCTGAGCTGGGTAACGGTAGTACAATGCCTAAGTGCCTCTCTGTCGGTAGCCGTGCCCGTGACATCTATTTGCTTGCTGGCTTTTGGCGCAAGCGAATCCACGGTCCACATCAGCTTGTTGCCTTCTTTCCTTGCTGTCGGATAAGCGCTGGCAAATCTAAAATTAATTGGAAGGTCTTCGTTTATGACGACATCGTTCAGTGCCAAATGCGTCAGATTGGTGACCTTGATAGAGTAAGTAAACTGGTTGTCTATCTGGACTTCCCTTGGCATGATTTTGTCCACTTGAATGATGGCGTAGTCTGCTGACGGATAGACCATCGAGACCACGTGTGCCCCGGACTCACCCATCGCTACCAGCTCTGACTCGAGGCCCACAGGCGCCAATTCCACCGGGGCCACCGCTATCCGCCCCAGGTCCCTGTGCCAGAGAAAAGTCTGTGGCGTCTTAGCTACGACCGCTTGCGACCTCTCCGCTCCAGTCTGACCCTGACCGTTATAGCAGCCAGGCAGGGCAATCACCATTATTAGGAATAAGGTAGTCAATAGCCTTTTCATCGCACCTCTCCTTTCGTATATTGAAACTGATTCAGAACAGACGAACCTATCTCAGCTACAGACCCATAGCAACACTATGGCTGCTCGCACCACTCAAGAGTCATAATTTTAGTTACCTATTTATACCATATTTCCCGTATCCCCGTCAATACTAATATTCAGATAAGTTGGGAAATTCTTGTCCAAAACCAGCATAAAAGATGCATTGGAACCATACTCGAAAAATGCCAGACTAATCGTCCGATAAAATCTGGCCTACTGCACTTGTCTGTTGGGTCGCTGAGAATGGTCGCGATTGAATTGAATGGTGTGGAGCACTTATAACAGGCGTGTGGCAGCCACGTAGTCTGGCAGCAGCTAAAGTATTTCCAAACCCAGCATTGTAATATCATCTATTTCGGCCGGAGCCAGTTTCTGGGTTTGGATGAGCGTGTTGAACTGGTCCATCATTTCAACGACTGTCAGGTCTTTGACCCTGCAGAACTCTTCGGTGAAATGAAAGCCCGCCACGCCGTCGAAGCCGCCGATCACAGGTTCCGCTCCATCGGAGTACAGCAATAGTTTATCTCCGCGCTCGAGCTGGACGGTGTCCTGAACATACTCAGCCTGCTCAAAGACTCCGAGCAGCGAACCTCGTATCTCCAGTTGCCGGGGCTGCTGGTTGGGCCTCATGAGGATCGGATAAGGGTGCCCAGCACGGGCGTAGGTCAGTTGAAGGGTCTTTGTATTCAGCAGACAGTAGCAGCTTGTGGCGAACTGGTAGCCGGACAGTTTTTGTCCGGCCATACGCAAGTTGAGATTTTTCATAACCTCTGCAGGCGAGAATATCCGGTAATCATTCCCAAGCGTCTCGCGCATAACCAGAGCCTGTTTTACAAAGATAGTCAAAAGTGCTGCCGGCATTGCGTGACCTACTGCGTCTGCTATGTAGAAGCCAATGTGCTGCTCATCGAGTCGGCAAATATCGTAAATATCGCCGGAGACCCACTCTGCGGGAAGGAAAATTGTGGCCCACTGGACTTCATCGCAATTCGGCAGTTGAGCAGGCAAGAAGTCCCGCTGCACGAGTCCTGCCATGCGAAGCTGCTCGGCCAGACTATCGACCAACGCTCCGGTCATTTGAAGCTGCTCTCCAAATTTGCTTTGATGGATTCTCTTGATCGTACTTGCTGGAACTGCAGGCTTCACCCTCAGACCAGAGTTTCCGGAGCCTTTCTTACGATATGCCAGATTGAGGCTGATTCTAACCCACAGGTCGTCGATAGAAACGGACTGCACTGTACCTGCCATTGAGAAGCTGCTCCTTGCGGGCGATAAAGAAAAGCTCTTTATGGGAATTTCTATGCGATTGGTCAGTAGAATTACGCCTATGTTCTCCATCTCCAGCGACTCAATCATCCGTGCCAGGCTTTGCTGCTGGGCCATATCCGGGTCCTCAGCATCGATAATCACGGTTCCGATCAAGTCCAGCCGGTCGCGCACATCAGCAAATTTGTCTATCGGCAGAACCGTAACAGAAAGCCCCTTCTGCTTCAAGAGCCGCTTAATCTCGACAGGCACCTGACCTCTATTGGTAAGGTACAGAACATCGGTGAAGTTCTTTGACACCTCAATAGTATGTAATGCGTCTGCTTTCGCCATTTCATTTGCCTTTTTCGTGCATTATAGGACCACAGCCAGATGCCCATTCTGCAGATGTCCGTATGCTAATTTCGGCTTGTCGGCGGGGGTACTTTGCCGTTTTTTGTTTTTTCTGCTGTAAAGGGTAAGTTCAGACGTATATGGGCGGCAGACTAATAGAAAGATGCAGAACCCAAGAACTATCTTCAGCCAGCAAAAATCGCTGAGCCGATGCGGAGGATTGTTGCCCCTTCCTCAATGGCAATTTCGTAGTCTGAGCTCATACCCATGCTTAGCTCAGTGAATTGAGGGCCAACTATTTTTTCACCGCGCATTTCAATAAATAGCTCCCGTGCTCTAACAAAACAGGTCCGAACGACATCCTTATTCAGGGTCAATGGCGCCATCGTCATAAGTCCGACAAGTTGGAGATTCGGCAGGGTTTCCATCTGCTCTGCCAAGTGTGTTGCCGCCCCTACAGGAACACCATATTTTTGCAGCTCACTGGAAGTGTTGATCTGTAAGAGTACTTTGGGCCGCAGATTCAGCCGCGACCCTGCGGCATTTATCTCTTCAGCCAGTCGAAGTGTATCAACTGAATGTATTAGGCAAGTTATGGGTAAGACCTGGCGCACTTTGTTGCGCTGCAAGTGGCCGATCATGTGCCAGTGGACCTTTGCCGCCGATTTAGAGCTGCCCTCCTGCCTTTCAAGAAACTCGGCCAATTCAGCAGAAATTCTCTTCAGTTGCTGAACTCGGTTTTCGCCGAGGTCCGTAAAACCCAGTTGAATAACCTCCTTTACCGCGTCAAACGTGGCGGACTTAGTTACTACTACGAGCTTTATCTCTTTGGCGTCTCTGCCGATACGGGCACAGGCCGACTCAATTGTGTCCTGTACACGTTTTATTCTTTCTGAGATCGCGATCATGAAATGAAACTAAACAATAACGCCAAGCACAAACCACCTAAAACTGAGACGCTTTCAAAAACCGTAAGTGTATGGAAGTTTCAGCCGGCACACAAGAAATTAAGCAAAAATTTTGCCGTATTTCTTGACTTGCAGGCCATTGAGGGACACAAGTACAATGGTCGCCCCCCACGCTCGGGCAATCTGCGTGCTGGAATACGCCCAAAAAGCAATTTTTCACTTGCATTTGGTGGGCATCGTCTGTATACTATTTTGTTAGTATGGGTAGGATAGAGAAAGTCCCGAAAAACTTCTTGCTTTTCTAAATTTTGTTTGACAAGTTTTTGCCGAAGGATTATTCCTTCGGGCTATTGTTGAAACTGCCGATGTAAAGGTGTCGGCAAGAATTTGTGAACCTCGGCGAGGCAGTGTGGTCTACCGGTCTCCCCCCCAGCCGGTACCACCACCTCGCCATTTTTATTGGCCCTGGACGGTGAAGAAGTCTCTATGGCAAGAGCCTTTATGGGCACGAATAAGATTGGGCATAGACCTGCCGGCCGGCTGTTCTCAAGCAGTCTCGGTCTGCGGCTTGAAATGTTCCTTCAGGATGACGAATAGCGATACCGAGGCAAGTCCAAAGCCGGCTCCGTAAACGAATGTGGCTGAAGGGCCGATTTTTTCCCACAGAAATCCAGCTATTAGTCCTGCCGGCAGTGCCATCAGACCTGTTGCAGTGTGGAATGTGCCCAGAGCGGTGGCTTTAAGGTGCGCTTTGGCCAAGTCGGAGACGTAGGCCCGTTGATTGCCGTCGATGGCGGCATACATTACTCCGTAAAGGGCGAACAGAACTACAAAAGCAGCGAGCGAATTGAAGATCGCAAAGCCGGCAGCGGTTAGACTGAACATCAGATAGCCGAAAATGATGACCTTCTCTCTCCCGATTCTGTCTGAAACACCGCCGAGCGGTACTGCCAGAGCGCTGTAGAATATGTTGAACAGCACATACAGCAAAATTGGGGCGGCGACCGACAATCTGCCGGGCAGAATCTGCTGGGCGCGGATGATAAAGAACATGTAGCTGAAGTTGCCCAGAGCGAAGATGCTCGAAATCAATATGAATAGCCGAAGCGAACGCGGCAGATTCTTTATGCCGAGTTTCAGGGTTATGTTCTGCGGCTGAGCGGGACTTTCCTTGACAAACCGCAAAGGCGCCAGCGCGGCAAAGCCGATTACGCCAGCAATAAGTATGATGAATTTGAAATCCAGCTTGATGAACCAGTACAGAGAAAATGCCACGACCGCACCAAGGATGGCGCCGACGGTCTCAAGGGCTCTGTGAATTCCGAAGCCTTTGCCTCTGGCGGCGGGCATTGAATCGGCAATGATTGCGTCCCTCGCGGCGGTTCGGATGCCCTTGCCGAGCCTTTCCAGCGAGGCAAAGGCAACCGCGATGGGCCAGGTACGTGAAAATGCCAGCAACAGCTTGAAGAAATTGGAGATACCATATCCGCAGTAGACAAAAATTTTGCGTTTTCCTGTCTTGTCGGACCAGTAGCCCGACAAGACTTTCAGTACGCTTGAGATGCTCTCTCGCAAGCCGCCGACAAGGCCGATGACCTCGCCGCTGCCGCCGAGCGATGCAAGAAACATCGGCAGAATGGGCATTATCATCTCGCTGCTGAGGTCGTTGAGAAAACTGACGATGCCCAGCAGGATAACGTTGGGCGCGACATTCTTGTGCGGTTTGTTATCCATAACTGGCCACCAGTGCAGCGACAGCTTTTTCGGGAGGTTACTCGCCTCGCACTTGGACAATTACCCTTCGGCTGCGTGGCCCATCGAATTCACAAAAGAAAATGCCCTGCCAGGTCCCCAAGGCAAGTGCCTTATCCTTTATCAAGATTTGTTTGCTGCAACCGACCAGAGTGCTTTTGCAGTGGGCATCCGAATTGCCTTCGCTGTGTCGATAGCCTACCCGATGTCGCGGCACTAATTCATCCAGGGTCAAAAGTATATCGTGAGCAACAGAAGGGTCAGCATTTTCATTTATAGTGATCGCGGCGGTCGTGTGGGGACAATATACAATTGCATCGCCATTAGAAATGCTCGATTGCTCTACAATCGAACTGACCTGACTTGTAATATCAATCATCTGACTACGGCTTTTCGTACTTATGTTCAAGTCTTTTCGGACAATTCTCACCGTCACTGCCCTCTTACATCCGCTCGATAACCTCAATACCCAGAAGATTGCTTAGACCATGTTCGATAGTTCTGGCAGTCAAGCGACATAATAGAAGCCTGGTCGGTCTTCTATCCGGCCCGGCATCGAGGACGGGACAATTTGTATAAAAAGAGCTGAACTTCTGGGCCAGATCATACAGATACGCCGTCAGATAATTCGGCCTATAGTCAGCCGCTGCTGCTTGAATCGCCTCGCCATATCGAATCAGGTGTTTGGCCAAATCTATTTCATCCGGGTCGGTCAAACGGGGGCTTTGCAGATTAGTAAGTTCATCTTCGACATTTATATTCCTTTCTTGCGCCTTTCGCTCAATTGACTTTATCCGGGCGTATGCGTACTGCATATAGGGAGCGGTATTACCATCCATCGCTAACATCTTGTCGAAGCTAAAAACATAATCGCTGGTGCGGTTATTAGAGAAATCGGCGTACTTTACAGCGCCAATTCCAACCGCCTTGGCGATTTTCTCTTTTTGCTCGGCGGGCAAATCAGGATTTTTCTGGTTGACAATTTTCCTTGCGCGGTCTACCGCCTGAGCGAGCAATTCTTTTAGTTTCACATTTTCGCCTTCACGTGTTTTTAGCGGCGTGCCATCATCACCTAAAACACTGCCGAACGTGACGTGCACAAGCTCGACCTTCTCCGGCACCCAACCGGCCATTCTCGCGGTTGCAAATAGCATCTCAAAGTGCAGTTTCTGCCGGGCGTCCGTAACATAGATAATTTTATCTGCCTTTAGCTCGTTAACCCGGTAACGCAGCGCCGCCAAATCCGTCGTGGCGTAAAGATACGCCCCATCGGACTTCTGAATCATAAAGGGCAACGGTTTGCCTTCTTTGGTCTTGAAGCCGGGCGGAAAAACACAAACCGCATTTTCGGAATTTTCCCCTAAACCTTTCTTCTGTAACTCATCAACAATATGCGGTAGCATCTTGTTGTAGAAACTCTCGCCACAAACATCTTTTCTGGTCAGAGCCACATTGAGGATCTGGTATAGCTCCTCACAATGGGCCAGAGACGAGTTCACTATCTGTCGCCAGTAATTCATGACGAGAGGTTCCTCGTGCTGCAAATCTACAACACAAGATCGCGAGTCTTCAGCAAAATCCGGGTCGGTATCGTAGAGATGCTTGGCCTCTCGATAGAATCGTTCTATATCCTCCAAAGAGAAATCAATTGTCTGTGTGCCAGTCATAGTGTCTGCTGCCTTCCAGACAAGTTCTCTCCTGCGAAGTGCAACCAACATCCCGAATTGTGTTCCCCAATCGCCGATATGATTTTGCCGTTTCACATCGTGCCCGAGGAATTCGAGCATTCGGCAGATACAATCGCCGATAATCGTGCTTCGCAAGTGCCCAACATGCATCTCTTTGGCGATATTCGGACTTGAAAAATCAACAACGATGGTCTTTGGCTGACAGGTCTTTTCTATGCCGAGACTTACAGGGTCCTTCCAGATTTGCAGGAATCTTTCTGCGATGAAATCTGGTTTTAATCGCAGGTTTATAAAACCTGCCCCAGCCACTTCCGGCTTTTCGCAGATGTCTATTAGCCGGGGGTCGAGGGTCGGGGATCGGGGATCAGTGTTAAGTTTATTTACGACTTCCTCGGCCAACTTTCGTGGATTTGTCTTGAGTTGTTTGGCAAGAGCCATTACGCCGTTAGCCTGATAGTCGCCGAACTTGGGGTCGGTGGTTGGTCGGACTATAGCCGGGGCGTCTTTCAGGCCGGTGACATCGGCCATCGCAGCAGAGATTCTTTTCTCAAGAATGTCGATAGCAGGCTTCATGGTCCTATCATTTTAGCCACAGAGAATTTATCTCTTTATTTTTGCCACAGAGAGCATAGACAAATCGAGATCTTATTACTTGAGCCACAGAGAACACAGAGAATTCAATTCAAGTACTTTCTTAATAACTCCAGACAATCCATACTTTCTATTTCTATGCGCTTTTTATTCCTAAAACCTGACTCATCAGGCCTTAATCCTACGATTATTTTCTGTTTAATTCGCTCGACCTCGTGGTTATTAACTGAACTTTTGCAAAGTTGAAAAATTGGACTCCAGATGGCTATTTTGACGACAAATATCGATAGTAGGACAACAGAAAAGATCAGG
>Ga0315280_10005008_pt1 | contig 19197 bp, 11 predicted proteins | sample YL17G06_40_MG_FD_203697 | JGI IMG/M metagenome (GOLD analysis project Ga0315280, IMG submission 203697) | Sediment microbial communities from Yellowstone Lake, YNP, Wyoming, USA - YL17G06_40 | ecosystem: Environmental > Aquatic > Freshwater > Lake > Sediment | place: USA: Wyoming | collected... | reverse complement strand
TGCGACGGCGCGACGTTCGCGCTTCCCTGGGCGGCCACGCTGCCCACACCCGGCGCGATGCTCGCCGACGTGGCCCCGCCGGCCGACCACGAGAGGACCGCCGTTGGCGTTATCCTCACGGTCGCGACGCACAGCGTACCGGGGCTGGCGGCGAAGGAGGAGATGGTCGGCGGGGCTGGCAGCGGCGTGGGCGTCACGGTTGGCGGCACGCTGGTGGGTGTGATGGTTGGCGGCACGCTGGTGGGCGTGGCGGTCGGCGTCGGCTGGGAGACGACCACGAAGTTCGTCGTGCACAGGCTCGATGCCTGGACGACGAAGTTGTAGTCGCGCCGGCCTGCCGCGCTCGGCGTGACCCGCCAGTCCCAGGCGTACCCGGCGCCGGTCGTCCGGACCGTCGGCCCGCTCGGGCCGTCGGGGCCGGACAGCGAGACGTCCGTCAGCGCCTTGCTCGAGGCGACGGTGATGAGGAGCTCCTGGCCGACGACCGGGCTAGACGGCGAGAAGGTCATCGCCTCGTCGCCCGCGCAGACGCCCGCCGGCGCGGGCGTCGCGGTAGCCGTCGCGGTCGGCGGCTGGGTGGCGGTCGCAGCCGCGGTCGCCGTGGCGGCTATCGCGGGTGTGGCCGTCGGCGCGAGGGTCTGCGTCTCGGGTGCAGCGGTGGCAGTGGGCGATGCCGTGGCCACCTCGGTCGGCGTTGGGGCAGGGGTCGGGGTGTCGAGCTGGGCTGTCGCTGGCGCGGTCGGCTCGGCCGCGGGCATTGGGCCGGATGTCGGCGTCGCGGTCGGCTCGGGCATGGCCGTGGGGCTGGACGTCGGCGTAGCGGTGGGAGGGCTCGCGCCGCCGGGGAAATCCACGACGACGACGAATGCCTCCCCCGGTGGCACGTCTTGGGCCTCGAACCAGGCCGTCCGACCGTCGAGGAAGCCGAGCCGGCCCGGCGCGTGCCTCGTCGACAGGCGGACCTCCCCCGGCCCGTACTCCGCCGGCAGCCGGACCTCGACCGTCGTCCGCCACGCCGGCTCCCGTCGGCTTGGCAGGAGCACCGGCCGCTCGAACCGCCAGCTTGCCACCGGCCGGAGCGCGTTCTTCAGCCGGTACTTCACGGTGAACGTCCGCTCGGCCGGGCTGGCCACCTCGGGGAACGTCCAGGCGATGAGCTGCTCGCCGCCCTCCTGCGAGACCTCGGCGCGCCGGACGGCGCCCTCGCCCTCCGGGCCCAGCGGGTACCGCACGCCGCCCTCCCACAGCTCGAGGTCGACCATCTCGCCGGCCTCGGCGACTCCACCCTCGTGCCAGATGAGCCGGCGGTGGACGCCGGAGGTGAAGAGCACCCGGTGCGTCTCGACCACGTCCACGGTCCCCTCGGGGTTGATCGTCGCCCGGACGTCGAGCCAGTCCCAGGAGAGGCTCGGCTCGTCGGTCAGTCCGGCCGCCCGGCGGTGGGCGAAGTAGGCCGCGCGCCAGTCGTCGCAGGGCACGTCGGTCCGGCCCAGCCGGCCGAGGGCACCAGAGGGCATCGGCGCGCCCGGCTCCGGAACGAACGCCTCCCGGAACTGCCCGATCCAGCGGCCGTCCGAGCACGAGAGCGCCAGGTTGTAGGTCGCGGCCGCCTGGCTCGGCGTCCACGGCAGCCAGTGCTCCCAGTCGACGACCAGGGACGGCAGCCGGGGCGGCTCCAGCGCAAGCCCGCCGGCGGCCGCGGGGGCGACCAGCGTCGCGGGCACGGCCGCGCATCCGGCGACGAGGAGCGCCGCCAGCGCCACGGCCAGCCCGGGCAGCGCACGCGCCCGGGTCGCCGCCGGCGCGGCGCGAGCCTCGGCCACCGCCGAGACCGCTCGCTGAACCGGGCCCGACAGCACGCCGATTGCCGCCAGGAGCAGCCCGGCCAGGAAGAGGCTCCCGATCCCGGGTTGGCCGGTCGCCCTGACGAGCGCGTCGGCGGCCGGCACCCCGAGCGCCCAGTAGCCGACGACGAGCAAGCCGACGTCGACCAGCGCGGCGACGGCGCCCCCGAGCGCGCCCACCCGGCGGGCTGACTGCTCCTCGCTCGCGGCCGGCGTCGCCCCGAGGAGGCTCCGGTCCAGGCTCGCTCCCAGCGCCTGCCGGCCCACCGTCTGCACCTGCCCCCGAATCGCCGCGAGCAGGAGCATGAGGGCCGTGCCCACGACCCAGGTTGCCACGGTGGCCGGCCAGGCGGCGCCCAGGAGCCGCGGGTCCAGGAGTGGCAGCGAGAGCAGGAGCGGCACGCCGAGGAGCAGCCCGAGGGCCGCGCCCGCCGTGCCGGCGACCCACTTGAGCCGGAACGTGAGCAGCACCCAGAGCAGCCCGGCCGCGCCGGTCACCAGGATGGCGGCCGGAAGCGACCCGATCTGAGCGCCGAGCCCCTCCGTGAACGGCGTGCGCAGCAGCGCGTAGCCGACGAGCAGGTAGAGGAGGTCGGCCACCCCACCGGCCAGGTCCTCCAGCCGGCGGCGGGCCGCGGCCACCTCTTCGGGCGACGCCCCGGGCTTCGCCTCGGCCAGCAGCCGGCCCGGCGACGCCAGGGCGAGGCGGCGGACGAGCGCCTGCGTCCGACGCCGGGTCGCCAGGAGCACCCCCAGCACTCCGACGCCGACCGCCGCCTTCACCGTCCAGGCGAGGGAGATTCCACCGGCCAGCGCCACATCGGCGGTCGGAAGGGCGCCGGCGGCCGCCCAGCAGAGGGCGAGGACGAGCCCGGCCACGATCGGCCCGCCGGCTCGGTAGACGCCGACGACGATGCCCAGCGCGGCCAGGACGACGGCCACCGTGAGCGCGGTCGCCACGACCCGGTGCACCGGCGCGTCGACCACGACGCCGAGCATCGCCAGCCCGGGCAGCGCGACGAGACGGTAGACGCCGAAGAGGTAGGCCAGGTTGACCGTGCCCTCGACCGATCCGACGACTGCGTTGCGCCAGGCTCTGACCTGGCCGGGCTGTCCGGCACCTGGCGCGGCGTAGCCCTGGCCAAGCCAGGCCAGCGCGTCGAGTAGCCAGCCCAGGCCGCGCGCCGCCAGGCCGATCACGTGCCAGCGGGCGCCGAGCAGGCAGCCGGCGATCAGTGTCGAGAGGAGGAACTGGAACGGCCAGGCCAGCGGCATCCGGCCGGCCAGCAGCGGGCCGCCGGGCAGGATGGCGAGCAGGAGCGGACTGAGGAGAACCAGCGCCAGGACCGCCAGGAGGCTGGGCGCGACGCCGGCCAGCGCCGCCTTCGTCTCGAGCGTCACGCCGCGCGCTCTCTCCGCTGCCGCCGTCAGCGCCGCGGCGAACTCGCGGATCGTCGGGAAGCGGTCCTCCGGCGCCTTAGCCAGCGCTCGGAGCAGCACCGCCTCGACCGGCCCCGGGATGCCCGGGTTCGCTTCGCGCGGCCGCGGCGGCGGGTCCTGCATGTGCCGCTGGAGCAGCGCCTCGGTCGTCTCGGCCTGGAACGGGCGCCGGCCAGTCAGCATCTCGTACGCGGTGACGGCCAGCGAGTACTGGTCGCTGCCGCCGTCGACCGGACCGCCCCGGCACTGCTCCGGCGACATGTAGAGCGGTGTGCCGGCCAGCCGCTCCCGGCCGCTCGCGCCCTGCTGCCGGCCGACCGCCCGGGTGATCCCGAAGTCGGCCAGCAGCGGCCAATCGGCCCGGCCCAGGAGCACGTTCGCCGGCTTGATGTCGAGGTGTACCAGCCCCCGGTCGTGGGCAAGCTGGAGGGCGTCGGCGGCCTGGCCGACGAGCCGCGCCGTGGTGATGACGTCGAGCGGGCCGCCGGCCGCCTGGAGCCGGTCCTTCAGCGTCCCGCCCGGGACCAGCCGCATGGCGATGTAGACGACCTCGCCTTCCTCGCCGTAGTGGTGGACGTCGACGAGGTTGGGGTGGAGCAGGCCGGCCAGACTCCGGGCCTCGTCGTGGAAGCGCTCGCGGAACCCCGAATCGGCCGCCAGCCGCGGGGCGAGCACCTTGACGGCGACGTCGGTCTCCAGCGAGCGCGAGTGGGCCCGGTAGACCGTCGCCATCCCGCCCCGGCCGATGATGTCCCGGAGCTCGTACTCACCCCCGAGGAGCGTGCGGCCGACCAGACCTTCAGCCATCGCTTGCCTCTCGCGTCTCCTCGGCCGCCGTGGCAGCCAGCTCGGTGGCCTCGACGGCTTCCGCCGACGTCGTCGCCGCCGGCTCGGCGGCCTCCCTACGTGCGTCGCCTGCCGTGGATGCGAGCCGCGTGGCGGCGCTGTCTGGGAGCGCACCCGCCGGCCGGGTGGCCTGCACGGCTGGAGCCGGAATCGTCGCCGTCTGGCCTGGCGAGGGCTCGGAGCCCGAGGTCGCCACGAGCGCGTCGAGGGCGTACCAGACGGCGCTCTCGACCAGCGGCCGGGCGCTCCGGTGGAGCCAGAGCAGGACGAGGAGCAGCAGCGCAAGCGCGCCGGCCGCGAAGACGGCCTCGACCGAGGCGGGATCGAGCCGGGCGCCGAGGACGGCGACGAGCGGACGGCGGAGGATTGCCGAAGCCAGGACGACGTATCCGGCCGCGACGAGCCAGCGGGCGAGGCTTTCGGCTGCCCCGGCGGCCGGCGGCGCGGGGCCAGCAAGAACGCCCCGCCTCACGTTCAGGCGGGCCAGGAGGCCGGCGAGGGCCCGAGCCAGCGCGGGGGCGACGGCCAGGAGCCAGACGGCGACGACGAGAGCGGCGGCGAGCCAGACGGTCTCCGGAAGCCGCACCCGATCGGCGAGGACAGGAGCGTCCACCGGCCCCTGGGCCAGCGCGGACGGGAGGGCCACCAGCCCAAGCAGGCTGGCCGCGGCCAGTTGCGCCAGCGCCGGCGCCGCCGCCGATGGTCTCGCCCGGGCGGTCCCAGCCATCGCCTGCGTCTCCGTCCCTTGCGCCCCGCGCCGAGGCAATTGGCCCCGCTACGGCGTAGAGCCGGTGTCTACGTCCTCTTGCTCCACGCCAGTCTACTGGAGGAGGAGCCTCGTCTGCTCGGACGGGCCCGCGTCAAGCTCCTGCCGCAGCGTCCGCACGCAGAGGTCGTACCAGTGGCGTGCCTGGCTGCGCTGGCCGAGCTGAAGGTAGCAGCGGATGAGCCGCTGGTAGGCGTCCTCCCGGCAGGCGTCTTTCTGGAGGATCCTGTGGCAGCGGACGATGCAGCCCTCGACGTCCCCGTGCTGGATGCAGTGGTCGGCCAGCTTGGTCAGCACCAGGAGGTACTGGTCCTTGAGCTCCTCGCGCCGGACCAGCGTCCAGTCCTCGTAGAGGTCTTCGAGCAGGTAATCGTCACGATAGACGGCTTCGGCCTGCTCGTAGCGCCGCATGGCCTCGGCGGGCTGCTGCTGGCGCTCGAGCTGGCGCCCGGCCCCGAAGTGGCCGGCGAACTCCTCGGCGTCGACCCACAAGCGCGCCTCGGGGTTCAGGAGGTAATTGCCACCATCGAAGATGACGTAGTCGCCGACCTCGCGGCCGTCGGCGGCGCAGGGCCCGAGGTCCTGTCGGAGCGCGTGCAGCGCCACCCGGAGGCCGTTCACGGCGACCTGCGGGTCGATGTCGGGCCAGAGGAGGTCGAGCAGGACGTCTCGGGGGACCGGCTGGTGCCGGACGACCAGGTATTTGAGCAGGGTCTTGGCCTTGCCGCGACGCCAGCGCTGCACCGGCCGCCCGTCGCGGACCACCTCGAACCGGCCGAAGCAGCGCACCTGGAGCAGAGGCATCCTCGCGGCCGGCTCGTCGCGGCGCGCGTCGGTCGGCGTCGCCATCCGGAGCTGCGGCCCGACGGCTACCGACGGGGGCTCGCCCAGCGCGAGGAGGGTTTTCAGATCGGGTGGTCGCCGAAGCTTCGCCCGCCCGGACGGGCGAGCGCGAAGCCCGGCCATGCCGCGCACGAGTCGGTAGAGGGCCAGCGTAGTCCGCTGCTGATCGGCGAGGGCGGCCAGCAGCAGCTCCAGCGCGCCGTCGTGCTCTGCCGTCGGCGGGAGGGCGCTCGTGCCGGGTCCGGCGCTCGAAGCCCGCTGTGGCGCGGCCCTGGCCCAACCCCTGGACATCACCCGCTCCTCCAGATGCCTCCGGCGCTGCGCAGTTGCAAGCATCCTAACACACTTCAGCCGTGCCGTCAACCAATTCCCTGGCTGCAAAGCCCGGGGCAGGCGCCGCTGGAGGCGCGGCCGGGCGAAGTATCGGGAGGATGCCCCGCACGAACCCGTAGAGCACGACGAGCACGGCCAGGACGAAGACGGCGTAGATCGCCGCGCTCAACCAGGTCAGGCTGCTCGCCCCGGCCAGCGCCCCAGTCATCGGCCCGACGACGGCGAAGTAGCCGATGATCAGGTAGACCACGTTGACCAGCGCGTCCGACGAGCTCTGCAGCACCCGGCGGCGACCGGCCGCCTGCGCCTCGTCGCTCGACGTCACCAGGCTCCCGAGCTGCTGGTCGATGACCGGCACGATGATCGCCCGGCCCATCGCCTGCACCTGGCGCCGAATCCCGAGGAAGATGGCCAGCACGCCCAGGCCGATGATCGGCCGCGCCACCCACTCCGACGCGCTGCCGAGCAACCTCTCCCCGAACACCGGCAGCCCCATCACCGTCGGCACGCAGATGAGCAGCCCCAGCGTCGCCGGGACCACGCCCCCGGCGACCCGGAGGCGGTTGACCAGCAGCGCGGCGAAGAGTAGGACGAAGAGCGTGATCGCGATTGCCATCAGGCGCTCGTCGTCGGCGTGCGCCAGCACTTTCTGAAGGGGCAGCGCGATGATCGGGTAGCCCACGACGAGGTAGACGACGTTCACGAGCCCGTCCGACGCCCGCTCGAGGCCGCGCCTCCGGGCGGCCCGCTGCTCCTCACTCCGGCCGCGCTGGATCCCCTCCATCTGCCGGTCGATGGCCGGGACGAAGTACTCCCGGCCGACGCGCTGCACCCGGCCCCGCACCGCGAGGAAGGCGGCCAGCACCGCCAGCCCGACCGCCAGCTTCGCCACCCACTGGAGGTGCAACCTGCCGTCCCAGATGGTCTGGTCCACGACGGGCATCGCGCTGATGAAGCCCCAGCAGATCGCCAGCGCGCAGACGGCGACGATCGGGCCGCTGCTACGGTGAATCTTCAGGACGATGCCGGCGGCGAGCAGCAGGACCAGCGCCGCGACTCCCGTCTGCGCGAGCGACTCGAGGGTGTGGTCGACGGACGCCGACAGCGGACGCACCGCGGTCTGGATCAGCGGGCCGCCGACGATCTGGTAGATGACAAAGAGGTAGGCGACGTTGACCATCCCTTCGGCCGAGGCGACCGCCGCGTTGCGCCAGGCCTTGACGTGGAGAGGCCCCTGCGCGTCCGTCCCGAGCCGCACGTACACCCGGGTGAGCCGGTCCAGCGCGTCCACGATGGACCCCATCAGCCGGGTCGCGATCCCGATGAGGTGCCAGCGGACGCCCAAGAGCAACGCGGCCTGGATGAGCGCGACGATCAGCGCGACTGGCCAGTTCAGCGTGAGCGCCCTGTACACTGGCGCGTCCGGATCGGGCAGGCTGGTCAGCAGGGGCGCGACGACGGAGAGCACCACCAGCGCCACCAGGTTGGGTGCCGCGCTCACGATGGCCTGCTTGGTCTCCAATTGCATGCCGCGCGACCGCTCGACCGCCTCGATCAGCGCCGACGCGAAGTCGGCGCACGTCGGGAACCGATCCTCGGGCCGCTTGTTCAGCGCGCGCAGCATCACCTCCTCGACGGGCCCGGGGATGCCCGGATTGATCGCCCGGGGCGGGGGCGGCTCGTCGTTGAGGTGCTTGGCCTTCAGCTCGGCCGAGGTCTCGCCCGAGAACGGCCGCCGACCGGTGACCAGCTCGTAGAACATCAGGCCGAGCGAGTACTGATCGCTCCGGCCATCCAGGTCGAGCCCCTGCCACTGCTCCGGGGACATGTAGGCCGGGGTGCCGGCGATTCGGTGGCCGTCCTCCCGAGCGTCGCCGGCCATCCGGGTGATGCCGAAGTCCGAGAGGAGGGGCCAGTCGGCGCTGCCGAGGAGGACGTTGCCGGGCTTGACGTCGAGGTGGACCAGCCCCCGCTCGTGCGCGTAGTGCAGGGCAGAGGCGACCTGGGCGGTCAGCCGCGCCGCCGAGCTGAGGTCCATGATCCCGCCCAGCTCCTGGACTCGCTCCTTCAGCGTGCCGCCGGAGACCATCCGCATGGCGATGTAGGCGACGCCGTTCTCGACGCCGAAGTGGTGCACCTCGATGATGTTGGGGTGGTGCAGCGCGGCGATGCTCGTCGCCTCGGCGTGGAAGCGCTCCAGGAAGGACGGGTCCTGGGCCAGCCGGGGCGAGAGCACCTTGATCGCCACGGTCGTGTCGAGCGACCGGGCGTACGCGCTGTAGACGGTGGCCATGCCGCCCTGCGCGAGCCTCTCCTTGATCTCGTACTCGCCCGCCCAGAGGACCTGGCCCCGCAGGTCAACCGCCATCCTCGCCACCTCCTCCCGTCTGGCGCGGACGCCCGGCCCCTATCCGGCGTCGGCGCCCCGCCGCCCCGTCCGGCGCGATCCCTTCCGCAGACCGCGATAGCATCGTCAGCCTCCCCCCGAGCATGAGCCGTCCCCGTCGGCCACCTCGTCTCCGGCGGGCGGCTTCGGAGGGGCTTCGGGCTCCGGCTCCTCGCCGGGGACGCCGGTCTGGTCGGCGCCTTCGGCAGCGGGGGCGATCGTCTGATCGGCCTCCGGCGTCGGCGCCATCGTCTGATCCATCGCCGGCCGGGGCCTGGGGACGAAGGTCCGCTCCGACCAGCGCGTGCCGCCGGGCCGGGGCGCCGGAGCGGGGCCGGGTGCCGGCGTGGGCGCCGACGCTGGGCGAGCGGGCGGCATCGCAGCCGGCCCGGGGGGCGCCGCCCGGCCTGAAGTGGTGTCCGGGGAGGGTGCCGACCTCGGCGGCGCCGGCGCGGGCGAAGTCGGGAACCGCCGGGCCGACCACCGGATGGCCGGCCGGGTCGGCTGAGGGGCCGGCTCGGGCTGAGCGGCGGGAGGCGAGGGCGGCGCGCCCGTGGACGCTGGCGGCGCGGCCGGCGCGGTTTCGGCAGACGCGGGCGCTGGCGTTTCCGGAGCCGGCGGTTGCTCGCCCGACCTCGGCCGCCCGGCGTCGGCCGGAATCGCTTCGGCGGCCGGCTCCTCGGGCGTGGTCGCAGGCATACCGCCGAGCTGGCGGCGTCTGTAGCTGGGGCTAGCTGGTCCGGCTGTCATTCCGAGCGCCAGCGAGGAATCCGTCTCCCTCGCCAGCCCGACGTGCGCCGGGGTGACGGATTCCTCGCTGCCCCTCACGCTCTCGCGCTCAGCGTCGCTCGGAATGACAACCGAGCGATCCAACGTGCCTCCGCGCTCCGACCCTTCGGCGGTCTGCCCAGTAGTCGCGTCGGGGCCCACAGCCGGTGGCAGCTCGGCGACGACGGGGTCGGCCGCGTGCATCCGGGCCGGCTCGCCGGTCCGAGCGGGCGGCTCGGGCTCCGGGGCTGGCTGGGACGACGGGGCGGGTGGCTCCGGCAGCGTGGCCTCGGTCTCGGGCGCCGGCGGCTCGGCCAGCGCCATCTCCTCCGCCGGAGGCGTGACCTCGTCGGGCTCGATCGGCGCAGCCATCGTAGCCTCGGCCGGGGCCAGGGATGCCACCGGCGGCGCGGCCATCGTGGCGTCGGCGGTGGGCGCGGCCGGAGGCGCCTGCCGAGGGGGCAGCGCGGCCGGTCCGAGTGCGGCGGCCGGCGCCTGCCGGGACGCCAGCACAGTGGCCTCGCCGAGGGACGCGGCCGGAGCGGAGGGCGCGAGCAGCGTCGCCTCTGTGGCCGACGGGGCCGGCGCCGCCGAGCGGGCGAGCGCGGTGGCCTCGCCCGACGATGGCGCCGCGACCGTCGCCTCCGCCGCTCCCGCGGCGGCCGTCGCTTCGGCCGATCCGGCCGGCGTCGTGGCGCCACCTCGCGAGACGACGGTGGGCTCGGCCGGACGTGGGGGCGCGGGAGTCGGCGCCGGCCTCGACGTCATCGCCCGAGGGGGCGCCGACGCCGGAAGCGTCCGGCCGGCGAACCCCGCCGTCGGCACCACGTGGTCCAGGCCCGCCCAGACGAGGTATTCGGTCAGGGGCCGGCTGACGCGGTGCAGGCCGACCAGCATCAGGAGGGCCACCAGCACCACCAGCGCGACGAAAGCGCCGTCGATCCAGGCCTTCGGTGCCCAGGCGCCGGCCACGACGACCAGCGGCGACCTGAACATGCTCTGAGCGATCAGGAGGAGGGCCAGGTTGAGGAGGCCGCGGACGATGGCGGCGCCGAGGGCCGGCGTGTCTGGCGCCGCGCCCGCGGCCGGCCGTGGCGCGCTGGCCGCTTGGGCGCCGGCCAGCAACTGCCGCACCCCTTCGGTCAGGTCGCGGCCAATGCTGACCCGGGCCCAGACTATGACGACGGAGAGCGCCGCCGCCAGGCCGAGCCAGACCACGTTCAGCAGCGACACCCGCCTGCCGCCGATGGCGAGGGGCACGTCGCGCTCCGCCAGCTCTCCGAAGAGGACCGGGAGGACCAGCCCGAGGACCACCGCCACGATCAGTGGCAGGACGCCCGGGTGTCGGCGGATCCAGGCGGAGAACGGGGACGGTCCACGCGGGCGCGTGGGGGGAGTGCTCGCGCTCGGGCGGTCCGGGGTCGGGATTGCTCCTTCTATAGCCATAGCGACCGCGCCTCCCTCTTTGGCCGGACCTAGCCCCCGGCCCCTTTAACCGCCGCGCGGGCAGGGGGAGAATGCCGGCGAGTTCCCCCTTCCCCCCAGGGGGAATGGGGATAGGGGTCAGGTCAGCCCTCTCCGGGGCCCAGGCGCCCGGAGTATAGCAGGGCGGCGTAACCGGAGGATTACCGCGGCGTTACAGCGCCATTACAGCCAGGGGAGCGGCGCCGTAACGCCGGTGTAATCTGCCGGTAACGGGTTTGTCACGGCGCCGGGGTAGTATAGCGCGTGAAGTCGTGGGCTGCCGAGGAGGTGTCGATGTCACCCGCCAGAACCCGTCGCTGCCTGGCCGTCCTGCTCGTCCTGGCCCTGCTCGCACCCGTCGCCGAGGCGGCCGGCCTCGGCCTGACCATGCACCAGGTCGACTCTTCCCAGTTCCCGAAGGTCCGCGCCTTCGTCAGCGTGGCCAACGACCAGGGCGTGCGCATCGCCGACCTGGAGCAGGACCCCCAGGCGTTCGAGGTCCTCGAGGACGACAAGCCCGTGGCCGGCTTCCAGGTCGAGCCCATCGTCGCCAGCCAGGAGCCCGTCGCGGTCGCCCTCGTCATCGACGTCAGCGGCAGCATGAAGGACGAGGGCAAGATGGACGCCGCGATGCAGGCGGCGAGCGCCTTCGTCGACACGATGGGAACCAAGGACGGGGGCGCCGTCATCAGCTTCTCGAAAGAAGTCAGGGTCGTCCAGCCCTACACCGCCGACAAGGCGGCGCTCAAAGGGGCCATCGGCGGACTCAAGCCCGAGGGCGCGACGCTCCTCTACGACGCCATCGCCGAGTCGGCAACGCTCATGGGCTTCGTCCAGGAGCAGCGCAAGGTGATGGTGCTCCTGACGGATGGCGAGAACGAGCCGCCCGTCGACCGACCGAGCAAGAACACGACCCTGGACGCGGCCATCGCGGCGGCGAAGAACGCCAAGACGCCGATCTTCGCCGTCGGGCTGGGATCGGGCGTCAAGCGGGACGTGCTCGACAAGCTCGCCGCCGGGACGGCCGGCCAGGCGGTCTACGTCGCGAAGGCCGACCAGTTGCGGCAGGTCTTCCTGAACCTCGGCGACCAGCTTCGGCGCCAGTACGTCATCTCGTACGCCTCGAAGCTTCCGGGCGACGACAAGCAGCACACGCTCACCGTCAAGACGAAATACCGCGGCCAGACCGGCGAGGCCAAGGGCACCTTCGTCGCCAAGGGTGCCCCCCCGCCCACGGCCACGGCCGCGCCGAAGCCGACGGCCGCGCCCAGCGCGGCGCCAACCGCGCAGCCGACGGCAGCGCCCACGGCGGCGCCCGCGCCGACGCCCACCGTGGCCGCCGTCACGAAGACGGCCGTCGTCCAGCCCACGCCGGCGCCGACCCCGCCGCCCGCCGACAACACGCTCCTCTACGCGGCGGCGGGCGTGGGCGCGCTCGTCGTCATCGGCGGCGGCACGGCGGCCTTCCTGCTGCTGCGGCGCAAGCCGGCCCCGCCACCGCCGCCGGCCCCGCAGCCTGTGTACGACGACCGGACCGAGGCGATTGGCATCTCGCCCCTGAGGATGCCGCCCGCCGACGCCGGCGCGACGATGGTGAGCGCCGCCGGGGGTGAGGGAACCGTCGTCGGCGGCCCGCCGCCTCCGCCGCCGCGGCCGCGCGGCCGGCTGCACGTCGTGCATCAGGGCGCCGAGCGCGACGTGGTGATCGAGCAGCCGGAGACGATCCTCGGCCGCGAGCCCACCAACCCGGTCGCCATCAAGGATCCGCTGGCCTCGCGACGGCACGCGAAGATAACCATCGAGAACGGCGAGTTCTGGATCGAGGATCTCAAGAGCCTGAACGGTACCCGGGTCAACGGGGAGGTCATCACGCGGCACAAGCTGGCGAAGAACGACCAGATCAAGATCGGCGACGCGACCATAACGTTCACGGGTGAGGCAGATTGAGGACAAGCCACCCCGCGCCCGCGGAGGCCGACCCTCACCTCCAGCCCCTCTCCCGCGCAGCGGGAGAGGGGTGCCGAAGGCGGGGTGAGGGCGCGGGGGGCGTGCTCAGGAGACCAGCCATTGGGTCGGTACGAGACCTTCATCGTCAGGCTCTGGACGGACGGGGTCGAGGAATCCGCGCGCGGCCACATCCAGCACATCGCCAGTCGGCGCGGAGTCTACTTTAGGGATGTCGGGAAGATGCTCCAGTTCATCAGCGAGCACCTCGGGCCGGCGACGCTGGCCGACGCCGACGAGCGGGACGACCAGGCCGGCGGCCGGGAACCCAACCTCCAGCCGGCCGATAGGGGTGAGGCCGATGATCGGTGACGTCGACCGCACGCTCCGGCTGCTGCTCCAGCAGGCCCTCGGGCTGGCCGACGAGCAGATTCGCTTCGATCGCCCGGACGCCCAGTCCGTGGGTTCCGCCCCGGCATCCCCGACCATCTGCCTGTACCTCTACGACATCCGGGAGAACCGGGAGCTGCGCCGGGCCGACGTGACCGTCGACCGGCGCGGCGACGGGACGGCCGAGCTACGGCCGCCGCCCCTGCGGTTCGACCTGGCCTACCTGGTGACGGTCTGGGCAAAGGACGTGGTGCAGGAGCACGAGCTTCTGGGTCGGGTGCTCGTTGCCCTCCTGGGCCAGCCCGTCCTCGAGCCCGACCTCCTCCAGGGCGACCTTCGAGGCCAGGAGGTGGCAATCCCCGCCTCCATCGGGCAGCCCGAGAGCCTGATCGACCCGAGCGCGCTCTGGAGCGGCCTGGGCGGCGTGCGACCGGCCCTCTTCTACAATGTGACCGTTCCGGTCAGCCCGTACCCGAGCGAGGAGCGGCGGCTGGTGGCGAGTCGGCTGATCCGGGTGGCCGAGAAGGCGCGCGACGAGCCCGAGCCTGTGGAGAACCGGCGCCCCGAGGAGGTGGTCGAGTTCGCCGGCAAAGTGCTGAGCGCCCGCGACGGCCGGCCCGTGCCGGGGGCCCAGGTCTCCCTGCGGGAGGTCAGCCGCTCGGCGGCCGTCGGGCCTGGCGGGGTGTACCGGATCGGCCGGCTGGCGCCGGGCCGGTACACGCTGGTGGCGTCGGCCCCGGGCTACCGGGAGGCCCGGCGGGAGGTCTTGCTGACCGACCGAGCCGGGGCAGGTCGGCTCGCCGGGGGTTACGACGTCAAGCTGGAGCCGGCGTAGCGATGCATCACAAGAGTGGTAGGGCGTTCGCGTGGTTGGGTCCGTAGGGGCGCGGTTTCCCGCCATCCAGCCGAAGGATCGCGGCAAACGTGGCGTAAGGAGGTGCCAGCTCGGGAACAGGCGTCGAGCGCGCCACGGCCCCATCCGGCTCGGAGGCCGGATGAGGGTCGAACGAGCGACGGGATCCGACACCAGCGGCGAAAACAACCCGAAAGGAGGGCCGCATCCGGCCCCGGGGGGCCGGATGGGGATTGGAGCAAACGATGGCGACAAGCTATCAGACGCCAGGCGTCTACGTCGAGGAGATGCCGCCGGGCAGCCGGCCCATTGAGGGGGTTGGGACCTCGGTGGCCGCCTTCGTCGGCTTCGCGGAGATGGGGCCCCGCAACAAGCCGACCCTGATCACCAACTGGTCGCAGTTCGTCGACAAGTTCGGCAGCTTCCACGAGGGCTACTACCTGGCATACTCGGTCTACGGCTACTTCGCGAACGGTGGTGGCACCTGCTACGTGGTCAACGTCGCCCCGTCCCTGGCGCCGCAGACGGTGGTGCCGACGGCGCTCGACGGCGCGAGCAAGCCCTCCTTCGAGATCTACGCCGTCCGGCAGGGCCTTAGGCTGTCGGGCATCTCGGTGGAGATCACCTACGGCGACGGCCAGCCCGCGCTGCCACCACCGCCGCCCGCCGAGGAGGCCAAGCCCGCCGAGGGCGCGCCCGCGGCCAAGCCGCCAAGGCCGCCAGCCAGGGCCGAGGGCGCGGGGAAGGCGCCCGACCCGACCACTCCCTTCCGGCTCCAGGTCAAGCGGGGCGGCGACGTCCTCGAGTCCTTCGAGGGCGCTACGATGGACCGGGACGGTCGCACCTACGTCGAGACGATGGTCAACGGCGTCTCCCAGTTCGTCTGGCTGAACATGCCGACGACCAAGGGGGCTCTGGTGCCGGCCCCCAGGGCGGGCACCTTCGAGCTCCGGACGCCGGCCCCGGCGCCGCTCCAGATCGGCGCCGCCGACTTCGTGGGCAAGGTCCAGGACCGGTCGGGCATCGAGGGCCTCGAGGCGGTCGACGAGATCACCATCGTCTGCGCGCCGGACCTGATGAGCGCCTACAGGAAGGCCCTCGTCGGCGACGACGCCCTGCTCGGGCTCCAGAAGGCGATGCTCACCCACTGCGAGAACATGCAGGACCGGGTCGCCATCCTCGACGCCCCGCCCGACCTGGATCCCCAGGAGATGCTGGAGTGGCGCAACAAGACGATGATCGATTCGTCGTACGGCGCTCTCTACTATCCCTGGATCAAGGTGCTCGACCCACTGGACCCGACCGGCAAGAAGCTGCTGTCGATCCCGCCCTCCGGCCACATGGCGGGCATCTGGGCTCGGACCGACTCGGAGCGGGGCGTCCACAAGGCGCCGGCGAACGAGGTCGTCCGCGGCGCGGTCGACGTCGCCGCGTCGATCACCCACGGGGAGCAGGGTCTCCTGAACCCGAAGGGCGTCAACTGCATCCGGCCCTTCGGCACCCGGGGCATCCGGGTCTGGGGCGCGCGGACCCTCTCGAGCGACGCGGCCTGGAAGTACGTCAACGTCCGCCGCTTCTTCAACTACATCGAGGAGTCGATCCAGCAGGGCACCCAGTGGGTCGTCTTCGAGCCCAACGACTTCGGCCTCTGGCAGCGGATCAAGCGCGACATCACGTCGTTCCTGCTCCGCTCGTACCGGGACGGGGCGCTGTTCGGGGCCACCCAGGACCAGGCGTTCTACGTCAAGTGCGACGAGGAGACGAACCCGCCCGACGTGATCGATGCCGGCATGGTCGTCATCGAGATTGGCATGTGCCCGGTCAAGCCGGCCGAGTTCGTCGTCTTCCGCGTGACCCAGTTGCCGACGGGCGGCGCGGTCACCGGCTGATCTGGCAGCCCGCCAGGGCGGGGGTTTGGGGGTGTCTCCCAACTCCCCCTCGTCCGGGGCGGGGTGGAGCCAGGGGACCCCTTCTGGGGGCTCCCCTGACGATGCAGTGAGGAGGTCCAGGCGCAATGCCACCGAAAGATCCGCTTGCCAGCTACACGTTTGCACTCGAGATCCAGGGCCTGACGGAAGCCACCTTCCGGGAGGGCTCCGGATTCGACTCGGAGCAGGAGGTCATCGAGTCGCGGGAGGTGGGCAAGGGCGGCATGGTCTTCATCAAGAAACTGCCCGGCGCCCTCAAGTGGTCGAACCTCGTCCTCCGGCGCGGCATGACCGACTCTCTCGACCTCTGGAAGTGGCGCAAGAAGGTTGCCGACGGCGACATCGAGGGGGCCCGGATGGACGGCTCCGTCGTCGTCTACAACCCCAAGCTCCAGGAGGTGGCCCGCTACAACTTCCGACGCGGCTGGCCCTGCAAGTGGAAGGGCGCGGACCTGAACGCGACGGCCAACGAGGTGGCCATCGAAGAGCTCGAGATTGCTCACGAAGGACTGGAGCGGGTTAAGTGAGCCCGCGGTCCGAGAGCCTGCAGACGGAGTTCGAGTTCACCCTGCCCAAGGGCTACGTCGACAAGGATGGCACGCTCCATCGGAAGGGGACGATGCGGCTGGCCACGGCGATCGACGAGATCGCGCCGCTGCGCGACCCCCGGGTCCGGCAGAACCAGGCCTACCTGACGATCATCCTCTTGTCGCGGGTGATAACGAAGCTCGGCACGCTCTCCGACGTCAACCCGGGGGTCGTCGAGGGGATGTTCTCGGCGGATCTGGCGTACCTTCAGGCGCTCTACCGCCGGATCAACGAGAACGCCAGCACGGCCATCACGGCGACTTGCCCCGAGTGCGGGCACGAGTTCGAGGTCGACACGCTGGGCGTGGGGGGATAGCGGGCTACCCCTTGGAGCGCCTCTATGAGGAGGTAGCCTACATCGCCTACCACTTCCACTGGCCGCTGGAGGAGATCCTCCGGCTGGAGCACCGGGATCGGCAGCGCTGGGTCGAGGAGATCGGCAAGATCAACCAGCAGCTCAGCGGTGGGTGAAGGGGGCCGGGGGTTCCCAGGCGCAGCAGGCTGAGGCCCGGAAGGGCGGACCTCACCCCCTATCCCCCTCTCCCGCGGGAGAGGGGAGATCGGCTCCCCCTACCCGCGCCCGTCCGCAGGCACGCGAGGTGTCGGGGAGCCTCCCGGCACCGCCTGGCGTCCATCGGATTGTTCCAACCCGCCTCGTCGACGGGGAGGGAGGAAGCGCGTCCCCCTGCAGGCGGGGAACCGCCACGAGCAGCGCTCGGAGATCACACCGGAGGTCAGGATGGCGAGGGACACGATCACTATCCGCCAGCCGGCCCTCGGGGGCCGGCTCAGGCTTGGGAGCAGCAGCGCGGTCGTCGTCGATCTGAGCCTGGCCCACCCCTGGTTTGAGGCGCCCAGCTACGGCACGCGCATCCGGACCATCACGGGGCAGAGTCGGCGCGGGCTGGACTTCCAGCTCACCGGCGAGCGCCCGGTGCTCTCGGCGACCGCGGGCCGGGCGGCCGCCTTCGACACGCGCAACGATTGCTACACCCGGACGGACAGCGTGGGCGCCGGGCTGGGCTGCCACGTCGTCGTCACCTCCGGCGACCTCAAGCTGACCTACGCCAACCTGAAGCGGGGCAGCGCCCGCTCCGGCGCGGTCAAGGTCGGCGACCGGCTGGGGTACGCCGGCAATACCGGCCACTGCCTCGACGGCGACCGCCGGTACTTCGTCCACTTCGAGGTCAGCCAGGGCTCGACGCCCCGCGAGGCCGACGACTTCGGGGAGCCCCTGGACGTCGTCCTTCAGGTGGATGGCCGGCCCGTCGCCCGGCCGGCGCGAGTGCCAGAGGGGGCGCTTGCCCTCGAGGGCTTCGGCGCGGGCGAGTGGTCCATCGACAGCCGGGAGTACAGGCTTGGGCCCTGCGAGCTGGAAGTGGTCCTGAGACAGGGCAGCCGGGTCCGCGCCACGGCGAAGCGGAAGGTCGAGATCGTTCGCTAGCCGGTTCGACAGGTGAGGCGAAGGGTGAGGCTCGAGGGCATCGAACTCGTCTGTCCGGCGCCAGAGATCGTCGGGGCGACCGACGGCGAAACCGTCTCGCTCGTCGTCGAGGTCCACGAGCGGGCGCTCGCCCTTGCCCGAGGCGACCTGGCCCGAGGCCTCGCCTCTATCGAGCTTCCTCCCCGCGGCGAGCCGGGCGAGGACTGCCACTTCGCCGTCGGCCCGCTGCCAGAGGTGAGCCTGGAGCTACCCGTGCCGCTGCCTGGCGACCGGGAGCGTCTCAGGTTGGTCGAGCGAGAGGCGCTTCGGGTGAGCGGCGGCTTCGTCCACGCTCTCGCCATCCGCCTGAGCGACGCCATCACGGCAGCATCGTCGGCCCGATATGAACAGAAGGTCCGTGAGGCCGAGGAGCGGCACCGCCAGATGGTCGAGGCCGCCGGTCGGGTCGAGCAGCCGCGTCGGCCCGGGCCCGAACCCGAGCCGCCACCCTTCCGGCTGCTCCGCGAGGTCAAGGTGCCCACCGTCGGGGAGATCGTCCGGGAGCACCTGCTCGACGCCGTCAGCACCGGCACGTTCGTCACGAGCCTCGGCTTCGTCGGGAGCATCCCGCTGAAGGTGGTCGGCGTGCTAGCCGACTACGCGAAGGTCGCCCGGAGCTACTGGAGGTTCCTGACCGTGGTCGCCGAGGCGACCGGCGTCAGCCGGGCTCGGGCGGCCACCCTCACCGAGCGGAGCTACGTCGAGCTGGCTACCAGTGCGCTCGAGGGTAAGAGCCCGCGCGAGCAGGAGCGGGTTCGCAGGCAAGTCTCCGAGGCGTGGCGCGAGTTCCTCCGCGAGTGGGCGGCAGCCTTCGCTGGCCTCCTGACCGGCGGCGCCGTCGAGTGGGAGCGGCTGCCGAGAGGCATCCGCGAGGCGCTCGAACCCCTGGAGACCGGCATCGGCGCGTACAGCGCGACGACCTCGACGCTTGAGGCGGCCGTGCCCCCGCTGGAGCGGGGGAAAGACGAGCGCCAGTGGAGCGCCCCGGCCGAGTCCGGCCGGCCGGGGGTCGCCAGGGCGAGCGGCTCGGCGGGGCTTGCGACCGCCCGGGTCTTTGTCGAGATCGCCGGGGCGACCTACCGCGTCACCCGGACGCAGTCCCTGCGGCTGGAGCCGTCGGAGCGTGACCGGTCGGCGGGGCCGGGCCAGCCGGCCGTGCCGACGGGGTCGCCGGGAGAGCAGACGGCCCAGCCACGTCAGGCGGCCCCTCAAGAGCCCGTCCCCGGTCCCCAACCGGAGGCGCAGCCCATCGGGCGAGCCAGCCGCGGACCCCTGGGCGCGGCCGGGCAATCGGCCGCGAGCCTGGCCCAGACGGTTTCCG
>Ga0315280_10005007_pt1 | contig 19199 bp, 8 predicted proteins | sample YL17G06_40_MG_FD_203697 | JGI IMG/M metagenome (GOLD analysis project Ga0315280, IMG submission 203697) | Sediment microbial communities from Yellowstone Lake, YNP, Wyoming, USA - YL17G06_40 | ecosystem: Environmental > Aquatic > Freshwater > Lake > Sediment | place: USA: Wyoming | collected... | reverse complement strand
CAGCAAGCCCAAACCTTTCACCGGCGTGGCCGTGTTCGACAACCCGGATCAGGTCAACCCCCTTCCTGCCGTCGACGACTTGCCGGGTAGCGCCGTGGACGCGCAAATGCTGGCGCTCTACGTGTGGTTGGCCGCCAGCCGACTCCCGGAGTATCAACGCCAGACGGCGTGCCTCTGTCTGGCTGAGAGTCTCTCCGAAGCCTACGTTGTCGCCCCACAGGAATTCGCCCTCTGGCACGAAACGGAACCGGTTGCACTCGACCGACTCGGCGCTGCACTTCGCTCCTGGCTAGCCTGAAGCCATTAACGATTGACGATTTGCGATTGGTGATTGATCGCGGGCGTCCGCGACGAGGTTCCTCAACCCGCAATCATCAATCATCAATCAGCAATCGCCATTGCATCAAGGTCGGGCAGGAGCACCCTTCAAGGAATAGACAAACTGCTGGATTTCCGACCGCTGCTTGTCAACCTCCGCCAAATGCCGCTCGTAGAATTGCTTGTGGAGCTGGAATTCCTTCTCCGCCAGATCCTTCTTCCCCAGGTGAACATAGGCCTGGCCCAGCCGAAAGTGGGCGTCAGGGACATTGGGGGAGAGCTTAAGCGCCTGCTGATACTCTGGCACCGCCACGGCGTATTTGCGACGCTGGGAGTAAAGGTTTCCAAGCTGGAGGTGGGCCTCCGGGAACGAAGGTTTGAGCGCGATGGCCCTTTTCAATAAAGACTCAACCTGATCGAGGTACGCCTGGGAGGTCTCCGACCGCCTGCCTTTCCAAAGGCTCATGGCGTAGTAGAAGGTGGCCTGCGCATCACCAGGCCTCAACTCAGCAAAACGGCGGAAGCGCTCCACCACTTCATCAACCTGGCCCGGGGACCGGTCATACGCTTTGCTCAAAAAATAGTACGCGCGCGGATCTGAAGGGTCCAGGTCGACGCCCCGCAGAAGGGCCTTTACGGCGTCGTCGTAGGCGCCGCGCACGTCAAGGGCGAGACCGAGTCCGATCGCGAGCCGCGGAGAATAGGGATACCGTTTCACCCCATGCGAGAAAACCTCGATGGCGGGATTCGGGGTTTGATGGACCAGAAGCTCGCTGCCCCAATCAAAGAGATTCGATTCGCTCGGATCCATGTGCGCGGCCTTCTCGTATTCGTTGACCGCGGCCACATAATTCCCAGCCTTTTCTTCAACCCCGGCCAGCAGGTTGTGTAACTCGGCGGTCTCTTTCTGCTTCAGAAGCTCCTGAATCTGCCGCCGGGCCTCCGGCAAACGGCCTTCTTCCTCGTACGAGAGCGCCAGATCGTAGCCGTTGTCATAGGACGCAGGATTCGCGCTCTGGGCCTTTTCCAGGTACGGGATGGCCGCCGGGATTCTTCCCGTTCGCAAGTAGAACGCGCCCAGATTGCGGTTGGCGTCGAAGCTCCGGGGCTCGAGTTCGACGACCTTTTTGAATTCCTTCTCGGCCAACGACGTCTTTCCCAGCCGCGCCAGGTTCGTGGCCAGGTTGTTCCGGGCCGGCCCGGACTCCGGGTGCAGACGGACGGCCGCCTCGAAAGGAGCCGTGGCTTTCTCCTCATCGCCTTCGGCCGAGTAAACCAGCCCCAGCAGTTCCTGAACGTCAAAACTATTGGGCAAGGCCCGGGCGAGTGCTTCAAGCTCTTGCTGTGCGGCGGCGTACTGTCCGGAATTGAAATGAGCAACTGCGGACTGGAACTTGCGGTCGAGCGGGTTGCCACTCCCAGCGTCTGCCTGATTCGCCGCGAGCGACGGGTACAACGCCGCGTAGAGAAGCAGAGCTGCCACTGGCCAGCGGAACCGAAACATGGCCTCTTCATCTTAGCACCGCCGATTGCTGATTGACGAACAACCGAAACTCGACACCGGGCCGCTAAGGCGAATTTCCAGTTTCCCTCCTTTTCCAATCGGCAATCGTCAATCAAAATTCGGCAATTCTAAGGAAGTGCGAGGCTTGGAATACAGCGAGGAATCACAGCCGGGAAAATCGTGGCTTGCGCGGGCAGCTTCCCGTCGGGGGCTCTCCAGGTCATCTGCTCCCTGCCGGGCGAGAATGGCAAGGGCGCCCCGATGCATCATCGGGGCGCCCTTGCCGGTAGTTCTTCGGTCTTTCTAGAAGTAAAGCTTCAGAGCGAATTGGGTCTGCCGCGGATCGTAAGGTCTGTAGCGCGTGCCGCCACTCTTCCCGAAGTTCGAGTCGAGGAAGTTGCCCGAGCCCGGGATCGATACCACGCCGTTTCCGCCAAGATTCGGAGGATTGAAGGTGGGGTGGTTGAGTAAATTGAAGAATTCACTCCGGAACTGGAGCCGGAACTTCTCGCTCAACTGGAAGTCCTTGAACAGCGAGTAGTCGAACCGGGCTATGCCCGGACCGGTAAGCTGAGTAGGCGCCCCGCCCAAGAGGCCAAGACCCGTTAGCGGGACGCAACCCGCAGGTTTACCGGTGTCAGGATTGCAAGGCTGAGTGAAGGCGGCCGCGTTCCACATTCCGTTAGGCGCCTCCCTGTTTGTATAACGGTCCTGTCCCGCAACGAGGAGCGCGTTGCACCCCAAGCCATTGGTTGTTTCGGTATTGCAGCCAATGGTTACAGGTTGACCGCCCTCCACGGTAGCGATCCATTGCATCAACCAGCCACCGACAATATGTCTCTTAACTCCAGTGGCGTTCGAGAGGAATTGTTTCCCCGGACCAAAGGGAAGCTCGTATCCGCCGCTCAAGTGAACGACATGTCGGATATCGAAGTTCGCGTCTCGATAATCGCCCTGAATTCCGAAGCCGGCCATGGTAGGGGCTCGATAACCTTCCCCAACCCCTCCATTGAGGAGGTCTCCGGCATCGCTCCGGGCCCTCGAAAACGCGTACGTTCCCAGGAAATTGAAGCCTTTCGCATAGTGCTTTTCGAACGAGACCTGGAGACTGTGGTAGTAACTGGATCCTTCCGTCGCCGCGTAGCTGTTCCCTTGGCCGAAGTCCGGATACTGAAGGACCTTACTACCAGACGGCGCGATGATTTGGTTAACGTTATTGGAGCCAGGGAACGCCTCGATGTGGTGTGCGTTGTTCCCCACGTAACCCAACGATACCGTGGTGCTGGGCGTGAGTTCATACTGGAATGTCAAGTTCCAGCCCTGCGTGTAGGGAGTAAGGTAATTGTACTCAATACCTCGAAGGGTCAGACCCGACGCGCCGACGCTGCCCGGCTGGAGAGGTGTACAAGTGAAGCCAGCTTCAAAAGTAAAGTAATTGGCGCAGTTGGTGCCGGCGAAGGTCGAATACGTGGCGGCGTTAATCGGCGTTTGGTCGTTGTTGTTGAAGAAGGAGAAGCCGAACTGGAAGGGATAGTTTTCGCCGATGTTGGGCGAATAGCCGCGGTTTTCAAACCCGTTGTAGAACAAGCCGAATCCCCCGCGCATGACCAGCTTCGGCGTCGATTGGTAGGCGAAGCCAACACGCGGGCCAAAATTGGTTTTCTGCGAGACACCCAGGCTTTGATTGTCAGTATACTCGATGGCAATGCCGTCCTTGGCCGTCAAGGCTAGGAAGCTCGGGGAGAGAACGTCACTCTTTCGATTCGAGGGAATCAAGTATTTGGCTCCGCTGCCCCCCACGCCTGGAACGAAGTTGGCTTGGCCGCCGAAGTGCTCAAACGTCTGGCCGAAATACTCCCAGCGAAGTCCCAGGTTCAAGGTCAGTTTGGAACTCACCTTCCAATCGTCTTCGAAGAAACCGCCCCAGTAGTTCTTTCCGTCATCCGTCAGAGCGATGTTGGACGCGAAGACCGTGTTCGCTCCACCGTTGTAGTCGATTCCGCCGGGCACCGTGCTGGCAATGGGTGTCAAGAGAAACTGTGCTCGTCCGGCGTTGTCCGATGACCCCCCTGGAATCCTCGTGTAGTTCCCGTCAAAACTGAACTGGCCGTGCGACCAGGGCGGTTGAAGGGTGGAGTACTTGACCCGCTGGTATTCGATGCCCATCTTGAATGTATGCTTCCCGTAAGTCTTGGTGAAGTTGTCCGTCACCTGGGTTGTTTGACTCACCTCATCCGAAGGCAGAAAGGCGTTGCTCCCCAGTGTAGTCAGGCCGTTGATTCCGAACGCGGGCAGGCCGCCGTTCAGGGCGACCTGGGGCACGCCCTGAACTCCATACTGTTCCGGAATTCCCATTTGGCTGGAGACGGGCCCGGTGCGGGTCGTACCGATGCGATTGGCCCCCAACCGCGCCTCGTTCACCGTGGTCGGCGAAAGCGTACGCGTCCAACTGGCAACAGCCGCAATGGAAGCCGCGGTTTGGTAGCCCTGCTGGAAAGCTCCGCCATCGACGATTCCCCCGAAGGGACCCGGAATGTACTGAGGATCGTCAATATAGCTAAACCGAGCGAATACCTGGTCTTTGTCCCCCCTGTTGATGTCCATCCGCGTGTCAAACGCGTTGCGGTGTTCGTTCAACATGGGCGAGCTTGCATAGTTGGTGAAGAGGTTCCCGTTGCTTGGCGGGGGGTAGAGGTTCAGGAGCTTAATCGCGTTGGCATCAAGCCGAGCGGCGGGAAGCTGGTTCAAACCGCAGAGGTCGACGTTGGCGCCCGTGAAGTTGGTGGTAGTGGCCGGGCAAGTGCTGAAGGGATCGCGGACAAATCCCGTCGCCGTCGGTGTCAGGCCCGTAACGGGATCGACTACTCCATTGGTGACCGCTCGGGTGGTCGCGGGATCAAAAATCGTTCCGTACGGTACCGTCCGGCCGAGGAGGTCGGTGTGCGTGGGGCCCGACTGGCCAGTTATCAGGTCAGACAAATCGGTGTAGCCGCTGTTGCGCTCAGCCGCGGTCGGAACACTGGAGGTGAAAATCGTCCCCTGTAAGCGGCGCAGGCCTTCGTAGTCGCCGAAGAAGAACACCTTGTTCCGCCCGTTAAACACGTGGGGGATGACCACCGGACCACCGATGCTGAAGCCGAACTGGTTCTGCCGATATTCACCCTTCTTTACCCCCCCCGCGTTTTCAAAAAAGTCCGCGGCATCGAGTTTATCGTTGCGGAGGAATTCCCAGACGGCGCCATGAAGGGTGTTCGTCCCGGGTTTGATCGTGGCGTTCAGTATCGCCGCGCCGGCGCGGCCGAACTGCGCGCTGTAATTCGAGGTCTGCACCTTGAATTCCTGAATCGCATCCAGGGGCGGAAGAACCACGAAATTGGTGCCGTTCAGAAAGTCCACGGTGTTCGAGTTGTTGTCAATCCCGTCCAGCAAGTAGTTGTTTTGAGCAGGTCGCTGGCCGTTGGCCGAGAAGGCGCCCGAGGCGGCATTGCCTCGAGTGTCGGCTTCCGGCGTGTTGACCCCGGCAGCCAGTTGGGCCAGGAAGGTGAAATTCCTTCCGTTTAATGGCAAGTTGTTTACGTTGCGTGAATTGACCACTTGACCCACTGAGGCGTTTAGGGTCTGCAGGACCGGAGGCGCGGCGGTCACCTCAATCGTTTGGGTAACCATGCCCGGCTTGAGGGTCAGGTCCACAACGAGTTGCTGCTGAATGTTGAGCGTGATGTGGGGTTGAACGGCCTTGGCGAAACCCGGGGCTTCGGCGCTCACCGCGTAAACGCCGATCTTGACCGGCACAAAGATGTAGCTGCCGTCACCGGCGGAAGTCACGGTAATGGTAAGGTTGGTCCCTTCATTCGTCAGGGTCACCTTGGCGCCGGGGATCACCGCGCCGCTTTGGTCCTTAATGGTCCCCTGAATCGACCCCGTGTCCGCCTGGGCATGAAGGGGCGCACTCGTCAGAAAGAAGACGGCAGGGACTACCAAGGCCAAAAAGAGAATGCGCAGGAAAAAACCGCGTCTTTGCATCGACTCATCCTCCTATCCTCCGCCGCATGCGGATGCGGCTGGAGAGTTGCGAAATGAGGTTCGGCCGGCTTGGCCCGGGAATGACGCTTCGCTCTCGACAGTCTTTCCTCGGGCCTCTGCTGCCACATACCTACCGAACCGAAACGTGAACCGAGGGGCGGTTTTCCTCCAGGGAGTCCTGAATGGGTTACCGCCGCTCTTCTGCTCGATTCTTACGCGCCCTCAACCCGACGAAAGATACAACACCTTAAGCGGTTAACCTAGTACCACCTGCGGACAGGCTTGTCAAGCTTTTTTTTGGCATCTCTAGGAGATTTTTTCAGGCCTCGTATTGTCTAAAAATAAGAGTGGTAGTATCTTTAGGTTATGGAGACACCGTTCTTTGCAGGGGGCCTGGGTTTGCCTATGGCTCTGACCATTCGGGACGTAGCTCGCGAGGCCAAAGTATCCACGGCCACCGTGTCTCATGTTCTAAACAATACCGGCCAGGTAAGCCGGGAAACACGCCGCCAAGTCCGCTCGGTGGTGCGCCGCCTTGGTTACTTCCCCAACGCTCACGCGCGCAACCTGGCTTGGCGAAGCAGCCGCACGCTTGGCATGATCGTCTCCGATATCGAGAACCCTTTCTTTCCGGAGGTCATCAAGAGCTTCGAGACTCGCGCCCGGCAACTCGGCTACGAAGTCATCCTGAGCGATACGAACTATGACCCCAGCCTGATGCGGCGCGCGACCGAAAAGATGCTGGAGCACCACGTTCGCGGCGTGGCCGTGATGACTTCCGAGGCCAACCTGCCGTTGATCCACGAAATCGCCCGGCGCCGGATCGCCGTCACTTTTCTGGACCTGGGGCCGGTGCAGAAATACGTCAGTAATATGCGCATCGATTATTTTTCGGGCATTCAGCAAGTCGTCGAGCACCTGTTTCAGCTTGGCCACCAGCGAATGACCTTCGCCGGCGAACGACCGGGTTTGAAGTCGAACATCGCGCGCCGCGAAGCCTTTGTCAAGTGCATGAAAGCCCTGGGCTTGGATCCCGGCCCAATGCTGAAAGGTGACCTGCGCTTTGAAGGCGGCATGGCGGCGGCACTGACCATCCTGAAGCTGAAGCCCCGGCCCACCGCCGTCGTGGCCGTCAATGATCTGACTGCTGTGGGCCTGATCAAAGGCTTCACCCAAGCCGGCCTCCGCGTGCCGGAAGATATTTCCGTGACGGGCTTCGACAACACTCACCTGGCGGAGTACATCACTCCGTCCATCACCACCGTGGACATTCACCGCGACTGGCTAGGGCGAATGGCCGCCGATGCCCTCCACGAATTGTCCACCGCCGACGAGCCCCAGGGCAAGGAATACTTGATTCCAGCGGAGTTGATCATCAAAGCCTCGACGGGTCCTGCCCCTTCCGGATCAAGCCGCGAGGAGGATCTTGCCCAGGTCGCCACGAACCTTCGGCTGACCACGTGAACCCGCTCCGACCCATAAGTGGAGCAGCGGCCGCGGAGGCGTGCTGCGGCGTCATAAGGGGCGAGCCGCCGCGGCCTGGAAAACACTCACTCGCGGAATGCATCGAAGAATTGCCGTTAAGGGGACTGATCGGCGAGGGCCAGGGCGATTTGCAGGAATTGTTGCCGAGCTTGCGGCGTCAGCTCATGAACCCTCCCGCTACTAGAACTCTCCGACGCGGCGGCGGACAGGGCTTGCTCGATCCGTTGGACATCGAGCGCGCCGCGCGGGCCGCTCTGCGTAAACCGCTCCAAAGTTTCCCGCGCCTTGTCGATTTGCCCGGTCTGGTAATAGAGCACTCCGAGCGCCGAATAACTTCCCGGCCATCCCGGCAGCAGGTCCACCGATTCTTTCAGATGCCGCTCGGCTTTCTCGATGTCCCCTTCCATTACCGACAAGACCCCCACGCCCCAGAGGAGCTCACCAGAGTCTGGAGTGCGCTCGAGCCCATGTTGCAGTGTCTCTCTCGCGCCAGACGTGTTACCAGAGCGCAGATAGACCAGAGCCAGAGAGAGATAGGCTTGGTCCTGATCGGGGTTTGCGGCTATTTGCTGGCCCAACAGCTTTACAGCCTCGTCGGACTGGCCGAGGTGGGCAAGGATGTCAGCGAGCAGGGCCAAATAACTTGTGTCCTTTTGCCCTTGAGGTGAGACGCGCTGCGCGGCAGTTAGGGCGTCCGCATAATCCTGCCCCCGGAAATAGGCATCGGCGAGGTTGTACCACACCTCGTCCGAATTCGGATTGGATTGGAGAGCTTGCTGAAAACGCGCGATGGCCTCCGGATATAGGTGGTAACGCGCCAGCAGCACTCCGACTCCCACCATGGTGCGAAAATCACCCTGGCTCAACTGGTCGAGCTGAGCGATAGCTTGCTTGGCGTCTTCGACCCTCCCAAGCTTCAAATACGCTTCTGCAAGAAAATAAAGGTTCTGCGGCTGGCCGGAATGGACTTTCACCTCCAGTTCCAACTGCTCGACGTCAAACTGGGTCCGCTGCTGGGGAGTAAGGTCAGCCCGCTGATCCAGATAAGCGAAAATGTGCTGGAAGGGGGAGGGTGCGGGATTGGGGTCTCGGGAAAGGGTTTGGAAGATTTTCAGGTCCCTTTTCGCCGCTTCCGTCTGGTGGAGATCCCGCTCGGCCGCCTGGAGCCTGTAGTAGACCGGCGCAGGGTGAGGATGCAATCGGGCGCACTTGCGCAACAGGGGTAACGCTTCCTCAAACTTCTTCTGGCGCATCTTCAAGTTGGCCAATTCGAGAAGGGCCTCGGCGTAGTTCGGGTCGACGTCGAGGGCTTGTTTGAGCCATTTCTCCCCTAGGTCGTATTGCCCTTGCCGGCTCGCGATGTAGCCCAGGTTGTACAGGCACGACACGTCGTGAGGATCGGCCTTCAGTCCCTGCTCCAGGTATTTCACCGCCTCGTCAAACCGTCCCAGGTGGCGGTAGGCAAGGCCCATGAAAGCGTACGAGCGAGCGGAAGGGTCAACCTGGATGAGCGTCTGGAATGTGTCTTTGGCCTTATCGACCCTCCCCATCATGAAGTAACATTCACCGAGCGCCGCGAGCAGGTTCGGGCGGTTGGGAACAACCTTTAGTCCCTCCTCCAGCAACGGAATGGCGTCTTCAAAAAACGACTGCTTCATGCTGAGGCGCGCCATGAGGAAGATCACATCGGTATTCCCCGGAGCAAGCTTGTGCGCTTTGACGAGCAGCTCGAGGGCATCGAGGTCTTTGCCCTCGTCCGAGCATGTCTGCGCAATTAGATAGAGCGTCTCAGCGGAATTCGGGGAGAGCTTCAGAGCTCGATCCAGAACACCCCGGGCCTTCTCATTATCCCCCCTTCTTAGGTAGGCTTGGCCGAGGTTGTGAAGGATCTCAAACGTGTCGGGCTTGAGCGCGTTCGCGATCTCGAACTCATGGCTGGCGGCGCTGTACTGCTTTTGTTTGGCCAGGAGCACCCCGAGCGTGAAGTGCGCGCGAACGTCGTTCTTGGCCTGCTCCGAGAGCGAACGCGCGAGTTCGAGTCCCTTCTCCTCCTGGCCGGCGCCCAAGTACGCCTGGGTCAGGTTGAAGAGAACCTCCGGGCCTTGTGGCTGCACTCGGCTGAAGTAAGTGATAGCGCCTCGCGGGTCGTTCCGGGCCAGCAGTAGCAGCCCAAGGTTGTAGTTCGCGTCACGGTTGGCCGGGTCGTAGCGCAGTGTAGTGCGGAACTCCCGCTCTGCCAGGTCGTTCTTCTGCTGAACGACGTAACTGTTGCCCAGGTTGTTGTGAGTCTCCGGCGAGCGAGGGTTGATTTTCAGCGCCTGCTGGAAGGCTTCCACTGCTCCTGTGAAATCCTTCTGTTCTCCCAGCGCGATGCCGAGGAGGTTGAGACCCTCCAGGCTCTGGGGCGCCAGCTTGAGGCCGGCACGGATCTCCGCCTCCGCCAATTTAGGGGTGTGTTGTGCCAGCAGTTTTCGCCCGGCGGCGAAATGCGCACCGGCGGCCGCCGGCAGTTTTGCTTGGGTGGGCGGGCGGGATGCTGTCTGCGCGTGCACCAGGGGGAGCGGAAGCTGCAGCCCCGCCACGAGCAGAGCGAGATGCAGAGCCAGCTTAGCTCGTGGCAAGCGGGCAACGCTCTCGCGGGGCTTATCCAACCTTCCTTGCGGCATCATGCGCCTCCTGCAAAGTGTAACTCCATCTTTGCCAGGGAATCTACTGGCCCAACTGTTCAAGCATGGTCCTTGCCATGGTGTGCTCAGGATGCCGGGCGAGCCACTCGCGCAGAATCTCACGGGCCTGAGTTTTCTCTCCCTGCGTCACGTAAAGCCGCGCCAGGTTCAGGTAAGGCTGATCAAAGTCGGCCGCCGCACGAATGGCTTTCTGGAACTCCTCTTGGGCTTCGGCCGTCCGTCCCTGGCGCAAAAAGAGCACGCCGAGATTATTGAGCACCTCCGGGTAGTCCGGGCGAAGCTGCAGGGCCTGCTGCCAATACTTGAGCGCCCGATCCGGATCGTTCAGTTGGGCGTAAAGCATCCCGACTCCGTAATTCATCTCCGGGTCATCCGGGGCCAAGGCGACGGCGCGCTCTAAAGCCTGCTTCGCCTCGCTGAAGCGCTGCTCGCGACGATAGACGTTTCCCAGGTTGAACAGAGCGAGCGCGTAATCGGGGCGCTGGCTGATCGCCTCCTGAAAATAACGGATGGCCTCACGCGTCTCGCCAGCCTGCGTTGCGAGCAATCCGAGGTTGTTGAGCGCGTCGGGATACTCGTGGCGCAACTCCAGCGCGCGTAGAAGGTGGCGGCGGGCTTCGTCAGGCTTCCCTTGCTTCAAATAGAGCGTCCCCAGGTTGTAATGCGCCTCGGCGTAGTCGGGATTGGTCTCGAGTGCCAGAGAGAATTCCCGAATCGCCTGATCGAAGTAGCCTCTCTGCGAAAAGGCTGCACCGTAGGTGAACATATTGCGCTGAAACTCCCCCAGGTAGAGCGTCCCGGGAAACGGCAGCGCCAATCTCCCCCTGTCTTCGGGGGTTTGCGGAATGCGCTGACAGTCCGCGTTCAAGCGCTCCGCATCGACGGGTCCCTGATAAACCTTCACGATGAATCCCTTGGGGTCGATCAGAAATGTGGTGGGCAAACCGAGATCGCGCCGCCGGTCAAACATGAAGTGGTAAACAAGATTGTAAATCCCGGTCACGTCGTTGCTGGCCAGCAACACGGGCACCCGCAGGGAATTCCTGCCGACGAAGGCGCGAACCTTGGCCGCCTCTTCCGGCTTGTCGAGATTGACGGCCAGCACCTCGAGAATTCCCGGCCTCCTCAGCGTCGACGAACGGTCAAGAGCTCTCAGAGTTTCGACGCTGGGCGGGCTCCACGTCGCCCAGAAATTCAGAACCACCGCTCTGCCTCGCAGCGTCGACAGAAGGTGACTCTGCCCGGTGACGTCCGGCAGTTCAAAATCCGGAGCCAGGATGGGATCGATCAACCAGGTTTCACAGTGGGTGGGCGGTGGCACGGCCGCCGGGGGATCTGGAATCACAGATAGAGGTTGATGGGGATGAAACGCCGTCGCGTGGAATCCCTCCGCGCCTTCTTCAATCTCGATGCGGTGATTCGCAGGCAGCCCTTCCAAATGCTGCACGTTGCCACTGGGCCAGCGGATTTCGGCACTTGCGGAAACGGCCTTGTCTATCCCGAAGAAGATCTCCTTGGTGTGTTGCGAGGGGAAGCCTGTGCCGGCTTGCAGGATTTTCATCTGTCGCCCCTCCGCGGTCTGGAGGATGACCACCGCGCCGACCGCGTCGCGGTTGCTCTTGGTGCCGCGCAGCCGGAGGGCCAGGACGTTGCCAAGACCCGTCGCTTCGCACCGCAGGATACGCAATTGGGGTCCTGTCCGATTCTTCAGGGCGATCTCAAGCCGCCCGTCGTGATCGAAGTCGGCGAGAGCGTAGGCTCGGCTGTCATCCGGGAAATCCAGCCCGACCACGCCGGAGATGTCGGAAAAGGTCCCATCTCCGTTGTTGAAGAAGAAAACGTTGCGTCGATAGCCTGCCCAGGTGCCGTCAGAGCGGATCAACTCGTTGATGGCGTTCCAGCCGAGTTCGTAGGGGAGCGTGGGGCGAGCGTCCGTGGGAGAGCGCGAAACCACCTGTTGCCAAAAGAAGCTTTCCAGATCATCGCGGTGGGGGCCGGAAATCATGCCGTTGGCAATGTAAAGGTGCGAGCATCCATCATGGCCGAAATCCCAGGCGTAGCAGGACCATGACCAGCCCGCCTTTTCGATTCCCGCCGCGGCACTGCGATCTTCGAAGCGGCCATTGCCGAGGTTGCGGAAAAGGGAATTCCCCTTGGCGTGGCGACGGAACAGCGCACGCACATCTGCCGGCATGTGTTCCAGAAAATCCATCTGCGACGTCAAGCGCATGCCGGAGGCTTCCCACATGTCCGAAACGTAGAGGTCGAAGTTCTGGTCGTTGTCGTAATCGAACCAGCAGGAACTCATTCCAGGTCCCAGATCCACAACCCCTGCTTCCTCGGCGATATCCGTAAACGTCCCGTCACGGTTGTTGTGATAAAGATTCTTCCGCCCGAAGTCATTCACCACATACAGGTCCGGCCATCCATCGTGGTCGAAGTCGCACCAGTTGCAGTCGAAGCTGAAGCGGTTGTTGTTCTGGTTGAGGCCTGAGGCCGCGGTGACATCCTGGAAAGTGGCGTCGCCCTCGTTGTGGAAAAGGAAGTTGGGCGGGCCGTTCCGCGCGTCGTAGTACGGGACCGGAAAGTGGTATTGCTCGAGTCCCTTATAGTAACTGTACAAGCAGAAGTAGATATCCAGGCGCCCATCGCGATCGTAATCGCCAAAGGCCGCGCCGGTGAAGGTTCCCTGCGGGGGTTGCGCAAATCGAAACGCCCCAGGCTTCAGCGCAAACTTGCCGTTTCCCTGATTGAGGAAGAGCAGAGGACCATTCGCAGTAACGACCACCAGGTCCTGATGGCCGTTGTTGTTGACGTCCGCGAAGAGGGCGCAAGGCGTGTTGTCCAGGACGCCCACGCCGGCCGTTTCCGTCACGTCCTCGAAGGTTCCATCGCCTCGGTTGTGGTAAAGCCGGTTAGGGAGGCCCGAAGGCTGGCAGATGTAGAGATCATCGAACCCGTCATTATCGTAATCACCGGACGCGATGCCGTTGTTTCCGTAGATGTCGATTCCGGTCGCCGCGTCCAGCACCGTCCGCCAATAATCCATGCCGCGCAGCATTTGCGTGCGGTAGGAGGAGACGTCCTTGAGCGCAATCGAGGTGATGTCCACGAAAATCGGTTGATAGGAGAGGCTCTGGATTTCCGAAAGGGGTTGCCACTTCTTTGCCACCAATTCCCCCGCGGGGCTCTGCTCCCAATCAATCTGCCACACGCCGATTCTCTGCAGGCGGTGCAGCCGCGGCCCTGTGCCCACGAGCGTGTACCGAATCTCGGTCGTGATGCGGAGCGGAGAAGCCGAGGCGACCTCCAAATCCGCCACTTTGAACTCGACGATGAGAACCTCTGAGATCAAACCAAGTGAAGATCGGAACTCCTCGAGAAAGGCGTCCCGGCCGAGTGACAGCTCCGAGGAAAAACTCGCGCGCCGGACGGCGAGAGTCGGATCCTCGCGGATGCGGTCAAACCCCTGGGGAGCGGGCGAGGCCGCCGCGAGTTGCGGCGAAAGGAATGCCGCGAGGGCGCGCACATCATTTTTGTTCTTACGAAGCTCAACCGCCCATATCGAGAAATGGCTTTCGATCTCGCGGCCATACCTCTCGCTGGGATAATCATCCACCTTCTGCCGGGCTTTTCGGATCAGTTCCTCGAGGGGGGAGTGCGCCCGATAGTGAGGAAGAATTCGGTAATCAGAGAACAGAGGGGAGACCACAGGGAGCCCTGTGGCAACTTCCTGAGCGACCGGAGAGGCAATTGCCCCGAACAGCGGCGCGGGGAGGAGCAGCGTGGATGCATAGCCACAAGCGCCCAGGAAATCCCGCCGTGAAAGCGTGCTTTCGATTCGCCGTGGACGATTTCCCATGAATGCTCCCGACCCATGTGAGGTGTCGGACGCTCTAACCTAACAACAAGGTCGTCAGCGGTCAAGAAAGCCTCCTCGGTGACGTAAGTTTTCGTGTGTAAAAGGGAGGAGGGTGTAAGTTGGTTTTGGGCTAACAACCTAAAACCAGATCCTTAGAAAGGAGACTTACACCCCATGCGCAGAGTAATCCCGATCACGGAGCAGTTTCAACATTTTGTGGCGGAGTTGAAGGAGAGCTTTTGGGGGGACGTGTACGGGCGGACGCGGCAGTTCTGGCAAGATCCACTTTTCCCGAGAACCTAACGGATGTGGCCCCTCGGTGTATACTCACGCGTGCACGGCAACCACAATGAATCCCGGAAGCGAGGGTAACTCCATGTCACACGATTTGATTAGTTCTCGAAGCCCCCTATCTCTGAATGTGCTCTTCAGTGTGCTGATCACCATGGTAATGTCCATGCCAGCTTTGCTTGGCGGGGAGGCTGCCATGAACAATGTGTCGGTGCGTTACCTGGCCGACCTCAGGCTGTGGGCCCTGGACACCCAACGAACTTCTTACGTGATGGGACTCAACGAGCGCAACGAACTTCAGAGCCTCTATTGGGGCGAAAAGTTGCCGAGTGACCACGACCTTTCAGCCGCGCATTCCCGTCCCGAGCACGCTTCGTTCGATTCCAGCGAGACGATGACCAACCTTGAGTACCCGGGCTGGGGTGGCCGGTATTACAACGAGCCTTCTCTGAAGGTCACGCTGGCGGGCGGGGTGCGCGACGCCGTGTTGAAATACGCCTCTCATGAGATTCACGGCGATAGCCTGGAAATCCGCCTGAAGGACATTCAATATGACCTTTTTGTGAAACTCACCTATAAGGTATTTCCCAAAGAAGACATGATCCGCAAGCAGGCGGAGATCGAGAACCGCACGCCGCAGTTGGTAAGCGTGGAGAGCGCGCAGTCGGGCGTGTGGTATGTGCCGCAGGGCGAGGGCTATTGGCTCACTTACCTGACGGGCCGCTGGGCGGGCGAAACGCAGCTTATCCGCGAACCCATCAATCCCGGCAAGAAGCTGCTGGAGAGCCGACGCGGCAACACCAGCCACCAGTTGAACCCGTGGTTCGCCATCGACGAACGGGGCGAAGCGGACGAAGAGCACGGGCGCGTCTGGTGGGGCGCGCTGGGCTGGAGCGGCAACTGGAAGCTGGCGGTGGAAGACACGCCCGCAGCGCACCAGGTGCGCGTAACGGGCGGGTACAACGACTTTGACTTTTCCTGGCCACTCCAGCCCGGCGAAAGCCTGAGTACCCCGCCTTACTACGGAGGATTCAGCAACCAGGGATTCGGGGAGGCTTCGCGACTCCTGCATCGCTTCGAGCGTGACGAGATCCTGCCGGACCATGGCCATCCGCGCGTGCGGCCCGTGCTCTACAACTCCTGGGAAGCCACGGAGTTCAACGTGGACGAGGCGGGACAGAAAGCCCTGGCCGAGAAGGCGGCCAAGATCGGCGTCGAGCTGTTCGTGATGGACGACGGATGGTTCGGCCAACGCCACAACGACCACGCCGGCCTGGGCGACTGGTACGTCAACCGCCAGAAGTTCCCCAACGGCTTGCAGCCGCTCATCAGCTATGTCAACGGCCTGGGCATGGATTTCGGCTTGTGGTTCGAGCCGGAGATGGTGAATCCCGATAGCGACCTTTACCGCAAGCATCCGGACTGGGTGATGAACTTCCCCGGGCGACCGCGCAGCGAGGCTCGCAACCAACTCGTCCTCAACCTGGCGCGCGACGACGTGAAGGAGTACATCTTCAGCGCGCTGAATAAGATGCTTTCCGAAAACAACATCCAGTACATCAAGTGGGACATGAACCGTCACTTCGGGGAACCCGGCTGGCCGGAGGCACCTCTCGCAGAACAGAAGGAGATCTGGGTGAAGTATGTCCGCAACGTGTACGAGATCATCGACCGGCTGCGCGCGAAGCATCCGAATCTGGAGATTGAGTCCTGTTCGGGCGGAGGCGGGCGTGTCGACCTGGGCATTCTGGAGCGCGTGAATGAGGTCTGGACCTCGGACAACACCGAAGCGTTCGACCGGCTGCGGATCCAGGAAGGCTTCAGTTTTGCTTACACTTCCAAGATCATGTCGGCCTGGGTGACCGACGTACCGAATATGAACGGGCGGTCCACGCCGCTGAAGTTCCGTTTCCTGGTGGCCATGCAGGGCGCGCTGGGCGTTGGCGCGAACCTGAACAAGTGGTCCCCAGAGGATTTTGCGCTGGCCACCCAGATGGTCAGCTATTACAAGAGCATCCGCGCGACGGTGCAGGAAGGTGACCTCTATCGCCTGTCCTCTCCGCGCCAGGGCGAGCTGACCGCCAACGAGTATGTTTCCGCGGAGGGCCAGCAGGCGGTGATGTTTGCTTTCCTACACTCCCAGCAGTTCCTGCGCCCAGCGGCCACGATTCATCTGCGCGGGCTCGATGAAAACGCTCGATATCGCATCAAGACCATCGACGACAAGCTGATCGCGGCGCCGGGCTTCGGCCCGACGCAGGGGGTCAGCGGATCTTTCCTAATGCACCACGGGCTCAATTTGAGTCTGAGGGGAGACTACGACAGCACATTGGTGATCTTAGAAAGGACGAAATAGGCAGAGGCAACTGAGGAACATTTCCCTCCGGCGCTGGGCTGATCCGGCGTGCGCAGGGACGCCGAGCAGGCGGCCGGTTTGTCGAGCGCCCTGCACTCTTCGATGATCCACGCAGGAATCGCGCCGGGGCGGCTGGCGACGAGGGCCCCGAGCCTATTCGCAAAGTCTCCGATTTCCGCCGGGGGCCAGCCGTTGCTCAAGCCATGCACGAAGGCTGCCGCGAAAGCGTCGCCGCTGCCCACGGTAGCCACGACCTTCACGGGGTATCCCGCGATGTCCATGTATTCCCCGCCGATCCAGAGCGCGCACCCCCGGGCTCCACGGGTCACGCACACGGCTTCCCAGCCGTAGGCTTTCCCATTGTTAGTACAGAACTCCTCGACGGAGCGGGCCGGTTTCCCCAACAAGTCCTCGACCGCGTGCCCCTCCGTGTCGTTAAGTTTCACAACCTGAGGAGCGCTCCAGCAAAGCCTGGACAGGCGGCGCATCGTACGAATTGACGCGCAAATTCACAGCGTAGAATCGCTGGGCGCGCGGATTGCGCTGAATGAGCGCGGTCAACAGATCCCGAGCTTGGGGGCTCATCTGGTGCAACGTGCCAAAGCAAATCCCGTCAGCCGGGGGCGAGGAACGCTCCGTGAGATCGCTCGCGCTGTGGGACATTCGATCATACGCCGCGGGGCGATGGATGACGAAGTGCGGCTGGCCGGCAGAGTCCAGATTTACCGAAACAATACTGGTGGATTCACCTGCCAAGCGTTGGACGAATCGCGTGGGCAGCCCAAGTTGCTCCATCTTCGCCAGCGCGATGCGCCCACGTTTGTTTTCTCCCACCGCGCTTACGAAGAAGACTTCGTGCCCCAGGCGATGAGCGTGAGCAGCGAAATTGCACGGTGGGCCGCCCAGATACTCGCCGTGATCGAAGACATCCCGCAAGATTTCGCCCACGCTGATGATCTTCACATCCGTACGCTCCTCCCTTCGCTCGACGAGGCTTGGTTTATACGATCCGAAGGTTGTTCGGCATTTCCCCCCAGAGACGGTTCTGGTTTCCGGGTACATTCGGCGTCCCACGCGCAAGAGAGATCAACTCGACGGTGAGGGAATCAGCACGCCAACCTCGTGTGGAGGAAGAGTGATGCTGTTGGCCGGCGCTCCGCCGCGCAGAAGTTCGCGCATGGGACGCGGCAAAGATACAGTTTTTGGCTCAGTCGTGTGATTGATGAGGATAATCACCTCTTTGCCTGAACCGACTCTCCGACATACCTCAACGCCCTGCGGAACGACCCCGATTGGCGGCTTCACGCCACTGCTCTCGACCATCCACGCCGCAAGCGAATTCATCAGCTTGTCATCCAACCACGCGCCGACGTAAGTCACTCTTCCGGCTCCCACGCGCCTGGTGATGACCGCAGGCTGGCCATCCAGCCAGCCATTGCTTTTGCCGTAGCGCAACAACGCTTCCGTATCGGGCGAGGTGGTTTCCAGCATCTCGGCCCAAATCCTGGCCTCGCCCTCGCCCTGCGACCCCGCGACAGGAACCGGCTTTTCCAGTGCGTAGAACTGCGCTACATCGCCGCCCATTGGCTGGCTCAGGATGACTCCCGGCTGCCGCGAAGGGAGCAGAGCGTTGTATTGGTCCTTCATGCCAGTTCTTGGTCCAAGCACGAGGTGCCCACCTGCCTTCACGTACTCGAGCAGGTGATTTGCGACCCCTTCAGGCAGCACATTTAGGTGTGGGGCGACAACCAGCCGGTACTGGCTCAACGGAGCCGATGGGTTCACGATGTCGATTTCGTGAGCCAGCGCCTGCAACGGGCGATAGTAGCTGCGGAAATGGCCAAAGGTATCGAAGTCCTGATTGTGCTTTTGGAACTGAATGGCCCAGCGGCTATCGTAATCCTGTAGAAGAGCCGTCTGTGCTGCGGAGGTTGTTCCACTGAGGACATCGCCGACCTCGGCAAACTCTTTTCCGATTTGCGACACCTCTTGATAAAGCGGTACGGGATTACCATCGGGGCCCACCAGCGTGCCGTGGTACTGCTCTTGGCCTCCCAGGGCGCTGCGCCACTGCCAATAGCTGACGGCGTCCGCACCGTGCCCGATAGCTTCCCACGCCATCTCGCGGACCTCGCCGCGGTCGAGAGCGTTGTTCACCGGCGCCCAGTTGACCGAGCCCGGTTGGGTCTCCATCACCCAGAAATTCTTGCGTTTGAAGCCGCGAGTGAGGTCGTGCAGCATCCCATTCGAGGCGGGATCGTGATGCCCCGTCCCAACGTAGTCGTCCCACGAAGCAAAACTGAGTTCGTTCGCCAAAACATAATGGTTGAAGCCATCATACCAACCCATGAAGTTATGGGTGATGAACTGGCGCGGGTCCACGGTACCGCGGATAACGGCGGCTTGGTTGTGCTGGTAGTCCCGGAACGTGTCGCTGATGAAGCGCTTCCACTCCAGCATCAGCCCGGGATTGTGGTAGCCGATGGGAATCGGGATCTCCTGCCAGTTGTCGTAGGTCTGGCTCCAGTAGCTCGTCGACCAATGGCGGTTCAGCGAGTCAAGGGTTTGATAGCGGGCTTTCAGCCACTGCTGGAACTGGCGGCGGGTGTCGTCGTCATAGGACACCGGACCAAGCTCGTTGTCGATTTGCCAGCCGATCACGTTCGAATTGTG
>Ga0315280_10005006_pt1 | contig 19205 bp, 15 predicted proteins | sample YL17G06_40_MG_FD_203697 | JGI IMG/M metagenome (GOLD analysis project Ga0315280, IMG submission 203697) | Sediment microbial communities from Yellowstone Lake, YNP, Wyoming, USA - YL17G06_40 | ecosystem: Environmental > Aquatic > Freshwater > Lake > Sediment | place: USA: Wyoming | collected... | reverse complement strand
GATATGTTTGGGATTGCCCGGTGCCATCATCAAACCCAGCACCCGCTGGACCAGATTTATCAGCACGACCGTCTCATTGGGCATGAGTCTTCTTACAAATGGGATGTTGAACTCGCCACTTTCGTCGTCCTTCAAGTGGGCACCAGCAATGTCGGCGTCCCGATATTCAAGAGCCATAAGGCCGCCTAGGCTGCCAACAAAAGAGGTGGTGAAACGTATATCCGGATAGAGTGTCGTCAAATGCCTCGCCAGGAGTTCCACAGCGAGGTCATGACTGCCAAGGAAGCGAACTTCATTGGCTGGCCGCGCCGCCACGGTGTCCACCTTTGGCGCGGATTGAATGCGCCGCTCTCGCCACTCAGCTAGGCGCAGGGTGAAGGCTGTCTCAATCTCCTCGGTACTAAAGCCGGTGCCCAGGGCTTCTAGAATCGCTCTTTCCATCAGTGCCCCGAGACGTTTTTGCTGCCGTTCCGTGAGATACTTCTCGGTCGCCGCGGTAGACACGAAGCTACCACCACCCCGACGTCCTGTAATCACCCCCTCCCTTTCCAGTTCCTGGTAGGCCCTGGCGACTGTCCCTGGGTCAAGGCCAAGCTTCTGGGCCATTTCTCTGATAGCTGGTAGCCTATCGCCGGGTCGCAGCCTGCCAACAGCCACCAGCCTTCTGAAATGGTCAGCTATCTGCAGATAGAGTGCCTCGTCGGGGCGAAAAGAAATATCCATAATATCGGGTTTGTTTGCTTACTAGTCATACATTATAGAACCCCAAAATAGAAATGTCAAACGATATGATGAAATCTACACGAGACGATTTCTCGGCAGTTCATGGATGATTGCCCAGTACGCGGAGATGCTGACCAGCTACACCAGATTTCTGTAAGGCAGGGTGAAGAAAAAGGTTGAACCCCGGCCCTTTTTAGACTCCACCCATATTTCCCCGCCATGGGCCTCCACAAGCCTTTTACAGACCACCAGCCCCAGCCCAGCCCCCCTAGCTCGGTCGGGCCGGTTATTCTCCAGCCGCTGGAAGGGACTAAATATCCGGGCTCGTTCGCTGGGCGCTAGTCCCTTACCCTGGTCGCTGACACCTATTACCAGACGCCCCGGCTCTGCCCTGGCGGAAACCTTTATCTCGCTCCCCGGTGGGGAATACTTGGCCGCATTTTCCAGCAGGTTATAGAGGATGCGTTCAACCCTCAGTGGGTCAGCGTGTATTGATGGGAGCTTATCGGGAATAGAGGTGGAGAACGTGTGTGAGGGTGCCTGTCGTTTTACCTTACTTATTGTCTCTATGATTAACTTCTTAGCATCGGTTGGTTCCGCATAAAGGGCTAGTTGTTGGGCCTGGAACCGTGATAGTTCCAGCAGGTTTTCTACCAGGTGAGAGAGGGATTCGCTTTCCAGGACGGCATCCCGGAGGAGTTGCTGCGCCTCGCCTGACGGCAGACGGTCCCATTCGGTAAGGACGGTACCGAGACAGCCGTTGATTACCGTTAATGGTGTCCGCAGTTCGTGCGAGACGAGCCCGATGAACTCGTCCTTAAGCTGCTCCAGTTTTTTACGCTCGGTGATATCCCAAAAAGAAGCCATCATGCAGATAGGTTCGCCATCGGCATCGGTAACCAGGTTGGCCGAGACCTGCACATCAAAGATTGAGCCATCTCTTCTCCTTGCCTTCATTTCACCCTGCCACGCGCCTTCTTCTAGGATTGCCTTTAAGGCTAGCTCGGCCTCATCCCTATTGGCAAAGAAGGTGCTGGCATGTTTGCCGATTGCCTCTTCTTCTTTCTCGTAGTCCCACATGCCAAGACAGGCCAGGTTGGCGTAAGTAACGTTACCGTCCAGGTCAGCGATGGCGATGCCACTGACCGATGAGGCAACGGCAAAATCCTTGACCCTGAGTTCATTTTCGATTCGTTTGCGCTCGGTGATGTCCTGGGCAGTGCCGAATCCCCCCTTAAGTAATCCCGGCGCATCAAACTCCAGCTCCGCCCTCTCGCGAACCCACTTCACCTCGTTGCCTACGATGATACGGTGCTCAATATCATACGGTTCGCCGCGAAGGGCCGCTGTCCACTTCTGGTTAACGTATTCCCGGTCATCGGGGTGAACGCTCGCGAGGAAGGTCTCGTAGGTCATGGGCTTTCCCTTGGGGATGCCGAAGATTCGGTGGGTCTCGTCGGACCATAAAAGCTGGTTGCGCCGCATATCCAGACGCCAGCTCCCAATATGGGCTACCGCCTGAGCACGGTTCAGGTCTTGTTCATTCTCCCGCAGCGTTTCTTTGGTCTTTTTGTAGGTGGCGTTTTCTATAAGCTCCCATTTGCCCTCCTGCTTGATGAGGGCAAACTCGTGGTTGCGTACCACATCAATAATTTCATTAGCGTTGCACCTGTCCAGGCAGTAGGTGCAAATCGCCAGCATCCGATAGCTGCCGATAACATCGTTCACCTTGGCTTCGTATTCTGTGAAGGCCTGCCAGTGATTTCTTTCCAGCCATAACGTGTTGCCTGTCAGCCGCAGCCCGGAGTAGCCCCTGGCCAGGGCCTGCTCCAGCTTGCTGACCCAGCCCCTAAGCACGCGGTCGTCGTTGAACGTGCCCCCCAGCAGATACCATTCATCGTAGGGTATTATCTCTATCTGACCTTGGCGCAGGTATTCACCAAAATCTTTGACCTGTTCCCTCATAGCTTCTTGAGCCTCGGCTACCAGGAGGGGCTCGGAGGTAATCCACATGCAAAATTCGTTATTCTCAAGGCCGGCTTTGAAGTAAGGTACAAGTATATCAATCAAATCCTGCTTGGTCTGGTAAAACTGGCAGAAGTGGGTGCCCCAGGGCATATCACCAATAACATCAATACCGCTGTACCGAAGCTCGTCTTCCATTGGCATCCTCCTTGCCCCCGGCCTCCTAATTGGCTAACTGGCCATATTCTAGTTATGCTTGGCGTGGCCGTCAACAGAATGCCTAGTGCTTTGACATCGCTCGCATTTATGTATATGATTTGCGGTGAATAGGTATGTGCCGGATAACGCCATGAAACAGTTCTGTGTCCTGGTAGTTGATGATGAGCCGCGCATTCTCAACTTCCTCAGTTCTAAGCTCAGGGCTTCCGGCTATGGGGTTCTTACCGCCACGAATGGGGTAGAGGCCTTAGAGCAGGTGCAGGCGCAGGAGCCTGACCTGGTGGTGCTTGACATTATGATGCCTAAAATGGACGGCTTTGAGACTCTTAAGGAGCTGCGCGCCTTTTCCTCGGTGCCGGTTATCGTCCTCAGCGCTAAGGGGGCCAATGCCGATAAGGTCAAAGGGCTTGGCCTGGGTGCCGACGATTACCTGGCCAAGCCCTTCAGTCCCGATGAGCTGGTAGCCCGGATTGAGGCAGTCAGGCGGCGCCTTACGCCGGGTGAAAAGCGGAAAGTCCATGAGCAATTTTCATCGGGTGACCTGACGGTTGATTTCAAAAAACGCCTTGTTATCGCAAGGGGTGGAGAGGTTCGCCTGACCCGCATTGAGTGGCTTCTGCTCAGTGAACTTACCCAGAATGCCGGGAGCCTGATGCTTTACAGTGACCTTCTCACACGGGTTTGGGGACCGGAATATCGTGACGATGTACAGATATTGCGCACATGGATCAGCCGGCTAAGGGAAAAGATAGAAAGCGACTCTAACAATCCCAAGCTCATTCGCACCATACCCAAAACAGGCTACATGATAGACCTGCCGTCTGCCTAAACAGGCTTTCTGCTTAACCCCAGAATACCCCCTCAAATGTCATATTTTTGTAACTTTTTCCGCCCCCATTTTATGACTTTTCCATCTTTTGCCATCTAAAATCTCAGTGTGAATATCTCCCATTTCAGTAATTAGTATAGAAGGAGGTCAAAAATGTACCAGAAAATCCTGGTACCATTGGATGGCTCGGAGCTGGCGGAGTGCGTGCTTCCCCACGTTATATAAAAATGCCTGCAAAGAAAGGAGAGCAAAGTGAAGCAATTTGGAGAGCTTTTTCAGACCGCAGACTGGAAGACAGAAAAACATGTCCCGGTAATAGAATGTTCCGACCGTGTGAAGGCGGGAGAGCTATTTCCGGTGAAGGTGACGCTCGGCAAAGAGATTGCCCACCCCAACACGACGGCACACCATATCCGGTGGATTTCGGTGTATTTCCACCCTGAGGGAGAAAAATTCCCCTATCAGATAGGGCTCTTTGAGTTCACCGCCCACGGGGAGTCGGTGGAAGGGCCGGATAAAGGCTCGGTATACACGCACCATGAAGTTAGCGTTTCCGTGAAGACCGGCAAGCCCGGGGTCATCTACGCCACGGCTTTGTGCAATATCCACGGGCTGTGGCGGTCAGAGAAGGAAATCAAGGTAGCGTAGCGAGGTATGGAATCAAGAAAATGGTAAGGAATTTGAGCGGCAATTCCCGGAGGTAACCCATGCCTATTGACTTCAACTTTATGGTGGGGGGTGAGGCCGGGCAGGGCGTGCAATCGGTGGGGTTCCTGCTGGCCAAGGTCTTCGCCCGGGGCGGCTATCATATCTTCGCTGACCAGGACTATGAGTCAAGAATCAGGGGCGGCCATAGCTTCTTCCGTGTCAGAGTCAGGGATGGCATGGTGGGTGCCATTGCTGAGGCTGTGGACATACTGATTGCCCTCAACAGGGAAACGATAGAATTGCACCAGGCCGAGCTGGCGGCGGGTGGCGTCGTTATTTTTGACGGTGAGAAGGCCAAGGGTATCGGAGGCGACGGCAGCCTCTTCAGCGTGCCACTGGAAAGACTGGCTGAGGAGAAGGCCGGGAATAAGGTAATGAGCAATACCGTCGCCCTCGGCGCCGCCCTAGCGCTGGTGGATTACGACCTGGAGATATTAAATAAAGTCCTGGTAGAGCACTTTGGCCGGGGTAAGGTTGCCGACGGCAACATTGAAGCCGCCAGGGCGGGATATGAGTATGCCAAGGCCGGTTACAAAGGTGATATGCGCCGACTCAGACCCGTCGCCCCCGCCAAGAGAATGCTGCTCAACGGTAACGAAGCCATATCGCTGGGGGCTATGGCCGCCGGCTGTAAATTCATGTCCGCCTATCCGATGACGCCGACCAGCTCCATTATGGAATATATGGCCGCCAAGTCAAAAGACCTTGACCTGGTCATGGTCCATGCCGAGGATGAGATAGCTGCGGTCAATATGGCTATCGGGGCCGCCTTTGCCGGTGTTCGGGCGATGACGGCCACATCGGGCAGCGGTTTTTGCCTCATGGTTGAGGGTTTGGGGCTTTCCGGGGTAACCGAAACGCCGGTGGTTATTGTGGATGGGCAGCGCCCGGGGCCGGCTGTCGGCCTACCCACCAGAACGGAGCAGGGTGACCTCCAATTCGTCCTTCACGCTCACCACGGTGACTTCCCCAGAGCTGTCCTCGCCCCGGCTACCGTTGAGGATGCCTTCTGGGTAACGGTGAGGGCCTTTAACTGGGCGGAGAAGTACCAGCTGCCGGTGATAATCTTAACCGACCATCACCTGGCCAGCTCCTACGCCACCGTGGCACCGTTTGACCTCTCGCGGGTAACTATTGACCGCGGCCTCCTGTTTTCTAGCCAAGATGGGGAGCCCTCGGAGTACATGAGGCACAGGGTAACACCATCCGGTATTTCCCCCCGGGCTTTCCCCGGCCTGAGTAAGGCCTTGGTGGTCACCGACTGTGATGAGCACGATGAGGAAGGGCACCTCACCGAGGATGCCGGGATAAGGGCGGCGCAGGTGCAGAAAAGATGGCGCAAGTTCTTATCGCTGAAACAGGAAATCGCAGCGCCCCAGGTATACGGACCCCAAAAGGCCCAGACGGCCCTTATCGGCTGGGGCAGCACCTACGGGGCTATCCATGAAGCCGTGGATATGCTCAATAAGGATGGTGCCAGCGCGAGCATGCTGCACCTGAACGAACTCTGGCCTTTCCCGGCCCAGGCTGTTGCAGATGTCCTCAGTAAAGCAAGGAACAGCTGTGTCATTGAGAACAATGCCACCGGCCAGCTTGCCCGTCTCATCAAGGCGGAAACGGGCCGGGACATGAGCGGCAAGATTCTGAAATTTGATGGGCGACCCTTTACCCCGGCCTATATTGCTGAAGCGGTGAGAAAGGGGGATGCTGGATATGGTCACCTTGTCTGATTATGCCGGCCTCCAGCCGGCCTGGTGCCCGGGCTGCGGCAACTTCGGCATCCTGAGGGCGCTCAACAAGGCCCTGGTTGAGCTAGAAATTGAACCTCATCAGGTCTTGCTGGTCTCTGGCATCGGCCAGGCCGGCAAGCTGCCCCACTATACCAGGGGTAATGTCTTCAACTCCCTCCACGGCCGGCCGGTGCCACCGGCCATCGGGGCTAAGATTGCCAATCCCAAGCTCGTGGTCATTGCCGTCAGCGGGGATGGGGATGCCTACGGGGAGGGGGGCAATCACCTTCTCCACGCCGCCCGGCGCAATCATGATATTACCTATCTGGTGCACAACAACCAGGTCTACGGGCTGACCAAGGGACAGGCATCCCCCACCAGCGATGCCGGTTTTATCACCAAGACAACGCCCTATGGAGCGGCCAGCCCGGTCAACCCCATGGCCCTGGCTATTGTCAGCAGCGCCAGCTTCGTCGGGAGGGGCTTTGCTGGGGATGTTGAGCACCTTGCCGACCTGATGAAAAAGGGCATTACTCATAAGGGATTTGCTTTAATTGATATTCTGCAACCCTGCGTCTCGTTTAACCATAAGAATACCTTCCAGTGGTATCGCGAAAGGGTGTATAAGCTGGATAATGAAGGCAGCTATGACCCCGGTGATAGGAAGGCGGCGCTGGAGAAGGCGCTTGAATGGGGGGAGCGAATACCTATTGGGGTTATCTACAAAAAGGATTTGCCGGTCTACGAAGACCAGCTACCGGCACTCCTTAAGGGTCCGCTGGTAACACAGGAAATCAGTCCAAGGTGTGTAGAAGGCCTTTTGACCGAATTCATGTGAGTGTGGGCGCCACGTCCATTTTCACTCACCTGAATATTTCCCAAGTTCGGCTAAGCAATCTACAATTCTTGGCAGCGCATACTCGGTGGCATGAGGAGGGGCATTGCAGCAGGTCTTGACGATTAACCTCCCCTGACATACCCGGTCGGCCGTCTCTTTAATAATTGCCGCCAGCTTGGGATAGCACCTTTCGCTTAGGGCTTGGGTGCCGTAACTATCCCGGTGGGTATCCATGCCGCATATCCAGAAAACTAGTTCCGGTTGAAATTCCTTGATTCTTTCCGGCACCTCTCTTCTCACATTCGCAATTTCCTCTTCATCTGAAGAACCATGAGGGAAACAAAGCTTTATCTTGTTCTCTATCCTGCTTCCGGGACTATCGTCCCAGCCGTAATCATAGCAGAAACAGAGGTGTAGGACATCGTCGTCATCCTTAAAGAGGTCTCTGACACCGTCGGCATGATGGGTATCGGTATCCACGATGGCAAATCTCCTGCCCAATGATTTTGCCCGGGCATGGGGTATCCCCAGACCGGTAACGCTGAAATAGCAGCCGCCCCAGGCGCTGTCGCGATGGGCATGGTGACCACCAACACCGGCGATGACCAGGGCGTTATCAATTTCTCCTGTCAGGACCTTTTCGGTTGCCTGTAAAACCCCGCCGATGGAGTAGAGCGAGACCCGCCACCACTGAGTCCGCTTGACCTCATCTATCCATTGCCGGCTATGGAGCCTGGCGATTTCCTCTTCCACGGCCGGCCTTGACTCAAAGAAGGCCACATTCGGCTGAGAGAAGAGCCTTTCATTTTTGATACCCAGAAACCCCGCTTCAACCCCCATGGCTAGGCTGGAGTAGGCCTCTTTCCCACAGATGTCATGGTAGAATACGCCGGTTCTCTTCATATCAATTCAATACCTCTAAAAACTGACCCCCACCATCTAGTGGCCCTCATGGGGGACATCATATCTCGGGGTGAGGGCGACAATCACCATGGTGATGGTTTGGTCTACCCTCTTGAAGTTTAGCGGGCAGTGCATCAGCCCCTTGGGGATGAAGACCACCGTGGGGGAGGTGATAACGAACTTTTCCTGGTCGGCCCCCGCTCCGAGGGAGAATTCAATCTCGGCAGGGAAGTCGGAGATGTCCTTTGGGTCAGAGCCGAAGAACATCATGAATTCCACGAATTCGTGTGAGTGTGAGAAGGGGACCATGTATACGGGTTTGGTGATAAAGCGGTAGATAAAGCGGAAATTGACGTTTTCGTAGTTTTCGCCCTGCAGGTCTATCCACGGCCCGTGTATCGGCCCCGGCTCTATGGGCATGGGGGTGACGTACTTGGCGTACTTTCCGGCGCCAGCTCCTGTAACCTCAGTGCTAGGCTTGGCCGAGGGGCTGATGGTTGGTGTCGTTGTTGGCTGTGTTGTTGGCGGGGTTGTTGTCGGTGTTGTTGATGTTGGGTTTGTCCCGCAGCTAATTAAGACACCCGCCAATAGAACCAGAACCAGAAACCCGGCTAGCCAGACTCTTGTCATCTTCTTTTTGTCTTTCATTTATCTCCTCCTAGTAAAGTCCGCGCTGAAATAGCTGCTTTCAAATTAGTCTGTCCATGTAGATTTGTCAACTAATCAATTCAATAACCGGATGGTCTTTTTCGCCGCCTTTTCCAAACGAAGACTACTTTCCCAACACTATCCCGGCGGGGTCTATCTCTTCGCGCAGTATTCTTAGGTCTGGCTCCTTAGGCTCAGGGCTCCTTTCAATCTTAGCCGGTATGATGATGTCAAAGCCGCTGTTCTCCTTTATCTCGTCCAGGCTGGCATGTGGATGTAGGGAAACGAGTTTGAGCCTTTTCGTGGCTTCATCAAAACCATAGACACCCAACTGCGTGATAACCCGGTACGGCCCCGAGCCTCTGGGTAATCCCGCCTTTTCCCTACCCCCTGGGCCATCCAGGTAGCCGGCGGTGGTCAGGAAATCAACCCTATTCACAAAGGTTCTTTTAGACTGATTGGAGGTGATAATAATGAGTCTTTGTGAGAAGGAGCCGGCATCATTAGCGCCGCCGCTACCGGGCAGGCGAACTGTAGGCAGGTCATGGTTACCGATGACGGTAGTATTAATATTCCCGTATCTGTCAATCTGAGCCGCCCCGAGAAAACCGTAGTCAACGTAGCCCGCCTGTGAGAGTGACATAACGTCATGCATGCTGGAGGCGGCGATACCCCGGTAATAGGTTCTGGATTCGCCCACCGATATCGGCAGTTCGGGCAGCTGGGGTCCCATGCCACCGGCTTCAAATAAGATGAGCAGACGGGGGGCGTGGGTCTTTTGGGCCAGCATCGCTGCAATTATGGGCAGCCCGGTGCCGACGAAAACAGACCTTTCGTCCTCTAGGACACTGGCCCCGAGAAAAGCCAGGTACTCCCGTAGATTATATCTAGTTCCTAGCGCCCCCTTTTTTAACATGAGTTGAGGCCACCTTTCCGATGCCCTAGGCCTTTTCCCGCCACGGCGCTGTCATCGGCACCTTAAAGTGCTCCCTCTTCTTGAGATAATTGAGCTTCCTGGCGCCGCCACAAAGCTTGAGATAATCATCAAAATTATCAACGCTGAAGACATACTTGTTAAGGAAATCATCCACACCCTCATCGGTCTTAGAAAGCGATAGCCACTCGGCGATGTGTTCTTCGTCGTAGTAATACATCCCGGGCATCTCACAGGGATGAGAGCCAAAGGGAACTTCAACAACAGCGTCCACGACAAAGAACGGTATCGCTGTCCTCCAGGGCACTTTCCGTATGGTTTCATTGTCCACGATTTTTTCGGTCGTGATTATCAGACGCCGCGCACACCGTGACAGTTCAAAGTCCTCCACCAGTATACTGTCTATCTGGGCATTACCGTAGGCGTCGCAGCGGTGGACGTGGATAAAGGCTACGTCGGGATAAGCCGCCGGGATTAAATTAACCGGCTTACCGCTAAAAGGGTCTTTGATAACCTTGCAGGAGCTATATTTGCCGGTATCGGTGCCAAGCAAAGTACGGCTGGGCATGAAGGATATGCCCATCATGGCGGCCAGGAATCGCCACTGGTAGCCGGCATTGCTTGTTTCGGCCACTACCTGGCATTGGCCGCTTTGCACCATCCGGCGCGAGGCCGGGGATAGGCCCCTGAGTTCATGGCCGAAGGAGTAGGCGGCTTCTACCCGGTCAACGCAGCCCGCACCTACCAGAAGGTCAAGGTCATGCACGGCTGTCTTACCGGCCATAATGAGCTGCCTCTTTTTCTGCCTGATTATCTCGTAGACAATAGCCATGGATATTCGGACATGACCAAACCCCCCGCTGGCGATAAAAGCCCCGTCAGGAACAAACCTGGAAACAGCCTCCGCAGCCGACATGTTCTTGTCCTTCAGGGCACGGGACTTATTTTTCATGACCCATTCCCTGGCCTCATCGGGGTCGTGCCAGCCGATGAGTTCCCCCTTGCCTTCACCCAGAATTTCGGTCATAACCTAATCTCCTAACATCAAATAGCCCAGGCGCGCGCCGTCGCCTACGGCATCCACCATGAGACCCGACCTGACACAGCTGCCAATAGCGTAGGTCTCTTTAGCTTGGTGGCCCAATTCTTTCACGCCTTCGGTATTCGGCAGCATGGGTAGGGCGACAATATAGGTATCTGCCTTAAGCGTCTTTCTTTCCCCTTCCCTGGTGGTAATCACCAGCCCTTCATCGGTTATCTCTTCGTATTTTACACCGGTATACCTGGGAATACCCTTTCGGTCAAACCAGGGCAACAGCCTCATCTGGTCTTCCAGCGGTATCCCTTCCGCCAGGGCTTCACCGCTATGCACGATGGTGACCCTCCTCCGGCGTTTGATGAGGAACTCCGCCAGCTGACAGCCGTGGATGGCACCACCTATCACCACCACCCTTTTCCCCACCGGCATCCAGAGCCGGGTCAGCCTGGCCAGTACCGGCGGGTGGAGGATTTTCAGATAGAACTTGAGCTCATTGTGGAGGGCCGCCATGGTCTTGACCTCGCGGCGGTTGATGCCGGGTATCTCCAGCTTATCGTGCAGCGGCCCCGTGCCAATAATCAGCACATCTGGCTGGTATGCCTCAATTGTAGATGGGCCTGCCTTTTTGCTGGTCTCTACCTTGACACCCGCTTGGCGCAATTGAACTTCGTAATAACGTATCCAGCTGAGCAGGTCGTCCATCTGTAGCTCCTTGACCAGGGAGGCCAGGGGGACAAGTCCCCCCAGTCTCGGCTCCTTCTCCCAGAGCCTTACCTCATGCCCTTTCCGGGCGGCCAGGAGCGCTGCCTCCATCCCGGCCAGGCCCCCGCCAACGACCACCACCTTTTTCTGCCTCTGGGCCGGCCGGAGGACGTACTCTTGCTCCCTCCCCAGTCTGGGGTTGACCACGCACTCCACCGGCTTGTTCTGATTGCGCACATCAATGCAATGGAGGCAGCCGATGCAGGGCGTAATATCCTCCGTTCTTCCCTCGGCCACCTTTCTGGGTAGCTCCGGGTCGGCAAGAAGCCGGCGTGTCATGCCCACGAAGTCCAGCTTACCCTGCCTTAAGAGATGCTCCCCCATCACCGGGTCCAGCCTGCCGGCGCAGAAGACCGGGACAGAGACCGTTTTCTTGACGGCCGCCGCCAGTGGTACCCAGGCGCCGCGGCCATTTTGGCTCCAGTCCAGCTCTTTGGGGAGGTTCGGGGGCGGTTCGGGGTAGATGAATCTGTCCGGTTGGAGCATACCGTCGCGGTGGTGATAATCATGCACCCTTACCTGGATGGCGTCCACGCCGGCGGCCTCAAGGTATTTGGCTAACTTTATCCCCTCCTCAAAGGTGGTGCCTTTTTCATGGCCGTATTCGGCCACATTGTAGAGGCAGGTGATGGCAAAGCCCTGGCCAATACGCCTCTTGGCCTCGCGGATGACAGCGCCCATAAACCGGGCGCGGTTTTCCAGGCTCTGCGGGCCGTATTCATCATCCCGCCTGTTCCAGATGCGCGAGAAGAAGGTATTGATAAAGTGGCAGGCGGAGCCGTTGACCTCGCCGCCATCAAAGCCGGCCTTGGCCGCCCGCTCCATGGCCTTTACCCAGATATCAATATAGGTAAAAACCTCATCATGGCTTAGGCCCCGGGGGACATCAAAGGCACCCCCCGGTAGTTCCTCGGCGGTAAGTGTGGAGCTGGCACGGGTGTCGCGTTTGGGGAGTTTGCCGGTGGGGTTCCAGGGGCCGGCGTGCTGGAACTGGATAAAGACCGGGCAACCCTGCCTGTGGACGGCATCGGTCAGTTTTTTGTAGCTGGGGATATATTTATCATCACTTAGGTGCAGCTGAACGGGCAGGTGCTGGACACCCAGGGGGTATTCCACCCCGCAGGACTCCACAATGAGCAGGCCTACCCCACCCCGGGCCAGGTTTTCGTAGTAGGCTATCATCCTTTCGCTGATAAACCCGGTAGGCTCAACGAAGGATGACCCACTGGCCGTCTTGATGATGCGGTTCCTGGTCTTCACCTTGCCGATAGAGCCTGGCTCAAGGAGCCTGGCGAAGCTAGCCTTTCCCATAAGAAGATATTATAGGGTCGCAATACTATTTGTCCAGGCCGTGCTGGAGGCCGCGGAGGTAGGATATCTCGCCGATATGCTGCGCGGTATGGCCGACAAGGATGGCAAAAATGCCGGCCACGGTAATTTCACCGAACCAGGGGAGGCTGAGCTTCTTATCCATTGTGCCGGGGCTCATGTCTCTCAGGCAGGCCATGGTGTGTTCCTGGACGCTGTCGTAGTAGGCCATCAGGTTTTCCAGCTTTGGCACGGGGAAGGCATTGACCTGCTCCGCAGTGTAAGAGTGCCCTGCCTCACTCTCCGGTAGCTTTAGCATCTGGTACCATTTACCTGTCTTCCAGAGTTCGGTTTTGCCCAGTATATTTTCTTGGATGAATGAATCATTTGACCTGGCGAGGTGATAGATGATGAGGCCGATGGAGTTGCAGCCGCAGGCCGGGCGCCAGGCTATCTCGGCCTGATTGAGGGTGTCCATTACCCTTTTGATTCCTTTATCCAGCATCTCCAGTTCCAGGCGTATGTATTCTTTCAGTTCCATATTTTCCTCCATTCCCCGCCCCCGTCCCCGGGGGCGGACAAGCTGCTGGTCGTATTATAGTTACTGCAACAGGCGCCGTCAACGGTAGGGACCGTGGGACGTTTGGTGGGGAATCAGGTCGGGTGCTATACTATAAAGTGATGGTCGGTACTATAGTGCCGGAAAGCTTTACCAGCCTGGAGGAGGCGTGGCCGGGGCTCCTTGAGGACAGCATGTCAAACCACATCTTTCTTACCCCACAGTGGCAGAGGGCCTGGTGGCGGGTCTTTGGTAGAGGCCACGAGCTGCAGCTTTTCTCCGTGCGCGATGGCTCCGGGCTGGTGGGTATCGCGCCTATGATGCGCCGGGGGGGAAGGCTTTCTTTTATCGGCTCAAGCGATGTTTGCGATTATATGGACTTCATCGCGCGCCGGGGCCGGGAGGACTTTTTCGCTGCCCGGCTTCTGGACTACCTGGAGACCCTGGAGTGGCAAACCATGGAACTTGAGTCCCTGCCGCCCCACTCCCTGGCCCTGGACTACCTGGCGCCCCTGGCCCGGCAGAGGGGCTACCGCCTTAAGGTGGAACAGATGGACGTTAGCCCCCAGCTCCTTCTTCCCCCAAGCTGGGAGGAGTACCTCGCCCGGCTCAAGACCAAGGACCGCCATGAACTCCGGCGCAAGCTCAGGCGGTTGGAGCAGGCGGGGGCGGCCCGCTACACTACCATCACAGGCAAGGGGGAGCTGTCCGGCAGGATGGCGGGCTTCTTTGAGCTTTTCAAAATGAGTGATTTGGAGAAGGCGCACTTTATGACCGAACCGAAGAGGGCTTTTTTTGAGACCATGGTCGCCTCCCTGGCGGAGGAGGGCTACGTCCGGCTTTCCTTCATGGAGGTCGGGGGGGTGCGTGCGTCGGCGGCCCTGTGCTTTGACTACAATAATGAAATCTACCTTTACAATAGCGCCTACAATCCCGCCTATGCCCCCCTCAGCGTCAGCCTGCTCCTCAAGGCCCACTGCATTAGGGAGGCCATCACGAGCGGGAAGAGGCGTTTTGATTTTCTGCGTGGTAATGAGCCCTATAAGTACGACCTGGGCGGCCAGGACGTGAGTATATATCGCTGTCTTGTTGCAAGAAGCTAGACGATGCGTGTTGCCGAGATAAGTTTCCATAGCTGTCCCCGGCGCCCCCTGGGTAGCGGGGATGTTGGCGGGATGAATTTGCATGTCCGGCACCTCGGCCAGGAACTGGGCAGGCTGGGGGTGGCGGTGGATGTCTTTACGCGCCGGCATGACATGAGCGAGCCGGAGGTAATCAGGCTGGGGGAGAATACCCGCCTCATCCACATCAGCGCCGGCCCGCCTGCCGATATACCCAAGACGGACATACCCGGTTATCTGGATGAGTTTCTGGCTAATCTCCGTGCCTTTATGGAAAGGGACGGGGCGAGGTATGACCTGGTGCACGCCCATTACTGGCTCTCGGCGTGGGTGGCGGGGTGGCTCAAGGCCAGGCTGGGCATACCGGCGGTGGTCTCCTTCCATACTTTGGGGGAGGTGAAGAACCGGGCGCTGGCGAACCAGGATGAACCGGAGGCCCGCCTCCGGGCGGAGAGGGAGGCCGTCGCTGCCGCCGATGTCATCATCGCCTTCACCGCCGGGGAGAAGGACGACCTGGTCAATCTCTACGGGGGAAAGCCGGAGAAGATAAGGGTCATCCCCGGCGGGGTTGACCTTAGGGCTTTTCACCCTGGGGATAGGGGGGAGGCGCGGCGTGAGCTGGGTCTCCTCGGCTTAGGCAGGGTGCTGCTTTTTGCCGGGCGCCTCCAGCCGATTAAGGGGCTGGACCTGCTCCTGCGCGCCGTAAGCTTTATGCCGGATGGACGGGGTATGCGTCTTCTGGTGGTGGGGGGTAATGCGGGCCGGGCAGATGAACTGGCCAGGCTGAAGGCGCTGGCGGGGGAGCTCGGCGTCGGCGATAAGGTGGCCTTTATGGGGGTGGTGGCACATGAGAGGATGCCCCTTTTCTATAACGCCGCTGATGTCTGTGTCGTCCCTTCCCATCATGAGAGCTTCGGGCTGGTGGCCGTGGAGGCCCTGGCTACCGGCACGCCGGTGGTGGCCTCACGCGTTGGAGGACTAGCGACCATTGTCAGGAATGGGGAGACGGGCTACCTGGTGGACGAGCCTTCGCCCGAGGCCTTTGCCCTGCATCTGTGCCTGCTCCTGAGTGATGAAGGGGTTAGGCGGGTGATGGCCGGGGCGGCCCGGCCTTCGGTGAGGAAGTATGAGTGGTCGCTGATGGCCCGCCGTATCCTCAGGGTCTATGAGGCGCAGATAGGCGCTTAGAGAGGTAGAACGAAAATGGCAAAGAAGGTCGTGATGGTTATCTCCGCCCATCCTGACGATTCCGAGTTCGCCGTGGCGGGCACCGTGGCCAAATGGGTCAGGGAGGGGCATAGGGTAGTCTATGTCATCTGCACCAACGGCGACAAGGGCAGTGACGACCCCAAGATGACCTCGGCAAGGCTGGCCGAGATACGCGAAAGGGAGCAGCGGGAGGCAGCCGGGGTCGTGGGGGTCAGCGAGGTGGTCTTTCTTGGCCATCCCGATGGCGGCCTGGAGGATACGCCCCAGTTCCGCGGGGAGCTGGTGCGGCTCATCAGGAAGTACCACCCCGATATTGTCATGACCAGCGACCCTTACCACCGCTATATGTGGCACCGTGACCACCGTATTACCGGCATCGTCACCCTGGACGCCGTCTTCCCCTACGCCCGCGACCGCCTCTCCTATCCGGAGCATCAGGCCGAAGGCCTGGAGCCCCATAAGGTAAAGGAGGTCTACCTCTGGGGCTCCGAGGAGCCGGACACCTTCGTGGATATCGGCAATACCCTGGAAATCAAGCTCAAGGCCCTGAGATGCCATGTCAGCCAGCTTGGGGGTCATTCTGACTGGAAGGATTGGGTGGTGAATAGGGCGAGCACGGTGGGGAGGGCCCACGGCATTGCCCTGGCGGAGGAATTCCGCCGGATTGAGATAATCTACTAGCTTGACATAATAGTTGGCTACTATCCAGGCCGGGAGGGGGACTATGGGTATCACAGAAGACATCATCGGCAATATCCTGGCGACCCGTTTTGACTGCTTCCCGCGGGAAATTGTGGCGCGGGCCCGGGACGAGGTTCTAGATACCATCGGTTGCGCTATCGGTGGGGCCAATGATACCGGTTGCCCCATGATATTAGAGCTGGTCAGGGAGTGGGGTGGCCGGGGCGAGAGCACTGTCTTGGCCCACGGCCTAAAAATACCATCACATAATGCCGCCCTGGTCAATGCTGTGATGGCGCGCTCCTTTGACTACGGGATAGTGGATATGTGTGTGGAGGGGGAGGTCAGGCCGGCCCATATCGGTGAGACGGTGGTGCCGGTGGCTTTGGCGGTGGCCGAGCCGAAGGCCCTGGGTGGCCGGGAGCTCTTGACGGCCCTGATACTGGGGGAGGATGTTGCCTCACGGATGATGGCCGCCTCAAATTCGGGGGGCGGCTGGGACACTACGGGCACGGTGAATACCTTTGGCGCTACCGCCGCCGCTGGCAAGCTGTGGGGGCTGGACGAGCGCCAGTGGCTCCATGCCTTCGGTATTGCCCTGAACCAGGTGGGCGGCACCGTCCAGAGCCTGATGGATAGGATGCACGCCTTTAAGCTGGGGCAGGGGCTTTCCGCCCAGCGCGGCATCTTCAGCGTCCGCCTGGCCAGCCAGGGCTTCACCGCCCTCCATGACCCCCTGGTGGGCAAGGGCGGCTACTTTGACCTTTATAGCCCGGACTATAACCCGGCGGTGCTCACCAGGCATCTGGGGCAGAAATACTATACCGAGGTGACCTTCAAGCCCTACCCCAGCTGCCGGGGTACCCATGCCGCTGTGGAGGGGGCGCTGGCCATCGCTGCCAAGAACCATATCCCGGCCGGCGATATAGATGAAGTAGCGGTTATTGTTTCTACCCGCTCCTTTCCGCCCATCCTCCGCGAGCCCTTTACCCTCGGTGAGGTGCCCCATGTCAACGCCATCTTCAGCCTGCAGTATACCGTGGCCAGCGCCCTGCTGAGGGGCGGCGCCAGGCCGGAGCATTTCACCGAGGCGGCCATCCGCGACCCTAGGGTGGTCGAGCTTATCAGGAAGGTTAAAGTGACCACCGAGGAGTTCCCCGGCGAGTCCTTCCTGGCAGCTACGGTCAGGGTAAAGATGAAGGATGGGCGGGGGTTTGCCGAGCATGTCAATGTCCCCAAGGGCAATGAGCTGGAGCACCCCATGACGAGGGAGGAGAAGCGGGCGAAGTTTTTGGATAACGTGCGCTTCTCTGGCCGGGTAAACATGAAGAAGGCCGCGAAGGCCCTGGCCATGCTGGAGAACCTGGAGAATGTCAAAGACGTAAGGGAAATAGTCAGGCTGCTCGCCTGAAGAAAGATTTTCTTGAGAGGGTAAGAGAAATTGGACAGTAAGAAGCGATTTGCCAAGCTGCTTGAGCCGACCAACATCGGCAGCGTGCGGCTGCGGAACCGCATCGTCAAGACCGCTGCCGGGACATCCCTGATTGAGAAGGACGGCACCGTGGGCGAGAGGATGAGGTGTTTCTACGAGACCTTTGCCAAGGGCGGCGTCGGCCTGCTTATCTTTGAAACCTGTAGCGTGGAACACCCCCGCGGCTCCCACCGCCCCTCGGCCTCAGCCCACCTGGATGATGATAGGCTTATTCCCAGCTACAAGGCGATGACGGATGCCGTCCACAAGCACGGCTGCCCCATGTTCATCCAGCTCATGCACGCCGGGGCCTGGTTCCCGGCCGGCCAAGATGATGACCCCGGCGACCGCATCTCCTCATCGGCACTAAAAAAAGAGGAGTTGCCCAGCCCGGACTTCTATCCGCCCAGGGAGCTTTCGGTGATTGAAATCAAGGAGATGGTGGATACCTTCGCCCGGGCGGCTGAGCGGGCGCAAAAGGCCGGCTTTGACGGCGTGGAGCTCAACGGCTCGCACTATCACCTCATCAACAGCTTCCTCTCCCGCTTCTGGAACCGACGCACGGATGCCTACGGTTCGGGGAGCCTGGAAAGCCGCTCGCGCTTTATCTGCGAGATTATCCGTGAGGTGAAAAGGCGCTGCGGGCCGGACTTTGCCGTGGACACGCTCATCAACGGCGCTGAATACGGCCTGAAGAACGGTCTTACTATTGAGGAGGTCAAGGGTATCGCCCGGCTGATGCAGGAGGCCGGGGCCGACTCTATCCAGCTAAGGGCCGCCGGCTTTGGCATCTTTAGTGGCATATTGCATATTGACCGCCTCTTCTACCCGGAGCTGCCACAAGAGGCGATGGTCAAGGGGCTGGACTGGGGCCGCCATGGCAAGGGCATCGTCGTGCCCTATGCTACGGAGGTAAAAAAGGCCGTCTCCATCCCCGTCTATGTGGCCAGCCGGCTGGACCCGGAACTTGGTGAGGCGCTCTTAAGGCAGGGGAAGCTGGACCTGGTCGGCATGACACGCCGGCTCCTTGCCGACCCCGAATTGCCCCATAAAGTAGCCGAGGGCAGACTTGATGATATTGTGCCCTGTGCCGGCTGCAATTACTGCTGGCATACGCGTATCCAGAACAAGCCGGTAAAGTGCCGCATGAATGCCGCCCTGGGCAGGGAGATAGAGATGACCATCACGCCGGCCGAGGAGAAGAAGAGGGTGCTTGTGGTTGGGGGCGGCCCGGCGGGTATGGAGGCGGCCAGGGTCGCCGCGCTGAGGGGGCATGAGGTAACCCTCTGCGATAGAGAGGTCAGGCTCGGCGGCTCTATGCCCGTAGCGGCCCTGGTGAAGGACTATGAGCGTGAGAAAATACTGGACCAGATACGCTACCTTAAAGCGCAGCTCAAGAAGCTTGGGGTAAAGTTGAAGCTGGGCAAGGAAATATCAAGCTCTCTGGTAGAGGCGACCAAGGCTGATGTGGTTATCCTGGCCACGGGCGGCCTTCCCCATGTCCCCGATATACCCGGTATCCAGTCGCCCAAGGTGGTCAACAACTACAAGCTGCACC
>Ga0315280_10005004_pt1 | contig 19209 bp, 14 predicted proteins | sample YL17G06_40_MG_FD_203697 | JGI IMG/M metagenome (GOLD analysis project Ga0315280, IMG submission 203697) | Sediment microbial communities from Yellowstone Lake, YNP, Wyoming, USA - YL17G06_40 | ecosystem: Environmental > Aquatic > Freshwater > Lake > Sediment | place: USA: Wyoming | collected... | reverse complement strand
CTCGGCGGCATAAGGGAAGTTGGACGACATTGGTGGAGAACCGCGTGCCTCCAGAGGTGTCTCACGCCAGCTTCACAACCATGCGCAGGATGGAGCGAGCGTAATGCTTTTTTGCATATTTCCTGTCGCCTCCGGCCTGTAGGGCCCCGATTCATCGCGGCCAGCAGCGCAGGTGGGCGCCCTATAGAAAAGAAAGCAACATGAGTCATGCGAAACATCATCAGGTCAGAAAGCAGAAGAGCGCTCCAGGTTCGGACTCTGGTGACTCGACGAGCGCACAGTCTCCGGACGACGGGCAACGGTCAAGATGCGCAGCCAGGAACACCAGAACTGCGGCTCGATTTGCCCTCCGTTCGCCCCGGCAGTGCTCGGAACGAACAGGGGAACGGCCAATATGTAGCGGCAGGAACACCCGACCTCGATTCAGCCCCCCAAAATGCCCCATGAACGCTGAGGACCTACAGGAATGGAGAACCGATACGAGCGGATGCGAGTGGATGAGCTGGAGGCGGTGAGAGAGGAATGCCCGCTGGCTTACCTGCCAGTTGGATCCCTGGAGTATCACGGGCTGCACCTTCCCGTTGGATTAGATTCCCTGCACGCCCACGAGTGCTGTCTCGCGGCCTCGCGCCAGACGGGGGGCGTGGTGCTGCCGCCGCTGTTCTGGGGCACGCAGGGGCATGAGGGGTTTCCGGGCTCCCTGCTCATCAGCGAAGAAACCCTGGTTCGACTGACGCGGGAGATCTTAGCTCTGCTTGAGAGGCAGGGCTACCGGTTGATCGTCATCTGCACCGGCCATCACCCGTTCGTCCAGGGCGCCGTGCTCGCGCGAGCGGCTGCCGAACATATGGCTCGGCCGGGCGAGCGCGAGACGCGACCGGAGTCGTCTCTCGTCCTGGTCCTCAGCCCGTTCGACTACGGGGACCGCGCGGTGGACCATGCCGGGGCGATCGAGACCTCTCTCGGCCTCGCGCTGTTTCCCAATTTAGTTCGGATGGAAGCACAGCAGGCGGGCGCGGACGCCTTCAATGCGGTCGGGGCGAACTGGCCCGAGGCCTCGGCCGACGCGGGACGCACACGGTTCGAGACGGCCGTGGAAGGAATAGTGACCCGGGTCATGTCAGCACTTGCCCAGCTTCCGCAGCCGCCGGGCGCCTGAACCTCTGACAGAAGCTGATGACTGGCAAAAAAGCACTTGCACTTCCCTCCTCGGATCGCAGCTTAGTGCTGTTTTGTGTGATCTCCGCTCCGCTCGGTGCTTCGTAGGGGAGCAGCGGTGCTGCTCCCCAAGCGGGCGGAGCGGCGCTCCGCCCCTACGAGAATGGAACACGGATCATGCAAGAAAGCATTAGGAGCGACGCAGTCTTTGGGCCAGCGGCAGCGCAGCCCAGCTCTCCTCACCGTCTCCGAGCAAACCCTCTGGTGTTTCGATGTGAGTTAGCTTTGGTTGACCGAAACGCTCTGGCTTCGAAATCCGCTACCTCCTCCGAAGCCCCGCAGTTTCGACTTGTGGTGAGCCCAATCGAACCATGGCAGGTCGGTTTGCTCCACCATTCTCGCTATGCGCTGCGACTTCCCTGAACGGGCGGATCCAGCAGCACGGGGGCGGTGGATGGAAGGCGACAGAGGCTGCCTGCCCCCATCAGGTGCTCCTGAATCTGCCCTCTCTGTCCAGGCCCTGGAGCTCAGTGCACTCGAGGCGCTGCCCCTGAAGCTTTCTCTTTCGGTGTCTCGGCCTTCGGCGCGGGTGGAGTTTCCTTCGCCCCCCCTTCCGGCGCGGCTTCAGCCGATGGGACCACCAGTAGAGGTTTGCGCTCCTCGACGACCTCTTTTGCTTTCTTTACCTCTTCCTTCACCTCCGCAGCTGGGGGCAGGATGATGCGAGGTGTTATCAGGATGGTAATCTCCTGGTCTCGCACTTCCCGATGCCTTTCTGCAAAGAAGTCGCGAATTATTGGGATGTAACGAACGACGCTCCAGACATCCTCTGGCAGTTTGTGGGCTCGGTTCCAATATTCAAGCTTCGTGACCAGGCCGCCAGAGATGATAGTCTCTCCGCTCTTGACTTTCAAAGTTGAGTTAATCTGGCGGCTGTTTATCACAGGCAGCCCAGCTGCTCCGGTTCCGACAATCTCGGAGACTTCAGCATCAAAAGTGACGAGAATCTCTTGGTCTTCCAGTTCCTTAGCAGTGATTGTCAACCTGACACCTGATTCGATTGGCGTGGTCAAGAACGGCGTTGTTGTCGCTCCCCCCAGCCCTATCCAGTAGTTGAGAAAGTAGTTTCTTTTGCCAAAAAATAATTTGGCTAGTTCATTGTCTCGAGCCACTAACCTGGGCTGAGCCAGAATCTTAAGTTGGTCCTTGCTATACCTATCGAATAGACTCAGCAGGATCTTACCATGGCGGGTGTCCTGAAAGCCAAGAAGCATATCGGCCAATTGGATGGTCCACAAGCCATTCGGATCTTTGTTGCCGCGAGTATACTCCCACGTGGTGCCCAAGTTTTTTAGCTGCACGCCCGAAGTGTCCAAGACAGCCACCTGAATCTCAATCTGGGTCTTGGGAACATCAATCTTTTTGATGTCCGCCTTAAGCCGCTCGATGATAGTTGGCGGCGCCGTGATGACCACGGCGCTGAGAGTTGTCGCTTTGGAGTCGGACAAGGTCATATACCCAGCGTAAGGGTGCTTCGCCAGGGCGGCCATCACTGCGCTGGAGTCAAGGTGGTTAATCTTGACCAGCTCCACGCGGGCGATCGCGGGGTAATATGGCCCCTGAGGATCTGGTGAGGCAATGACGAAGCTCTTTTCAGCTACCTCGCCATAGAAACTACCCGTCACCCGGCAAACTTCATCGAGGGCCTGACTCAACTTTACCTCGCCCAGATGAAGACTGATATTGCCGACTACCTTTGGGTCCAATGTCACAGAGATGCTGGTTTGCTTGGCCAGATCGGCAACCACTTCACCCACCGACTTGTTCTCGTAGTTGGCCGTTACCGTGGCGTCAAGCACTCCTTGAGCAAAAACTGGGCTGATCAGCATCGAGATCGCCACTGTCACAAGGGCTGATGTGGAAAAGGTGCGCCTTCTGTTTGTCAGCACGGGATTTCTCCTCCTCTCGCGTGTATTCATTCACGGTAGCCTTATCATAGAACTTTATCAGAGGGAATGGAATTGGCGAGACTTGAGCCTGGAAGATACAACAAATGCCGAGCTCGAAGGCCGGCGATAGAGACCCCTGGGACAACCAGCCCTCCTCCCGTCTGTTCGGGTTTAGCGCAGTAGGCTGAATTTTAGCTCGGCGAGCTTTAGCTCGGTGAGAAGATTGGGACCCCGAGGGCGTGGCTCGAGAGGGAAGAAGCGAGCAAAACCATCTTCTCGACCCGGGTACAAGGATGTGGGAGGGATTAACGCGGGCGCCTCAGCCTTAGGCAGACGGGTAAGCATCGCGGGCGGAACTTCATAGCGCGGCCAGAGCAGACGGGTCTCAGGCAGCGCGACGCCAACCCCAACGCTGCCATAACCTGGTGTCTGCGGCGTCAGCGGGGTTATGGGTGCGAACAAGAGTGTAGTTGATTGGCTGGCAATGACGCCGCGGCCGAGAGCGGTTAGCTCGAACTGGAAAATGGAATCTGCCACCGCCACAGAGTTGGCAAGAATTACCAGCAAAAGGACCACTAAGACGCTTATCAGCATCCTTACTGTCGTCACAAGAATTCGGCTCCTTTCCCAGAATACTGCATCAATCCAGTTATGTCGAGCTTCAGCAATTGTGGGACGAATCTGTGGATAAGTGGAGGTACACTCTGCGCCCCCTGCCACTGGAGTTCCGAGCATCTGCGCCAACTCTCGATCGTGGTCTTGCGGTCGGAATCAAATGCCGGGTCATGTCTCAGCCCAAAGGCGCAATAGTTGGTCGCTTATATCTCACGCCGCCTGGTTGCTGCATACATTTCGGATTGCACCGCTCGTCGCTGCTCTCCGGTGGCTGCTCCTGGTTCTGCTATGATAAACGTTCTTGCTTATTCCATCCACTGTTTGGGGGAAAATGGCGACAGTCACCTATTTCCTCATAGACTGGGAGGACTAATGGTCAGTTTCCCATGATTCTTTTGGTTTGTTATGACCCGACCCGCTGTACAGATCCTGTATTGCATCGCAGCAACGAGGCGCCAGAAAATAAAGATTCAGGAGTAACTGAGCACTCGTGCCGCTCCAACTTGTTTCCCCGATCATTCCAGTAGAAGAAACCCTGGTAGCCGCAGGCTTCAGCCTGCGCAGCCATAAAGGCTGCGGCTACCGGTTTTATCTGCCTATCAAGCTCCCTGGGCGGCCGCGGGGGGCCGCCCCTACCGGGCTGGTCGATCGCAGGGCGCAACGGCATTTATCACACGCGCACCGGTGCTGTCTCAACCTTGATTTGAATGGTTGCCGTAGGCCCGTAGGGCAGGAGCGTGCCCCCTGCCCAGAGGAAAGAGAGGCGGAAGACTTGCCCGCCTGAGGCGGGCGAGCTTCTGCCCTACGGAACCACCGAAGGGGCACGCGTCAAACTCAAGCGGCTTTACCCGAAGATTCAGGAGTAACTGGGGACTAACATAGGCATTGGCACCATTCACGGGCGGAGGTCAGCTCTGTTGACCGCAAGGCTGCGGGGTGCTATATATCACATCCGTTGTGATGGACGATGTCGAGGGAGAGAGTCATGAGAAGAAACGCCTCTCTACTTGTTCTCGCAATTGCGGCTGCTGCCGCACATGGCGCCCAGCTGCGGCTCGAGTGGAGTTACGAGACCAAGGGGAAGATCTACGCGTCGCCGATCATCGCCGATCTGGAGAATGACGGGCGGCCGGATGTCATTGTGTGCGCGTCGCGGGACCGGCGCGTCATCTGCTTGGATGGCTCCGGCGAGGTGCGGTGGGATTACCAACTCCGCGATGCCGCCGCGGACGGCATCCAGGCGACGCCGTCCGCGGTTGACTACGACGGCGACGGCCGCAAAGAGGTTTTCTTTGCGGACGAGGGCGGCGTGGTGGGTTGCCTGGATTCCCGGGGCAGGCTCATCTGGCGCGTCTTCACCGGAGACCGCGTGGATTACAGCGGTCCGGTGGTGGCGGATGTGAACGGCGACAGCCGTATCGAGGTGATCTTTGGGTCGGATAGCGGCACGCTCTACTGCCTGGACGACGCGGGCATCGAGTTGTGGCATTACCAAGGCGATGGCGCGATACGCGGGATCCCTGCCGTGCTCCGCGACGATGTCACGTCCACGATGCGCATCTACGTAACTTTCGGCGGCGGCACGGCGACATGCCTCTCCAGCGAGGGAAAGGTTGTATGGTCTCGCCATGAACCGAGCGCGGCGAAACAGCGCCGGTCGGGCGCCGCCTTAGGCGACCTCGACGGCGATGGGCGCATCGAGATGGTCTCCGCGACCGAAGATTTCCAGGTGATCGCGTGCGACGCCGCGACGGGCGACGAGCGCTGGCGGTGGAAGGGATTGCATCAGATCGATCAGACGAACAGTTTCGCCCTGGCCGACTTCGACGGCTCGGGAAGGCTCGACGTCGTGTGTGGCGACGGGGCCGGGCTCGGTGGTCCGGGCCGCGTGTATCGCCTGCGCGACGGCAAGGCCCTGTGGGCCGCCGATGTGCGCGGCGGCGTGGTTCAGGGGCCGTCGGTGGGCGACGTGGACGGCGACGGCGCCCTCGAGATCCTGGTGTGCACGCGCGAGAACCGGCTGGTCTGTCTTTCGCAGGATGGCCAGGAGGAATGGGATTTCCCGTCCATGGCGGGTTCGCTCACCACCCCCGCGATTGGCGACGTGGACGCGGACGGCAAGGTGGAAATCGTTTTCACCAGCAAGGACGGGTTCGTGCGCTGCGTGACGGTGGACGGCGCGTATCGCGCCGACCGGATGCCATGGCCCTGTCTCAACCATGACCCGCAACTTTCGGGCAGCATGGTGGGCGCGGCGTTCGCCACCACGATCGCCGCGCAGCCGTCTCAGTGTCCGCCGCTGCTGGGGGTCAGCGGTTTCGGTCCGCTGCGGACCGGGGAAAACCGCGTCGAAGTTTCTTTCGCGAACCTGAGTTATCGGCCGCGGCATCTCGAAGCCGTGGCGGAGGTCGTCGGCCCCAACAGAAGCGCCGTCACCCGGACCGTCTCGCGTCGCATTCAGCCGTACTCGAAGGACGCGGTGACGCTCGCGTTCGACGCGTTCGACTCGGGCGAGTACGCGCTGTCGGTGCGACTGCTCGACGTCGGCAGCGGCTCGATACTGGCCGAGAAGACCGACCGGGCGAGCCTTGTCCCTCTGGGCTGGGAACAGCAGACGATCAAGTCTCGGTTGAAGAAGGCTTTGGGGCTTGTCTCCCAATTGCGAGACGAGGAGCTCAAGCGTCGCGCCGCAAGAGGGATATCTGCGCAGCAGTCAGCATTGGCAGCGCTGGGCCGCGCTGATGCACAAGTCGCTCATCGTCCTGTCGGCGGTCAGGCCGGCCCCAGCACCCGGGCCGAAGTGCGCCGCCTTGCCAGCGCGGCGCATGGCATTCTGCGGGAGTGCGACCGCATCATCGCGCGCCTGAGGGCTGCGGCTGCGACGCCGGGGAAGAACCTGGACTTTGCGGTGGCGCCGGTCACGACGCTGAAGAAGCTCTTTCGCGACGAGCCATGCCTGGCCGATGAGGCCGACCTGTCCGCGTGCGAGATCGAGGTCGCGGGCAACGAACTCGAAGGCATCCAGCTTGTGGTGGTTCCACTGTGGAAGGATGTGCTGAAGCTCCGCGTCGCTGTGAGTGACGCGGTGCACAGCAAAGGAACCGCCCGCATTCCGGCTGAGGACATCCTCGTGAATCGGGTCGGATACATTGAGATTGGCCCGCCCGAGTACAACTGGTACGTCGAGAAGCGCGGGTTCTATCCGGACGTGCTCTTCCCGGCCGAGCCGTTCGACGTCCCGGCGGACCAGGACGCGCAGCCTTATTTCGTCACGGTCCGTGCGCGAGAGAACACCGTTCCGGGGGATTACAGGGCCGCGGTCGTGTTCCAGGCCGAAGGCTGCGCCGCGGTCACGATGCCGCTGAAGATACACGTGTGGGACTTCAGCATTTCCAAGGAAACGCATCTCAAGACTTCGCTTTGGATCAACGAAGGGTACATGCGGGCGTTCTACAAGTACGAAGGCCGAACGCCGTTCGAAGTGCGCAAGCGGTTCTACGACTACCAGCTCGAACACCGCACCGGCCCGCTTATGGCGCTTCCATACGACGGCGGCGACGTGGTCGAGGACTTCGACTATGTGCTGTCTCATGGGCAGAACAACTTCTTCGTCCACGTGCCGGGCTACGTCGAGGAATCCGCGCGCCCGCCCGTGGCGGAGAAGCTCCGCGCGCTCAAGACGTTGACCAGGCAGAAGGGATGGGATGATCGCGCATTGTTCTACTCATACGACGAGGTGGCCTCCATGGCCCGTCACGAGATTCCACACGTGGTCGAGATGAACAACTGGACGCGTTCAATCATCCCCGATTGGCCTCGTCTCGAAACGAGCGCGCCGGAGCAGTCGCTCTTCGGCGCGGTGGACATCTGGTGTCCCACGATTGACAGCTTCGACCCGGCCGTGCTGGCGCAGCGCCGCGCAAGAGGCGACCGGCTCTGGTTCTACACGGTATGGGGTCGGCCCGGTATCATGATCGAGTTCCCGGCTACCGACCATCGGCTCATGTTTTGGCAATGCTGGAAGTACGGCGCGGAAGGCTTCCTCTATTGGGGCACGACCCATTGGGAACTCAACGTGACCACCGACCGGCGTTGGCCCGACATCCCGTGGATTCCGTACAACCGGCAGCCGGGACACAATGGGTGCGGCTATCTCATCTATCCCGGGCCGAACGGCACGCCACTGGGATCGATCCGCTTCGAGCTTGTCCGCGACGGGATTGAGGATTTCGAGTACTTCTATCTGCTCCGGGAGTTGTTGGCGGCGGCAGGCGAACGGGCGCCGGCGGAACTCCGCGCGCGGGCTGAAGCGGAACTCGCGGTCTCGCCCGACGTGCTCGTGGATCACAAGATCTTCACCGAGGATCCCGGGGCCATCCTCAAGGCGCGCCGTCGCGTCGCCGGGCTCGTCGAGCAACTGCGGAAGCTACCCGGGCGCTGACCGGCGCAGTTCCAGGGCGGCCTCGAAGGGAGCGTCCGCGGAGGCACATCACAGCGGCTGTGCTACACTTTGAAAGTCAAGGCCACCGAGCGGCAGAGCCGTAACCGTGGGTCGAGAACCTCCTTGCCCCAACTTCCGGTTTGTCCCGGTCACGCTTCGCGCGGGGATCTTACTATTGAGGCTCGCGTAATTGGGTGACAACGCACAGGGCCGTCATTGCGAGGCCGGTGGCTAAGCCCCGACAAAGTCGGGGCCGCCATGGCGGCCGGAGGCCTATCCAAGGCCGCGGCAATCCCAGGCCCGGGGCCGGACTTGTCCCCTGGCTGGCGGATTCGCAATGGCAACCGTCATTGTAATTTCCGAACCTCAATAGAGAGCCCGATGCTGAAATCCCGCTGGGCTGAAGGGTTTCTCTTTCTTATGATCTTCGCATCTTCTGTTTCCGCCTCCGCGATGCGCCTCGTGCACGACGGCAAACCGCAGACCGTGATAGTCGTTCCCGACAACCCGGTTCCGGTCGTGGCTTATGCCGCCAGCGAACTGCAATATCACATTGAGGAAGCCACCCACGCCACACTGCCGATTGTGAAGGAAAGCGAGAAGCCCGGCGGCTTCCAGGGCTATGTCTATCTCGGGTCATGCAGGGCAACGATCGAGGCGGCCATTGATACGGCGAAGATGGCCCGGGCTCACTTCGTTATCAGCACGGTTGGCGCCAACCTGTTTCTGGCCGGCAATGACAGCAGCGGAACTGTGGGCAGCCACTGGGAATGCACTCGCCACGGCACCTTGTGGGCAGTGTACCAATTCCTGGAGGAGCAGATGGGTGTCAGGTGGGTGTGGCCTGGCAAGCTGGGCGAGGTCATTCCCAAGAGAAAGGACCTTCAGGTCTCAACATTAGACCGAGTCGGCCAGCCGAGATTCTGGCAGACCCAGCTCATCGTGCCGTCGTTATCGAGGGCTCAAGAGTATGGTTGGGCCTCCATCGCAGCGCGTGACAAGTTCTTCGAGGACCAAGATAAGTGGCTCCTTCGCCATCGTTTTGCTGCGATAACCAGCCTGAGTTACGGCCATGCCTTCGGTGACTACTGGCAGCGCTTCGGTAAAAGCCACCCGGAATTCTTCAACCTGCTGCCGAACGGCAAGCGCGAGCCGCTCCCGCAGGACACAACCGGGTCGAACATCACGATGTGTGTTTCGCAGCCTGCGCTGTGGAAACAGATCGTCGAGGACTGGGAGAAAAGCCCTGCCCGCGGCCCCGATAAGATCCCCGACCGGCCATACTTGACCGCCTGCGAAAACGACTCGCCAGGCATGTGCGCGTGTCCCGCATGTCGAGCTTGGGACGCGGCCGATCCACGGTTCGATACATCTCCTTATTGGGGCACAGGAGTCATCCCGGACAGAAAAGCGCGGTTCCACGGGCTGGGCGTGGGAATTGCGGGGTACAGCGCCCCCTGGGGAGGCACGGTCGTTCCCGAAGATGCGCCCTCGCTGTCCGACCGATACGCCCGCTTCTACCTGGCGGTGCAGCAGGAGGCGCGGAAGCTGTACCCGCAGGCGATCGTCTTTGGCTTTGCCTATGCCAATTACTGGCGAGCGCCCAAGCAAACCAGGCTGAACAGCAATATCATCATATCCTATGTCCCGCCGCTTTGGTTCCCTTACACCGAGGAAATGAGCAGGAGCTTTCGCGAGAACTGGGATGGGTGGATAGCCACAGGCGCCAGGCTTATGCTCAGACCCAATCTCACTCACGCAGGCCACAACATGCCGGTCTTCTACGCGCGTCCGCTGGCGGCCGATTTCGCCTACGCCGCCAGCCGGGGCATGATTGGGACATCTTTTGATTCCCTCCTTGGCGCCTGGGCCACGCAGGGCCCGACGCTGTATGTCCTGGGCCGCATCCATGAACATCCCGAGTGGCCAGCCGAGAGAATCCTGGATGAATACTACGGCGCCTTCGGCAAAGCGGAACGGCAGGTGCGCGCGTATTTCGACCATTGGGAGGCGGTCTCCAACGCCGTCACCCTCGACGATATCAAACGCTATAACCTGGAGGAAGGCGGTGGGGGGTTCAAGGATTATATTCTGATCGCCGACCGAATCTTCACGCCTCCAATCATGGCGAGAGGACGCAAGCTCATTGAAAGCGCGATCGAGGCCGCCCAGGGCGACGACCTTGCCGAGCAGCGGGTCTCATATCTGGAGAAAGGACTCAGGGACGCGGAACTGACACTCGCAACACTGACTGCGCACAAGCGCTACACGCGCGCCCCAAGCCCGGGGACCAAGCAGGCATACAGGAAAGCCATGAAGGAGATGCTCGTTCACCGGGCTCGCGTTGAGTCGGATGACATCTGCAATATGGGCTACATGGCGTATCGGGAGAAAACCGGCGCCAAATGGGACCATTCCGCGGCTGGCCAAGAAGAGCAGCGCGCTGTTCCGGATTGACGGGAGGCGACATGCCGCGAACTCGCGGAGCCGCTTGCTCGCAGCCCTGGGGGGCGAGAGGCCAGATCGCGTACCGCTCACGTTGGACGGCATCGGCTGCCGCAGCGGAGCCAGCCGCCCGTATCCGGGCGAAGCTGATCAATGCAGTCCATTTTGCTCATCGGGGCCGCTTGCTGGTCTCCACGACGGGGCTCCGCCATTCCTTTCGAGGGATGAGCCGTTCGCCGTCGGAGAGACCATCGCCGCGCTGGGCTAACAGCCGAATGAGCCGCTCCCTCCACATGGACACACGCTGAGAGCTGCCCGGGTCGCGGGACAGGTCACGCGCTTCCCGGCGGTCGCTTTGCAGGTTGAAGAACTGTTCCTCGTTGGTCGCGGGAAACCACAAGTATTTCTCTTTGCCGTCGGTCATGTACTGGACGGCCTCCTCGAGGGAGTAACAGGGCGAGTGCTCGCCGTGCAGATACTCACGCCACGGTTCCCCGCGGATGGCGCGAAATAGGCTCATGCCGGTGACCGAAGGAGGCGATGGCACACCGGCGGCTTCGAGGATCGTCGGCATAACATCTTGGAGACCCACAACGTGGTCGAAGGCGCCAGAGGGCAAATCAAGCCCTCCCGGATACCGTATGACGAGGGGGATTCGCGCTGATCCTTCGTAGGCGTAGGTCTTGCGATGCAGGTTGTGGTCGCCCATCATGTCGCCGTGATCAGAGGTGAATAGGACAAGCGTATTGTCCGCGACGTCGCCGCCAGTATCCCTGGCCAGCGTCTCCAGAAGGCGGCCGAGTTCATAGTCTATATGCGTGCACAGCGCAGCGTAAGCAGCTCTCATGCGCTGGTTCTGCTCGGCCGTGAGCCTTCCACGCCAGGCCGTCCGAGGTGGAGGCCCGTCGCCCGCATGTTTTGCAGCCCACTCCCCAATCGGGATTTCCGGAAACTCGCTATTGATATACATGTCCCAGAAAAACTGAGGTGGGTCATACGGTGAGTGCGGGCGCATGTGGGAGCACCATACGAAGAACGGGCGCGTCGGATCGCGCTTGCGGAGCTGCTCGATTGTGACGTCGGTAGTCCAGTTTGTCGGATGGTATCGCTCCTCCAGGTGCCAGGGGCGGGCCAGCCATCCATTTGCGTCGCAGCCGTGGCCTCTCTCTGTAGCCCAGGGGCCCAGATCCCGCCGGAGCCACTCGGCGTAGTCGTCCACGCCTTCGGCCAAATCGTGGGGGATCACAGTGTGAAACCCGTACAACTTGCGAGGCGGGTGAAGGTTCCGAAACCCGACGTTGATACAGTGGTAGCCAGCGTCAGCCAGCACCTGCGCCAGCGTGTTGCACGCGTGCCATTCTGCGGCGGAGTATCCGATCAGACCGCATGTAAATGAGCCCTGGCCTCCGAGAAGACATCTTCGAGCGCCTGTGGTCGAGGGGATCTCGGAATAGGCATTGGGGAAGTAAGCGCCACGGCCAATGAAGGCGTCAAGGTTCGGGGTCTCGACCACGGGGTGGCCCGCCAGACCGATATGATCGCCCCGATGCTGGTCGGTTGTGAAGAGAAGAATGTTCGGGCGGCTTTTCATGAGCTTTGGCCTCCTCAATTGGGATATTGGAGCCGTCGCCGGCGGGAACAGAACGCGCTGTCTGCCGCGCTGCCGACATCCGGCGCAAAGACCAGGCGCTTGCGCCGCGACCCCGGTTTCCCGCCGCATGTGCGGAAGCCCGCCGTGGGCCTGACCTCGCCGGGGCGGCCCATCGCTTTGTTCCCCGCGAACCATCCGAGGGCCTTGCGGGGGAAGTCGCTACTGGCGGCGGTCGTGCGGGAAATCCCAGCGCGCCGCCCCTCCGGCCACCAGACAGTCACCGATCTTCCCCGCGCTTGACATGCCCCTTGACTTCGGGCCATAATCCTTCACTATCTGAATCATTCGCAAGAAAAAGGAAATCCAGATGACGGAGAGCAGTTCGGGTCTGCTTGATATCGCCGAATACCTGCCCGAGATTATGCGCAAGCTGTTCGGCGGCAAGCTGATTGCCAGCGGCGCCTGGGAACTCACCATACCCCAACTGCGGGCATTGAGCTTTGCGGCGCATCGTCCTGGCTGCACAATGGGGGAACTCTCGGAAAGCCTTGGTATTGGCCTCAGCGCCGGGACCGGCCTGGCAGACCGTCTGGTTCAACACGGACTGCTGGAACGGGAGGCCGACCCAGAGGATCGCCGAGTGGTGCGCCTGCGGCTGACTGAATCGGGACGCCGCGCCTGGGAGGCGTGCCGACGGGAGAGGATGCGGCGGGTGGAGGAGGCGCTGCGCCGCCTTTCTGCTGTTGAGCAAAGACAGATTGCGTCGGCATTGCTTCTGCTGCACGGCGCGCTGGACGCCTCGGAACCAGGCGCACCCCAGCGAGGAGGAAAAGTGCTGTGAGCGCTCAGGCGCCTGATTCCCAGACGACTGACAAAGCGGCACGCAGACTCAGACCGTTGGGCCTGTCCATCTTCATCCTGATACTGGCGGTCGGGATCGCGTTTGGCGTGCGCTGGTGGCTCGGCGTCCGCTCTCATGTAAGTACGGACGACGCTTCCATCCAGGCCACCATGCTTCAGGCTGCGCCCAAGATAGGCGGCCGTGTCCTGCAAGCTCTGGCCAGCACCGGAGATCGAGTTGCGCAAGGCCAGCCTCTGGCTCGGCTGGAGACTGATGACCTGGAAGCAAGCGTCCGCAAGGCCGAGGCCGCGGCGGCGGCCAGATGGAAGGATGTGCTCCAGGCCCAGGCCGCTCTCAGCTATGAAAGCAAACAGGTCGCCTCGCGGAACGCGGGGGCCGAGGCGGCAGTGGAGGGCAGTGATGTGCGGGTGCGACAGGCGCTGACGGCAGCCGCTCTCGAGGAGCGGCGTATCACCAACCGGCTGCGCCAGGCCCGCGCTGCATTGGGCGCTGCGGAAGCCGATGAGGCAAAAGCCAAGGCTGATCTTGTGCGCATGGAGAGCCTGTTTTCCCAGGGCGCCGTGTCCGCTCAACAGCGCGATGCCGCCAGGAACGGCGCGGCCGACACGCAAGCCAAGGCGGAGGCGGCGCAGGCTGAGGTCGCCTTGGCGGAAAGCGAGAGAGCGCAGATAGACATCAAGCGGCGAGACATCGAGGCTTCGCGGGCAGCCGCCCGCGAAGCGAAAGCGGCTTTGTCAGGCGCGCAGGCGGCCCATCTCCAGGTGGCGCTGCGCCGGGCGCAGGTGGAGTCAGCGCTGGCGCAGGCGAAGGAGGCAGAGCAGACCCTGCGTCTCGCGCGGATCGCGCTGCGCAACGCGCAGATTCTAAGCCCGGCGGCCGGTGTCATTGCGCAGAAGCTGGTGGAGCCCGGTGAGATGGTGGCTGTGGGCCAGCCTCTCTTCACCATCACCAAGGATACGGGCAGGGGCAGCGTTTGGGTCGTCGCCAACCTCGAGGAGACCAAGATCCGACGCGTGAGAATCGGCCAGCCGGTGAACTTGACAGTGGATGCCTACCCCGGGGTGGTCTTCCATGGCCGGGTAATCGAGATTCGGGCGGGGACCCAGAGCCAGTTCTCTATCATTCCTGCCGAGCAGGCTTCCGGCAGCTTCACCAAAGTAACTCAGCGAATTCCGGTAAAGATTGCGCTTGAAGGCGATAACGACGCCAGGCTGACGCCCGGCATGTCCGCTGTGGTGAGCATATATGTTGGTCGCGCTCGCCGGGAAAGGACAGCAAGCGCAGCCTCCGCGACGCCGGCCTCGCCACGTTCCACTGATTCCGGTTCCCAGGGCAGGTAGCGCCAGTGCGCCTACACCATCGTCTGCGCGGCCACCTCGAGAATCGCTTCCCCTCACTGAATCACGGGCACGCCGGCTACCGCTGGTGGGCGCTGGGCACCTTGATGATCGGCACCTTCATGGCGGTGCTCGACGCGAGCATAGTGAATGTGGCCCTGGCCAAGATCATGGCCACCTTTGGCGTGGGCGTTGAGAAGGTGGAATGGGTGGCGACCGCTTACATGCTCGCCTTTGCCGTGCTGCTGCCGACATCCTCCTGGATTGCCGACAGCCTGGGCCACAAACGCACCTATATGTTGGCCCTCGTTTTCTTCACCTTCGGCTCCGCCCTCTGCGGCCTCGCCTGGAACGAGGACAGCCTGATCTTTTCGCGAGTGATCCAGGCAATCGGCGCGGGCTGCATCATGCCGATCGCCATGACTATAGTGGCCGAGATTTTCCCCCCGGAACAGCGCGGCCAGGCGCTCGGCGTCTGGGGCATCGCTGGCGCGGCCTCCGCCACCATGGGGCCCACCATTGGCGGCTACCTGGTGGAGTACGTAGGGTGGCGCTCGGTCTTCTATGTAAACCTTCCGGTTGGCATTGTGGGGACGGCGTTGGTGGCGGTCGTCGTCCGTGAAATCCCGGCGCGCCGCCCAGGTCGGTTTGACCTCGTGGGCTTTATCAGCATGACCCTTGGCTTGAGCAGCTTGCTGTTGGCCCTGGCGCAGGGCCAATCGAAGGGCTGGGACTCGGCCTATGTCCGCACATGCGAGGTCCTGGCCGTCATCGGCCTCGCCAGCTTCTTCCTCTGGGAAGTGCGCCAGCGCGAGCCGCTGGTGGATCTCTCGCTCTTTCGCAGCGCCGGGTTCAGCATCATCAACCTGATCTCCTTCATCTTCGGGGTCGGCATGTTTGGCAGCATGTTCTTGCTGCCGATATTCCTTCAGAACATGCTCGGCTACCCCGCACTTCTGGCCGGCCTCACACTGCTGCCGGCCGGCTTGGTGATGGGAGTAGTCGCCCCTCTCGCTGGCCGTCTCTCCGACCGAATCGGAGCTAAGCCCCTGGTCACGCTCGGCCTCGCTTTAATGGCTCTCTCGATGTGGCTCAACTCACATATCAACCTCGAGACCAGTCGAGAAACCCTCTACGGCTGGCTCGTTATCCGCGGGATTGGTATGGGTTTGATGTTCTCCCCAATGACCAGCCTGGCGCTCAGTCTGGTGCCGAGGCTAAAAGCCGGGCAAGCCTCAGGACTCTTGAATGTCATTCGCCAGGTCGGAGGCAGTTTCGGCATCGCCATCTTTGGGACGCTGCTGACGCGGCGGCAGTTGTTCCACACCGTCAGATACGGCGAGGCGATAACGGCGCAAAACTTCTCCACTCTTGAGCTGCTCCACCGGGTGCAGGGCCACTTCGCCTCGCTCGGCGACGCTGCGCCTCTTGCTTCGAAGAAGGCGCTCGTCGCGCTGGGCATGGTCGTAACCCGGGAGGCGGCGGCAACCGGCTTTTCCGACTGCTTTCTCATCGCAGCCTGGATCTGCGCGCTTGGCATCATCCCCACCGTCTTCCTTCCTCGCTGGCAGGGAATGGGGTATCTCCCAAGCGGCGAGATGAAACGCGCTGGAAACCTGGAGGAAAACCATGTTCCGGAAGATATTGCTGCCGGTTGATGGATCGCAAAGCTCGCTCAAGGCAGCGCGGGCGGCTGGCGAGATCGCTCGCAGATTCGAGTCGGAGGTCACCATTCTCCACGTCCAGCATCTGCCAGCCGCTGCCCTGGCAGCATCGGGCATGGCCGCGATGGTGACGCCTGACGGCGCCATTGCGGAGGCTCTCGACGAGGCCGCCCGGGAAGCGCTGCGCGCCGCGCGAGAGTCGCTGGGACTTCCCGGAGACCGGGTCAATGAGAAGGTTCTGCTGGGCCATCCCGCTGAAGTGATATGTCGTGCAGCCGAGCAAGGCGGCTGCGACCTGATAGCCATGGGCAGCCGGGGCTTGAGCGAAGTGCGCGCCTTCTTTCTTGGCAGCGTGAGCGACAAGGTCAGCCATCATGCGCCCTGCCCAGTCCTGATTGTCCGGTGACAATATTCTAAGTCTGGTGGCACGCCGATGCGAACCGCCAATGAAGAGAACCGCCGCTACTTCCGGCAGGCTTATGAGACCGGCCGTCATGGCTGGCAAGCCAGCGACCCATCGCCTTATGTAGCCAGGAACCTGGCGACCGTGGGCTCCAACACAGCGGGCCGCCGGCTGCTTGACCTCGGCTGCGGCGAGGGGCGTCACTGCCTGCTCGCGGCCCGGACGGGCTTCCTGCCCACCGGCGTGGACTACGAGCCGATGGCCGTTCGGCGCGCCGAGGCCAATGCCCGCGAAGCCGGTCTCGCCAACCGCATTCAGTGGGCGGTCGCCGACATCTTTGCGCTCCCCTTTGCGCCAGGCTCCTTCGACGTGGTGCTTGACTACGGATGCCTTCATCACCAGAAAAAGTCCGGCTGGCCGCGCTACCGGGCCGCCATCCTGGCGGCGCTCAGGCCAGAGGGTTACTTCCTGCTCAGCACATTTAGCACGGCGTTTCGGGTGTACGGTCCGCAGGAGCGGTCATGGCACCTGGCTCATGGGGCCTACCGGCGGTTCTTCACCGCCGACGATCTTCACCGGCTCTTCGGCCAGGATTTTGAATTCCTGAGCCTGGAGGAGGAGCGCGAAGGCGCGCGGGGATTCTGGCATGCCCTCATGCGGCGCAGCCCTGGGCGCAAACCACTGCGGCTTGTCTGACCAAGAGTCTATCCCGACGGTGTCTTGCATGATTGTCATTGTGCCCGGCGCTGTAGGGCGCGGGCGCCTACCCGCGCCACGTCCCTTCGATCCGCCGGCTGGCGGACTCAGGGTCACCCCGATCGAAGCAGAGAGGTGAGGAACTCGAAGGGCGGCGGGCATCGGTGGCTAAGTCCCGGCCCTGCCGGGACCGCCACGGCGGCCGTAGGCTTAGCCGCAGGCCCGCCTCTACAGAACTTGTCTTTGGAGAACGCAGCGCGAGATATGAAAAAAAACGCTAAGCACAGCAAGCCGCCAACAGAGAGACTGGATGCGCTGTTGGTTGCGCGCGGGCTGAGCACCGACATAGACAAGGCGCAGCGCTTGATCTGGTCAGGCGAGGTGATCGTTAACGGGGACATGGTTGACCTCCCCAGCGTGCGTTGCCCCGTGACGGCCGATATCCGCCTGCGCAGACCTCATCGGCGTTACGCTACACGCGGGGGAGAGAAGGTGGAGAGCGCAATCGCCCATTTCGCCATCGAGGTGGATGGTAGATGCGCCCTCGATGTTGGGGCTGCGGGTGGGGGGTTCACGGATTGCCTTCTGGCGCACGGCGCAAATAGGGTCTATGCAGTTGATGTCGGACGTGGCCAACTGGCCCAGAGACTTCGCCTCGATTCGAGAGTGGTGGATATGGGCGGCAGAGATGTCATGACCCTCAATCGGGACGAGCTGGAACCACCGCCAACGCTTGCTGTGGTGGATGTGAGCTTTCGCTCCCTATCCGAGATTCTGCCCAAGGTGCTCGGCCTCTTGTCAGGCGAACGCGAGATAGTCGCGCTGCTCAAGCCGCTCCACGAGGCCGGAGCGCTGGGCATAGGTCGTTCTCCCGACATCCAGCGAACAGTGCTCGATCTGCTCCTGTCGCGATTCGAGAGCCAGGGCATCCAGGTGCGCGCCATAGTTCCATCCGACCTGCCGGGACCGGGCGGAGCACTCGAGTTCTTCTTGCACGTGGCATCCCCCGGCCTTGACGAGGCGGCGCTGTCGGAAGCTGTAGCAGCAGCCATTGCTGCGGGCGCGGCCGCCCTGATGCGGAGATCCAAGCCAGGACGTTCCGGGCAGCGGAGAAGAAAGACCTGGCGGAAGTTCCGGTGGAGACGCACTGTCGAGTAGCTCGACCGCAGACAGCCCTCCCCGCGATGGGAGGGTGGGAAACCGCTCCAGCCACGCATAGGGAATCATCAGACATCCTCTCTGCTGCTCAGACAAGTTTCCTTTCGACCTGGGTGGCCCCTGCTCGCCAAACCGACCGGGTTTCGAAATGCTCCACGTCTCCCACCTCTCCTTCAACTTCGCTCCATTCGGCTTCGCTCAGGACGCGCCAGGACAAGCCGTCGGTTCGATTTGTGGTGAGCGTTTACCCTGTTTACCCTGAGAGTAGCCGAAGGGAGCCAAGTCGAAGGGCGGTCGAACCATGGCAGGTCAGTTCCCCCCACCACGACCGGACGCACCTGGCATCGAAACACCCTGGTTGATGCGTTGTGCGGACGCTTGATGTGCCTGGCGAGGTAGGAGGCAAGCTCTGGCCCAACGAACGAAGGCGGCATGGAAATAGGTAACTGTCCCTATTTATTCCCTGGGACGGGAAATCAGGAAAGGGGCGGACTGCGTTGGAGCAAGGAGAAGGCCGGCCTACGTCGAAAAAGCAAGTGATAGCAGGAACCAGTATGAGGGAGAGACGCACGTGCTAGTGCTGTGTCCCAGAAATACCTGCGCCGTGCCGTGGGGGCCCCGCAGGGGCGAAGCACTGCTTCGCCCCTACATTCCGCGGGGATTTGGCGGCGAGTCCGCGCGGGAGAGCTTCCCATGCGACGCCGTGAGCGCAAAATCGGCGGCCTCAACGCCCATCGGGTTTCCTACCTTATTCTGGGAGAGCGCACTAGTCTATACTCCGGCCATTTCTTGAAGCAAAGGATGGCGTAGCTTCTGGAGCAGTCGGGTTTTTCGACGAAGTGCTTTTTTGCCCATTACCCGAAAAATCCAGGCGACCATGGATGCCGCTT
>Ga0315280_10005003_pt1 | contig 19209 bp, 13 predicted proteins | sample YL17G06_40_MG_FD_203697 | JGI IMG/M metagenome (GOLD analysis project Ga0315280, IMG submission 203697) | Sediment microbial communities from Yellowstone Lake, YNP, Wyoming, USA - YL17G06_40 | ecosystem: Environmental > Aquatic > Freshwater > Lake > Sediment | place: USA: Wyoming | collected... | reverse complement strand
GGCCAGGGACCAGCGGGCCTCGGCCGGGCAGTCGCCGATCGAATCCACCCAAAGGTGTCCCCAGCGGGAGTTCCCGCCCGAGGCAAGGATCAACTGCACGCGGCGGATCCTCCAGGGCTTCAGGCGGGCGACCAGCGCGGCCCAGGCCTCGCCGGGGGTCAGCCGGGCGAGATCCGCGGTGGTAAGGACGGCGTCCGCGGGCGACGTACCGCGTGGACGCCCGGCCGCCACCCTGAGCCCCCGGGCCAGCGTCCCGCGGAGCAGGGCCAGCTCGTGATGGCCGAACAGCCGCAGCCGCACCACCAGGACGATCAGGGTGGCCGCGGTGGCCCAGGCCAGGGCATCGCTGCGGACGATCGTGGCCACCGTCGCCGCCACGCCGGTCGCCAGGCACAGGGCCCCGATGATCCCCAGGACCAGCCAGGGGTTCATCCCCCGGTCCAGCAGGCGGTGGTGGATGTGCTGCCGATCGGCGGCGTCGAACCGCCGGCCGGTCAGCTTCCGCCGCACGATTGCCAGCACGGTGTCAAACATGGGAAAGGTCATCACCACCAGCGGGGCGGTGATCGACAGCGTGGCGGAGGTCTTCAGCGTGCTGTGGACCCCCAAAACCCCCACCACCAGGCCGATTACCATGCTCCCGGAATCGCCGAGGAAAATCCGCGCCGGGGGGAGATTGTGGACGAGGAATCCGGCCAGTGCGCCGGCCAGGACAAGGGCCACCAGGGCCACGTGGTCGTTGCCCATGTAGTGGCCGATCACCCCCATCATCACCGCCGTGGAGATCCCCACGATCGAGGCCAGGCCGTCCATTCCGTCCAGCAGGTTCACGGCGTTGATGCAGCCCACCAGCCAGAGGACAGTGAGCACAGCCCCGAGCCATCCCAGCTCGACCGTGCAGCCGAAGGCGGTGATCGAGTCCACCGAGTAGCCCACCAGGACGACCGGGAGCACCGCGCCGAATTGGAGGAGGAGCTTCCAGCGGGGCGCAAGCTCGCAGCAGTCGTCGAGGCAGCCCACGAAGCAGACGACCCCCGCAGTGGCGAGGATCGTCGCGGCCAGTTCATCAAACGGTTCGCCGATCCCGAACGAGCCGAGCCGCGCCGCCGAGAACCCCAGGACGATCGCCAGGTAGACGGCCACGCCGCCCCACAAGGGGACCGGCCCGACGTGGAGCTTCCGCTGGCCGTCGGGCCAGTCGACGACGCCCCAGCGGCGGGCCACGGCTCGGGCCGCCGCGGTGAGGGCCAGAGAGGCCACGGCCGTGATGGAAAACGTCAGGAGCAGGTCGGCCATCTTGCCTCCACAGCATGCCCACGCCAGGCGCGGGCATGGCGAAAACAGGGTGCCACTGCTTCGTCAGAAGCAGTGCCATCCATAACTCGCGTGCACTGCTTGCCTTGCGGCAAGCAGTGGCACACCGCTAGGAATCCTCCGGGCTAGAAGTTGTCGGTTCTGCTTGCCGCTTGACGGCCGGCGACTCTTGGGCCCGCCCGCGGCCGTACCAGGACGTGCAGCTTCCCGGCCCCCGCGGGCAAGCAGGACCCGTCGACCGGCTCCAATCCAAATTCCTTCATCCGCTCGATCAAGGGGGCGTAGCGGTCGGGCTGCATCCGCTTCATCCTTTGCAGCAGCAACACGTCTGGCTTGCACTGGCGGACGGCCGCGACGATCGTCTCATCGGCGGGCTCGAGCGGGAACGGCACGCAGCGACCCTCGGCGTAGAAACTGACCGAGGTGCCCAGGCCGATCGGGCCCGCCAGTTGCGCTTCGGGACCGAAGTTCCGGCGGATCCAGTGCCCCAGCTCGACCTCCACCTTGCGCGGCCCGTAGTCCACGCCCAGGACGCCCACGGCGGCGAGCAGGACCACGGTTGCCAGCGGCGCGGCGACCGCCGCGGGGCGCGCCTGCGCCCCCAGCCCCAGCCGCACCGCCCCGCGGAGGCACCGCGCGGTGAGCCCGAGCAAGCCCAGGGCGGCGAAGGGCGAGGCCATCAGCACGATCGGGAACGCATAGCGGGGGCAGGAGACCTCGACGTACCACAAGTTGATCCAAATCCCACCGAGCATGGCCAGCGCGGCATAAAACAGCGGCTGGTGGTCCCGCCGGCTCCAGACCCGCCGCCAGCCCCACAGGCCGCCGAACATCAGCAAGGCGAAGGCGGGGGAAAGACCCCGGGTCATGGTCGGAAAGAACTCCCAGAGCATGTGGCCGAAGGGGATGCCCGCCGGGCCCCCGGCCTCGGCGACGATTCCCGCCGTGCTCCGGACCGGCTGGCCGAACAGCGACGCCACCCAGGCCTGAAGGAGACTCAGCGGCCGCAGCCGCGCCAGCGCAAACTGGTCGTGCCCGCGGAGCAAGAGGACATTGATCGCCAGGACCAGCGCCGGCAGCGCGACCACCGACGCCGCGGCCCCCACGAGGAGCCGGCCGCGAGCGGTTGTCAAGGCCCGCCAGCGCCAGAACGTCCAGAGGGTCAGGGGGATGAAGAGGAAAAGGCCTTCAAAGCGGGTCAGCCAGGAGAGGGTCATCGCCAAGCCGGCCGCGAGAAACCACCCGATCCGCACCTCCGTCACCGCCCGCCACAACAGGTAGATCGAGAGCATGAAGAGCAACCAGAACGTGGGGTCGCGGATCAGTTCCGGGCTCCAGACGATCAGCTTGGGGTGCACGGCGTAGAGCAGGCAGGCGACCAGCGCCACCCGGTCGTCGAACTGCCGCCGTGCCCAACCGTACAGCGGCAAGACCACGAGACTGGCGGCGGCGATGTTCCAGAGCTGGCCGCCGGTGACCCAGTCCAGTCCCAAACGGTGAAGGAGCACAAGAATCGCCGGAAACGTGTTCAACTGCATCTCCCGCAGGCCCGCGCGGAGATCGCCCGCATCCAGGGACTTGGCCAGATCGATGTAGAGGACGGCATCCGGGCAGACCCCGGCGATCCGCAACACGATCAGGGCTCGGGGGACCAGGCACAGGAGCACCAGCCCAACCCAAAGCGCCGGCCTCGCCCTCAATGCCGCACGTTGCGGTAGCGGATCCGCCAAGCCGTTGGGGAAGTCATCCGGCACCGGCAGGGAGAGCGCACGGGACAGGGGCATGAATCTCGATAAAACTGGGAATCTGGGTCGATTGGGTCACTTGCCTGGCGTTTGCGGGGTCCTGACACACCGTGCCCGTCCCCCGCAACGGCTGGGGATTTGCGCGGGGGAAGCTATACTGCAAACCAGCCCCAGTAACAAGAGCAATAAGCATGTCTGCGCATGTCGGCACCGGGCCGTCAGCTCTCAGAGGCTGCCCGGAGAGTGCGTTGCATCGGCTCCCTCTCCCTCTGGGAGAGGGTTAGGGTGAGGGTGATTCACTAGCAAGTTGACTTCCTGACTTGCCCAGCCTTGCCATGCCCTCACCCCCGGCCCCTCCCCCAAAGGTGGAGGGGAGCTTTCCGGATAGCCTCTCAGCCGTCAGCCCGCAGCTCGCGCGGCGCGGACGGTGTTCGTAACTGACTACTACCCCAAGGGTTGTGAGGCTGAAATCTGATAGCTGATCGCTGAAGGCCCGACTACACACCTTGTTCACTGTCCCCCGGTCCGGCGGGACGCCGGTCCTACTGAATTCCCGGAGGGCCTCCCCACGAAGCAGTGGCACACGTTTCTCGACCGCTCCGCCCGGAACTGCCGATCGGCCTGGGCTGCGAAAACCAGACGTTCCGGATTCGCCACCCTTCCGGGGGCCCCAGGGAGCGAAAGTAACCAGACAAGAGGAACCGCCAGGAAATCCCGTGCAGGGGGTTCCGCGCGAAGGTGAGCTGGAGGCAATCGACCCCGGCCTGCCGGGCCAGACCGATCGCCCGGCGGATCGTCGCCGGCCGGTCGTTCCAGCGGAACAGGACGTACTTCCAATAGATGCAGGGCCGCCCCGCTTTCCGCTGGTTGCGAAACGCCACCAGGCCCTTCAGGTTCTCGTAGGCCCTCTCGAAGTCGCCGCCGCGCTGGTAGCGGCGGACCATCTCCGTGCTCACGCCGTCGATGGAGAACAGGACGTGGTCGGCCAGCAAGGCCGCCTCGCGCTTCTCGTCGCTGTCCAGGAGCAGCCCGTTGGTGGAGATCAGGATCTCGATCTCGGGGGCGTGCCGGCGGAGGATCTCCAGCTCGCGGCGGATCGCCGGCGAGAGGAACGGCTCGCCGAGGTTGTAGTAGCCGCAATAGGTGGCGCCCAGCCGGGCGAGCGTGCGGCCCACCACATCCACGTCTTCGAGTGACAGGAACGGGGCGCCGCGCCGCGTGCGGCTCAATTGCTCGCGGCAGCAAGCCGTGCACCGCAGGTTGCACAGCGCGGTGTTCTCCACGCTCAGCCCGCGGGGCAGCCGGAACTCGACCGCCCGTGCCGCCGCCACCGAGGGGCGCACCAGGCGGAGGTGGAAACACGCGGGGCAGCGGCTCACGGGAAGCCGGCCGGCGGCCAGCTCGCGGCGGAAGCGGGCGGCGGTGCCCCCGGCGAAGAGCTCCTCGAACGTGGCCCGCCGGAGCTCGCCGAGCTGCCCGCTGCCGTCCACATCCTGGCAGTTGCAGCTCACGGTCATGTCGGAGTTGATGAAGATTCCGTTGTGGGCCCGGCCGCCGAGGGACTCGCAGGCGAACCTCCGCCCGGCGAGCTTCGCGCCAAGCTGAAGTCCCTGCTTCAAAACCCACAGGATCAAGCGCCGCGAGCGGGAAGAGAAATCCAGTTTCATCGGTCGGCGTCTTGCTCTGCGTCTTTGCGCCTTGGCGTGAAACCTTGTCTACGCCGCGCGGCTCGTGGGAAGTGGGAAACCGAGGTATCTTGCCACGGCTTCAGCGAGGTCGGCGGCGACTTCGATCCTGCCGAAGCCGCGCCGGCCCAGCGATTTCTCGACCTCGGCGCCGTAGCCGGTGCGGACCAGGATAACGCGGCAGCCGACGGCCACCCCGGCTTCGAGGTCGCTCCACTTGTCGCCCACGAGCCACGATCGCCGGAGGCTCAGGCCGTGCTCCCTGGCGGCGCGGATCAGCATCCCCGGCGACGGTTTCCGGTAGGGGCAGGCCCGGCGATACGCGGCGACCGCGGCCTGGGGATGATGAGGGCAATAGTAGTAGGCGTCGACGCGGGCACCGTGCCCGGCCAGCAGCTCATCGAGCCGGCGGTGGACCGCGGCGACTTGCGACTCGGGAAAGTAGCCGTGGGCGACCCCGGCCTGGTTGGTGACCACGATCACCGCAGTCGCCCGGCGATTCAGGCAGGCGATCGCGTCGGCGGCCCCGGGCAGGAGGCGGACCTGGGCCGGTTGCGAGAGATAGCCGACCTCCTCGATCACCACCCCGTCACGGTCGAGAAAAAAGGCCGGTCGTTTGGCCATCGGCTGGGGCTCCTCAGCGGTCTGCGGCCTGGGCCATTTGCCCCGGGGTCCGATGCAGTCCGGCGTAGTACCGGGCAAACGCGTCCAGCCCATCCGGCGTGCCGATGTCGAAGAACAGCTCCTCGCTCGTCAGGGCCGCGATCCGGCCGCCATTGCGGAGGACCTCGGGAAAGACGTCCCGTTCGAGCGAGGCGGGCCGGTCCACAGGGATCCGATCGATCAGTTCCCGCTCCAGCAAGTAGGCCCCGGCGTTGAGCCACCGAGCGGTCCCCGCGGCAAAAGAGCCTTTCTCGGCGAAACCGGCGAGATGCCGCCCGGTCGCGTCCAAAAGGACGCTGCCGTAGCGCGAGGCGTCAAGGGCGCGGGCGAGGGCGATCGTGGCGAGCGCGCCCGCCCGCCGCCGCTCGAACCGGTGGTGCTCGACCAGCCGCCGGTAGTCCAGTGCGAAGTAGGTGTCGCCGTTGAGCACCAGGGCCTGCGGGTCCAACCACGGCTGGGCCAGTCGCAGGGCCCCGGCCGTGCCCAAGAGCTGCTCCTGCTCCAGGGAGTACTCAATGCGAACACCCCACCGACTGCCGTCGCCGAAGTGCGCTTCGATCTGCCCCGCGAGATGCCCGACGCAGAGCACGAACCGATCGGCCCCCTGGTCCGACAAAAGCTCGATCTGGATTTCCAGGAAGGGTTTGCCGCCGACGGGGGCCAGCCCCTTGGGGCGGTCGGCAACCGCCGGCCGCAGCCGCGTGCCGAGCCCTCCGGCGAGGATCACCACGGGCAGGGTTTTCAAGAGGTTCTCGGGCATGGTCCAGGTTTCTCGGCGTTCTCCGCGTCTCTGCGGTGAATGCTCTCCTTTTCTCAGCTAGGCCGCCCGGCGGAATCCGGCGTCGGCGGGGACGAGCTGCCGCTGCGTCCCGCAGTGGATGGCGCGGCTGCCGGGGGCAGACATGCGGAACTCGACCTCCTGGAGGTGTTCGAGCCGCTGGCGGACGGCTGCTTTCCGTTCCGGGGGGACGAAAAAGAGGACGAACCCGCCGCCGCCGGCACCGAGCAGTTTCCCGCCCAGCGCCCCGGCCTCGATGGCCGCCTCGTAGATGCCGTCGATCGTTTCGTTGCTGATCGCGGTGTCGAGCTCGCGCTTGAAGAGCCATCCGCGGTGCAGGAGGGTGCCGAAGCGGGCGAGGCTGCCGCTGCCGGCCAGGACGTCGTAGCCCTCGTCCACCAGCGCGCGGAGCCCGGCCAACCGGTTGCGGTTCTGGTCGACACGCTGCACTTGCCGGGCCGCGAGCTCCTCCGCACGGCGCTTGATCCCGGTGAAGAAGACGAGCAAATGGCTCTCGAACTCCTCGAGGCGCTGCTGGGTAAAGGGGACGGGGTGGATGCGGAAATCGTGCATCCCGCGGAACTCGATGAGGTTGAACCCGCCCACCGCCGCCAGGGTCTGGTCCTGGCAGCCCACCGACTCGCGCAAGGGACCCCGCTCCAGTTCGACGGCCTCGTAGGCCAGGTCCAGGGGAGCGGCAGAGCGGTTCTGGAAGGTGTAGACCGTGTTGAGCAGGCCGACCACGAACGACGAGGAAGAGCCCAGCCCGGTGAACGCCGGCAGCTCGGCGGCGTGGTTGATCTCGATGTCCCCCGTCACGCCGGCCCAGCGGAGGCATTCGCGGAAGGGGGCGTGCTGGAGGTCGTCGATCGAGCGGACACACTCCACCTGGCGGTAGGCGATGCGGATCGAGTAGTCGAACAGCCGGCTGTAGAATCGCGACATCGAGAAGTAGGCCGACTTGTCGACCGCCGTGCCCAGCACCGCGCCGCCGTAGCGGAGGAAATACTCCGGGTAGTCGGTGCCGCCGCCGAGAAAACTGATCCGCAGCGGGGTTTGCGTGATGATCATGCGGGGTCCTTTCCGATTTCAGCTCTCAGCTTTCAGCTCTCAGGTCTCAGCTTTCAGCTTTCGCCCGCCAAATCTCCTAGGCCGAAGCGGCCAGCGGCGGCGGCTGGATAAGCCGGCCGCGCTCGGACCAGAACCAGTCGATGGTGCGGTCGAGCCCTTCGGCCAGCGGCGTGAGTCGCAGGTCCGGCACGAGCGAGCGGAGCTTGGCGGTCTCCAGGCATTTGGTCCGCGCGCCGACGTAGCGGCCGGCGTCGAAGACGATTTTCTCGAAGGGGTAACCGACGCGCTCGCATATCAGCCGGGCGAAATGCCGGATCGTAAACTCCTCGCCCGCTCCCACGTTCACCAGCTCGTTGTCTACCGCAGAGGCCAGGCGCACGGCGATCCGCACGAAATCGTCGCGCCAGACCAGCTCGCGGCGCTGGTAGCCGTCGCCCCAGAGGACGACCGGCGTGCCCAGGAGCTTGCCGGCCATGATCTTCCGCACCAGGTCGAAGACGAAGTGCATCTGCCGGCCGTCGGTGTGATAACCCGGCCCGTAGAGCGTCGAGGGCACCAGGCACAAGTACCTCAGCCCGTACTGCCTCCGCAGGGCCAACAGGCCCACGTAGAGCATCCGCTTGGTCATCGCGTAGGTGAAGAGGCTGTCGATGGGCTGGCCTTCGAGGTAGTTTTCCTCCACCAGCTCGGGATCCGGGGCGTAGGCGCAACTGGTGCCGATCGCGATCAGCTTGGCCTGGGGCTGGCACTCCTGCCACCAGGCGAGCACGCTGGTGTTGATCTGCTGGTTGATGACCCATTGCTGGCCGGGATGGCGGAGGCAGAAGTCGCCCGCCTGGGTCCAGGCGGCGAGGTGGTAGATGTGGTCATAGCGGCGGTCACTGTAAGGGGCGAGCGAACCGGGCCGGGTGAGGTCGCAGTTGGTGGAGTTCAGCCGGACCACCTCGTGCCCGGACGACTCCAACGCGGCCGAGAGCCCCGTCCCCAGGAAGCCGCTCGCTCCGGTAACGAGAATCTGCATCCTCACGTCCTCGCCCATCATTCCGTTGGCGGGTTGACGGGGAAATAGAATTCCACCCCCTGCTCGACGAGGGGCCGGTTGTTGGCCAGGATCTCCTTCTTGAAGTTCCAGGCCAGCACGTAGTAGACGTCGGGCGGCCGCGGCAGCTCGTCCTCCATGACCACGGGGATGTGCATCCCCGGCGAGTAGAGGCCGCGCCGCAGCCGGTTCTTCTCCACGAGGCACTCCAGGTGCCGCGGCCCGAGACGGAAATAGTTCAACAGCGTGTTCCCCTTGACCGGGGCGCCCATGCCGAAGACTCGCTTGCCCTGCCGCCCGGCCTCGTCGAGGAACGCCACGTCGCGGCGCTTCATTTCGTCGATCCGCCCGGCGAACCGCCGGTAAGTGTCCAGGTCGTTGCTGCCGGCCGACTGTTCGGCGCGGCGGAGTTCGGCGAGCCGCGTGCTGGGCCCCTGCCGCCCGTGGTGGCCCACGAAGGCGATCATCGAGCCGCCGTGGATCGGCGCCAGGTAGGCGTCGAACATCGCCATCCCGTGCCGGTTCAGAAGCGTCTCGATGTTCTTCAGGTTGTAATACAACAGGTGCTCGTGGTAGATCTGGTCGAAGGCCAGGTTCTCGACGATCCGCTTCATGTAGAGGAACTGGACGACGAAAATGCCGTCGTCGGCCAGGAGGTGGCGGATCCCTTCGGCCGCGGAGTGCAGCTCTTCGAGGTGGAAGAAGACCCCGGCGGCGTTGATGCAGTCGAACTTCCGGTTGATCTGCCGGGCCAGGTCGAGGTTGAAGAAGGCGTTGAGGGTCTCGACGCCCGACTGGTTGGCCAGCCGGGCGGTCGTCCGCGACGACTCGACCCCCAAGACGTCGTAGCCCAGAGCCTGGAAGTGCTTCAATTGGGTGCCGTCGTTGGAGCCGATGTCGAACACCGATTTCCTGCGGCCATTGCCGCCAAGCCGCCGGTCGACGTCCAGGGCCACGCCGCGGAAGTGCTCGCTGAGCGACCGGGTCACGCCCGACAGGTACGTGTGGTCGCCGAACATGATCTCCTTTTTCACGGTGTAGTCGAGCTGGGCCGTGGTGCACTGGCGGCAGTAGACCACCCGCAGCGGATAGAACGGCTCCTTGCCCACTTCCTCCGGCTTCAAGAAGTGATTGCACCAGGGCTGCTGGCCGAGGTCGACCACGGGCTCTAGATCGGTGCTGTCGCAGACGCGGCAAATCATGGCTCACCCGACGTTGCTGTAGCGGCTGTTCCTGAGGATCTCGTAGCCCGTCACGAGCTCGGCGATGCCGTCGGCCAGGGAGTACCGCGTGCGGAAGCCCTGGGCCTCGATCTTGGCGTTGGAGACGACGTAGTCGCGCTTGTCGGGGTCCTCGCCGACGGGGGCTTCGAGGTAGACGAAGCCGGGGACCTGCTTCTGGATCTCCGCGCAGAGCTCGAGCTTGGAGAGGTTGGCGTCGCTCAGTCCCACGTTGTAGGGCTCGCCCTGCATCCGCTCGAAGTGCTGGATGCCGAAGAGGAAGGCCCGGGCGACGTCGCGGACGTGGATGTAGTTCCGCTTGGCGCGCCCCTCGAAGACGACCACGGTCCGGTCGGTCACGGCCCGGTAGACGAAGTCGTTCACCAACAGGTCGATCCGCATCCGCGGGGCCATGCCGAAGACGGTGGCCAGGCGGAAGGTGATCGAGCGGCCGGCGTCGAGCACGGCCTTCTCCGCCTCGACTTTGGTCAGGCCGTACAGCGAGATCGGCCGCAGCGGGGTCTCCTCAGTGCAGTACTTCCCCGGCTCGCCGACGCCGTAGCCGCTGTTGGTCGTGGGGTAGACGATCCGCTGCCGGGGCGAGCGGAGCTCGACCAGGAGCTTGATCGCGTCGAGGTTGACCGATCGGGCGGCGACCTGGTCGTTCCGGCAGGCCGGGGCCCCGACGACGGCCGCCAAGGGGATGATCCACTCCGCGGTGGCCAGTCCCCGCACCACCGTCGCCAAGTCCCGGCAGTCGCCGCGGATCACGTGGAATCCCTTGTGGCTGCAGCAGTCCAGGAGCGAGTTCTGGCCGTAGTGGAAGTTGTCCAGGACGGTGACCTCATACCCCTCGTGCAGGAGCATGGGGACCATGATCGAGCCGAGGTATCCGGCGCCGCCGGTCACCAGGATGTTCTCCGCCATGGGGGTGTCTCCTCTAGGCTAACTGGGCCGCCCGGCGAGTGCGGGAAATCCATGGAAGGCGGCCTCGACGGCGAGTCGCGGCATCTTACAAAGAAGGCCGCTGGAGGGACAATACCAAAGTGCCTGGGCTCCGGCAGCGGTGCCAGCAGTGCTAGCACGCCCGTCCACGCCCGACGCCGGTTTACTTCGCGACCTGTTGGCTTCCGGGCTTCCGGGGCCTGCCGACACCGCCCTTGACTTGGCGAAATGAGCCGACTATCCTGCCCTCCCTCAAGGCCGCGTCGGAGAGCGTCCGCAGTGAATTGGATCATCGCAGACCAGACCCTCACGAGCTACATGGGGCACTCGTTCGAGTATGCCCGGGCCATCTGCGAGCAGGTGCGGAGCAGCGGCGGCTCGGCGACCGTGCTGGCGGGCGCGTCGGTCTCGGACAAGGTCATCGAGGAACTGGGTGCCATCCCTTGCTTCCACTCCGGCCTGGACGAGGATTTTGCTGCGCCCCTGTACCCTCTTCTGCCGCAGCGGCTGCACCGGCTCGCCCGGGAGTACAACTACTACCGGCACCTGCGGGCCGTGTATGCCGACCTCGTGGCGCAAGAGAAGAGGGTCGTGCTCGACCGCCACACGGTGGTGCTGTTTCCTACGGTGCGCCACAACCAGATCGCTCCCATCGTGAAGTGGGCCAAGCGCGTGGCCGGCACCGGAGGTCCCCGATTCTGCCTTGTGCTCCGCTTCACCGCCTTTGCGACGTACTCGCAGCCCAGCCTCACCGAGGGCCTGTATCGGCGCGCCTTCCGCTCGTTGGAGCGAAGCCGTGTGCGGGAGCGATTCCGGCTGTTCAGCGACAGCGACCTTTTGGCGAGAGAATATCGCGACCACACCTCGCTTCCCGTGGAGATCCTGCCCATTCCCCACGTGGAGGGCCGGGCCGGCAACGTCGCCGCGGATTCCGGGAATGGTTCCCCCGGGCCGATCCGGCTGACCTATGCCGGCGACGCCCGCACGAACAAGGGTTTTCACCTTCTGCCCTACGTGTTCGAAAAGCTCGCCCCCCTCACCCGGCGCGGGCTCATTTTGGGCGAGGTCCAGGCGAATATCCGCGACCAGTCCGAATGGATTGTCAGGACGGCGGTCCATCGGCTCCGCCGGGCGGGGGTCACCCTCCACGAGACCGAATTGACCAGCGCCGACTATTATGCACTCTTGGACCGCGCGGGCATCATCCTTCTACCCTATACGCTCGATCATTATCACGCGCAAACGTCCGGCATCTTCGCCGAGGCCATGGCCCGCGGGAAGCCCGTGATCGTTCCCCGGGGGACTTGGATGGCGGACCAGCTCCGAACCTACGGGGCCGGGGTCACCTTTCTCCCCGGGGACCGCCAGAGCCTCTTGGAGGCGGTGCAAAGCGCGGTGGAATCGTACGAGCCCTTGGAGCGGCAGGCCCGCCACCGCTGCCGCGCCTGGGCCGCACAACACAACGCCCGCGCATTCGTCGAGGCAATCGTCAACGGCTCTTGAGGGCGGAGGGGGCATGACTCGATCGATCGGCTTTCTGGCCTCCGAGCTGCAAGGCAAATACCCTCGCGGCGTGACGCGCGTGGCCCGCGCCTATGCCGAGCGCCTCGCCCAGACCGACGAATTCGACCTGGTCTGCCTGCTGCGGCGGGTGCCGCAGCAATCCGCGATCACCTATCGGGGATGCGACCTGAAGGACTGGCTCCGCGCCCACCCGCTTCGCTGCGACCCCGACGACGTTCCGCTGCCGCGCAAGCTCTTCAAGGGCGTGCTGCGGTGGACCTTGCCGCCCGCCCTCGCGGAGGCTCTCTACCCGACGTACGCCTTCCTGCGAAACGGCCTGGCCGCGCTGCGGACCCGAAACCGCCGCGCCTTGGCCCCGGCGGACTACGTGACCTTGAAGGAGCTGGACGCCCTGGTGGTTTTCGACCCCTGCTCCCAGATCTACGATCTGCCGCTGGAGAACGAGCCGGCCTATGTTGCCGGCTGGTTCCACGACGCGATTCCGCTCCGGATCCACGAGGGCCACCAGGCAAATCCCGACCAGTTCTCGGCCGCCGTGAGCCGGCTCACCAGCCAAGCCGGCCTCATCGTGTGCGACTCGGCCAGCGCCGAGGCCGACCTCCACACGTTCTTTCCCCGCTCGGCGGGCAAGACCGTGGTCATCCACCACGGGCACGACCAGGCCCGCTTCCGGGCCGGCGCCCCCGCCGAAAAGCGGCGCGAAGTGCTTGCCAAGTATCTCTCCGACGTCGTCACCCCCTACTTCATCGCCGTGGGCGACATCGAGCCGAGGAAGAACACGGTCGCCCTGCTGCGGGCATGCCGCTATCTCAGGGAGACCTCGGACCGGAGGTTCCAGTTGGTCCTTGTGGGCCGCCCGGGCGGCTTCGGCCGCCGCGGCGCAGACGTCATCGAGGGGCTCTGCCGGTCCGCCGGCGCGGTGCGAACCGACTACGTCGAGGACGCCGACCTCCCCGCCCTGACTTCGGGCGCCCTGGCCCTGCTTTATCCATCTCTCTGGGAAGGCTTCGGGATCCCACCGCTCGAAGCGCTCTCGGCCGGCACGCTGGTCGTCGCGTCCGACCTCGCCTCGCTCCCCGAGGTCTTGGAAAGTGCCGCGATCTACTGTGATCCGTACGACGTGCGCTCGATCGCCGCGGCCATGCAGGAGTGCCTCGAGATGTCCCCCGAGGAGCGCCAACGCCGGATTGCACTGGGCATCCAACATGCCCAGCGATTCACCTGGGAGGCGTCGGTCGCGAAGCTCACGGCCCATCTCCGCGCGCATTTCCGCGATCCGGCTCGACCACCCGCGATCTTCCCGAACCGTCCCCATTGTCCCTTGATGGCAGGCCCCCTCGGCTCCGAGGTGCCTGAAGCGTCCTGAGGCAACGTGAAGGCCTTCATCGCGGAAACCGATCTGTTCCAGGAGACGGGGGGCGGACAGACGGTCTACCGCCGCCTGATCGCCGCCCATCCGGAGATCGAGTTCTACTATCTGGGCGTGGACGAGCGGGGCGCTACGGCCCGGCCGGCCAACGCGCACCTGGTACCGTGGATCGATCCCTACCGGATGGGCTTCGCCTTGGGCCCGCCCGACGGCGATCGGCCGCCCTGGACGCACCTGGGGTTCGTGGAGGCCAGCAACGTGGCGGCCTCGGTGGCGGGCCGCGAGTTCGACGTCGTCGAATCGGCCGATTTCCGCTCCTTCGGGGCCATCCTCCGCGCGGCACTGGCCTGGCACGGCGTCCGCTTCGGCCGGACCGTGCTGGCCATGCACGGCCGCACCTCGAATTCCCTGCGCATGGACTGGAGCGGCGGCGACGGGGCCAGCCCGACCCTCGACCACCAGGAGCGGCTCCAGTATCGGGCCGCCGACACCCGCTACGGCATCAGCCCGGCGTACCTCGACCAGTGGCGGCGGATGGAAGGGCTGGACCCTCAGTACGTCAGTCCGTTGCGGGTGGTCGATCCGCCGCACCCCGGCCTGCCTTCGCCTTCCGCGGAGCCGCCGGACGTCCACTTCATCGGGCGGACCGAGAGGCTCAAGGGACCGGACATCTTTCTCGACCTGCTCTGGTGGCTTCCCCGCCGGCTCTACGGCGCCGCGAGCCTGATCGGCCCGGAGAGCTTTTCCCCGAAGGGCGGTTATTCTGGGCCGTACCTCAAGCGGATGCTCTCCCACCGCACGGTCGACGTCACGGTGCGCCCAGCCATGACCCGCGACGAGCTGGACCAACTCTTTGCCCGCCGCTCGGTGATCGTCCTCCCGTCGCGCTACGACTCGCTAAACCTGATCGCGCTCGAATCGCTCTTTGCAGGCTGCCCGACGGTCGTGGGGAGCGGGGCGGGCGTGTGCCGGTTCTTGAGCGAGTCGCTGCCCGAAATCCCTTACGTCCGCCTCGACCTGGAGAACCTCTACGGCTGCTTGCCGGAGATCCGCCGGCTGCTGGCCGATTACGACGGCTACCGCGCGCGGCTGGTAGCCGCCGTCGAGCGGTGCCGGCCGGAGGTCGACGGCTCGACCTTGGCCGACGTTTACGCCAGCCCGCCCTGCGGCGATCCGGCCGTCCGCAGCCAGATGGACTCGTGGTACGGCCAACTGATGCGCCGCTACGAGGCCTCGGGGCGAACGCTCCGCGGCCGGATCCGGGGAACACTCCGCGGCGCGGCCAAGGCGATCTTGCCGGCCCGGTGGGAGGGGAAGCTCCGCCGGCTGGGCAACTCGGCCGTCGCACGACTGAAGGCCAAGCCCGCCGCCGTCAAGCACGCCATCCTCGAAAGCGCCTTCCGCGGCGACGCCGTGGTGGCCTACCACCTCCGCAAATCCCTCGACATGCCCCCGCGCTACCGCGAGGTGCTCGCGCTGGGCGAGCAGTCGGCCGACGAGGTGTCGGAGAAGCTGCGGCGGCTTTGGGCAATGGCCGGGGAGTTCCGCGTCGACTCGGCCCGGCTGTGGAGCGAGATCGCCCGGCTGGAGCGGGTGCGGGGGAACGAACTCATGGCCGCGGCCTACGAGCTGCGGATCATGCGGGCCCTGGGCGAGGACCGGCTGGGACACCTCCCCGCGACGGCCGCCACCCTCCGCCGCTCGGGTTTCGCCCGCGAGGCCGAAGCCGCCGAGGCGATGTTCGGCCCGGCCGAAAGCCGCAGCGAGGCTTGCGAAGCCCTGCTGCGGCGGGCGTTCGACGCCCATCGCGAGAACCCGCCGCGGCCCTGGGAGCGGATCGACGACCGCCGCGCGTCCGGCCCCTGCCGCGTGGCCGTGATCGTCTCGCTCTACAAGGCCGCCGACAAGCTCTCCTTCTTCCTCCACGCGCTGGGCAACCAGACGCTCCTGGAATCGCGTGCCCTGGAAGTGATCCTGGTCGACAGCGGCTCGCCCGACGGCGAGTACGAGGTCTTCTCCAAGCGCCTGGAGTCGCTGCCGATGCCGGTCGTCTACGCCCGATCGTCCGGGCGGGAGACGATTCAGGCCGCCTGGAACCGCGGGATTTCGCTCGCCCGGGCCCCCTACCTCGCCTTCCTCGGCGTGGACGAGACCCTCCTGCCCGACGCCTTGGAAGAGCTGGCCGGCGAGTTGGACCGCGACCCTTCGCTCGATTGGGTCACCGGCTCGAGCCTGATGACCCGGGTCGACGAGCACGGCACCTGGAAAGACGACGTGATGCTCTACGACCGCAGCGACTATCATCCCACGCTGCCGTACCTCGACACGGCCTACCTTTCCTGGGTCGGGGCCCTCTACCGCCGCTCGATCCACGAGCGGTTCGGCTACTACGACCCCAGCTTCGTCGCCGCCGGCGACACCGAGTTCAAGTGCCGCGTGCTTCCCAGGCTGAAGACCCGCTCGATCCCGCGGACCTTGGGCATCTTCCTGAACTACCCCGAGAACCGCACCACGGAAAGCCCCCGCGCGGAGATCGAGGACCTTCGCGCTTGGTACCTCCACCGCACGGAAGGCGGGATCCGTTACGCCTTCGACGGCCGCGATCCTCGGGAGATCCTCGACCTGTTCTACCGCTCGCTTGCCTATCATAAGTCGTTCTGGAAGCACACAAGCTCGGACCTGGAATACGCCAGCCAACTGGCCGCATACCTGGAGCGCCGAGCCCCGGGCCTCTTGCCCGCGGGGCACGCGGCGGCGGTCCGCCGGGTGCTCGATGCCTATCGGGCGATCGACTGGCTGCCGCGAATGTCGCGCATTGGCCCGGCGCGGGCGTTGTGGCATGCCCGGCGGGTGGCCTCCCAGGCCCAAGCCGCCCAACGCCAGCTCGACAACGCACCCGCCAAGCCCCTCTACCATGTCTTCAACGACAACCGCTTCGAGCAGCACCGCAACGTCTGGCGAAGCCAGTAGGACAGGCGTCCCGCCTGTCCGCGCGAGCCAGTAGGACAGGCGTCTCGCCTGTCCGCGCGACCCAGTGGGACGGGCATCCCGCCTGTCCGCGCGACGCGGGCGTCCCGCCCGTCACCCCCTTTGTCCGGATCGCCCGGACCGGCGAGACGCCCGGACCGGCGAGACGCCGGTCCTACTGAATCTCGCGCCGACCTCCCCGATCGGATCCAATCATCATCCGACCACGAGCACGACCAATTGCTTCGGGCCGTGGACGCCGAGGATCAGGATTTTTTCGATGTCGGCCGTGCGGCTGGGGCCGGTGATGAGGAGGAATTCGCCGCGGAGCTCGGGATCGGCGGCCCGCCGGGCGACCTCGGGCCACACGGCCGGCATGTGCTCGACGAGCCGCTTGGCGGTGGCCGCGACGATGCAGACCGGCGGAAGGTAGCACAAGAGCCGCTCCTCGGGCCGGCCGCAGGCGACCAGTGCCGTGCCGGTGTCGGCCAAGAGATACTCGGCCTCGACCAGCCCGGCCTCCAGGCCCGCCATGTCCCGGGGAGTCCAGCCGGGCTCGGCCCAGGCGATCTTCTCGGCCGCGGACTCGCCGGCCAGCTCCCGACACAACTCCCGACACAGCGGCCGATCCATCGCCCCGACCTTCGCCCAACCTCCTTCCTCGATCAACTCCCGCAGCTTTCCCCGGGCCTCCTCCGTCGACCCGCAGCGGACCACCTCCCCGCTGATCGCGCTCAGCTCGTCGGTGAAGCGCCGGGCCATTTGGTCGATGCCCGGGTTCTCTCGCGGCCAGACCTCGGGCACCGGCGGGGCCTCGACCGGCGGCTCGCCGGCCAGGTGCGTGCGGATTCGACTCAGGATTGCATCGCGTGAGTTCATGGCGTGCGGCTACTCCCGAGGAAGTCTGAGCGTGGAGGGCGGTTGGGCCGGCTTGAGGGCCGCCCCGTTGCGGCGCCACCAGGTGCGGAACGGTTCGCGGTGGGGAAGTTCGGGGAGCTCGCGGCCGCGGGTCCAGGCCCCCAGCTTGCCCGGGTGCCAGGGGAGGAAGCGGGCGAGGCGAACCCCGACGCGGACGCCGAACATCGCCATCCGGTAGCGCCGCGGCCCGGCCATCATCCAGGCGAACGCCCGCCACATGAGCCGCTCGGTCCAGGAGTTCATCGGCGAGGGCTCGTTGACGGCCCGGTGCCGGAGGTGGACCAACTGGTGGGCCAGGTCGATTTTGACCGGGCAGATTTCGGAGCAGGCCGCGCAGAGCGAGGAGGCGAAGGGGAGCGTGCCCGCCTGGTCGATCCCCACCAGGTGCGGCGTGAGCACCGCGCCGATCGGCCCGGGATAGACCCAGCCGTAGGCCCAGCCGGCGGTGCGGCGGTAGACCGGGCAGGCGTTGAGGCACGCCCCGCAGCGGATGCAGTAGAGGGCCATCCGCGCGGCCGGATCGGCCAGGACGTTCGTGCGCCCGTTGTCCAGGATGATGACGTAGAGCTTTCGCCCCGGGGTGGAGCCGTGGACCAGGTGGGTGTAGGTGGTCAGCTTCTGGCCGGTGCCGCTGCGGGCCAGGAGGTTGAGGAACTGCGGCAGGTAGTCGATCCGCGGAATGACCTTCTCGATCCCCATCAAGGCCACGTGGACCCGGGGGGCCGAGGTCGAGAGCCCCCCGTTCCCCTCGTTCTCGACGATGCAGATCGTGCCCGTGTCGGCGATGCCGAAGTTGACGCCCGAGATGCCCATGTCGGCCGTCAGGAAATCCTCGCGGAGGTGCCGCCGGGCGATGTCGGTCAGCTTGCGGTGCTCGGCGGTGTAGGGCTCCTGGAGCTTTTCGGCGAAGAGTTTGCCGCAGTCGGAGGCCGACATGTGCAGGGCCGGCGTGACGATGTGGATCGGCCGCTGCCCGGCAAGCTGCACCAGGTATTCGCCCAGGTCGGTCTCCACCGCGCGAATGCCAGCCGACGCCAAAACGTCGTTCAGCTCGAGCTCCTCGCTGACCATCGACTTCGCCTTGACGACCGAGCGGACCTGGTGCTCGCGGGCGATCTCCAGGACGTGGCGGTTGGCCTGCTCGGCGTCTTCGGCGTACAGAACAGTTGCATCGCGGGCGGTGATCTTCCGCTCGAACTGGACCAGGAGCTTGTCGAGGTTGGCGATCGCGTGGGCCTTGATCCGGTTGGCGGCCTCGCGCCACTGCTGCCAGGCGGGGATCCCGGCAATGATCTCCAGGTTGTTCTTGGTGGACCGCTCGGCCGACTCCGCCAGGGATGGGAACCCCTTGGGCTCGTACAGCCCCTTGGTCTCGGCCTGAAGGAAGGGTGCGCCGCTAAGATGGGGGGTTTCGTGTGCCATGTGCGGCAAGCCGGGCGTTGCGGGCGACCGGTGGAGGTTGACTCGAGCCCATTGTACCGCGGCCGAGCAGGCGGGGTCGAGCGGGCGAAGCGAGGTCGGCCAGCTAACCTTTGCGCGTCGGCGGTGTCCGTCTAGAATATCAGCGCCCGGACGGGCATTATGGCTACGAGCGCGGGGCGGAACTGGCCCGCCGGTAACCACTTCCCTCCTCTTGATGGGACCCGAGCGTTGCTTCGAACTCACACCTGCGGCCAATTGCGGGCAGAACACGTCGGCCAGGAGGTCAGATTGGCCGGGTGGGTGGATACGTACCGGGACCATAGCGGGGTGCTGTTCATCGACCTGCGGGATCGATACGGAAGGACCCAGATCGTCTTTTCCCCAGAGAGGGGGGCAGACGTCCTGGAAGCGGCCCGCTCCTTGCGGCCGGAGTACGTGGTCGAGGTCACGGGCACCGTGGCCCGCCGCCCCGAAGGGACGACCAATCCCAAGCTGGCCACCGGCGAGATCGAGGTCCGCGGCCAGTCGATCCGGTTGCTCAACAAGAGC
>Ga0315280_10005001_pt1 | contig 19217 bp, 16 predicted proteins | sample YL17G06_40_MG_FD_203697 | JGI IMG/M metagenome (GOLD analysis project Ga0315280, IMG submission 203697) | Sediment microbial communities from Yellowstone Lake, YNP, Wyoming, USA - YL17G06_40 | ecosystem: Environmental > Aquatic > Freshwater > Lake > Sediment | place: USA: Wyoming | collected... | reverse complement strand
GCGAGATGTATACATTGCCCGACAAAGTTGCACAATAAAGACACTGCATCGCAGCAGAACAGGCGAAATGAGAAAAGCAGGATAGAAAGGAACTCTGTAAAGATGCTACAGTCTCTTTCCTTAAATAATATATGCCTAACCTGCAATTTTGCAGAACTAATTGGCCTTTATCGAAAGGAGAAAAGCCGGATGCCTACGGTGAAAGATGTTGTTGTTCGTAAGCCCACTGAACAGGAGATAAAGACCTGCAAGAGCTGGCCGATCTGGAAGTGCCCCGCCAGCACGTTCGATTGGGCATACACAGAAAAAGAAACCTGTCTTCTGATAGAGGGCAAAGTGACGGTTACAGACGGCAAAAACTCGGTCAGCTTTGGCCCCGGCGACCTGGTGATTTTCCCGGAAGACCTCGAGTGCACCTGGCAGGTCGCCGAGCCGGTGAAGAAATACTACAACTTCGGATAAACAGGTTATGTACTAAACCTTGAACTCTTCCGGCTTGAAATTGAGCTTTTGGCCTTTTTCCGCCGCCTCGTTGACCTTCAGTACGGTTACAGCCGTTTCGTAGCCGATTTCTGCGGGACAGTTAAGTCTTGCTTTGCCGCGGATGGCATCGAAGAAATTCGCCAGATGAGGCTGATGGATTTTCTCATCCATTGTTACCAGGATTTTATACTTCGGAGGCTGCGGCGAAGGAACACGAATCTCTCCGACCGCCTCTTTATCTTCCGGCTGGTCTAATCCCTCCTCTTGCTCTATGTAACCCTTGCTGACCCATTTAGCCCACGCTGCTTCGAGGACCCACCACTCACGGAACACCGCACAGCGTGTCGCAGGTTCAGAGACCACCAACGTTCCCTCCGTGCCCAGGAAACTCTCAAAATATCCCTGGCTGCTATTGGCGGATATCGTCTGATAGTACGCACTTACTGGTCCCTGGCTGGTTTCGTACTCGTATATGGCCATTACCGTGTCGTACCATTGGTGCGTTTCTTTATTGTAGTAATTGGTCCGGCCGCTCGCTATAACCGATACGGGACGTGCATCAAGAAACCAATTGTAGACGTCTATCTGATGCGAGCCGAGATCGACAATTGGCCCGCCGCCGAGGCCCTTGTACCATCGCCAGTTCCGGAATTGCTCCATAGACTTGAAGCCGGATTTCTTGAGCGTCTCTTGGTCGATCTCTGTTCCTTTTGGCCAGCCCAGACCGGCGTTGACTGCACGATTCCACTGCCCGTTGACGGCGGTAATCTGGCCCAGCAGCTTCGCTTGCTTTATGAGCTTTTCGTAGCAGAAGATATACCGGGGGTTGCTGCGGCGTTGGTGCCCGATTTGTAAAAGTCTGCCGGTTTTCTGTGCAGCCTGCACCATCCGCCTGGCGCCTTCGAGCGTGTTGGACATCTCTTTCTCGCAGTAGACGTGCAGACCTGCCTCCAGGCACGCAACGGTATGCTCGGCGTGCCAGAAGTCAGGCGTGGCAATTATCGCTGCGTCGAGGTCCTTTTCCTTATCGAGCATTTCCCGATAGTCCGCGTAGGTGTTGTGCTCGTGACGATACTTTCTCAATAGACCCGACGCCCGTTTTTGATTGTGCTTTGTCCAGATGTCGCAGACTGCCTTAAAGCGCACGCCGGGTATCAAAAGGCAAGAATTCAATAAGACCCATCCCTGCGCGCCAGCCCCGATCAGAGCTACATTTATATCCTCTGGTTTTTTATTTGCTGGGGTTTGTCCCAGAACCATAGGTGAAAGTATCAGGTTTGCCGCTGCCACCGTGGACGATTGCAGGAAATCGCGTCTGTTTATGCCGGCATTTGTTCCCCGTGCCATCATTTTCTTGCCCTTTCAGATCTGCTCTCTCACCTACTAAGACGTTGTATGTTGGTCTTTTGGCATGGCAGAAATTTCCCGGGGCATGACTATTTTGGAGCATGCAGGTTGGCAGGGTAGTAGCTGTTTTTACGCTGCTCAGCTTCGCCAGGGGCGCGAGCGTTTGGCATCGGCCATGATTTTCCTGGCGATCTGGACGTCCTCAGCGATCTCAAAGTCAAACATCCCGGCCAGAATATGGTCGGCGCCATTCTCAACGACGTATTTGAACGCGTCCTGCGGGGGTATGGCGCCGGCAGCCATAACCTTAAAGGCTATCCAGGGCTTCTCGACCGTCTTCATAAACTCGGCGGTTTCCTGGGGATTCCTGCACCAGTAGCCGGGCACTTCGTTGTAAGAACCCTTTAGCTCATTAGCTTTTGGCGCACTCGGGTAATTGTGGTGATGAAATGTCTTAATATAGAAGTCGGCGGGAATTTTCTGCTTCTCACACTCCATAACCACGCGCAAATCGTGAGCGCCGACACCTGAAGCCACACCGAGGTCTTTGGCGATCTCAACAGCCTGCCTGATCAAATCGACCTTGCCCTCGGCGATAAGCCGGTCTGAGTGCACACCCCAAAGATAGATTGCGTCGGTGCCTTCATCCAGCAGGGCTTTTACATCATCAGTGTACGCCTTCATGCCCGGCTCAACGGCGGCGGTGGAGCATATAATCCATTGGATTTTGCCGCCCTGACGCAGGCGGTATTTCTTGAGCATATCGACAATGCCGGGCGGATTATGTATCGACAGTGTATTGATGCCGTGAGCCTCGGCAAGGGCCATCGTCTCGAAAATTTTCTCTTCGGTGTTGTAATGGGCAGTCAGGTTGTAGACATATTTGAGGTCCCGACTGTGGGTGTAGTGCGTTAGCAGATTTCCGCCCAGCAGCACTCGGCTTACGTTGAGATTGCCAATCCGGCCCTGCGGCAGCGCAGCCTTTGGCGCTGGGCCGCTTTGTGCCGGAACAGCCTTTTCCGCCTTATCTTTGGCAAATAAGTTTGCCCCTGCGGCGTGTAACGCCGCCACACTGCCGGCAGAAATCTGGAGCGACTTCTCGATAAATCTGCGACGATTCAGTTTCGATGACATAGGTATCCTCCTTCTTAATTGCCTCTGTTTGCGCACCACCTGATCGAGCGCGCTATCAATTGTCGATAGTTTAGGTCGCCATACACGCTGGGGCCGTGCCCAACCTGGATGCAGCAGACTTTGGCCTTGCCATAGTTCCTGACCCAGCCGACCGTCTTGTCACTTGTTGGGTCGTCGGTTGTCAAAAGTACGTGATTATCATTCTGGAAGCCGCAACTTTTGTATGTCTCATCGTGCGCGGCAAAATCGTTCAGACCGCGAGTAATTGGATGCTTAGTATCCTGAATGTGCACGGTTAAATCGACATCGTGCTTGTATGTGCTGGCCGGATTCTGGCTTGTCTGCTGCAAATAATATTTAGTCCCGATTATCTTGCGATACTCATCCCACTGCTGGAAAGAACCCATCGAATGGTGCAACGCCAGCACGCCCACGCCGCGATTCAAGAGCTTGACAAAGTTCTCCTGCCGTTTCGGCGATATGTTTTGAGTCATATTAAATAGCACAATCACATCGTAATCCCATCCGCTTATGTCTTCAAATATCTCGCTGTGGTCCTTCTGTTCTGCCCGGGCGTACTCAATATCATCGTAGCCTTCAAACAGCGAGAAAAACGGCTTCTCTTCAAAATCATGCCCACCGGTAATTACCACCGCTTTAATTTTTTTAGCCGGCTCCGAGGGTAGCGGCTTGACCATAATATTCTTGAAGTAGACGATGCTATTTGGGTCGTGTCCCTGCAGGGCAAACGTCCCGCTTGACAACTTGCGGCCCGGCCAATCCTCACGGATAATGTTTTCCGGCTCGGTATAATCGACCACCGTTTTGCCGTTGACTTTGATGGTGATGTGTTTGCCTCTGATGATGATGTGCTCGGTGAACCACTGGTTGTCCTTTGCGGGCACCTCCTTGACATTGACAACGTCATAAAGGCTGCCCGTCCTTTTCCAGTCTCCCTTAAAGCTGTTGTTGACCTGGACTTCATAGCCTTTGCCCGGCCAGCCGGTCTGCTGATACTCGGTATGGAAATATATGCCCGAATTTGAGCCGGGCTTGGTCATCACATCTGCCTTGAACTCGAAATTCTTAAAGTTGGCATTTTCCACCGGGCCTACATAGAAGAGATGACTGCGAGAACCTTTGACCGCAATCATCCCGTCGCGGACGCTGAAAGTGCCCTTGTTCTCGCTTGCCTTCCAGCCATTCAGTGTTTTGCCGTCAAAAAGGTTGTGCCAGCCTGCTGCTTTGGACGACAGTTTCTCTACCGATTGACATGCAGACGAAAGAATGCATCCCAAAGCCAGTACCCAAACCAATTTTCTTGCCATTTTGCCCATCTCCTTATAGTCCTCAACGCCAATTATAATCGCCAAGGGCTGCGCATCGAACGGACCAATCTACGGTTGGCAGCGTCATTGTTGACGAAACGCTCTTTTGCCGGGTCCCATCTAAGCTTCTGCTCGAGCCGGATGGCGATATCGCTTATCTGGCATATTGTATCAGTCTGCACCGCTGCGTCAATGGGACATATCGTCTGAGCCCGGCTTTTCACGCAATCCAGAAGATTCCTTGCGTGGTTGTTGCTTTCGGTCAGGCGAATTTCGTTCGGCCCAAATTCTGTCTGCAATAACTCTTTCGGATGAGCATTGATGCCGGAGCGGTCGACGTGCACCCAGCCTTCTGTTCCCTCGAAAGCTGTGCCGTGGTCGGTTGTTCTGCCGTAGCGGTTTTTCCACTTCTCTGGATACGGACAGCCTGTAAAGTTCATTGTTACGCCGCTATCGTATTTGGCGACGACGTTCCAGTTCATAGCGGTGTCGCACACGCCCGCCGGGTCCGGCCAGACGCCCTTGCCTTCGATTTCTGCCGGGCAGGCGAGTTTCTCACCGCCGCCCCAGACGGCGATGTCCAGCGGGTGAACGCCCCAGCCGGCAATGAAGCCCAGCGCATAATCCGAAATGAACCACCAGAGTGCATTTGAGCAGCGGTCCTTGGTATAGGGCGTATATGGTGCTGGTCCCAGCCACATATTGTAACCGATCCAATCAGGCTCTGGCGCCGGCTCGGGCGAGCCTCCCGAAGAACTGCCGGGCGACCATACGTTGATAGTGTGGAGCTTGCCGATTCGTTCGTTCAGGGCCAATTCGCAGGCAAAGCGAAAATCCCTGCTGGAGCGTTGCTGAGTGCCGAACTGAAAAATTGTCCCGTAGCGATGGCAGGCTTCTCGCAGTGCCTGGTCTTCAGCCAGGCTCAGGCCCATCGGCTTTTCCAGATAAATGTCTTTGCCTGCCCTTGCCGCCGCAAGTGACACGAGGACGTGCCAGTGGTCGGTGGTAGCGATCGAGACCACATCGATGTCGTTGCGGGCAATAAGTTCGCGGAAATCTTGGTAGGTTGCGCAGTCCTCATTTTGGTAGTGCTTGTTGACCAGGTTGCAGACTTGCTCTCGCGTGGGCTTTTTGAGGTCGCAAACCGCGATAACTCTGGCGTCTTTTTGCATGAGAAAGTTTCCCATCACGCCGGTGCCCTGAGGTCCAACTCCGACGGATCCGACCGTGATTCGCTCGCTCGCCGCCACGCTGCCGGCTTTCCCCAGCGCCGAAGACCGGACTATGCAGGGAAAACCAACGGCTCCGAGAGCCGCCCCTGTCGCCGTTTTTAGAAACCCCCGCCGCGAAATTGTTTTATGCTCTTGCATGATCTGGCTCCTTACTTCTTCTGACTAAAAGCCAACGGCTGAAAGAACAGTCGTCAAGTTTAGCCAATGTGCCGCCCATCGTCAAACCAAATGGGGGGCCTCTCGCAGCAACGCCTCAAGTCACTGCCCGCATCGTATTTTGCAAAGTCTACAACTCAATCCTGGTGTCCACGCTCGCAAGAGCCGAAATGGCCCAAAATATTCCCTACCTTAACAAGTAGAAATGTCCACAAATTCTGCTCAGAAAATTGGCCATTTCTTACGCACTTTCTGCTTGGCGCCCTGACGCCCTTTGCGCATTTACGCGAACTTTTGCCAATTTTCCAAATCAGCTATTTTATGCCCAGACAGAGGCTATCTATGAATCTTTGTGATATTTCTTTGCGCCGGTTCATTCTCTAAAATGCCGACTCAGCCAGAATTACCAATCTTCTTGGTGAATCCACGTTAGTGCTGATAATGTCTGGTTTTTTATTACTAAAATCTGGCTCGGAGGTCTTTTTGTGCTTGACAATTCGACGACCGGCCGTTAAGTTGGGCCGGAAAGGCAATCTGGAGAGGCCTTGTGTCAAAAGGATTTGGCTAAGAAGGAAGGGAAGCAAATGAAGGATCTATTTACCACCGGCGAGGCCGCCGAAATCTGCAGAGTAAGCCAACAGACAATAATTCGTTGCTTTGATTCCGGTAGAGTGGAAGGCTTTCGTGTACCCGGCTCAAGATTCCGCAGGATTCCACGCCAGAGCCTGATCAAGTTCATGAAGGATAACAGTATTCCTCTGGACAACCTTGAATCCGGCAAAAAGAGAGTCCTGATTGTCGATGACGATGCCGAAATCGTCGAGCTCATGGCCGACGTCTTGGGGCGCGATGGCAGATTTGAGATCAAGACAGCATCCAGCGGTTATGAGGCAGGGATGTGGACCCAACGGTTCCAGCCGGACTTGATACTGTTGGACTACATGTTGCCCGACATCAACGGTAATATCGTCTGCCAGACGATTAAAAGAAATCCGGAATTTGAAAACACCAAGATTATTATCGTAAGCGGCGTTGTCAAGCAGGATGAGATCGATCAGCTCTTGAAGTCTGGTGCCGAAGGCTTCATAAAAAAGCCGTTCACCATCGCCGAGCTTACCGACAAAGTTAATAGCGCTCTAAAGATCCGATAAACAACTCAGCCGCTTTGCACAAGGTAAATCCTGGCGGTCCGTAAGAACAGGCCAGGAGGTACTTCACTGTAAATGGATGGTCAACTGTCCTGACGTTGAAGCGCGAGAACGATGATATGGGCGCCGAAGATGCTGGTACGATAGCTGCCCGCCAGACAGCACTTGCCGTTGCGCGACTCGACTCACTTGCGACCCTGCCTTGCGTTGCCATACAATATTTCTCCAAGTTTTTGCAAAGCCGATTTTCTCCCTCCGATTTAGCGGATATAGTTGAATCAGACCCTGCCCTTGCCGGCAAGATTTTTTCACTTTCGCACCAGCATGGCGTGAGCCTGCCCAGCCTGAAGTTCTCGCTTCGCCTGGCACTTGACAGGCTGCCGGCGGATTTAGTTCGCCAGGCCATCCTCTCAGTTAAGGTGCTTGCCGGCTCTGAGCTTGAGCACGACCCTGACAACGTCACAATCCTGCCTGCCAAGGAGCTTGTGCTTCATAGCCTTGCTGTTGCCTGCTGCGCTAAGGATATCGCTGCCATCATGACGGATAAGATTGAACCAGAACTTGCCTACTATGCAGGACTACTACATGATATTGGAAAGTTTGCGTTGCAGGAGACGATGCCCAAAAGTCTCGCCGAGATTGTCCAAGAAGCCAAGACGACCGAAGCAAGTTCTTACTCAGTCGAGCAGAAACGCCTGGCTACCAACCATACACTGCTGGGCAGAAGTTTAGCTCAAAAGTGGCATCTGCCAGAACCAATAAGTTTTGCTATCTGGCTGCATCACAGTGACACGGTGACAATCTCGCGTGATGTCCCTGAGGCAAGAATAGCGCAACTGGTCCGGTCGGCTGATTCTATTGCCAGGCTGTCCGGCATCGGGCAATCCGGTAGTTTCGATTCGCCGGAACCGACCGAGAAAATAGCGCAATCACTGGGCCTTACGGTCGAGCAACTGGAGTCAATCCGGGCCGAGCTGCCGGAGGCAGTCAAGGAAAAATCCAGGATTCTGGGTCTGGATTTGCCTAATGCGGCGGCACGCTACTGTCAGTTTGCCCATAGCGCCGCTGCGAATTTTGCCCGGCAACAAGCAGAGTTATCCGTGGAAAATTGCCGCCTGGGAACTGCTTTTAGCCATTTTGATTTTATAAAAGATTTTCTGCTCAGTATAAGTTCCGACGCCACTGCCATCGACATCGCAGAGAACCTCGCTGTTCGCTGGCAAAGGTTTTATCAAACAGGTTTGGTCTGTTTGTATCTGGTGTCAACAAGCGGTCAAGAATCGCTGGAAGCTGCCGTTGTAGAAAGCCTAGGGCAAAGCAGAGCCGTCATATTGAATGTCCCTTCAGATGCCAAGCCAATACCAGAAACGATAGCCAATCATTTTGCAATTTTGGATGCCCAGGACCATGTCGATTGGCTGCTTGAGCAGTTGGAACTTGAGTCTGACCTGCGGCAAGCCAAGCTGGTGCCGTTGCTTTCAGATGGCAAGGCAGTGGGCGCGCTGGTTTTCGAGATGCACTATCCGGCGGATGCGGAGCTGTTCGAGGAAAATTTCAGCAAGGTCGCTGCAGTTGCCGGCGCCGTTTTAGATATGGTACTGAGCCGGCATAAATATGAGCGTTTTGCGGAGCGATTCGCCCAGCTTATTCACGGTGCTGCCGAGCAAGCAGCCGCCCCGCTAAAAGCTGAAGTTGCGCCTGCGGAGATTGCTGCCGATGCCTCTCTGGAGGCTCTGGCTGAGATGACAGCCGGACTAGCCCATGAGCTAAATAATCCTCTTTCGGTCATATCCGGCCGGGCACAGTTACTGGCTGATGCTGAGAAAAATCAGAAGAAAAAACTCGCCTTACAGCAGATTCAAGAGAATGCCCGTGAAGCCTCTGCAATCCTTGAGGGACTGATGAGTTTTGCTGAGCCGCCGCCGCCCAAGCCGAGCCAGACCGACGTTAAACAAATGATAGACGAGGCCATACAATTGACCAAGCAAAAGACCGGCGCAGAACACATCAACGTCCAGATTCGAGTTGCCGAAGATGTTAAGAGCGTATTCGTAGATTCTGCGCAGGTTGTGTCGGCTTTGGCAAATGTTCTTAGCAATTCTCTGGAATCCTATCGCGACACAATAGGGCCAATTAAGATCACTGCCGATGCCGCCGGCAGCCGCGTGAGGCTACAAGTTAGCGACCTTGGTTGTGGGATGGACGCTGAAACTCTTCGAAAAGCAGCTCATCCATTCTTTTCAGCTAAGCCCGCCGGGCGCAAACGCGGGATGGGACTTGCTTACACCGCCCGCGCCGTGCAATTGAATAAAGGCTTGCTTTCGATTGAAAGTGAGCCTGGCAAAGGCACGACAGTGACCATCTATTTACCCACAACATAAACTTTATCTTTCCTTATTGATTTAGAGCCATCGAATGGCTACAATGAGCTGTTAGTGTAGCTATGTGAAAAAATCTTTAAGGAGGAGACGACCTGCAGATCGTCCGACTCAATCCATTGGCACTCTGATTGTACGTTATCGCTGCGCAAAGTTGATACAGTAACAAGGTTGTTTTTAAGGAAGGGCAGAAAGATGAAACGCATGACAATGGTAGTGATTGTATTGGTTCTTGTGCTCGGCCTGGGCAGCATGGCTTCAGCACAGTTGCCGGCAGGGTGGAGCCAGACGGATATAGGCGGTGCCTCGCCGGTAGGCAGCGCATCGTACGACCAGGCGACCGGCACGTGGACCGTCACCGGTGACGGTCAGGACATCTGGGACACCTGGGATTCTTTCCACTTCGTCTTCAGACGCCTCAAGGGCGACGGCATGATGACCGCGCGGGTGGTCAGTATTACGGGGGCGGGCCTGCATGAGTGGGCCAAGGCCGGAGTGATGATCCGCGAGAGCCTCAACCCCGATTCCAGGCACGCGATGGTGGCCATGAACCCGGGCACGACCCAGAACCACGCGGCGCAATTCGCATGGCGTGCAACTACCGGCGGGTATTCAGACCATTCTGCTGACGGGTCAATGGCCCTGCCGTACTGGGTGCGTATAGAGCGTGTTGGTAATACGTTCAGAGGCTATATCTCGCCCAATGGCAACACCTGGACGCAGCAGGGCACGGCGCAGACTATCTCGATGAGCCAGGACGTTTACATCGGGCTACTTGTCCTCTCACACGTTGCGGGCCAGTTGGGCACGGACAGGTTCGACAACGTGACCATTCAGGGCGAACTGATCGAAGAAGTGCCCGCCAAGGCGATTACTTATCAGGGGCGTCTGCTCGATGGCGATATTGCAGCCGATGGTCTGTATGACCTGCAATTCAGTCTCTATGATGCTCAGACAGGTGGCAGCCAGAAAGGCCAGACGGTAGCCATAGAGGATATGGATGTAATAGAGGGGTACTTTACAGTTGACCTGGATTTTGGCGAGGGGGCATTTGACGGCAATCCCCGCTGGTTACAGATAGCTGTTCGGCCCGCCGCCAGCACAGGCAATCTTACTATTCTTGACCCGCGTCAGCGGATAGCACCGACGCCGTACGCATTATATGCCTTCTCTGGTGCAGGCGGCGGCGCTGGTGGCGACGACCTCGGTGATCACACTGCCACACAGAATATCAATCTCGATGGCCACTACCTGTCCGGCGACGGCAGCGATAAGGGAATATACGTTGACTCCAGGGGCTATGTCGGCATCGGAACGAGCGCTCCAGGTTATGACCTTGATGTAGCTGGCACTATCAGGGCCACCGGAACAGCAGTAGGGCTAGACGCGCAGATCATGGGTGTATCTAATAGTAATACTACAGGTGTGAAGGGCTACAGCAATAACGGCGAGGGCGTGAATGGTGAGAGTAATAGCAACTTTGGCGTGCATGGCGCTAGCCGTTCCGGCACCGGCGTGTGTGGTGAGGGATTCATTGGGGTGTCGGGCCGTAGCGAAGACGGTGGTGGCGCTGGCGTGCATGGTTACAACTCGTCCGGCTATGCGGGATACTTTGATGGCATGGTCGGCATTAACGCTCACGGGGGTGCGGCGCTATACGTGAGCGAAGCCGAGGCGATATGGTATGACGGCACGCAGTTTAGCTGGGGCTTCGGGGGAAACTGGAACTACTTCTCCGACGGAGTCTGCATTGGCGGAACGGCTGCAAATCCCAGTCCGCATAAGCTTGTTGTCAATGGCTCGGCCGCAAAGACGGGCGGCGGCAGTTGGTCTTCGATTTCGGATGCAAGGCTTAAAGATGTTCAGGGCGACTATAAGTTGGGCCTGGCAGAAGTGGCGCGACTCAATCCTGTTTTCTATAAATATACAGCGCACAATGATATGGACCTGCCTACCGAGCGGCAATATGTCGGCGTCGTTGCTCAGGAGGTCCGGCAAGTTATCCCTGAAGCAGTCGAAGAGAACACGGATGGCTATCTGATGCTCAACAACGATCCCATCATCTGGGCAATGGTTAATGCGATAAAGGAGCTGAAAGCCGAGAACGACGCCTTGAAGCAAAGGCTTGATATTTTGGAGAGAAAGGCAGACCGGACGCAATCTGCCATCACGAAAGAGGTGCAACCATGAGACGAGTGAGCTTTATTACGATGAGGCAGCAGCATGGGCTAAAGCCCATCCTACATTCTTGGATTCCCGTCTTCGCGGGAATAACAGTGATTATGGTGGGCGAAGCCCACCCTACCTTTGCGGCAGGGCCGTATCAGATCGATTGGTACACGGTTGACGGCGGCGGCGGGATAAGCGCCGGCGGGCAGTATGTTCTTGTTGGCACGATTGGTCAGCCAGATGCCGCCTGGAGCAGCGCCAGTAGTTATGAACTGCTTGGCGGCTTTTGGCCAGGCGGGCCTATCAAGTCTGTCGACTGCTTCCCCAGCACATACTCAACCTACAACGACTGGGTAACTCTGGGCAAGCCCACCTGCTGGTGCACACCGTATCAGTGCGATGGCGACGCGGACGGCATAGATTCGGGCGGCATCAACAAGTACCGCGTATTCACCGGCGACTTGAATCTCATTGTGGCCAATTGGAAGAAGAAAGCCAGCGACGCGACCCTTGATCCGTGCGCAGACATCGACCACAAGGATTCGGGGGGCATAAATAAGTACCGTGTTTTCACAGGCGACCTGAGCGTGCTGGTAACCAACTGGAAGAAAAAAGATGCAGCCCTTCTCGGCAAGTGCCCAAGACCAGAATAGGAGCTAAAGACTTAAAGGCCAAGGCCGAACTGCGGAATGCCACATGTTTAGCTTTCAAGTTGTGCGCTTCCAGCTCTTTTTATGCTTGGGTGAAGCTGGAGGGGAATGAGACTGCCTAATAGCGATTACTTGACAAACGCCTTAGAATCTCAATTTTGCTTTCCCACTTGTGGGAATCTATGCCGGAAGATGCGCCCCCACTTGCCCACCAGCATCTGCGCCACCACCTCCACATAAATCGTATCACTCTCATATCTCACCCTGATTCAAAATGTATATGTTATTATACTATAATTACGGGTTCAATGCAGCGTAAAAGTGTCAAACAAACGCTACAAAGCAGATGGGATAGCTCTGGCTGTGGCGATGGCTTTTTTTATCGGGCGGTGGCAAAAAGTTTTTGCACCCGCTGCCTGCTTTTTCTACCGTCAAGGCCGCATCTCTCGTCCGTCGTCCCCCGTCTCCGTGGCGACTTTGTCTACTTGGCGTTCTCCAGGATTTCGATCAGCTCGTCATCCGTAAGTTCAATCGGATTGCCCTTCATACTGCTGGACTTTTTGGCTTTTGCAGCGACCACGGCGAAATCTTCCTCTTTCAATCCGAAGCGACCCAGCGGCGGCACTTTTAGCTCTGTGCAGAGCTGCCGCAGCCATGCCACGCCGTCGGCTGCCCGCGATGGAGCCTTGCCGGTCAATATCCGGGCAATTTCATCGTAGCGAGTCAGTGCCGGCGAATCCGCTGCCCGGCTCTGTAAAGCTCTTACGTTGGCCTGCGTAACGAGCGGCAAAAGCCGGGCACATATAACACCGTGGGCGGCGGAAGTCATGCCGCCCAATGGGCCCGCCAAGCCATGTACGGCACCAAGCCCTGAATTAGCCAGCGCCAGTCCGCTAAATAGACTTGCCAGGGACATATCTTCGCGGGCGGCGGCATCGCCGCCATCCTCGTAGGCATTTCGTAAAGAACGCCCGGCTCGCTGCAGACCCTGCCGGCAAATAGCATCGGTCAGAGGATTTGCCTTGCTGCAAACGTAGGCTTCCATAAGCTGGGTCAGCGCATCCAGGCCGGTGCTGGCAGTTAAAGATGGCGGCATCGAGTAAGTCAATTCAGGGTCAACCACAGCAAGGCTCGGCAGCATCCACTGGCTGCGCATGCTCACTTTCACGCGGTGCTCCGGCACGCCGAGCACGGCGTTGCGCGTGACCTCCGCGCCGGTCCCAGCGGTGGTGGGAATAGCGATGTGCACCGCGGGTTTTTCGCTGATTGACTTGCCGAGGCCAACGACCTCCAGATAATCCTCCAACTGCCCGTTATTAGTCAGCATCGCGGCGATTACTTTGCCGGCGTCGATGACGCTTCCGCCGCCGAAACTGATAACCAAATCGCTCCGCGATTGACGGGCTTTTTCTATGGCTGCCTTTAGTATAGTCGTGGTCGGTTCGCCGGGCACGCCGAACGTGACGTAGTCAATAGCAAGTTTGCGTAGGCCTTCCAGCAGCGGCTTGGCCCGGTCGGGGGTCCAGCCTGTAACGACAAAAGCACGGCTGCCCAGCCGGGCTGAAATTGGCGCAACTTCGCTGCTCGTTTCCTGGCCGAAGACAATGCGCGTGGCGGTGACAAACTCGAATCTCATAACTGCCTGTACTTTGTGCCAGACCCTGTGACTAATCCCACCCGCGGTCGTCAGGAAACACATTTGCGTACTTAATACTTGTACGCGGCTGAGCCATCATATCGGCGACGGTGTCACGCCATTTCTGATAATGCGGCGTTTCCTTGTGCCTGGCTGGGTCCTCGGTAGTGCGATACACCTCAACCAGCACAAATCGAGTAGGATCGTCCTGCTGCTGAAGCACATCAAAGCGGGCGATGCCCGGCTCTTTGATGCTGTGGCGAGCATTTTCAAGCGTGGCCGAGCGGAAAGCCTCCACTTGGTCGCGCTTAACCTGGACATGAACGTGCACTATTAGCATACCATTCTCCCTAATGGTTCCGGGCGACGGCCCTTTTCGTACTCAGGTCTGATCGTCGCCCCATTCGGCAGGCTCAGGGCAGGCGTACCGGCGACGGCTAAACACCAGTTCTCTGGGACACCACGCGCTGGAAGCCCTTCATCCAGGGACATGTATCTCGCTGGGGACATTCCTTGCAGCTATGCTTGGTCGACAGTAATGGCAACAGCACAAACGCATCAACGGCAAAAACGACAAGCAGGATCAAAAAACCTACAGAGAAGGCGCCTATCAAGGTGATCACGCCGACCAATACGGGTATGAACCATAACGGCACGATAACAGGTATGTGCCTCTTGAACTTCTTGTCGAAGCAGTCCGCCATCGACAGTTTTAAGTTTTGAGTTTTGAGTTTTGAGCTTTCTCGCCTGCGCAGCCTGGCTGCTATTTGGCCGTAGCCACACGGGCAAGACCTGGTGCCACAGTACCGGCAAAAAGGACACAAAAATACTATTATCCAGAGAATCCCTGCTACGCCGTATATCAGGTACACCACCGCAGCAACCCATCTGGATAACGCAGAAGGGATGCTTAAGAATAAGACCGCCGTTCCCAGCACTATCATAACTGTATAAGGCAGGTTGTTGATAAGCTCCTGCGCGTGCGAATATTGACGCGGTGATTGTTCGATTGTTCGGTGTTCGTTGTTCATTGTACTTCGTCTGCCCGTTCCAGAACCTCAAGTATCTTGCTGAACGCGTTGCGTACCTGCGTGTAGTCGCGGACGTCAACCGTGAACCGACCGTCCGCATTGGAGCACGAAGCGACGTGACCACCGGAAAAAAGAATGTTCGCGAATCTCTGCCGGTGGTGGGTGCGTGGCTTGACATTCCACTGCGCCAAATCCGGAGGACACAGGAACATAGTATCGATAGCCAAGGCGCGAACCGGCAACCCGTTGCGGTTCTTGCCCAGGTTGCCCAGCGCGATGTGGCCCAAGGGCGAGTCTGCGGCGTTGCGCTCGTCAAATAGCCGCGTTACCGAGGCGTGACGGTAGTAGTAACTGCACTGAGCCTGGGCAGTGCCTACTTTGGCCAGCTCACCATCGGCAAAAACTTTCTGGTCGGGATCGGGGCAGAATAGGACCTTGGGCTGCGCGGAAAGGTGCTCTTGTAGCAGTAGGCCTAAACCGACCGGTTTGCCGCTCATTAGGCAGATCAGGCTGGTCGGCGCGCCCGTGGAGGGGTAGAAGTCAGCCGGCGACAGAAAAGGAGGCGCTTTGGGGCCAAACGGGATGCTGCCCTCGTACTCAACAGCGTAAGAATGGATGGCCAGGCCTATCTGGCTCAGATTAGACAGGCAAGCGACCTTTCGCGCCGCTGCCCGTGCTGTCGCCAGTGACGGGACAAGCACCCCCATGAGAACGGCTATAATCCCGATGACCACCAGCAACTCAACCAGGGTTAAAGCAGTTTTGAGTTTTGAGTTTTGAGTTTTGAGTTTAATTCTCAATTCTCCATTCTAAATTCTCAATTCCTTTCCAGCCAGGACTCCGCCAATATGGTCAAGTCCTCGATATTGACACACCCATCGCCCGTTAGATCGGTCGTCGTCTCAGTACAAGACAGCCACTGCTGGGCCATCACTGCGAAGTCTTCCAGATTCACGGACGAGTCCCCAGTAAAATCCGGCACGGGCCCGGACTTCGTCAGGCGAACATTGTCCAGGTCCCAGAATCCGCCGGCCTTTCCGGTATCTGGGTCAAGGTCCGCCAGGGTGAGGGCGGAAACCAACTGCACGCCGATATTCTTGCCGGCCCATGGATCGGCGGGCCTGACTTGCGGAATATCGAACTGGACGTCATTAAAGTGCTTAACGTAGCCAGCGCCTGAGTTGTACGTGAAAGTCGTCGCTCCTACCGTGACCTTGTTGTTCTCGGAGTCGCGGTAATACAAACGTATTTCAATGGGGACATCATCTTTCATATTTCCGCCGCCGCCGATGATTCCGACCGTGAGGTGGTAGGATTGTCCAACCTCAAAGGCAGCCGCTAGGTCCTGGAACAACTCGACCTCCGGAACCGCGAACAACCACGTTGCCTGGTTGCCATCGCAGTTGTCGATGTGGTCGGGGTCGGTAGGAGGGACGTTCAGGAAGACGCCCGTTAGCTGGCTCCAAAAATACCCGCTGCTCTCGTCATACCACCACGGCTTTGGTGACTTCTGCCAGGAGTCAATATCAATACTCACGAAAGTGGTTTGCGGCGACTCGAATGATGCATTGGGGATAGACAGAGGCACAGAGGCACAGAGGCACACAGGCACATAGGCACATAGGAACAGAGACACACAGGTACATAACAACAGAGATACTTTGTGCCTTTGTGCCTTTGCCACTTTCTGCCTCTTCAATCTTGGTTTACTCAGTCGCTTCGAACATCGTAGCACAATAGCACGTCTGCGTGGCGGATATATAGCCTGCCGTCGGAGATGACCGGGTGTGGCCAGCCATTGCCGCTCATCCCTTGCCGCCTGGGCAGACTAAACGTGCTCTTGAGATTATAGCTTTTGGGATTGGCCTCGATGAGGGCTACGACGTCGTTTTCGTAGCGAAAGTACAGGTGGCCGTCGGCGTAGAGCACACCCGCTGAGCCGCCGCCTGGCTGCCCTTTCTGCCACATCACTTTGCCGGTCATCATTTCGATGCAGGTTGGCTTGCCCTCGCCGTGGCCATGCCCCCCATAAATATAATCGCCGATCTGGACGAAGCCGCCGTGATGGTTCTGAAAAGTGCCGGCATTAAGAAAATAAACCTCTTCGGCGTTGATGCCGTTGTCCTTGCTCACGAGCTTCAAAAGCGCGGCGCCGGCGCCATAAGCCGTGGAACAAAACACGTATTCGCCGCGTACAATGGGAGTTGGGATGTTGGCGGTCGAGTTGGCTATTTTGTTGTATCCCCAGAGAAATTTGCCGTCTTTTGCCGAGACGCCTATCAGTCCTTTGTTGGTTAACTGTACGTACTGCCGTGTCCCCGCTGCTTCGGTCACCACAATAGACGAATAGCCTGCCTCATCCATTCCTTTTCGGCCGATGTCAGGCATAGAACATTTCCAGATAAGCTCTCCGGTCTTTTTGTTTAGCGCGACCATCACGGCATCGCGACCGCCGGGCGTACACAAAAGTTTATCGCCATCGACAAGCGGTGATTCGCTGTATCTCCAGCCGGGATTTTTGCCGGCAAAGTCTCTTTCCAGATTCTTTCGCCAGGCGACTTTGCCGGTATTGGCATCCACACAAACCAAGTCGCCGCTGGTGCCTATTGCGTAGGCCAAACCCTCGTTGATAGTTGGCGTGCATCGCGGGCCACCATCATCGTGCGGCGGTCCTACCTCGGCCCGCCACAATTGCTGTCGTGTGGCAAGGTCGTAAGCGATAACGCACTGGGTCTTTGCGCCGGAGCCTTGGCCAGAAAGGTCGCCCATCGTGTAGAGCTTGCCGTCCACGATTGCCATGCTGGAATAGCCGATCCCCAATCCGGTGATTTCCCAGAGCAGCTTTGGTCCGCCGTCCGGCCATTTGCTCAAGATGCCGGTTTCTGAGCATATCCCGTCTCGGTTAAGCCCACGCCACTGAGGCCAATCCGCCGCCTGACAGGAAATCGCAAAAAAAAACGTACAGGTACACAGGCACAAAGGCACAAAGCCCCTTTGTGCCTTTGCTACTTTGTGTCTTTGTTGCTTTGTGCCTTTGTGCCTTTGTGCCTTTGTTACTTTGTGGTTGCTCATGATTGCACATCCAGACAAACGAGGTCACCTTTGGCGTTGCGGGCGTAGATCCTGCCGTTAGCAAGAACCGGCACTGTCCAGCACTTGCCCTTTAAGATTTGTGCTGACGCCAGCTCCTCGAACTGCTCCGGCGAGGCCTTTGCAATTACCAACTTACCGCTTTCACCGAGGGCAATCAGCTTGCCGTCGGCGACCATAAGGGAGCCTGTACCCAATCCTGCCTGCGACCATTTGACCTGCCCGGTTTTGTGGTCAAGGCACGTCAGTTTCCCTCCTCCGCCGACTTGTCCATTGAAGCCGTAGATATATCCTTCCCACAGCACGCAACTATTAGCGTGATTGTTCATATTCTTATTGCGCCAAACCTCGGTAACACCATCTTGCTGAATTTTTAGAAGTGCGCAGCCCTTATTATAGCCGGAGCAAACAAACATCGTGCCGCCGGATACGATGGGGTCGGCTGCGTTGATGTCGTAGCTGGTTTTCCACGGATGCCGCAGGATTATTTTTCCGGTCGATACCTCTACGCCGACCATCTCATTGGCTGTCATTATGGCCACACATTTCTGGCCGCCGACATCGAAAGCTACGGCAGTAGCATACGAAGCTGGGTCTTTGCCGGTCTCCCACGCCACTTTACCGTCTGCCTTATTTAGTGCTAAGCCGTTAGTGCCGGCGTTGAGAATGATCAAATTGTCGATGACTCTCGGCGAGCTGGCGAAGTACCAGGTCGGGTGTTTAATGCCCTGTTCTTTGACGATGTTTCGATGCCAGAGAATATCACCGTTGGCTGCCTTGAAGCAAACGACATCTCCGTTCTTGCTGAATGTGTAGACCGTGTCACCATCTACCGTGGGCGTCGCGGCGGGACCACCTTCGTGGTCTTTGGCAAATAGGGGACACGGATAGGATTTCTTCCATATTTCTTTGCCCGTATCGGAGTCGAAGCAGTAGAGTATATCGCTGTCATTGATGTTGCCCATCGCATACACCCGGCCATTGCTTACAGCCATCGAAGCAAATCCGGTTCCGAGCGAAGCCTTCCATAGCACTTTGGGACCTTCAGCCGGCCAGGCTGTGCTCCAGCCTGTCTCGTTCGACACGCCGTTGTGGTTGGGTCCTCGCCAGTTGGGCCAATCTGCGGCGACAGCTTTGCCGCCTATACAAAATGCCCAAAGTGGCACAAAGTAGCAAAGGCACAGAGCGAGAAAGTAGCCCGGCCCCTCTGTGCCTGTGTGCCTGTGTGCCTCTGTGCCTCCCACAACAACTCTCATTGTCCTTAGCACTGCCATAGCATACCTCCAAAAAACATAATTAGATGGGTCGGCTTATACACTTTTCCAGCTTGAAAGTCAACCCCCGACTTGTCGGGGTTTGGAATGGGAAGGGAACATCGTATCCCCCTGGTGAGGATAAGGTGTATGACGAATAGAAGGTGGAAAGAGGTAAGGAA
>Ga0315280_10005000_pt1 | contig 19219 bp, 20 predicted proteins | sample YL17G06_40_MG_FD_203697 | JGI IMG/M metagenome (GOLD analysis project Ga0315280, IMG submission 203697) | Sediment microbial communities from Yellowstone Lake, YNP, Wyoming, USA - YL17G06_40 | ecosystem: Environmental > Aquatic > Freshwater > Lake > Sediment | place: USA: Wyoming | collected... | reverse complement strand
CTACCGCGCGAACCTGTACAGCCCCTGCGCGCGGGCCAGCTCCAGGGCCTCTTGGTATTCCTCGACGCTGATCCGCCGCGACAGCTCCGGATAGTTGTGGGCCTTGTTCTCCGGCCGGTACTGGGCCATCACGTTCACGTAGGAGTGGACCGATAGCTCCTGAGCAATGAAGCGCATCACTTCGGCCGTCCCCGCCAGACCCTGGGGCAGCACCAGGTGGCGGATGATCAGTCCCCGTACGGCAACGCCATCCTCGGTCACCAGGTCCCCCACCTGACGGTGCATCTCCTTCAGGGCCGCCCGTGCGACGGGATAGTAGTCCTTCACCAGCGAGTACTTGCGGGCGAACGCCTCGTCCGCGTACTTGATATCGGGCATGTAGATATCGAAGATGCCGTCCAGCAGGCGCAGGGCCTCCAGGGAATCGTAGCCGCCGCTGTTGTACACCAACGGCAGGCACAGGCCGCCCGCGACGGCGTAGGGCAGGGCGGCCAGGATCTGGGGCACGCAGATGGTGGGCGACACAAAGTTGATGTTGTGGCAGCCCAGGGCCTGAAGCCTCAGCATCGCCGCCGCCAGTTGCTCATCGGTCACCTCGCGGCCCCAGCGGGCCTGGGAGATCTCCCAGTTCTGACAGAAGACGCAGGCCAGATTGCAGGAAGCCAGAAAGATCGTGCCCGAGCCGCCGACGCCCACCAGAGGCGGCTCCTCGCCGAAATGGGGGCTGAAGGACGACACCAGCGCCCGAACGCCCACCCGACAGAAGCCCCGCTTGTCGTCCTGGCGGCGGTCCACCTTACAGTGCCTGGGGCACACCCGACAGGGGCTGGCCATCAGCTCCCACGCCTGCTCGCCGCGCTGGCGCAACTCCTGGGGCGAAAGCTTCAGGTAGGACGGCTTGTGCAGAATCGTTCTCCTCATCACAGCCAATATAGCATTGGCCACCACCTCACAGCTGCGCCGAGGGGCAGCCGAAGGCCAGCACGCACTGAGGACAGAGCGGCCTCTGAGCCTTGCAGATGCGCCGCCCGTGCTTGATGAGGCTCATGTGGAAGGGGTAGACCTCGTCGGGGGCCAGCATGCCCTCCAGCAGTTCGTGGGCGTCCGCTGCCCCCACGCCAGGTGCCACCAACCCCAGGCGCTTGGCCACGCGATAGACGTGGGTGTCCACCGGCAGGGCCGGGCGGCCCAAAGCGAACAGCAGGACGCAGGCGGCGGTCTTGGGCCCCACCCCCGGCAGGGAGCGGAGCCAGGCCTTGGCCTCCTCCAGGGACATCTCCGCCAAGAAGGAGAGGTCGAAGGAGCCCAGGCGGGCCCACACCTCCCCCACGACCGCTTTGATGCGGGGCGCCTTCACGCCAGCCAGGCCGCCCACCCGGATGGCCTCCGCGATGGCCGTCGGGGCGGCGCCCAGAAGCGACTCCCAGGTGGGGAAGCGAACCAGGAGGCGAGCGAAGGCGCGGCCGGAGTTAGTATCAGATGTGTTCTGAGAGAGGATGGTGCGGAGGAGCTCGCTCATGGGGTCGCTGCGCGGCCGCCAGCGAAGCTCCCCGTACTCCTGGCGCAGAAGGTCGATGATCTCCCTGGGCGTCAGCACCAAGACCCTCGGCCCGATTCTAGCACAGCCGCCCTTGTGGTGGCCGAAAGAGGAACCGTATACTGATTGCGTCCGTATCGAGGGGAGGTCTATGACCAGGAGAGAGATCCGCCTGACGGAGCTCGCTTCCTGCGCGGGTTGAGCAGGTAAGGCAGGGCCGGAGGCCCTGGCGCAGGTCCTGCGCCAGCTCAATGACGTGCTCGCGGGCGCCCACTTGCCCAACCTGCTGGTAGGCCTGGATGCTCGCGACGACGCCACCGTCTATCGTTTGAACGACGAGCAGGCGGTGGTGCTAACGGTGGATTTTTTTGCCCCGCTGGTCGATGACCCCTACTCCTACGGCGCCATCGCCGCCGCCAACGCCATGAGCGACGTCTATGCCATGGGCGGCGAGGTGCTCCTGGCCCTCAATGTGGCCGCCTTCCCCGAGGACCTGGACCCGGACATCGTCGCCGATATCCTGCGGGGCGGCGCCGACAAGGTGTTCGAGGCTGGCGGCATCATCGCCGGCGGCCACACCATGATCGACAAGGAACCCAAGTACGGCCTGTGCGTCCTGGGCCTCGTCCACCCCCAGCGGGTCTTCACCAAGAACGGCGCCCGTCCCAGCGATGCCCTCTACCTCAGCAAGCGCCTGGGCACGGGCATCATCACCACCGCCGCCAAGATGCGAATGGCCGCTCCCCGCCACCTGGAGGCGGCCATCGAGAGCATGCTTCGCCTCAATCGTCACCCGTCTCACGTCGTGCGCGAGGTGGGTGCCCACGCCCTCACCGATGTCACCGGCTTCAGCCTGCTTGGCCACGCCTTCGAGATGGCCGAAGCCAGCGGCGTGGCCTTTCGCATCGAGGCGGGCCGCGTCCCCATCCTGGGGGGCGCCCTGGAGTACGTCGCTCAGGGCGCCCATACCGGCGGCGAATCCCGCAACCGCCATTGCTGGCAGGAGAAGATAACCTTCCAGGGCGATATCGCTGACGAGCTGGCCTCCGTCCTCTTCGACCCTCAGACGTCGGGCGGCCTGCTTATCGCCGCCTCGCCGGAGCAAGGGCGAGAGTTGGAGCGGCAGTTCTCCCTGAGCCATCTCACCCTCTGGCGCATCGGCGAGGTGGCCGAGGGGCAGGGCATCACGGTGGTGCGCTAGCCGCACCCCTCCCTCAGCAGGGCAACCATACCCATCACGCCAGCGTAGTCCCCTAGCTCGGCCGGCCTGACCTGCACCGCCTTCAGGGCCTCCGGCATGGCCCGGGCCGCCATCTCGGCCCTGGCCGGCGCCAGCAGGAGTTCGCCCGCCTTGGTCAGGCCGCCGCCGATGATGATGACCTCGGGGTTGAAGATGTTCACGTAGCTGGCGAGGCCTACGCCCAGATAGTATCCCGCCCGTCGGATGATGCTCTGGCAGGCAATGTCGCCCTGGTCAGCAGCGCGCGAGACGGTCTCGGCGGTGAGTTCCCATTGCTCCTGGGAAAGCCTGGCCAACAGGGCCGATCCCCCCTGGGCGACGAGCTCTTCTCCGCGAGCGGCGATGGCTGTGCCGGAGGCGAGGGCCTCCAGACAGCCACGATTGCCGCAGCCGCAGAGAGGGCCGTCCGGCTCGATGGTCATGTGGCCGAGCTCGCCCGCGACCCCCGTTGCCCCCCGGTAGAGCCTGCCGTCGATGATAAGCCCACCACCGATGCCGGTACTCACGGTCATGTAGATCAGGTGGCGACAGCCGCGGCCCGCCCCGTAGACGTGTTCGCCCAGGGCAGCGGCGTTGGCGTCGTTCTCCAGGCGGGCGGGGACGCCCAGCCTCTCCTCCAGGTATCGACAGATGGGGACGTCCCGCCAGCCGGGCAGGTTGGGAGCGCTAGAAATCACCCCGGCATCGATGTCACAGGGGCCAGGGGAGCATATGCCCACCGCCGCCAGATCGCCCTGCCGCAGGCCCGCCTTCGCCAGGGCCTCCTCCAGGGAGCCGACGATGCGTTCCAGGACCGCCTCCGGCCCTGCTTCAGCGCTGGTGGGCCGCCTATCCTCCCCCAGGCGGCGGCCGTCGCCTTGGGCGATGACCGACAGGATCTTGCTGCCGCCCAGGTCGACAGCGCCCAGGTATTTCTTCCTCTCCGGTGCTCCTGTCATACTCACTCAGGTTCACCATCAGGCCGTTCTCGGTGTACACACCTCATCACCCCAAGCGCCAATGGGGCCAGCTTGGCCGGCCCCATTCCTATTACACCGCATTCGGCACAGCCGCTAGTACATCTCGGAGGGCACCCGCGGCTGCTCCTTCTTCTCGGGGATCTCCGATACCAGGCAGTTGGTGGTCAGCACCATTCCAGCAATGCTCACAGCGTTCTCCAGGGCGGCCCGGCTCACCTTGGCCGGGTCGACGATGCCCCGCTCGATCATGTTGCAGAACTCGTCGCGCTCGGCATCGTAACCCTCGTTCTCGGAGAGACTCCTCACCTGGTTGACGACAACCGAGCCATCCTGACCGGCGTTGGTGGCGATGCGCCGCATGGGCTCCTCCAGAGCGCGGCGCAAGATGCTGACGCCGGTGGCCTCGTCGCCCTCCAGCTTCAGTTCGTCCAGGGCCGACTGGGCGTTAAGGTAGACCACGCCGCCGCCGGCCACCAGCCCTTCCTCCACAGCGGCGCGGGTAGCCGAGACGGCGTCCTCCACCCGATGCTTCTTCTCCTTGAGCTCCGTCTCGGTGGCAGCGCCCACCTTGACCACCGCCACCTTGCCTGCCAGCTTGCCCAGGCGCTCCTGCAGCTTCTCTCGATCCCAGTCGGAGGTGCTCAGGTCGATGGCCATCTTCACCGCCTTGGCCCGACCCTCGATGGCCTGGGGGTCGCCCTTGCCCTCGATGATAGTGGTCTCCTCCTTGGCTACCACCACCCGGCGGGCACGGCCCAGGTCGGCGATGGTCACGGCATCGAGGCGGCGCCCTACCTCCTCGCTGATCACCTCGCCGCCGGCAACGACAGCGACGTCGCCCAGATTCTCCTTGCGTCGGTCACCGAAGCCCGGCGCCTTGACAGCGCACACGTTGAGGGTGCCCCGCAGCTTGTTCACCGCCAGGGTGGCCAGGGCCTCGCCATCGCAGTCCTCACAGATGACCAGCAGGTCCCTGCTGCCCGCCTCCACCAGCTTCTCCAGCACCGGCAGGATGTCGCTCACCGCCGATATCTTCTTGTCGGTGATGAGGATGTAGGGGTCCTCGATGACCGCTTCCATGCGCTCGGCGTTGGTAATGAAGTAGGGGCTGATGTAGCCCCGGTCGAAGGCCATCCCCTCTACATACTCGACCTCGGTGGCGATGCCCTTGGACTCCTCGACGCTGATGACGCCATCCTTGCCTATCCTCTCCATCACCCCGCCAATGAGGTCGCCGATGGATGCGTCCATGGCCGAGATGGCAGCGATCTGGGCCATCTGCTGGCGAGTCTCGACGGTGGTCGCGCTCTTCTTGATAGCCCCCACCGCCGCCTCGCAGGCCTTCTCTATGCCCCGCTTGATAGCCATAGGGTTGGCACCAGCGGTCACATTCTTGAGCCCTTCCTGGACAATGGACTGAGCGAGGACAGTGGCGCTGGTGGTGCCGTCGCCAGCGATGTCATTGGTCTTGGCCGCCACCTCTCGCGCCAACTGGGCGCCGATGTTCTCGAAAGGGTCCTCCAGCTCGATGTCCTTGGCGATGGTGACGCCATCGTTGGTAATGGTTGGCGAGCCGAACTTCTTCTCCAAGACCACGTTGCGGCCCTTGGGGCCCAGGGTTATCTTCACGGCGTCGGCCAAGGCGTCGACCCCATTCTTGAGGGCGTGCCGCGCCGCCTCGTCGAATAGCAGTTGCTTTGCCATCTGTCTCCCCCCTCGTTGGAAGCCATTAGCACTCTTCACTCAAGAGTGCTAACCATATTTTTAGCCTAGACAGGCAAGACGCGCAAGGGGCTCTAAGACACGACCAGCACTGAAAATTGGCAAATATCTGCCCTTACCGCTCCAGCGGTCTTTACTCCTCAGCCGAACGGTTCCATAGGCTCAGTTTCAAAGCCTTTGTTATGTCGCCTTGCGCCCCTGCTCTCTCCAGAGGTATGCTTTCCCTGACGTCCGATGGAGAATCCAACCGAGCAGGCATCGACTATCGCGCCACCCACCATCGCTCGCCAGCCGCAGACCCTGGCGGAGAAGCTGGCGGCCGGTCGCTTCGTGGTCAGCGTCGAGGTGGACCCGCCCCACGGCCTCAGCCCGCGCCGAGCCCTGGTCGGGGCTTCCCTGTTCCGGCAGGCCAACGTCGACTGCCTCAACGTCGGCGACAGCCCCCTGGCTCGCGTCCGCATGAGCCCTCTGGCGATGGCTGTCTACCTCCAGCGGGAGCTAGGGATGGAGACCATCGTCCACTACACCACCCGCGACCGCAACCTCATCGCCATCCACTCCGACCTGGTGGGGGGCCACGTACTGGGAGTGCGCAATATCCTCTGCCTGCGAGGCGACCCGCCGGCTCTGGGTGGCCACACCGACGTGGTGGGCGTCTGGGACATCGGCTCCGTTCAACTCATCCGCATCCTCAAGATGTTCAACGACGGCGTCGACTGGACCGGCAAGTCCATCGGCCAGACCGCCTCCTTCCACATCGGCGCCTCAGCCAACCCCAACCCGGAGCCCTTCGACGGCGAGCTGAAGCTGATGCGCCGCAAGGTGGAAGCGGGCGCTCACTTCTTCATGACCCAGGTGATCTACGACCCCGGTCGCCTGGAGCGCTTCCTAGAGCGAGCGGCCAAGTTCAAGCTGCCTATCATTGTGGGCATCCTGCCCATACTGAGCCAGCGCCAGGCCGAGTTCCTCCACTACCAGGCGCCAGGCATCACCCTCCCCGACGAAGCCCTCGAGCGCTTGCGCCGGGCGAGCGACGATCGGGTGGCGGCCGAGGGCCTAGCCATGGCCCACGACATGCTGGCGGTGGCCAGGGCCAAGGCGGCAGGCGTCTACCTCGTCCCCTCCTTCGGCCGCTACGAGCCCCTGCTGGAGCTGGTGGCCGAAGCCAAAGGCTAGCGGCTGGCGGGCGCTTACTGACGTGCGCGTCAGGGCTTATCCTGCTATTCTTCGGGTTGAGCTAGCTCTATCGACCCACTCTGTGCGGCTCCTCTACGATCTGAGATTCGGGAGATGGTCATGAATCGAGAAGATGCTTGGGCCCTCCTCTGCGAGTACACCCAGAGCCCCGGCCTGCGTAAGCACGCCCTGGCGGTGGAGGCGGCGATGCGAGCCTACGCCCGCCGCTTCGGGGAGGACGAGGAGAGGTGGCGCATCGTCGGCCTCCTCCATGATTTCGACTACGAGATTCACCCCACCCTGGACAAACATCCGCAGGAGGGGGCCAAGATCCTGCGGGAGCGAGGCTACCCCGAGGACATCGTCTACGCCGTCCTGTCCCACGCCGAGCACCTGGGCCTGGAGCGCAAGTCCTCAATGGACAAGGCCATCTACGCCGTGGACGAGCTGACCGGGCTGATCACCGCTGTCACCCTGGTGCACCCCAACAAGAGCCTCTTCGAGGTGGACAGCGCGGCGGTGCGCAAGAAGATGAAGGACAAGGCCTTCGCTCGCTCGGTGAACCGCGAGGATATCGTCAAAGGGGCGGAGATCCTGGGGGTAGACCTCGACGAGCACATCGCCTTCGTCATCGAGGCCATGAAAGAGGCGGCCGACGAGCTGGGCCTGCGGGGAACAAGCTAGCGCTGCTCTAGAATAAGGGAGGCCGTGGCCAAGAGCCACGGCCTCCACCTTTCCCTACGGTCTTGACGGCTCGGTCGCTGCTTCACCAGTCAGCTCGACCGAGCCGCGTCATTCTCCTCAGCCGCCACCGCCGCTGGGTACAGTAGGGCTTGCCGAGCCGGGCTGGCTCCCCCCGAGGGCAGCATCGATCGCCTGCTGGAAGACGCTGAAGGGCTGAGCACCGATGACCTGAACACCGTTGATGAAGAAGCCGGGCGTGCCCGTCACCCCGTAGGACTGAGCATCCTGGGCGTCCTTCGTCACCTGCGAGAGATACTTGTCGGAGTCCAGGCAGTCGTTGAAGGCAGCGGTGTCCAGCGCCAGGTCGGAAGCGTAGCCCTTCAAGGCGGTCACCAGGGCATCCACACCGGTCGCCGCCTGCTCCGACGAGGTCTGGTAACTCTCCCACAGCTTGTCGTGGTACTCCCAGAACTTGCCCTCGTCGCCAGCGCACAGAGCCGCCTCAGCCAGCTTCACAGCGGGGTCGCCATGGACGGGAAAGTTGCGAAGCACGAACCTGACTTTACCCTCATAAGTCTGCTCTATCTGGGGCAAGGTCTGCAACGCAAACCTCTGGCAATAGGGTCAGAGAAAGTCGCTGAACTCGACAATCGTCACCGGGGCGTCCTCCGGCCCCCAGCCCGGGGCATTATCGACGCTGACCTGCACCACTGCCGGCGCCGTGGGCGTAGCCTGCACTACCGCGGTAGGCTTGGCGACCGTCGCCGTCGGCTTGGCGCCCGCCGTCCCGCCACCTCCCCCGTTCTCCTCCGTGAAATGGAGAGCGAGGCCGACCACGGCCAAAATCAGGGCCAACACTGCCAGCATATTGGCCGACACAATGGCCCAGCTCATCTGAGAGGCTAAGCCTCCTCTTCCTGGGTCCGGGGAAGACCCAGCCGGTCCCCCTTCGGGCCGACCGCCCTTCCGTGCCGGCTCCTTTCTTCCTTCGCTCATGTTGGTCCCCCTTCCTGCCGTCCAAAAGCAACGCGGCCAGCGCCGCCCCGAGCGCTATCCGCTAGCCGCTGTTGCAGTCGTTCGTTTGTCAGCCGCACCTAGCGCCAAACCCCCGTGCGCTCGGCCATTCGCTCCAGGCGAGCGATCCTCTCCTCGACCGGCGGGTGGGTGCTGAACAGATTGCCCATGAAGTCGCTCCTCAGCGGACTGACGGTGTACATGTGGGCCGTCGACTCGCTGACTTGCATCGGCCTCATCTGGGCCCCCATCTGCAATTTCCGCAGGGCGCTGGCCAGGGCCAGAGGCCGCCCGTAGATGCGAGCGCCCGTCTCGTCGGCGCCGTACTCCCGCTGGCGCGAGATGGCCATGCGGATGACCATGGCGCCGATCGGCGCCAGAATAGCGATCAGTATCATCGCTGCCAGGCCGAGCAGGTTGGCGTACTGGTTACGGGAACGGCCGAACCCGCCGAAGAACAGGCTCCAGCGCGCCATGAAGGCCAGGAACATAACGGCGCTGGCGATGGTAGCCACGATGGCGCTGATGAGGATATCGCGATTCTTGATGTGCCCCAGCTCGTGAGCCAGCACGGCCTTCAGCTCATCCTCGTCCAGTATGCGCATGATACCCGTCGTCACCGCCACCACCGAGTGCTGGGGGTTACGGCCGGTGGCGAAGGCGTTGGGGGCATCATTCTCGACAATGTACACCTTGGGCTTGGGCAGGCCGGCCATGCCTGCCACCTCCTCCACCATGCGATGCAGACGCGGCTCCTGCTCCGGCGTCACCTCACGGGCGCGAGCCATAGCCAGGGCCAGCTTGTCGGAGAACCAGTAGGTCCAGAGGTTCATCAGCAGGGCAAACCCGAAGGCAACGACCAGGCCGGTCACGCCGCCAAACAGATAGCCCAGGCCCAGGAACAGGGCCGACAGCAGCCCCAGAAGGAGAACCGTCTTCGCTTGATTCATCGCTCACCACCTGCAACTTTCACCTGTCGATTCATTATAATACCCCATCCGCCAACCTGCCACACGCCCATCTCAAGTAGAGCCACCAGACAGGAAAGATAGAATGGCCTCATTGGCCTCCTCCGCCCGCTCCTCCAGCACCATATGGCGCGCCCTCTCGATGACCTCCAGGCGAGCGTCGGGAATCTGGTCCGCCAGCCAGCGAGCCAGACGGAGGCCAGTCCAGCGGTCGTGGCGGCCCCAGAGGAGGAGCACCGGCTGGCTCACCCGCGAGAGATCGAGGGGCTCGTCGCGAGCGGCATCGCTCAGGAGGCTGGCGATGGCATTGGTCGAACCGCGAATGCGGGCGACGCGGCGGAACTCCGCCAGCATCTCCGGGCTGAGGAAAGCGGGGTCGTAGTAGCCCTGCCGCAGGACGATCTCTCGCAGGCGCGGCTGGTGCAAGACCAGGGCCGTCCCCAGGCGGAGCAAAGAGGGCAGCGGCGGGCTGGCGGCAAATCGCGGCACCATCCGGCTGGGAGGAGCGCTGCCCACCAGTATCAGCTTGTCCACCTTCTCGGGGGAAGTGGCCGCCAGGCGCAGGGCGATGGCCCCACCCATCGAATGGCCCAGGACGGCGGCCCGCGGGATGCCCAGGCGATCCATAAGCTCGCCTACCAGCCGAGCCTGGGCGGTCAGCGAGTAGTCGCCAGCGGCCGGCCGCTCCGAATAGCCGAAGCCCTTCAGATCGAGGGCCACCACCCGCAGGTGCTGCGAGAGGGCGGGAATGTTGTAGCGAAAGTTGTATATGGAGCCACCAAGTCCATGAATGAGAACAAGGGGCTGGCCCCGGCCATTATCCGTGTAGTAGATGCCCACGCCGTCCAGGCGAATCATATTGCCAGGCTTGGGGGCATCCGCCAGGTCCAGGTTCTCAGAGCGCCTGACCAGCCAGCGAGGGTAGGCGCAAAGGGCAGCCAGGGCAGCCGCCGTCAGACCGCCCAGCAGAAGAATCCTCCGCCTGACCATGGATCCCTCCTCCAGATACTATCAGGGTAAGCGGCCTGAACTCTCCCCCGGAGCGCGCGCAATGTCCAGCAGCCGTTTCACCTCGCCCAGGCTTCGGGCGATGCGCAGCCCGTACCAGGTGAGCATCTTGCCATCGATGAGGAAGATATGGTCATTCCTGACGGCCGTGACGTCAGGAATGACCGCAAAGTCGGCCTTGTGCCGCTTAGTGAAGCGATAGGGCTCGCTGGGCAGAAGGATCACCTGAGGGTCCAGAGCCGCGATCTCGGCCAGTTCCAGCCGCGGGTAACGCTCCCTTCGCCCGTCGAAGACGTTGCGGCCGCCACAAACGGTGATGACGTCGCCCACGTAGGTGGCGCGGCCGCAGGTCATGTAGGGATTGCGCCAGATGGGGCAGAAGACCCGCACCCGCTCGAGGTCGGCAGTGGCGGCCACCACGGAGGCCAAAGCCTCCTTAGCCCCCTGGATGATCGGCCGCGCAACCGCAGTGGTGCCGGTGATAGCTGCTAGCTGGCGCAGGAGGTCGATCGCGCTCTCAACGCTAGTCGCCAGGGTGACGAACACCGGACAGCCGTGGTCGATTAGCTGGGCGACATCCGCGGGGCTATTCTCCTCGGCGCTGGCGACCACCAGGTCAGGCCTAAGCGCCCTGATCTTTGTTACATCCAGCGCTTTAGTGTCACCCACCTTTGTCTTGCCCGCCACGCCCTGGCGGGGCTCCACGCAAAAGCGGGTCACCCCCACGATCTCCCGTTCCAGGCCAAAGGCGAACAGGGCCTCGGTGAGGCTGGGCACCAGACTGACAATGCGCTCTGGCCGCTGCCTAACGGTCAGTGATCGCCCCAAGGCGTCCACCAGAGTCAGCGGCGGCCCTCCTGGTCGGGCGCTAGCAGCGCGGCGGCCGGCGACCTGTTCCACAATCCCCTCCCTATGGAGAACTGTCTACACACATATATGCGTTGCCTGACGCCATTAGCTTGGCACGTCCCTATCCGAGCACAGGCCTGGGCCGACGGTCTAGGCGGCCGGCTAGCCCAGCGTGACCTTCGTCTCTTGCAGGTCGCCGCCACGATAGTACTCAATGGTCATCGTGTCGCCGGCCCGCTGCTCAGTGAGCACTTTCAACAAATCGCCACTATTCTTGATCTCCTCACCAGCCGCCCGAACGATGATATCGCCAGCCATGAGGCCAGCGCGCTCGGCTGGAGAACCCCTCTGCACAAAACCGATTCCCACACCGCTGTCAACCGGCAGGCCGTACTCTTTAGCGATACTAGAGGTTATGTTAATCTGGTTTACCCCCAGGTAACCGCGTTCCACTCGCCCCTTGGCGATAAGCTCCTCCACTATAGGCTTGGCCGTGTCGATGGAGATGGCAAAGCCCATTCCCTCAGCAGTGCCGCGAATGACCTGGGTGGTGATGCCGACCACCTCGCCGTACATGTTTACCAGGGGCCCGCCGCTGTTGCCGGGGTTGATGGGAGCATCGGTCTGGATGGCCCCGGGGATCATATAGGGGTCCTCCTGAATCAAGCGGTCCTTGGCGCTCACCACCCCACGGGTGACTGTTGGGCCGCCGGGCAGATCCAGGGCATGGCCGATGGCCACCACATCATCCCCTACCTGGAGCTGGGCGGTATCCCCCAACCTGGCTGGCGTCAGGTTATCGGCATCGATCTTCAGAACCGCCAAATCGGTGGGACGGTCTCCTCCCACCAGGCTCGCCTGGAACTGTCGACCATCGCTCAGGGTCACTGTTATCGTCCGAGCAGGACGTTCACTGTCGACAAACACCACGTGGTTGTTGGTAACGATGTGCCCCTCGTTGTCGATGATGAACCCGGTGCCAACCCCCGCGGTGGGGATCGGCTCGCCGAAGACGCTGAAAGTTGTCCCCTCGATGAGGACATGCACCACCGACGGCCGTAGCAGACGGACGATCTCGGCCGTGGCCAGAGGGGTTCGCTGACCGCTGGGGGTGTCAACTGCCGCGGGGCTAGCAGTCGGTGAGGCGATCGCAGTGGCGGTCGGTGAGGCGGTCTGGCTGGGCCCACCGGCGCCTCCCCCGCAGGCCACAGCCACAACGGCAACGACAGCGAAAATAGCAGTCAAGGCAGCGGGCAGTCGCACCAAGACGTACTCCTCCCTCCCGTCAAGGATGGTACTATGACCAGAGACAGACTTCCACCTATTCTAACGTCGGCGGAAGCAAGAAAGCTCCATTTGATACAACATCAAGTCCACCAACAGCTCATCCTGCTCGCTCGCCTCCCCAGGTCCGGGCTTGCCTTGACAAAGCTGCTCCCTCCGTGTAGATTATTGATACTAAGTCTCAATTAGTTCCGCGATGTACAACCTAAAATCAATAGTGCACCGGCTCGAGAAGCGAAAATATCGCATCACTCCGGCGCGTCTGGCGGTGGTGACGGCGGTGGTTGACCGCAGCGGCCACTTCAGCGTGGACGACATCCTGGGCGGGGTGCCCGGGGTGGGGCGGGCCACCGTCTTCCGCACCATGAAGCTCTTGTCGGAGATGGGGATGCTTTGCCGCGTCCTCCTGGAGGATGGCAGCCTTCGCTATCGGGTCAGCCGCCGCCAGGGCCACCATCACCACCTTGTATGCGTCTCCTGCGCCAGCGTTCAAGAGCTCGATGCCTGCATCGCCCCCGACGTGCTCGGCGACCTGGCCCGCAGCACTGGCTACGAGATCGAGGGCCACTGGCTGGAGTTCTTTGGCCGCTGCGCCGCCTGCCGTAACAGCGCCGCCTAGAACCATCTGCTTGACGAACGATGAGGCCGAGTATCAGTGGTCAAGCTCTGCGGCTGTTCGCCCTCTCCCTTGTGGCGATAGCTCTCCTGGCCAGCATCCTCCTCGCCGCCTGCCAGGAGGAGGAAGTGAAGGAGGGGGAGACGCCCAGGGTGAAGGTGGTCGCGAGCCTGGCCATCTTCGCCGACTTCGTGCGTCAGGTGGGCGGCGATAGGGTGGACGTATCGACCCTCATCCCCGCCGGCGCCGACCCTCACACCTACGACCCCCCGCCTGGGCGAGTGGTCAGGCTGACCGAGGCCGACCTGGTCATCGCCAACGGGCTGGGACTGGAGGCGGCCCTGGAAGACGTCATCGAGGAGAACACGCCCTCTTCTACCCCCATTATCGAGCTGGCTCAAGGGCTGTCCGCCATCACCAACGACCACCAATCGGCCAACCCCCACCTCTGGCTGGACGTGCAGAACGCCATCGCCTACGTGGAGCGTATTCGCGACGCCCTGGTGGAGACCGACCCCGCCGGCGCCGACGTCTACCGTTCGAACACTGACAGCTACCTGGCGGAGCTGCGGACGCTGGATCAGGAGGTGGCAGCGGCCATCGACTCCATCCCCTCCGACAGGCGCAAGCTGGTGACCTTCCACGATGCCTTCCCTTACCTCGCTCAGCGCTACGGCTTGGAAGTGGTAGGCGTCGTGGTGGCCAGCCCCGGCAAGGAGCCCAGCGCCAAGGATGTTGCCGATCTGGTGGACGCCATCGCCGTGGAGGACGTGCCCGCCGTATTCAAGGAGCCTCAGTTCAACGCCCGCATCCTCGAGCTGGCAGCCGACGATGCAGGTGTGGAAGTCTGCACCCTCTATAGCGGTGCCCTGGACAAGAAAGTCGACACGTATGTGAAGCTGATGCGCTTCAACGCCAAGGAATTGGTGCGCTGCCTGGCGTAGAGATCATGGCTAGAGTTGATACCGGCCAGGAAGATATTGGGGAGGGAGGCCTCCGCCCGGCCATCGAGGTGAGCGACCTGTGGGCGGGCTATAACGGCCAGGCTGCCCTGGAGGGCGTCACCCTGGCCATCGAGGAGGGCTGTCTGGCCGGCCTGGTGGGGCCCAATGGCTCCGGCAAGTCCACCCTCCTGCGGGTCATCCTCGGCCTCCACCGGCCCTGGCGGGGCGAGGTTCGCCTGTTCGGCCAGAAGGTCGACCGCGCCCGCCGCCTTCTAGGCTACATGCCCCAGGTGGAGCTAGTGGACTGGGCCTTTCCAGTCAGCATCTTCGACGTAGTGATGATGGGCCGCTACGGACGCCTGGGCCTTCTGCGGCACCCCAGCCGGCGGGATCAGGAGATCGTCTGGCGCTGCCTGGAGCAGGTAGGTATGACCGACCTAGCCCAACGCCAGATTGGCGAGCTGTCGGCGGGACAGCAGCGGCGTGTCCTCATCGCTCGCACCCTGGCCCAGGAGCCACGCATCCTCCTTCTGGACGAGCCCTTCACGGGCCTGGACGCCACCGCCCAGCACGACCTCCTGGACCTGTTCAATAAGGTGCGAGCGGCAGGCAAGACCCTATTGGTGGCAACCCACGACCTTTCCTGCGTAGCCGCCGCCTTTGACCACGCTGCCTGCCTCAACCGCAAGATCATCGCCTTCGGCGAGCCACGCACCATCTTCACCGAAGAGGTCCTCAACGCCACCTTCCAGACCCATCTCCTTCTGGTGAATGTGGAGGGAAAGACCTATGTCGGCTATCAGTGACCTTACCGCCTACCTGACAGACCCCTGGGCATCCGAGTTCATGGTGCGCAGCCTGTTAGCGCTAATCATGGTTAGCGTCGTATGTGCTGTCATGGGCTCCTTCGTCGTGGTCAAGGGCATGGCCTTCATCGGCGATGCCCTGGCCCATGCCTCCTTTGGCGGCGTGGCCGCTGCCTTCGTCCTCGGTGGCAACATCTACCTGGGGGCAGCCGTCGCCGCCATCCTCACATCCCTGGGCATCGTCTTTGTCAGCCGCCGCGCCGGCCTGCGATTCGACACGGCCATTGGCGTTGTCTTTGTGGGCGCCTTCGCCTTGGGCATACTGATCGTCAGCCGCCAGGAGGGTTACATCGTCGACCTCTTCAGCTTCGTCTTCGGCAATGTGCTGGGGGTAGGCCAGGGCGATCTGGTTCTTATTGCCGCCGTCGGAGCGACGGTGCTGGTGTTGGTGGCCGTCTTCTACAAGGAGCTCTTGTTCACCGCCTACGACCCGGCTATGGCCGCCGCTGCCGGTCTGCCGGTGGCGGCTATGCAGTATGGGCTGCTCGCCCTTATCGCCCTAACCATTGTCATCGCTCTCAAGGCAGTGGGCATCGTGCTGGTAGTCGCCATGCTGGTGACCCCGGCTGCCACCGCCCAGCTCCTGGTACAACGCCTCCACTTAATAATGGCGGTGGGCGCTGGCATAGGGATTGTGTCGTCCCTGGTTGGCCTCTACCTTTCCTATCATGCCGATGTGGCCGCCAGCGCCGCCGTCGTGCTGACGGCAACCGTGCTTTTCCTGGTGACCTTTCTCCTCTCGCCGCGGCGGGGAATCCTCGGCCTGCGGCGGCCCTCGATTCTGACGAAGGCCGAAGAGGGCTACGGCAGCCCTAGCTAGGAAGAAGCACGGCCGGTCGAGCGGACGCTTCCAGTGATGCGGCCTCCCGCAGCGTGTTCACACAAGCAAGCGCTAATCTTAAGATAATAAGGGGATAGCTACTGTGAGTGACGACGCCTCTTCAACCGAAAAGACACCACCTCCCACCGTTGACCGCAAAGAGCGGCTAAAGATACCGCCTCAGGTCATCCCCAAACAGGACCCCAAGGAGCGAATCAAGAACTGGGACGAAATCTACCTCGAACTGGACATCGAGACCGCGCGGCGAGAAGCTTCCCGTTGCCTCCAGTGTCCTGCTGCCCCCTGCACCAAGGCCTGCCCTCTCCGCAACGACATCGCAGCAGCCTTTGCCCTGCTGGAGCAGGGCGACATCATCGGCGCAGCCAACAAGTTCCGTGAAACCAGCCCCATGCCCGAGATATGCGGCCGCCTCTGTCCCCACGAGCAACTGTGCGAGGGCGCCTGTGTGCTAGGGAAGAAGGCGAAGCCCGGCGCCATCGGCCGGCTGGAGTCCTTCGTCACCGACTATCAGCGAAAGCACGAGGGATGGCCTATGCCCCAGGTGGCTCCGCCCACCGGCAGGAAAGTGGCCGTGGTCGGCGCAGGCCCGGCCGGCCTGGTGGTGGCCGAGGAGCTCACCAAACGGGGCCACACGGTGGTGGTCTATGAAGCCTGGCCTCTACCGGGCGGTCTCCTTCGCTACGGCATCCCCGGCTTCAAGATCAGCAAGAAGATCATCGACGACAAGATTCGGATGCTGGAGAAGCTCGGTGTCACCTTCGTCACCAATACTTTTGTCGGCAGAGACAGCGTTGCCGACAAGAAGTTGACCGTGGACAACCTTTTTGGCATGGGCTACGATGCCATCTTCCTCGGCTACGGCGCCGCCCAAGGTATGAAGATGGGTGTCCCCGGGGAGGACCTCGACGGCATTATCATGGCCACGGACTTCCTGGTGCGCTCCAACGTGCCGCCGGAGCATCTGCCTCCCGACTGGCGCCGACCCGTCGAGCCCGGCGATAGGGTGGCTGTTGTAGGCGGCGGCGACACCGCCATGGACTGCGTGCGTTCGGCCTTGCGGCTAGGCGCCCGGGAAGTGACCTGCGTCTACCGCCGCACCGAGGCGGAGATGCCTGGCAGCGCCCGGGAGAGACAGAACGCCGTGGAGGAAGGCGCGCAATTCATATACCTGGCGGCGCCCATTGAGTTCCTCGGCGATGAGCACAATCACGTGCGAGCGATGCGTTGCCAGCGTATGCAACTGGGTGAACCCGATGCCAGCGGCCGTCCCAGGCCAGTGCCCATCTCCGGCTCCGAGTTCGAGATGCCGGTCGACACGGTGGTTCTGGCCCTCGGTTACCGCGTCGAGCGTCTGATCCTTGAGGCGACCCCCGGCCTGGAGGCCAACAAGAACGGAACGCTGGTGATCGACCCGGCGACGGGCGCCACCAGTCGCCCGGGAGTGTTCTCCGGCGGCGACGCTGTGCGCGGCCCGGACTACGTAGTCGATGCCGTGGCCGATGCCAAGGCGGCAGCCGCGGCCATCGACGAGTACCTGCGCAGAAAACGGCCGGGGGAAACCTAGCCCTCTAGACCTGTTCCATGAAGCCGGCGATCTCCTGCACCGCCACCTTCTCCACTGCCATCTCCGGCGCGTAAACGATCTCGTCCGCCGCCCACGCCAGGGTCGGCCGCCGCTCGCGCCCCACGCCGATGATCCCCCGCAGCACATTGTGGATGCTATCGTTGAGGCGGATGGCGTTGGCCTTGATGGGTTCGGCCAGGCGGCCGTCGCGGATGATGTAGGAGTCGCCCACGACGGTGCAGGTGAAGTCGCCCGCCCGCAGGCCATTCACCGGGTAGGTGTACCAGATGCGGCCCAGGTACAGTCCGTCGCCCACCTGCCGCAGCAGCTCCTCACGGCTGCGGTCGTCCCCTTCGATGATGACGTTGGTGGCGAAGATGCCCGGCTGGGCATCGAAGTTGCGCCCGCCGCCGCGAGCGAAGCGGAAGCCGTTGCGGGGCACCATGGCCGCTCGATAGTCGCCGGGGTCCACCCCCAGCTTCTCGCGCGCCCTGGGGTCGCTGAGGATGCGCTGGCTCTCGTAGTAGTTCGTCAGCAGGCCCGTGAGCACGCCATTGCGGATGAGCTCGCTGCGACCGGTGGGCAGCCCCTCGCAGGTGATGCCCTTGCTCCCCGCCAGACCCGGCGCGGCGCCGTCGTCGTAGATGCTCAGCTTCTCGGAGGCGATCTGCTTGCCCAGCTTGCCCATGAAGGGGCTGGCGGCAGCGTAGAAGGTGCCCAGGCTCAGGCTGGGCAGCACCAGGTTCACCATCAGGTCCATCACCGCCTGCGGGCCGAAGATGACGCGATACTCGCCGTCCTTGACCCGCACGCCGCCGACGGCCTGAACAGCATTGCCGGCCGCCTCCCGCCCGGCCTCATCGCCGAAAGCCGCCAGGCGGGTGGCCGCCGCCCAGCCGCTGCCCTTGGAGCACTCTCGCTCCACCATGGAGGTGACGAAGGAGAGGATGACGCTCGATTCGTCGGTCTGCACCTGGGGCATGGCATAGGAGGCGACGGCGACGCGCTCCTGGAGGATGGTCACGTCTCCCCCGACGATGAGCCCTAGGGCGCGCAGGTCGCCGCCGGCCAGCTCGATGAGCGTCTCCGATGCCTGGAAGGTGCGCAGGGCACCGCCCACCACCTCCCAGCCACAGCCCACCAGGTCGGCGTCGGCCAGGCGCATCAGGCGAGGGTCGTGGTAGCGGCGCAGGGCTCGCTTCTCGCCGCTGGGCCTGGGCAGCGACACGAACTCGGGGTCGAGGACGGCCCCCTTGCGGGCCTTGGCCAGCGCCTCCTTCACCCCCTCGATCGATATATCGCTGCTCTCGCTGCCGAAGCCTATCTTGCGCCCCGCGGCCGTCCGGAAGACGGCCTGCACGCCGATGCCGTAGGACTCAGTGGACTTGGGCTCCTCCACGCCGTTGCACGGGATGTGGGAGGTGTAGTTGAGGCGGGTGAGCAACTGGCCGTTGCTGGCAGCGAACACCTCCGCCTCCTCGACGTCCCCGACGGCGCGCAGGTAGGCGAGGCCTTCGGCGACGGCCTTGCGGAGGTGGGACAGGGGAATCATGGGCACGCCATGAGATAGCCGGGTATGGGCACCAGGCGGCGGTTCAGGGGGTCTACCCCCAGGCGCAGACCCTCCAGGGTATAGGCGCCCACCAGCGGCTCCGCCCCCTCATCGCCAAAGACCACCAGCGTGATGACGGACTTACCGTCGATCCGAACCCACGTTTGCCCTACATCGCGCTCGATCTGCCGCTGGTCAGCGAGGATAAAGAGCACGCGGTCGTGGGGGGTCACGCCCAAGCGTCGCAGGAGCGACGCCGGCAAGGCAGTATAGCTGGCACCGGTATCCACCAGGGCGTCTACCTTCTCAAAGTGCGTCCCCTGAGGGTCGCCAATCTCGATCGTGTAGTGAAAGGTCCCCACCATCGACCTCCTACAGCGCCATTATAGGCCATC
>Ga0315280_10004997_pt1 | contig 19229 bp, 17 predicted proteins | sample YL17G06_40_MG_FD_203697 | JGI IMG/M metagenome (GOLD analysis project Ga0315280, IMG submission 203697) | Sediment microbial communities from Yellowstone Lake, YNP, Wyoming, USA - YL17G06_40 | ecosystem: Environmental > Aquatic > Freshwater > Lake > Sediment | place: USA: Wyoming | collected... | reverse complement strand
TCTTATTGAGGATTCCGCCCTAAAAATTGCCTGAAAATTCCTCCAACTGACGAACTTGGGCTAGACTGCCGTTATCCGTGAATCAACATAGCGGGATATTGTCCGGCGCACGCTTTCGATGTCACAGGTTTTGGGCAAGAAATCGAAGAGCACATCAAGGAACCCGCGTTCTCTTATCTGTTTCAAAGTCGCTGCAAAGTTCACATCATAAACCCATCCAATCAGCAGCAGTCTCATATCATTCATTGTTCGAAGCTCTTTGTGGTCGATCCGCCGGCCGTGCAAGAGCCCATCAACAATCTCGGGTGAATACTCGGTATCATCCGGTAATTCCAGTAATAGCACTTGCAGCATAAAGTCCCCCGGATCGTTGCGGTACTGTTTGTGGTATTCGGTAATGACGTAAAGTATATCGACCTTATCTGCGTCGCGTATCAGTTTTGAGAACAGCAGGCACTGGTCGTCCAAATCTGACGGCAGCTCTTTACAGCCATGATATTCAATTGCCTTTTCAATGACTTCTCTTTCCGCCCTATCGACCGGCGCAAGCACGTTCGTTTCTCTCAATACCTGAAGCCCTAGTTGGCAATGGTTGACGCTTCTGGCATCGTTGTAGGTTTTATACCTGACGAACTGCTCAAATCGCCCGATGTCGTGAAAAAGGGCTATAGTCTCAGCAATTCGTTTTTGATTTGTGTCCAGTTCAAGCTCGTCAACAAGTTCGAGCGTAACGCTGCAGGTTCGGCGACTATGCAACTGCTTCATCTTGAGGTTGGAGTTGACATATTCATCTTCACTAAAGAATCCCGTCACATAGTCATCAAACCAAGTTCTGAACTTCTCCAACAGCTCTTGTTCCATAGATGGGCTACAGCTTTTGCCGTTATGTAGTGAGCTAAAGTGCCTAAAGTGACCTAAAGTTCAAAGTTATAATCTTAGGCACTTTAGTCACTCAACACTTTAGGCACTTTAACTCTTTGTCTTCTTTTCACGGTGAACCTTTGCTGTCTTTGCTTTTTGTATCCGTGAGGTTCGGTTCTGTCAACTTTTCCGCGCCAATCGGGAGGGCAAACTCGGCGAATACGAAACCGTGGTTGACGTCCTTAAAAGCCGGCTTCGGGAGCAGTTGCCCATAGTCCGCATATAATTTAGTGCGGGTGATGAGAGTAATACATACTTTGCCTGAACCTTTCGTGATCAATTCTCGCAACTGCTCGATATCAAGCAGGCGATGCTTCGAGTCGTCGTATCCCAGTCCGTACGCAAGCTCACCGCCCCTGCCAAGAAGGAAAACGTCCCTACGCTTGTAACACCAGCAGACTGCGGATGCCAGGTAGTTGTCAGAAACAAGCGTTGTATCAGGACGGACTCTGTGCCAATTCTGCTGTAGAAACTCGCCCGGCGCCTTTCCATCTTTAAACTGGTTAGGCATGACAAACTGCGCACAGAACATGAACACTGCGGGACCGATGGCAAAATACGCCAGCTTCTTTCGAAAATTCGTGGCCCTGCTGGCACAGAGCAGAAACAGGGCGTATGTCAGAAAAGCGGCAGTCACAAGCACTACTTTCCACGTTTCTCGCTGCTTATAGAGTCGCAAGGCAGCGGACATCGTCTGGCTCAGAATTAGAAAAATCACAAGTGCTGCTACTATCGCCAATAGGATATGCACGGCGACCGTGAATGCCTTTCTCTTTCCGGCCGCAAAGTACTTCAGCAGACCCGTACTCACGAGAATAGCAAGGGGCGGAAAGCACGGTAGGATATAGGTACCGAGTTTGCCTCGTGAAGCTGATAATAACAGGAACGGGAACAGAAGCCAGCATACGGCGAACCGGACGAGAGGATCTTTGAGTGACCCCGCTCCGCGGGAATCCAAATTTATGTCTCTCAGACCAGAAATCACAGGGGGCAGCAGGGCTGTCCAGGGAAGTGCACCAATTAAGATGCAGGGAATGAAAAACCAGAATGGCTCAGGGTGCTGTCCACCTTTGGGCGATATGAGCCGCTGGATGTGTTCGGTCCAAAGAAAGTAGTGCCAGAAGTCCTTCTCTCGGACGTAAATTATCAGGCACCATGGCAGTCCTACCAGAGCCGCCGTTACAACAGGTACCCACAGAATCCTGAATATCTCCTTTGCTCGGCGCTGCCAGATCAGGAATGGTATTATGGTCACGGTGGGTACTGCAAAGGCAAGAAAACCCTTGGTGAGAAACGCAAGACCACAGGAGATGCCGGAAAGCACGAGCAGGCATGCCTGTTTCCAGGGGCGGTTCTCCATATAGGCGAAAAAAAATAGCGTCATCGCCGCCGTCAAGAACATGCAAAACATACTGTCCAGTGCGCTGAAGGTGCCAACGGCGAAGACTTCCAAACAGGTCAGGAACGCCGCGGCGGCGAAAACACCCGCAAAATATCCGCCAGCATATCTTCGCGCAAGAAGGAACACGAAAAGCGCAGAGATGCCGGTGGCTACAGCCGAGAAGAAACGTACGGCAAACGCATTTTCGCCAAACATGGCAATGGCTATGGCATTGAGCCAGTAACCAAGCACGGGTTTCTCGAAATACCGCAGACCATCGAGATGCGGAACGACCCAATCTCCTGTTTCCAGCATTTCTCTTGAGATTTCAGCGTATCGGAATTCGTCAGGGATGACCATCGGGCGCACGCCAAGTGGAACAACGTATAGCAGGAAGAATAAGGCTATAATGATAACAGAAGATCTTCTCATAGATTAGTGAACACCACACAATCTCTATGGCCAATTCTGCCCTCGAAACGCAGTTGGATTTGTTTTTTCACGTCTTCCGGCAGATGATCGAAGCTTTGCTTCTTGGCTATGAAGTGTGAGTTTTTCCTACGCTTAAGAAGCTCGTCGGGAGACTTGACGAAAATGGGCATAATCGGCTTGTCATAGTTCGCCATGAATTTAATGTCTTCGGCGTCAGGACCTATCTGGTAGAAAACGAGATCCCCCGGCAGCTCTTTTTGCAGCAATTTCACTTTTTCCACAAATGGCCTGGTAAACTCCAGAGTCGCGTTGATAGGCTGGGCTACGCCAGTGCTTACAATAATAAATGCTGCGACTCCAACAGCTACAGAGGCCATATCGTGGTTCGGATAGCCTCTTAATCTCTTGTTCAAAGTTGCGGCAATTATGCTCAAAGCGATCAACAATGCGATCACGATTAGAAAGTGAACATCGGCAGTAAAACCGAAATAATTCCCGAAAGAAAGAATACCCAGTGTCGCGATGGTCCCTAACAAGGGCAGGAAAGAGCAACTGGCAACAAAGGTCTTCCTTGTCGCAAGCAGAATTCCTTTTGGTGAGGAGTCGACCAACAAATAGGCGGCAACCAGCGAAAGTGCAGGAACTATGGGTAGCACATATCGCGCATGTTTGGTTGCCGGGATCGACATGCCTGCCAGCACAATCACAATCCAACTGGCCAGCCCGCACAGGAGTTTATCATCGTCGGTTTTTCTTCGCAGGATGTTTTTGAACCGGGCACCGACAACAACAATCGCCACGGGGCAGCTCACCGCATACGAGCTCAAACATCCGAGCCAATAACGCGCAGAGCTCCCGCCTCCATCATGTACGCGTCCGGTCATTTGTGCGCTGAGCACCGTTTGCATGAACGATTCCCCGGCCTGGGCCTTTGCCGCAGCCAATAGGCCAGCCATACAAAGGGCCAGTGTCATACCGCCCACAACCCCCGTGAGAATCAATTGTTTGAACCTTGCATTGCAGAGGTAATAGCAGCACACGACAGCGACAGACAAGACCAAGCCGATAGGACCGCGAAGAGAAAAACCGACTATCCATGTCAGTGGAACAAGCCACAAACGTTTGTATCGATGGTAGCAATCGGCTGAATAAGCCAGATAGAAAGACAGCAGGGGTGCCAGACTTGCATATTGGTCCAGCGCGATACTGCGGGACATAAAGAAGAATTCGACAGTAAACAAGGCGAACAACACCGCTGCGAATCCCCACTGTCGAGAGCATATAGCAGCAATTCGGTATGTCACTACAAGGATCAGGGCGGATGTGACCGCGGTAGGCAATACCGCAGAAAGTGGTGTAACCGCCCTCAAGAGCAGTGACACCAGATAAATCAGAAAGGTTGCCGTCGCCGGATAGTCCGGGTAGGGCGTGCCATATGTGGTTGGAAAGAAGCTCGGACCGTAGCGGAACATCTCCTGGGCGAACAAGGCGAAACGGGTTTGGAAACCTATGAATTCCGGCGTAAGGTGGAAGGTAAAGATAGCCAAGCCGACCAAGAAAATCAGCACAGAATCCTTGTTCAGCTCTGTTGGCACGAGACCCATCCTTCACGCCCGGGAATCTCTTTCGCGACGATAGCACTTGAACCGGTTTCAGGATATTCACGCAGCATTACCCCCAGAGGAACGAACGAGGCACCTTTTGTAAGTGCCTTTTTCACAAATTGCTCGAACATATCGAGACAGGCAATTCCCTCGACCTCGGCGTGGATTGTCAGCACGTTCAGCTTCTGGGGGTCAAGAAGGGTGAGCATGTAATCATTGTAAGTGCCATACGTTACACCGTTGCGCCCAACAACTTCATCATACGTTGGCAGGGTAACGGGAATCTGTGGCTGGGGAAGCTCTCTACCGCCTACGATGGGCCGAAATATGCTTTCGCCTCTGCAGTCACTATTGTACTTAAAAGGGAATTGGCTCTTTGCCAGCAGCACCTTGTCGTTGCACTTCCATCCCGGAGCTGCAGAACAGTTCGGCGGACAGCCGAGAATCCCGGTGAGAATCTCAACGCCCCTTCGCAGAGTTTCGCAAATGGCATCATCTTCCATTTCGTCAATGTGTGCCTGCCATGTGTAATGGTCCCAGGCATGGAGGCCGACTTCATGCCCGGCATCCGATGTGGAGCGTATTACGGAGCTCAGTTTTTCGCCGATGACAGGTCCCGGCCAGAGCGTGCCTCTCAAAAGAATATCCCATCCGTATAGGCTTGTGGCTCTCGTTCTGGCCATCTTGAAAAGAAATGCTGGACGAGTCAGTCGCCATAGGTGCCGGCCCATATTATCCGGGCCAACGGAAAAAAAGAATGAGGCTTTTACGCAGTGCTCAGCTAAAACCTTGCACAGATTCGGCACGCCATACTTGGTCCCTCTGAAGGTATCAACATCAATCCTCAGACCTATTTTCATGAACCTTCGACTCCAGGGACTTCTTATCGTTGCCGTAAGACACCGGAACTACATCATACGGTACTGAGGGTTTGGACTCCAACTGCCGTATGAGCCCTTTCGACTTTATGCTTTCCGGCAGAAAGAAATCGAGCGTCTGTTCCACAGATTTCTCTAGGCTTACGGTGGGCGTCCAGCCAAGCAGTTTCTTTGCGTTTCTGATGCTTGGTTTTCTGTGTTGGACGTCCTGGTAGCCGCTACCGTAGTAGGAGCTGCTTTCAACCAGGCGGAAACCCGCAAAAGGAGGAAACTCCGGCCGAAGAGGGTGCTGCTCGAATTTAGCCAGCAATAACTCTGCCAGTCCCTTGATGCTGATTTCATTATCGGGATTACCGATATTAATTATCTTCCCGTCACAGACACCGTTTTTGTTCTCGATTATTCGATAGAGGCATTCCACGCCATCTGATACGTCTGTGAAACAGCGTTTCTGGTTTCCGCCGTCAATTAGTTGAATGGGCGTACCTTCCACGAGATTAAGAATCAGTTGTGTGATGGCGCGGGAGCTGCCAATCCTGGCGGAGGTCAAGCTGTCAAGCTTAGGCCCGATCCAGTTGAACGGGCGAAAGAGCGTAAACCTGAGTCCCTCCTTCTGGCCGTATGCCCAGATGACCCTGTCAAGCAATTGCTTGCAGCAGGAATATATCCACCGCTGCATCCGGATCGGCCCCTGAACCAGCTTGGAGTTGTCTTCATCAAATTCCTTCTCGTCGCACATTCCATACACTTCGGAGGTTGATGGGAAAACGATCCGCTTTTTATATTTCACACAATAGCGGACTACCCGCAGATTCTCTTCAAAATCCAGTTCAAATACACCTATCGGATTGCGCGTATATTCGATTGGTGTCGCGATGGCCACCAGAGGAATAACGATATCGCATTTTCTGATATGGTATTCGATCCATTCGCGATGGATAGAAATATCACCCTCTTCGAAATGAAACCCGGGCCTGTGCAGCAGGTGCTGAATATAATCTGATCGAAGGTCCATACCGTGGACTTCATGTTTTCCGCCCTCCAACAGTCGTTCGCCCAAGGCGTTACCTATGAAACCGTTAACTCCAAGAATCAAGACATGCCTTTTTGTCGTTACCTCGATGCGACTGGTCGAACTCGGACCAAATCTCATCCCTTCGACCAGATTAAGTTCACGAGCCAGTTGTGCGCCGTTCATGTAGACACCCTTCTCCGCTTGGCCAAAATCCACGCGCACCGCGCCTTTGCCACACACAACCACCAGAGGATCTACCGAAGCGATCGTACCAGGGCTCAAATCTTCTCCCGGCGAAGGTACTTCGGAAACCATCCAGAACATACATTTCTCGTTCGCGGTATAGCTGAAAGCGCCGGGGTATGGGCGACTTACAGCGCGGACGAGATTCCTGACTTGCTTTGCGCTGGCAGTCCAGTCAATTTCGCCATCCTCTGGATGGCGACCACCGTAGTACGTTGCCTTTGAATGGTCTTGAGGTTTACGAGGCGCGGTGCCGTCCATAATTTGCGGCAGGATATCATCAAGCATGATTGACGCTGCTTGAGCCGCTTTTTCATGTAGGGACCTGGCTGTGTCGTCGTCCTTGATTATGATTTTTTTCTGGCAGACGATGTCGCCGTCGTCCGGCTTAGCCGTCATGTAATGCAGTGTAACACCCGTCTCCTTCTCGCCGTTGACGAGCACCCAGTTAATCGGACACCGTCCTCGATATTTGGGCAGAAGCGAACCGTGCAGATTAAGGCATCCCGCCAGCGGAATGTCCAAGATGGGTTGTTTGATGAGGTTCCTGTAGTAGAAAGAGAAAATAATGTCCGGACCAAGTTCTTTGATCTTCTTTACCCACAAAGGATGGTTGATATCGTCGGGAGCGAAAACCTGAATGCCCCGCGATGCAGCCAGTTCCGCCGCTGAATCAAACCAGACATTCTCCCGCGGGTCATCCTTGTGGGTAAAAACTGCCGTGATCTGGAAACCGTTTCGCAACAGGGCTTCGATACCGACACAGCCAATGTTGTGATACGCCAAGATGATCGATTTCATATCATAACCTCCAGACTCTTGGATTCCCGCGGCGCGGGGTCCCTATTTTCGATCTTCCGCACTGAGCTGCTTCTGCCAACAACTTGCTGCACAAAATAACGAGGGCGTCCCCTGACATCGTGGTAAATCCGCCCGATATATTCACCGAGCAAGCCCATCGCGACAAACTGCGCACCTATAAAGATGAAGAGAATAGCAAACAACGTGAAGACGCCCTCTGCTGTCCACGCGGCTCCATAAATCAATCTCATCACAAAAAGAAATACGCCAAATCCAATCCCCAAGAGTGATACGATAGCGCCCAGTACGCTCAACAGCCGAAGAGGGAAAGTCGTCATGCTGGTCAACAGATCAAACTGCAGATTGATTAGCTTCCATAGTCCATACTTTGATTCGCCCCTGGAACGCTTCTGGTGGTGCACCTCGACCTCGGCTGTATTGCGAGCAAAACTGTTGGCAAGCACGGGGATGAATGTGCTTCTCTCCTGACAGGCAAGCATGGCATCCACTATGTGCCGGCGATAGGCGCGCAGCATACAACCATAATCATGCATTTTTACGCCCGTAGCCTTTTGAGCAACCTTATTGACAATGAAGGAGGCGATCCTCCGAAAGAAGCTGTCGCACCTCGGCGTGCGAACGGTACCCACAACATCAAATCCCTTTTCGATTGCATCGACCAGGTTGGGAATCTCTTCCGGCGGGTTCTGAAGGTCGGCATCGAGAGTCACCACAATACCGCCTCTGGACTCCGCAAGGCCTGCCATAACCGCGGCGTGCTGACCGTAATTTCTGTTCAACAACACCCCCACGACCTTGCCGCTGTACTTTTTCGCCGCTTCGGTGATGAGCCCACGAGAACAGTCTTTGCTGCCGTCATCTACCAAAATGAGTTCGTAAGGCCTTTGCATCGCGTCGCACGTTCTGACGCACCGGCCGATAAGCGTATCGAGGTTTTTCTCCTCGTTGAAGACCGGAATGACCAGTGACAGTAAAGCTAATTCGCCGTACGCTTGATTATCCAAGCCCGGTGTTTTTTCTCGCTCTTTTCCCATGGATATGTCTTCTCCTTTAAAGTCGCCCTATCCAGCATTTCAGCCGGAAGTACGTTCGCCAGCTCATCAAGATAGTTGTCCTGCGAAACGAAAACCTTCCTCTGACGGTCTGAATCGAGGAAATCGCGCACGGCGTCCTTATCCTGCAGGAGCAGGACAGGCCCGGGCAAATCCATATAAAAAAGCGTTTTCGCTGGTATCTTGCGAAAGAAGGCAAGCTCATCTGGTTTAAGCCCTGGAGTTTCCCTCTTCAATTCCATGCTGAAGTTCTTTATGGAATCATATTTATTAAACGCGTTGTATTGCCAGCAGAAAAAACCTCCCATCATGATAACAGACATCGCTATAAGAGGAGCCAGTTCGCGTGACGCCCCCGTTACTTGAGCCACCAGAGCAGGCCGCCAACGACCCATAATAAAGCAGGCCATCGCCGCAACGCCTAATAGTGGGGTTCCAAACACCAGTGCCTTCGGGGCAGTGAAGTCCAAACGCTGTTTGAGCACGGGCCAGAAAACAGGGCTTAAAATCGCAGCAGCCGTTACCGGCACAATCAAGCCAATCTGGATATTGACCGCCAGGCGTCGCCATTTCTCTTCCTTGACCAGGGCAAGGCAAATTGCCGCCATGAGCGAGCAGAAAGGAAGTATCGGGAGAATATAATAGCTTCTTCTGGAACCGGATACGGTGAAGAACACGAAAATGAGTGCCGTAGCAAGAGTGAGCCATTTGCTTGGCCAGTCCAGTTTTTTCAGTGATGCAAAAGCCCCCCAGATTGCCATAAGCAAGAGTGGTGCCCAGGGCAGAAACAGTCGTGGAAGATAGTAGAAATACACGTAAAATGGCTCTATGTGGTCAAACGGGCGAAAGTAGCGCACAATATTTTCGTGCAAAACCATAAACAGGCCGCCAGCACGATACCCAGACCTGGTAATTTCAGAATAGGCAAACGGGGTAAAATACACAGCTACAGCCAGTGCCAAGGCGGCAAAATGGGGCCAGGACAGGTAAGACTTCCAGCGGCTTTGCCTGATCAGGTCTGGCAGCACAACAATGACAGGTACTACAATTGCAGCCAGCCCTTTGTTTTGGGCTCCTATAAAACAGGCCAGGTAAAAGACCAGGTAACTGAAAAACCCTGGCTTATCTCGCCGCGACCAATACCAGGCGACAGCCAGGATTATGGCAGCCATATTTGCCATGTCCGCTTCGCCCGTCCTCGCCCAGAAGAGGAACCCGTATGAACTTAGCAGGAGCCAACCCGCCATCCTGCCCATCTGCTGCGACCACAGCCTGCGGCCCAGATTGATTGTTGCCCCCAGCGCCAGCAAGCCGGCAATTGCGCTGGGCAGCCTTACTGCCCATTCATCCAGCCGGCCTGTTACGGTCGCAACAAGAGCAATGAGCCAGTAACCCAGAAGTGGCTTGTCGAAATAGGGTTCGCCATTGATGCAGGGATGAAAAAAGTCCCTTGTAAAGAGCATTTCCCTGGCAATCTCAGCCCAGCGGTCTTCGGCGCCCCATAGACCTCTTTGGCCCAGAGCCCACAACGACAACAACACAGCCGCTGACCAAAACACGATTGTCGGAATGTTGTCTCGTAGATTTTTCATGCTTATTTCTTCAAGACTTCCTTGATCGCGCTGGCCACATCGTCCACGTCTTCCACGGTCATATCCGCGAATAAGGGAAGCGAGCATATCCGGTCAGAATTCCACTCGGTATTCGGCAAGATGCCGCGGCGGATGCCCATTGATTCTCGATAATATTTCTGCAGGTGGACAGCCCGAAAGTGAAGTCCTGTTCCAATGTTCTTCTGTTTTAGCTCACTCATGAACTGGTCACGGCTAAGGCCGGCCTTGTCCGTATCCAGGCGAATAATAAACAGATGCCAGGCATGTTTTATCGGATACGGAGGATCCGAAAGCGGGAGGATTTCATCGACCTCCGCCAGCCGCTCACGGTATCTCATAGCCAACCTGGTTCGCTGCCTGTTAAACTCGTCTACGCGCGCCAACTGGCTTATGCCCAAAGCAGCCAATATGTCCGGCATGTTGTACTTGTAGCCCGGCTCAAGCACCTCGGCCTGGGGGGACCTGCCCTGAGTGTGGCGATCATAGGCATCTACCCCAAGGCCATGAAATTTCAGCCGGCGAGTTCGATCAAGCAGGTCCTGGTTGTCCGAACAAAACATGCCGCCTTCGCCGGTAGTTATGTTCTTGATGGGATGAAATGAGAAAATCGACGTGCCGGTGCGCCCCACGTGCTCGCCCATATAGTGTGTACCCAGAGCATGGGCTGCATCTTCTATGAGGAAAATCCCGCGCTCGTGAGCCAACTGACGAATCGGACCGATATACACCGGAGCACCAGCAAAATGCACAGGTATAATCAGTCGCGTCCGGGGGCTAACACATTCCTCTATCGTGCTGGGCGAAACCATCAACGTGTCTTTGTCAATATCAGCAAACACTGGTTTGGCGCCGGCGAGGACTATCAAGTTCACTGTGGAAACCCACGTCATCGATGGCGTTATGACCTCATCGCCAACGCCGATGCCCAGCGCTTTGAGCGCAAGATGCATTCCCGCGGTGGCCGAAGACAGTGCCACAGCACCAGGACAGCCGACATAGTCGGAGAATTTCTGCTCAAATTCAGCAGCCTTCGGGCCGGTGGTAATCCATCCCGAACGCAGAACTTCGCTGACCGCGGCAATATCGGCCTCCGTAATAGAGGGTTGTGAAAACGGCAGAAACTTACTTCTCATAATTGATTTCTTCCTTGCTCTGATCAATATACAAAGCGAGACTTTGTTAGCATCATAAGGCATTTTCATATCAATCCTGGCGCAAGCATACCTGCGGCACCTTAAAATAAGCTGAAGACTGGAAGATAATCTTCTTAATCGAAAATCCTTACTGGCGTTGGATTTACATTCAGAGCCGCTAAGCCTGTGGTGAGCCTGCCGAATCCATTCGAGGCAGACGAATGCAAACAACTGTGCCGGAGCTGGGCTCTGAGGTTATTGACATATCCCCGTTATGGCGCAGCGCGATCTCCCGCGCGATGGCTAATCCCAAGCCGACTCCGCCGGTGGAACTGGAACGTGAGTGATCCACCCGGTAGAAGCGATCAAACAGATGGGGCAGAGCCTCAGGCGGGATGCTTCCCCCTTCGTCATGAATACGGACGGTCGCGCAACTATGTAACCCCGCAATAAATTGCGGGGCTAGCCGGTTAGCCCCCAAATTCATTTGGGGGTCTAAACTTATGCTAATAGTCCCGTCGGACGGCCCATATCTGACAGCATTGTCAAGAACATTGCTGAACAAACGGGCCAACTCATCCAAATCGCCCCGAACAGTGGTAACTGGCGGTTCTTCCAGGATCACCTTGCCTCCCGAGCGCCCTATCCTCTGGTCATAGGCTTCTGCAAGCTCACGCAGCAAGACATCCAGTTGCACCTCCGCAGCCCCGACTTGATCGGGGTTCTCGTCCATCCGTGCTAAGACCAGCAGTTGCTCTATGAGGTGCTCCATGCGGGCAACATCTTTTAACGCATCAGCAATTGCCCGTCTGTACTCATTGGCGTCCCTTTCGTGCATCTGTGCGGCTTGAAGTGTGCTTTTGACCACGGCCAGTGGAGTACGCAGTTCATGCGCTGCATCGGAGGTAAATTGCTTTTGTTGCTGCAAAACCTTATCCAGACGACCAAGCATATCTGTCAATGCTCCGACGAAGGGATGTAGTTCCTCTGGCACCTTGAGATCATCAAAGAGAACCCTTCCGACATTTGGGCGTGATATGAGGTGTAATCGTTCCGCGGTCGTATGGATTGGACGCAGGCCGCATTGAACACTCCACATAACTGCCACAACCGAGCCCAAGATGAGACTTCCTCCCAATATAAGAAATAATTTGAGGAATTCGCGCATCTCGTGATAGGTATAATGGCTGGAAGCCGCCACCACAATATTCACGATGCCCTTATCAAGCTTATGGCGCGTCCACATAGCCCTGTATTCACTGCCACGACTGCCGATGTTCATAAAGACAAGTGACTCCTGCATCGGGCCAGTTTGCTCTGGAAGTCCGCGTAACCAGCGTCCATGTTGGCTGTCCGGGAGCTCGCTGGCAAACAGGTCGGCGGAAGCTCCATCCATCCAAATCCGATAGAAAGTAGAATGATTTTGGCCCGAAGTTCCCGTGACCGCGTGAATGTCCCTATCTATCATCTGCTCTTCACCCTCGCGTTCATGCAAGATTGCCACGATGCCGTTAGCCATTGCAGAAAGTGTTCGGTCGATGTTACGAAGATGAGATTCCTCAAACTCAAAATATGCCACAATGCAGATCGTGGCGATAACAGCCACGAGCACAGTGGAGACCCACAAGGACACACGCCACTTTAGGGATAGAGAGATCACCTGGGCATTTCTCCGAGTAAATAACCCTGGTTTCGAAAGGTATGAATCAGTTCGCCTTTTGACTCCGAACCAAGTTTCCTTCGTAAGGAGCAGATATATACCTCCACGACGTTCGAGAAGTTCTCTGAACCGAAATCATACAGATGTTCTACGATGTCAGCTTTGGAAACTACCTCTCCGGCTCGCATTGCGAGGTACTCCAAAAGGCGGTATTCCATTGCAGATAACCGCACGGACCTGCCGTGGACCGCTACCTGATGCTTGGCAGTGTTTATGCTCACATCTGCGATTCGTATTATGGGAGCAGGCCGGCCATACGAACGGCGAACCAACGCTTTACAACGGGCAATTAGCTCCCTCATATCAAATGGTTTGACCATATAATCGTCGCTACCCGTTTCAAGCCCTTGAATGACATCACTGGTAGTATCACGGGCCGTCAAGATTAGTACTGGAATAGTTATGTCATTTTTTCTAAGGTCTTGGAGAATCTCAAAGCCGCTGATTTTGGGAAGTCCCAGGTCAAGGATAATCAGATCATAGGGATTTGTCATAGCCATATGCCGACCATCTTCGCCATCGGGGGAAATGTCAACAGCCCAGGAGTATTCCTCGTCCAGCACTCTGGCTATGTTACGAGCTAATTTGATCTCATCCTCAATGATAAGCACACGCATAGCCGTATAGTGCGCACCTTCTAATCACTATGTTTTCTGTTTTTTCCCGTAATTCCAGCCACGCTATTGTACTGGATGCCACTATCGTATAAAATAGTTTTTTCATAGACCCTGTTTCTTGCTCAGGTCTTCAGCTTATTTTAAGGAACGATCTGTAACATATTGCCCATCGGCACCAGGCTTTGACGATGATTGTTGTGGTGCAGTGCGAATTATGGTAAAGTATGGTCTCGTGACGATTGAAATGTCAAATTTGGGGGTAATGACAGTCTGGAGGTATCCACAATGTCTCTGCGATTTGCGATCGTTGGCTTCGGAGTTGTAGGCAAATCGATGAAATCGTTGTTACCTGATGCCGTGGTTTATGACACAGCGCCCGGCATGCCGCACGATAGGCATGAGGTCAACCAGTGCGACATCACATTCGTATGTGTTCCCACGCCTCCGGCTTTGGATGGATCGTGTGATATTTCTATTGTTGAGGATTCCGTAGAATGGATTGAAACTCCAATCATTGTCATAAGGTCTACAGTTCCGCCGGGCACCACTAAGAGGCTTGGTAGGAAGTACAACAAGCAAATCGTGTTTAATCCGGAGTTTCTCGGCGAGACACCGTGGCACCCTTACAGAGACGCAAAGAACATTCCTTTTACGATACTGGGCGGAACAAAAAGAGATACAGTAGAAGTGGCAGAGGTCTACGGCCAGATGTGCGGACCGTCAGTTAGAATATACTTTACAGATTCAACTACTGCCGAATTGGCCAAATACATGAGCAACTGCTTTTTTGCGACCAAGGTGGTTTTCTGCAACGAGTTCTATCACATAGCCAAGGCGTTTGGGGTCGAATACCATGAGCTGCGTGAGATATGGCTTGCTGACCCAAGAATACCCAGGAATCATACGCTTGTGTTTGGCAGCAGTCCCGGGTTCGGCGGGAAATGCCTGCCCAAAGACCTTTCAGCGTTAATTTCTGCTGCAGAAAAGGCCGGCCACGACTCAGACTTTTTGAGAATGGTCAAGCAGCTTAACGAGCAGTTTCGAGGCGGAGACTATTCCGCACTTGTGCAAGGACCGTGGGCCGCCGAAGCCAGTTTCGACCCGTACCAACATATTAAGATAAGAGAGGACGTAGCGGCCAATAGAGAGAAAAAGAGGGTGCAAAGTGAAAAAGTCGAGTAACAAAAAAACAAAGAAGGGGTCCAAGCCCCTAATCCATAATGGCCTGGATGCGCACGCGTGGGCGACGAAAATGGAGATAAGACGCCTTGTTGGGGGTAAACCTGACCTAAAACTAAAAGAAACGGGTTAGTACACATCCGCGAGCTGATTTGTACTTTGCTTACGACGTTTTTGCTATTCCCCAGATACTGCTGCTTACGCCATAAGAGGTCTAGCCCAAGTTCGTCAGGTAGAAAAATTTTCAGGCAATTTTTAGGGCGGGATCCTCAATAAGATTGCGTCTATCGGCGTTTGCCCCTCTGCGGCAATCGTAGTACAGACCTATCCCCTTGAACGATAGTTTGCAGCCACGAAGATAGAACCCAAAGACTATCAGAGTGGCTATGTTTATCAAGCGCTGTACAGGTTGAGGTTGATCTTGCGAGCGTCCGCGTCAGAAATACAAGAGATTTCGGGGATGTGTATTTGGCTTTGATACTGTGGCATACCCTGGAACTGGATGAGTTCTTCCAACAGCAAGCCCGTTATGGCTATAGTCGAGACCATCGTCCTGACTGTAAGCAGGTCTGGGAGGGCATAGAGGTTCAGTTAGTGGATAGTCCAGATGCCCAAGAGACCTTTGTATTGTGCCGCAGTGCCACGTTTGCAGTGGTGCCGCATAGTGGAAGGCCCTGCAGATATGGATGGAGTGGGCTGGTTTGGGAAGATGGGTCCGGACGGTGCTTGAAGAATTGGCGCGACTGAAGAGTACGGATGTTGTTCTTGGGACATCCTGTGGCCGGCAGATCAAGTTATGCTGTGTTACTGAGAATAGGCCAATAGATGCAAAACAGCCTCACAACTGACGAACTTGGGCTAGCTTTGAGGGCATCTTCGCTTTATCAAGTCCCGTTCCCATAAACACTTTGAGATAGCGAGCCCCGGCTTCTGAATCACATTCAACATATTCTTCCCCCAAGTAAACCCGCCAACCTTGCAGTAATTCTTCTATTTTACCTTTGCCTGACGCTTCGGGCAGCTTTTTTGTACGCAAATGTTTTTGCGTTAGTATTTTGTCCTTATAGAATTAACCGAGAGTTACATCACCGATGTCTCTCAGAACTGTTTCTACAAAAGCATCTATATCAATACCTTCTTTGGTCTTTTTCCTGTCACCGACACTTTTCGCTTTTTCGATGCGCGACTTGACCAAGTCTACCACCGCCCGATACACCTCAAGTTGCTCATCATCCGTAAGACCGAGTATCTCACCCATTACGATTCTATCAGGTGCACGGCGATCTGGTTTGGCCTTGCCAAGAGACACTTCCTCGGCCGAGGTAGCCCCCAATTCCTCAAAGGCCGAAGTGGCCGCCCGGTCCGCCTATCAAATGCGGCAGACTCTCTTCGAGCTCCATCTGCTCGGTTAAATCCTGCCCGATTTCCGTCAGGAACCGGCTGGGCTTCATTATCACCAGGCTCCGCGACCGGCTGCGATAAACCATCGGCACAACCAGATACACCTCGTCCTTTGCCCTGGTCACCGCGACGTGAAAAACTCGCCGTTCCTCTTCTTGCTCCTCGTTCGTATTTAAGGCCATATCGGTGGGAAACCTGCCGTCGGCAAGCCAGGGAATAAAAACGATCGGCCATTCCAATCCTTTGGCCTGGTGCACGGTGCTGAGAGTAACAAATTCCTGCTCCACCGGCCCGGTCACAACCGTCTCGCCGGAAAATTCCCCCGCCAAAGCGACGTCTGCTAAAAATGCTTCAAGAGTGGTATATTGGGCGGCAAAGTTAGCCAGAGCCCTGATGTCCTCTCTGCGAAGGGCGGGCTAAGGGTTTAGGGTTTAGGGTTTAGGATTTAACCTGCTCCGACGCTGCCTATTCTGGGCAGCATTTTAAGTACTCGCAGCCAGGGTTTAGGGTTTAGGGTTTAGGGTTTAGGACTTAACCTGAGCCTGCTCAAAGAATCGCAGGCCGCCGCGGACGTGAAACGGGATATTTCGCCGCTGAAAATCCGCCGGGCAATGGGTTTAGGGTTTAGGGTTTAGGGTTTAGGGTTTAGGGTTTAGGGTTTAGGGCTTAGGGTTTAGGGTTTAGGATTTAGGGTTTAGGGTTTAGGGTTTAGGGTTTAGGGTTTAGGGTAGTGGTCCTGGCTGGAAACAACTGCCGGTTTGAGCCCTGCGGGCCTTATTGCGCGAAGGTCCTTGGGCAGCCGTCGGCTGTTTTGCGATATGCTGGCATTGGCAAGCGCCAGTATCTGGGGCGTTGAGCGATAGTTCGTCTCCAGTTTGTATTCTCTGGCATCCGGATATCGCTGCTTGAAAGTGATGATATTTTCAAAGCTCGCCCCACGAAAGCTGTATATGGATTGCGAATCGTCGCCCACCACGGCAAGGTTGCGGTGCTGGGCGGCAAGAAGGTCTACAATCGTACCCTGAATAGCGTTGGTGTCTTGATACTCGTCGACCAGGATGTGGAGAAACTGATTGGCAAGTGTTTTTCGGATGTCTTCGTGGTCGCTAAGAAGCCGCAGCCAGGCACTAAGTAGATCGTCAAAATCCAATAATTGCCGCTCTCGCTTCTTGGCCGCGTAAAGAACCAGCACCTTTTCGATCTCGGCGGCTTCCTGAATAAACATCGGATAGCGTTTTGCGAGCACAGCCTCCAACGGCTCAAGCGTGTTCGCAATAAAGCTGGAAATGGCAGCCAGCACGGCCTTTTGCGGAAATCGTCTTTTGCAAATGTCTACGCCTGCTTCTTGAACGCACGAGGCGATAAGGTCTTTTGCATCCTCGCGGTCCAATATCGTAAAGTCGGGCGAAATGCCCAGCACTTTTCCATGCTGGCGGAGAATCCGATTGGCTATATGGTGGAATGTGCCGCCCCAGATATCACGGGTCTTATGTTTGACCAGCAATTCGACCCGGCTGAGCATTTCGCGGGCGGCGCGATTGGTGAACGTGACGAGCATTATACGCGACGGGTCTACACCGTTGTGGACAAGCCAGGCCAGGCGGTACGTTAAGGCTCGCGTTTTGCCGCTCCCCGCGCCCGCTACTACGAGCATCGGGCCGCCCGGTGCGGTGGCGACAGCCAACTGCTCCTGGTTAAGCTCAGCCGCGAAGTCTATTGCATCTGCCGCCGTTCTTGATGTAAGAGTAAATTTCCTGCCCATCTTCCTCCTGTGCCACCGCTGCTTCGGCTTTGCAAAGCAAACCGGCGGGGGTTCTGCGTTCGCTCTTCTTTACCATAGGCAGACGCCGCTGTAAAGGGGCGGGAACCCCGCAATAAACCTGTCCCGAGCCCAGTCGAGGGATTGCGGGGCTAAATACTTAGCCGCCAAATTTATTTGGGGGTCTTCCTTCCTAAGCAACCTGATTGCAAGCCAGGATTGCGGCGCCCAGCGCGCCGGTCATCTGGGGGTCGGGTGCGACTGTCACTTTCTGGCCCAGGGCAGATTGCAGCGCCCTATCCATCCCGGAAATCATTGCCACGCCGCCAGTGAAGACAATAGGCAAATCGGCTTTGCGGCCGATCATAGACATTACGCGAGCGGCAATCGCCGCCTGAACGCCGGCGACGATGTCCTCCGCCGATGTGCCGGCTGCGAGCAGACCGATAATTTCAGTCTCCGCGAATACCACACACATACTACTTATTGCAGCAGGTTTGTGGCTATGGGCGGCCATTTCACCGAGGCGCGGCACAGCTACGCCAAGACGCATAGCAACGACTTCCAGAAAACGCCCCGTCCCGGCGGCACATCGGTCGTTCATAGCAAAGTCACGGACCTTGCCGGCTTTATCCAGCCGTATCAGTTTGCTATCCTCGCCGCCGATGTCGATAACCGTCATCGCATCGGGCATAAGGCGACGCACGCCAACCGCGTGGCAGGTAATCTCGGTTATGGTTGTATCGGCTATGCTGACTGCATTTCTTCCATAGCCGGTCGCCACAATCTTGCGAACATCCTTTTTGCGAATCTTGCTATCCTTTAGAAGTCTTTCAAAAAGCTCCAAAGTGAGTTTATCCTGGGCAACGCCCTGGTCCGTTAATCCCTTCGCTACAACCTGAAATCGTGAACCTGCGGTAAAACCGCAGGCTAAATATTTAGCCACACGTTTTACGTGGGGTTCTGGCCCAATGTCCATCAGAACAATTTTTATTGTTCTTGAGCCGGCATCGATTCCTGCACAAATCATCTTTTTCTCCGTTCTCTTACGGCTTCGACTAATGCTTCTAAACGCGTGCGCAGCGCCTGCGCAATCGAATCGGTTAGCGACGGCACTTCGATCTCCGCACGGGGACATCAAGCTCGGCCTGGACAATTTCGCCAATAACCTGCCCTTCGAGCACACAGTGACTCGCTCCGGGAATGCGAGATATTACGACTGCCTCGGCATCAAATCGACGCATCTCCGAGCATATCCGGCTGGCACGGTCGGCTGAAGAACCTACCATAGGGTCGGCAAGAGCCATTCGCGCAAGGGCATCCATCAGCGGCAGGTCTTGCGGAATTGCGTCCAGCGCATGAGTAAACATATATTCAGTCCCGCATATTCTTCCGCCGCAGTCTTCTAAAAGGTTCATCACCTGCAAATCCGCCACGGGGTTGACCCAAAAGATTCTTG
>Ga0315280_10004996_pt1 | contig 19232 bp, 10 predicted proteins | sample YL17G06_40_MG_FD_203697 | JGI IMG/M metagenome (GOLD analysis project Ga0315280, IMG submission 203697) | Sediment microbial communities from Yellowstone Lake, YNP, Wyoming, USA - YL17G06_40 | ecosystem: Environmental > Aquatic > Freshwater > Lake > Sediment | place: USA: Wyoming | collected... | reverse complement strand
ATTCCTGCAAAAACCAGAGCTCATACAGCAGGATGAAAACCGGAAGCACATACGCGGTTTCTTTGCACAGCATTGCGGAAAGTCCGAACCCCGCGGCCAAGCCATACAGCCATACCCGCTTTTTCGCTCGGCCGAGGTCGTAACAAAGCAGGGACAGCAGGAAAAAGCATCCGGCCATGGATGTGTGCCGCTGGACGATATAAGTTACGGCCTGGGTGTTGATGGGATGGACCAGCCAGAGCAGGGACGCGAGCAGCGCGGCCGTCCGGGCATATTTCAAACTATTCGCCTTCCGGGAAAAAATCCGCTCCAGGAGCAAAAAAACGCAGAAGCCGGAAATGATATGGAGAATGAAATTGACCAGGTGGTATCCGAAAGTATTCCCGTCATTGAAATAATAATTGAGCGCGAAGCTCAGGTTGGTGAGCGGCCGGTTCTGCCTGAAATCCTGGAAAGCCGCGGCGTAGAGAGAAGAAAGGCTGAGCTCACGGATTTGGACATAGGAATTCCAGATAACATTCGGCTGGTCATCATAAAGGAAAGGTCCTTTGAAACTGGGCAAATAAGCGGCCAGGCCGGACAGGAAAAGAAGAGCGAGCGCGGGAAGATAAAACCATCTTTTTTCAAAAAACCGTACGGGCTGATTCTTTTTGACCACCCGCTTATTTTTCGGCATCAGAAATTATCCCTGGAAAACATCCTTGCCATAGAAAATAGTATAAAAGAAATAGGCTGATGTAAAAATGAAGGCGGCAAATGGGGCGCCCTTGCCGGAAACCCTGGAAAATATTTAGTAGATTTTTTCCAGAAGCTCAAGCAATTCCCCGGCCGCGGGCTTGCGAGGATTGGTGTAGATATTAGGTTCTGTCATGGCAAGCTCCGCGCAATCCTTCAGCTTTTCTCTCTTTATGCCGAGTTCGCTCAGCCTTTGGGAAAGACCAATTCCACTCAGCCAGTCCCTGATCCCGGCCACTACCTCTTGACCGGAAGAGGCGCGGGGAAGGATCTCGCTTCCGATTTGCATTATTCGGTCTTCGGAGGTCGGCAAATTATATTCCATACCCGCGGGAAGACAGAGGGCAACGGCAAGTCCGTGGCTGATTCCGAACTTGGCGCCCAGCGAGTGCGCGAGCGCATGCACCACCCCTAGCAGCGCGTTTTGAAAAGCCATCCCGGCAAGAGTGGCTGCAATCAGATTGTTGGAGCGGGCGGAGATATCCGAGCCGTTCTTGACCGCTTTGGGAACATTCTCAAACAAAAGTTTCAACGCCTGCCCCGCGATGATATCAGGGAGCGGACCCGAGGCCAGCGAGAGAACGGCTTCAACCGCGTGAGCAAAGGCGTCGGCCCCGCTTGCCGCGGTGAGTTCCCGCGGAAGACCCAAGGTAAGCTCAGGATCCAAAATTGCCGCAACCGGAATAAACGCGGGATCGAGCAGTACCCTTTTAATCTTCAGCTTGGGATCGAGGATCATGGCCATTGATGTCACTTCGCTGCCGGTGCCGGCGGTGGTGGGAATCGCGATATGAAAGGGCAGGGGATTTTTCCAGGTGCCGGGTTTAAACTCATCAATCGTTTGAGCGCCGGTGAGGATCATTCCCTGCACGGCCTTGGCGGTATCAATGGTGCTTCCGCCACCCAGGCTGACAATACTGTCGGCCCCAAAGTCGCGGAAGAGTTTCGCCGCGGATTCTACCAGCTCGATCCCGCTCTCAGGCGCGACCCGGTCAAAAACCGCGGCGCTCCGGTTTTTGAGGACCTGCCTGAGCTGAGCCGCGCTTTCAGTCTTGGCGAGTCCGCGGTCAACCACCACCAGCGGCCGACTTTTGCCCGCGAGCGAAAGCTCTCTCCCCACCGCCTTGAGCGCACCGGGCCCGGAAACGATTTTGGTCGGAGCGTAAAACTGAAACCTTTTGACAACCGCGTTTTCTATTTTCAAACCTCGTTAACCGAGACTATGGACACCGGTCTTCTGGCCAGGCAGTGCTTGAAGAATCTTTTGAGCTCGGCCCGGAGCTGGTCTTCAATTTCCGCGGTTGTGTGCCTGCCTGATTTAAGCATAGCGTCTATTCTCTGCTCGCATTTGTCCCTGGCTTCGAAAAGAAGCGAATCAACATTCTTTTCATTGACCAGTCCTGCGGCCCTCAGCTCGACCTCGGAGAGCCTGTGCTTGTGCATCTTGCTTATGCTCACGCTCAGGAAAACCACCCCGGCCTGGGCAAGCCGAAGCCGCTCTTTCAGAATCAGAGCCGGAACCTCGGTCCTGGCGCTGTCCAGAAATTCCGGCTCCAGCTTGATGGTTTCAACCACACGGGCCCTGCTCTCCGAGAATTCGATGAGCGCGCCGTTTTCAACCACCAGGCATTGCTCTTCCTTCAAACCGCTTTGCAGCGCAAGCTGCTTGTGTTTGACCAGGTGACGGTACTCGCCGTGATAGGGAATAAAGAATCTAGGACGGATCAGCCCGAGAACAAGCTTCAACTCTTCCTGGCTCGCGTGTCCCGAGCAGTGAATCTCGCTCACGGTTTCGTAAAACACTTCCGCGCCCTGGCGATAAAGCTCATTGATCAGGTTCTGGATCGCGCGCTCATTTCCGGGGATGAACTTGCTTGAAAAAATCACGGTATCGCCGGGAATGATTTTGAGCTGCTTGTGATGTCCGCGCGCCATCCGGGAAAGCGCGCTTAAAGGCTCTCCCTGCGAGCCGGTCGTGATCACAACCAGTTTTTCAGGCGGAAGATTTCTGGACTGGCCGAGCGAGATGAGCATATCGGAAGGGATGGCCAGATAGTCAAGCTCCTGGGCAATCCTGGTGTTGGCCTCCATGCTTCTGCCCGTGACCACAATCTTTCGTCCCAGAGAACCGGCCGCGTCAACCACCTGCTGGATTCTGTGGATGTGGCTTGCGAAAAGAGCGACAATGATCCGGCTTTTTGCCTTCTGGAAAATTTCGAAAAGCGCTTTGCCCACCTCCCGCTCGCTCGGGGTGTATCCCGGCTGCTCGACATTTGTGCTGTCCGAGAAAAAAGCGAGCACTCCTTCTTCTCCCAGCCGGGTGAGCGCGTTCAGGTCCATCTGTTTGCCGTCAACCGGGGTGGGGTCGAGCTTGAAATCCCCGGAATGAAAAATAATCCCCTGCTCGGTCCGGAGCGCAACCGCGACCACATCCGCGATCGAATGGCTTGCCTGGATGAACTCAACCTCAAACTCGCCGATCTTTCTCCGCTCGCCCGCGGAGACTTGCTCAAGCCTGGCCCTCTTTAAAAGCTTTCGCTCGCGCAGCTTTTCCTGCAAAAGCGCAAGCGTCAGCCGGGTGCCATATACCGGGACATCCGCGTCCCTGAGCAGGAAAGGCACCGCGCCGATGTGGTCCTCATGGCCGTGAGTAAGGACGATCCCGGCCAGTTTTTCTTTTCTCTCCAGCACCCATCGGAAGTCGGGGATCATAAGCTCCACGCCCAGGACATGGTCTTCGGGAAAATCCACGCCGCAGTCAACAAGTATGATGCATCCCTTGTGCTCAAACGCGATGCAGTTCAAACCGATCTGTCCCGCGCCGCCTAGCACCAGCGCGCGGACCGGGGATTTCGCCTTTTCGCCCTCTTTTGACCTGGTGATCAAACTGCGCCCTGCTTTTTAAAAGATTCTATTTCTTCTTGCGAGTATCCCAGTTCGCCCAGGATTTGGTCCGTATTCTGTCCCATCTCCGCCGCGGGCTTAACCTGCGTTTGTTCCCCGCTTGCGAATCGTATGGGCGAGCGAACGATCTTGTATTCTCTTCCCTGCTGGTCTTTTAAGGCGGCAATAAGTTTCCGGGCCTGCACCTGCGGGTCTTGCTCGATCTCGGAGAATTTCCTCACCGGCTCAAGACACAGGTCCGGATTTTTTCCGATGAGGTCCTGCCACCCGGAAAGGGTTTTGGTCGTGAACAGGGCCGCGAGCTCTTCTTTGAGCTTTGCCTGTTCGTCCTTGCCCGCGAAAAGCCTGAGCTGCCACTCGGGCTTTCCAGCCGCATGACAAAAATTGGTCCAGAACTTTCCCTCCAGGGGAGCAAAGCTCAGCCACCTTCCATCTTTAGTCCGGTAGAGACGATAGTTGGCGAGCAGGCCGGTCAATTCCATTCCCGCGGGGCCCGGCTCCTGACCGGCGGCGAGGAAATGCGAGAGGCTCGGAGCGATCAGGCTCAAGGCTGATTCAAAAATAGAGACATCGATTTTTATCGCGCTTTGTTTTGCGCGGGCGTAATTGAGCCCGGCCAGGATCGCGATCACCAGGTAAAGGCCTCCGGTTTGATCCGCGATCTGAACCGCGGGAATTGCGAGCTCGCCCTGCTCGGTGCCGGTGGCGCCGGAGATTCCGGCCAAGGAAATATAATTAAGGTCATGCCCGGCTTTTTGAGCGTAAGGGCCGTCTGCCCCGTATCCGGAGAGCGAGACATAAACCAGCCTCGGATTATGCTTTTGGCATTCTTCAAACCCGACCCCGAGTTTGTCCATGACCCCGGGCCGGAATTGCTCGGCCAGCGCGTCGACTTTTTGGAGCAGGCGGAAAAAAATTTCTTTTCCCGCATCTGTCTTCAGGTTCAGGCTCAAGCTTTTCTTCCCGCGGTTTATGGTCTGGAAGAACGCGGGCAGAGAGCGGGCCCAATCGAATTCCTCCCGCGACTCGATTTTTATAACCTCAGCGCCCAGGTCCGCGAGGATGGTTGTTCCGAAAGGTCCGGGCAAAAGCCGGGTCAGGTCCAGGATTTTTATGTTTTTCAGAGCCTCCATTTGTTGAGCAAATGCTAACTTGATTTTGGCAAATGAAGGGGAATTGTCAACAAATCCCGATAGCCGGGCTTTGCTTTTGCATTGCGCAATAAAAGGGTATATACTGAAACTGGCGCAAATCGGGGATCGGAAGGACGGATGTCGGAATCGAAAATTCAGGGCGAAGTCATTATGATGGGCAAACGGGAGAAGATGCCGGGCTGGAATGGAGAGCTGTTCGTGGAGATAGTGAAACTTCAGGATCCCAAAGGGACAAAGTACCAGGTGATCTGCGATTCCACGGATTCGGAAGATCTGCCGGAACTTCCGGAGACGAAAATTTATGAAAACAAAATGGAGGCCTTGGGCTATGCGATGGAAATGGAGCGAAGCAAAGCTAAGTGGAAGCAGGCGAAAAAGTAGCCGGCTTGCAGGCGGCGCCAAGATAAACATCGTCATCATTTTATGTCTTCTGGCCCTGATCGGCTGGGGGGTGGCGGTGTTCAGCCGGCCCTACTTAAGAAAAAACAAGTTTGAGCACATAATGGCGGAACGGATACGGGAATTTGGGAGTACCGGCCAGGAGGGTATGATCAGGGCCTTAATTGAGCTAGCCAGGAAGCAGGGTTTGCCGGAGCTTAGCCGCGACGACTTTGAATTCGAGGGGGGGGTCGGGAAAGATTCTGTTCTCCGGGTCAGCTACAAAGAGAGAGTCAGGCTGTTTGATGACAAATGGTATATTATTCCAATGGTTGCCGAAAAGCAGCTTCACATTCCACTACAATACTAAAATCGCATTTTTCTCCCGGCTTCTTCCTGGATCGATCTACATAAAATCGCCGCCGTCCATGGAGATGTCGCCCTGGGCTTCGCCCTTTTGGGCCAGTTTTTCATCCATCCGGCGGAATCCTTCGAGCATGAGGGAATCGTTGCTCATATTGATCAGCCGCTCGGTGATCTGAACCGTGGGATCAACCGTGAAGGTGCCTCCGCTCCAGAACAAAATCTTGTAAAAAGCCTCTTCGCCTTTGAGCTCGTCAATGAAGGCGTTGACAATCCTGCCTTCCTCCATAAGAATCTCCGCGGTCTGGCCGTTGTTTTTGAGGATGATCTTTCCGGTCTTTCTGCCCGCGCCCAGAATCTGGATGATGTCGGGAAGGCTCATCTCGGAAAGCGAGCCGCTCACGCCCACGGGCTGGCTGGGGGCAACCTTTTTCTCGGCCTTGAGCCGGGCCAGCATTTTCTTGATCTTGGCGCAAAACACATCAACCTTGACCGGCTTGGTCAAATAATCCTCCGCGCCCAGCTCCAGCGCGGAAGTGACCACATCCGGCTCGTCCCGGCGGGAGAGGAAAACGAAAGGAATGTTTTTGGTTTCGTCATCCTTGGTCAGCTCGGAGATGAATTCCGGGCCGCTTTTACCGGGCAGGTCAACCTCGGTGATGACCAGGCTCGGCTTTTCCGACTTGGCCTTGGCAAAAGCCTCCGAGCCGCTGCGCGCCAGCGCCACGCCGAAGCCTTCCTTGATGAAGCGAAGCTCAAGCAGAGTGGTCAGGTCGATCTCGGTGTCAACGATCAAAATCTTGTCCTGCGCGGCCTCCACCCGCTTGAGGTACCTGTCGTCGCGGACCACGGTCATCAAGACCTGGACCATTTTCGGGTCAAAGATTTTTCCGGCCTGGCGGTTAAGCTGCTCAAGCGCGTCCCCGGGCTCAAGAGGCTTTTCGTTAATGCCCTTGTTGGTCATCACTTCATAAGCTTCGACCAGAGCAAGGATTCTGGCGCCGGCCGGGATCTCTTCCCCCTTGATCGCGTTGGGGATGCCCCGACCGTCATATCGCTCATATTGCTGCCGGATGATCTTCTCGATATCAAAGGGGAACTTGGCTCCGCCCAAGAGCTTGAGCGGGATTTCCAGGTTCTCCAGAAGCTCGGTGGTGTCCGAAGTCGCGTCGATGCTCATAATGGAATGATGCTTCATTCCCTTTTTGCCCAGGTCATGGATATAAGCGGCCAGGGTTGTGGCATCCACCTCTCTCGGCGCCAGCTCCAGCTTGTTTGCGATCAGCCTTGCATATTTCGCCACATTGTGCGAATGCCCCTGCGCGCCGTGGCCTTCCATTTCCAGAAGTCCCAGAACAACATCCAAGGTTTCCAGGAAACTGGAGGTAAGCCTGGAATAAGTTCTGGTTTCGCCGATTACGGCCGAGCCATAATCCTTGATTATGCACAGTTCAATTTGGGGAAACCTGGTTTTGAATTGCTCTTCGAATTCCGCGGCCGGCTCGTCCAGGTAGCGGTCCTTGATCACGAGCGAATCGTACGCGCCTCCCTCCAGCTCCTGGTAGGCTTCCTTAAGACCGCTGAAGCCCCGGACCTGGATGCCTTCGCTCGTGAACAGCTTGATTATGAACTTGCGCACCTGTTCCTGGCGCTCGACCAGCACCATTCGCCTTCTATACCTTTGCTCAAAGCTGCGTTTCAACTCCTCCGGGCTTGGTTTTGGGACCGCGGTTTTTGCCTTCGCAATCGGCTCCAGGCTGATTTTCTCAGAGGGAGTCTCAACCTCGCCGATTTCTTCTATGATCAGCGTGGGCTCTTTTTTCGCAGCCTGCTTTCCGCCGAGTATAATATCCGAATCTTTTTCCCTCGCTTCCTCTTCCTGATCCTCCTCGATCAGCATTGACCGGAAATCGACAAACTCTTCCTTTTCCGGCTCCGCCTTGGCCGCAGCTTTTTGCTTCTCTTGCTCCCCTGCCCCGGCCCGCGCCTGACTGGGAGCATATTTTTCCATATCCTCAACATTGGCAATTGCCAGTTCAACCCGGAAAGCGTTCCGGTCCCCTTTGTACCACTTGCTGATTGAGGCCTTGATCGATTTGGAAAGCGCGACCAGGGGCTTGACGCTGGTTATTCCGGAAACGAATCTAACCTCGTCAATGGCCTCGACATTTTGCGGGTCGCTCATAACGATGATGAGGGTTTTCTCGCCCTTCTTGTATTGAACCGGGAACAACTCGTACTTTTCGCAGATATTCTCCGGTACCAGCTTGAGAATGGCCTCCGCGATGCTGAGTTGGCTCAGTTTTATGGTGGTGAGGTACTGGGTGCGCTGCTGCCGGGCGAGCAATCGAAGCAGGCCGACCTCGTCAACTTTTTCCATATTCATAAGGATTTCGCCCAGGCGCTTATCCGGGGCCTCGGTCTGCTTGGCCAGGGCCCGGTTGAGTTCAGACTCGGTGATCAGGCCTTCACTCAGGAGCAATTGACCTATCTTTCGGTCTTGCATTGGACGACAATTATTTACTATATCATTCCTCCTTTAGAATGCAAGGAATTCATAAACACGGGTGTTTTATCTTCCGGTCATCTGCCAATGAATAATTGCCGGGACTTGGGCAGGGCTTGGTCCGCCCGGGACTGATCTCAGTCTATTTGGGGAACACGGCCATCAAAATGGATGCGACCGCCCAGGATATGAACGCGCTGGCGGGAAAGGTGGAAAACCGGACCTGCGGTTCGCTAGTGAAGAAATCTTCCAAACAGCAAATAGCAGGCCGCGGCAATGGCGCCGGAAACAGGTATGGTCAGGATCCAGGCCCAGACAATGCGGCTGGCCAGAAGCCAGCGAACCGACCTCATCCGGCTGATTAATCCCACGCCAAGAATCGCGCCGGTGATGGTATGAGTGGTCGAGACCGGGATGCCGAAATGGGAAACCGCCAGAATGGTCACGCCTCCGCCGAATTCCGCGCAGAATCCATTCATAGGGTTCAACTTGGTGAGCCTCATCCCCATGGTGCGCACGATTTTGAACCCGCCGGCCATAGTTCCCGCGGCAATCGCCGCGTGGCAGAGGAAAATAATCCAGATCGGCATATGCGAATCAATGGAAAGTTTCCCTCCCGCCACCAGCAAGGCAAAGAGAATGCCCATTGTTTTCTGCGCGTCATTGGTTCCGTGGGAGAAGGAATAGACCGCGGCCGACAATAGCTGCAGCCGTTTGAAGAGCGCGGTTAATTTGGGGGACGATTGGCTGTTGCGCACCAGCATGGTTACGATGATCTGGTTCAGGCTTCCCAGGAGCATGCCGATAATGGGAGAGAGCACTATAAAGATAGCAATTTTGATGAGTCCGGCGGGAATCAGCTTGCTCAAACCTCCAAAGGCAATTGCCGCGCCGGCATAGCCTCCGATCAAGGCGTGCGAGGACGAGGAAGGCAATCCCAGCCACCAGGTGATCAGATTCCAGGTGATGGCGCCGATTAGTCCACAAAAAATCACGGGAATGGTTATGGCTTCGGTGTGGACCACGCCCTTGCCCACGACCATTGCCACTTGCACTCCGAAAGTAAAGGCAGCCACGAAATTGAAAAACGCGGCCCAAGCCACTCCCTGGCGCGGGCTTAACACCCGGGTGGATACCACGGTGGCGATGGAATTGGCCGAGTCGTGAAATCCGTTCACAAAATCAAACACCAGCGCGATAAAAAAAGTGATCAGGATCAGGGAGCCCATCAAAAATGCTCCAGAACTATATTCTCTATTATGTCCGCGATGTCCTCGCAATCGTCTATGGCCTGTTCCACCGTCTCATAGATCTCCTTGAGTTTAATCACCAGAAGCGGCCTGTCTTCATTCTCACGGAACAGTTTAATGATGCCTGCGTGATGAATCTGGTCCCCCTCGTTCTCCAGGCTGTGAATTTCTTTGTGGATCTCCCGCAGCTTTTCCGTGTGTTTGAATCCGGGGATCAACTGCAGAGCCACCATGACTTTTTCCAGCGCGCGATTAAGCACCCGGATCATCTCTTGGAGATGCTCGGGTATGAATTTCAACTCAAAAAAAAGCATGGTTTTGGCCGCCCGGTCGATGGAATCCATAACATCGTCCATTTTGGAGATCAGATTGGCGACCTCATCCCGGTCCAGGGGTGTGATGAAAGTGCGGTGGAGCATATCAACCGTCATATGGGTTATGGAATCGCACTCATGCTCCAGCTCCTCCACCCGCGCGACCTTGGTCGAGATGTTAGGAAAATCATCGCAAATGGCCAGCAGGCATCGCGCTCCCTCCGCGGTGGTGGCGGCATGGCGGTTAAACAAGTCATAAAATGCGTACTGCCCGGCCATCCCTCCCAGCAATTTGCGCCACATTAAGAAAACCTCCTTGCCAAAGAGGTTAAAAAAAGCCCAGTTTTCGGCAGAAGTCGCAGTTTACCCCAATTCATCTTTATCTATCTTACCTCCTCCGCCCGGCCATCTCGCCTTTACTAAATGCTGCTTGAGCTTTATCACACGAATGTTGCAAGCTATCCGAAGAAATCCTCTTTTCTGTATAAAATTTTGCTTGTTCCCGCCAGGCTGGGCACTCGGTCCGGTTGAATAACCGCTAATATATATAGCTGAAAATCGGCGCAAGGTCAACTGAACAACTGGGCGGCTGTGGGTAGGAGATGAGAGGAAGGGGAAGCTGGGGACCGTCGGGACCAAAGTCGCTCGCGCATTAAGGTGTGCGCCCCAATCCGGCAAAGGGGGATATGGCGGAAATTTTTATCTCCTAACAAGAAGCAGGTATAATATTTCAGATGCGGGCAAAATTTGAAGCCGGTCTGATCAACCGGGAGTTCACGGTTTGGATTATCTGGATGCTTATTCTGTTCGCAGCCACCAGCTTATGGTTCTTGAACGCGCAAGCTATGGGGAGTCATTCCGTGCTCAGTTCCTTTCCCGCGGACGACGCGTTTATTCACCTGACCTATGCCCGTTCGCTTGTGGAGCAGCATTGCCCCTGCTTCAACAAAGGCGTTTCTGAGGCCGGAATGACCAGCCCGCTCTGGGTGATTCTGCTTGCGGCTATGCTTGGGCTGGGAAAAGTTTTCGGGTTCGGCTCTTTCGCGGCCGCCAAGATTTTGTCCGCGGGATTCGGTCTTTTTTCCGCGCTGTTTGCCGGGCTTTTGTTTCAGGATAAAAGGGCAAAGAGTTCTGACCTTTTGCTCTTGGCGGTTGTTTCCGGGATGGTTCTGCTTGATCCTCATTTCAATTTTTCCAGGCTGGCGGGAATGGAAGTCACCTTGGCCGCGTTTCTCGTTCTTGCTTCATTCTATTTTTATATCGAGGAAAGGCCTTTGCTTCTGGGCCTGGCGCTGGGATTGAGCGCTCTGGCCAGGCCGGAAAATTTTCTTCTGATCGCGCTGCTTTCTGCCGCGTGGCTGTGGCGGATAATCAGAGGAAAACAAAAGCCAGCGTCTCTTTTGCCGGTCGTCCTTCCCATAGCTCTTCTGGTCGGAGCGTGGTTCCTGTATGACTTTAAAATTTCCGGAAGGCCGCTGCCCAACACTTACTACGCCAAGAGCATCCCGTTTGCTTTTTTCAGGCCGGGAACTTTTGGCCGGCTTATTTCAGATGGCGTGTTTGAGCTGGCAGGATTTAGAATGGGATTCGGGGTCTTGTTTTATTTCGCAGGCGCGGCCTTCATCGCTCTGCGGCGGCGAAGTTTGTGGCCGGTTTTGGTTTACCCGTGGTTATTCTTATACGGACTGTCGGTCACCCGGGATTTCTTTTTTGTCGGCGGCTACTATTTTGACCGCTACTTTCATCCGGTCATCCCCTGCCTTGTGATCCCCATCGGAATCGGCATAGTGGCTTGCTATCGATACCTGGATTCCGCATACCGCGGGGGCCGGAAGATTTTATCTCTGGCCGCGCTCGCCGTCGTCATTTTGCTGACATCAGGCCTGGCCCTGGCCTGGTTTTCCGCGCTCAGGGAGCAGAGGAGTATGCTTGCCCTGGACTGCCTGATGATAAGAAAATTATATGCCGCGCAGGGAAAATGGATCGACAAATACCTGCCTCAAGAAGCGGTCATTGCCACCTTTGATGTGGGCGCGGTCAGTTTTTACGCAAACCGCAAAATAGTTGACTTGAACGGCCTTAACACGCATCAGATGCTTGAAGACCCTTCCTACCCGCTTAAACTCAAGCCGTCTTACTACCTGCTGGATGTAGACCAGTCGGAGGCGAAAATACTCCGAAAAGATGTCTGGCGCCTGCGCAGGGTGGGACAGCTGTTCTATATTTATCTTCGTCCCCTTTACGCGACCAGCGCCTACAAATACGCCCGGACCGAAAGGACCCCTCTGGTTGAAGTCCTCTTCGAGGCCAGTTATACAAATCCCGGGCAGGAATAAGCAATACCTTTAGCGCAGGGAACAGACAAATCACAAAAAATTCCTGTCCCCTGCCCGGTTAAACATTAAACATAGCTCTGACACCGCAGGATGCTTTTAAAGCGTCTCGCACATTAGCTATTGCAACAAAAAAGGAGCTTCATTTCTGAAGCTCCTTTTTTAATATTAACCCCCGGCGGCGACCTACTTTCCCACCTGGCGACCAGGCAGTATCATCGGCCCTGGAGGGCTTAACGACCGAGTTCGAGATGGGATCGGGTGTGGCCCCTCCGGTATCTGCACCGGGGAACAAGGGCATAGCCCTTGTCCAAACTTTTTTGTTCACCGCGCTGTGGTGATATATAAACAATTGTGAGGTTTTTTCCTGTCAACTTAAAATTGTCAACACGTTTCTTGGCGTGCTTGCCATCAAGATTATGTCTGATTGATTCCCATTATCGAGAATCGGCGCTTTTCGGGTAGAATAATAAAAAATATGGTCAAGCCTCACGGGCGATTAGTACCGGTCAGCTCCACGCCTTACAGCGCTTCCACCCCCGGCCTATCAACCTCGTAGTCTACGAGGGCCCTTCAGCCGACCCCGCTTACGCGGGGTCGAAGGGAAACTTAATCTTGGGGTAGGCTTCCCACTTAGATGCTTTCAGCGGTTATCCTGTCCGAGCGTGGCTACCCAGCTATGCTTCTGGCGAAACAACTGGATGACCAGAGGCTCGTTCGTCCAGGTCCTCTCGTACTATGGACGAGTCCCCTCAAGTTTCCTGCGCCCACGGCGGATAGGGACCGAACTGTCTCGCGACGTTCTGAACCCAGCTCACGTACCGCTTTAATGGGCGAACAGCCCAACCCTTGGGACCTTCTCCAGCCCCAGGATGCGATGAGCCGACATCGAGGTGCCAAACCTCCCCGTCGATATGAACTCTTGGGAGAGATCAGCCTGTTATCCCCGGAGTACCTTTTGTCCGATGAGCGATGGCCCTTCCACACAGAACCACCGGATCACTAAGGCCAGCTTTCGCTTCTGCTCGAGGTGTCCCTCTCGCAGTCAAGCCCCCTTATGCCTTTACACTCTACGGCCGGTTTCCAATCGGCCTGAGGGGACCTTTGCGCGCCTCCGTTATCTTTTGGGAGGCGACCGCCCCAGTCAAACTACCCACCAGGCAGTGTTCCCGGCCCGGTAAACGGACCTGGGTTAGAGGCCCAAATCAGTCAGGGTGGTATTCCACTGTTGGCTCCCCCAGAGCTAGCGCCCTGAGTTCAAAGCCTCCCACCTATGCTCTACAGATCGACTCGAGACTCACTGCCAAGTTGTAGTGAAGGTTCACAGGGTCTTTCCGTCCCGCCGCGGGTAAAGGGTATCTGCACCCCTACTCCATTTTCGCTGAGCCCCTGGTTGAGACAGTGCGAAAGTCGTTATGCCTTTCGTGCAGGTCGGAACTTACCCGACAAGGAATTTCGCTACCTTAGGACCGTTATAGTTACGGCCGCCGTTTACTGGGGCTTCGGTTTAGAGCTTCATCCCCCTTACGGGGAACTGACTCCTCTCCTTAACCTTCCAGCACCGGGCAGGCCTCAGCCCCTATACATCACCTTAACGGTTTTGCAGAGACCTGTGTTTTTGATAAACAGTCGCCCCCGCCAGTTAACTGCGACCCTCTCAAGCTTCGGAAGTGAGTTTCCCCATTCCTATACCTAAGAAGGCACGCCTTCTTCCGAAGTTACGGCGTTAAATTGCCTAGTTCCTTAACCAGGGTTCTCTCAAGCGCCTTAGCATTCTCTGCCCGTCTACCTGTGTCGGTTTGCGGTACGGGCGCCCGATCAGCTCGCTACGAGGATTTTCTTGGAAGTATGGGATCAGTCAATCCTCCGTTTCCGTGGAAACAGAGTCCCATCACCCCTCGGGGATAACGAGATTCCGGATTTGCCTGGAATCTCCCCCTACAGGCTTGGTCCGGCACTTCCAATCGCCGGTAGACCTGCCCTCCTTCGTCTCCCCTTCGCTCAAACGCTCACCGAGCGGTACAGGAATATTAACCTGTTGTCCATCGCCTACGCCATTTGGCCTCGGCTTAGGTCCCGACTAACCCTGGGCGGATTAGCCTTCCCCAGGAAACCTTAGACTTACGGCGAGTGGTTTTCTCATCCACTTTATCGCGTACTCGTGCCAGCATATTCACTTCCCAGCAGTCCATCGGTCCTTGCGGTCCGACTTCGCTCCGCTGGGAACGCTCCCCTACCGCTCCAAATCTTTCGACTTGAAGCCCGCAGCTTCGGTAGCGTGCTTGAGCCCCGTTAAATTTTCGGTGCGAAAACGCATAGACCAGTGAGCTGTTACGCTTTCTTTAAAGGATGGCTGCTTCTAAGCCAACCTCCTGGTTGTCTAAGCGTCTTCACTTCCTTTACCACTTAGCACGCATTTTGGGACCTTAGCTGGCGGTCTGGGCTATTCCCCTCTCGACCCCGGACCTTATCGCCCGAAGTCTGACTCCCGGGATAAACTGATGGTATTCAGAGTTTGGTTGGGGTTGGTAAGCTTTTAGGCTCCCTAGCCCATCCAGTGCTTTACCTCCATCAGTCAACTCCCGAGGTAATACCTCAATATTTTTCGGGGAGAACCAGCTATCACCAGGTTTGATTAGCCTTTCACCCCTACCCACAGATCATCCGACGAATTTTCAACTCCGACCGGTTCGGACCTCCACCGCCTGTTACGGCGGCTTCATCCTGCCCATGGGTAGGTCACACTGGCTTCGGGTTTACTCCAGGCGACTAAACGCCCTGTTCGGACTTGCTTTCGCTACGGCTTCGCTTTTTCAGCTTAACCTTGCCGCCTAGAATAAGTCGCTGGCTCATTATGCAAAAGGTACGCAGTCAGGCCTTGTAAAGAGGCCGAAACCTCTGAACTAGACGCCCTCCTGCAGTTTGTAAGCGCACGGTTTCAGGTTCTTTTCACTCCGCTCAACGCGGTTCTTTTCACCTTTCCCTCGCGGTACTTGTGCACTATCGGTCACAGATTAGTATTCAGCCTTGGAGTGTGGTCACCCCGGTTTCCCACAGGGTTTCTCGGGCCCCGTGGTACTCGGGAACCTGGTCCAGGAAGTCCGCACTGATTTGGCTTACGGGGCTGTCACCCTCTATGGCAGCTTTTTCCAAAGCGTTTCAGCTATCAGGCGGATTAGTAACTTCCCGAAGGAACCGCCGTTCCTTCCAACCAAGCCCCTCAACCCCGGACATTCAACGCCGGCAGGCTATTACGAATATCCGGTTTGGGCTGTTCCCCCTTCGCTCGCCGCTACTAGGGGAATCTCTTTGATTTCTTTTCCTGGAGGTACTGAGATGTTTCACTTCCCTCCGTTCGCCTCGCAGACCTATGAATTCAGTCTGCGATGTCCAGGTGTGAGCCTGGACGGGTTTCCCCATTCGGAAATCCCCGGGTGATAACGTCTGTTTAGCGACTCCCCGAGGCTTATCGCAGCTGGCCGCGTCCTTCCTCGCCTATCTGTGCCAAGGCATCCCCCATGCGCCCTTAGTAGCTTGACCATAAATCCTTTAATCAAGCTACCCGAAAAATCCGATTCTCGTGAATGAGAACCAATCATAAAACAAAGATTTGCTCTTTCCCAAATTACCCATTTGGGACGCGCAGGAAAAACCTCACAAATTGTCAAAGAACCCTGCGGACTTACGGGTGCCGCTTTATCTCATAAGTTTCAAGACTAGCTAGTTTAGTCTATTTTCCCAAAATTTCAAGCACCGCAGATATTTTCAGTTGGTGGAGGTAAGCGGATTCGAACCGCCGACCTACTGGTTGCAAACCAGCCGCTCTCCCAACTGAGCTATACCCCCAAAATCAGCTGGCCAATTCTTTTGCCGCTTTCAGGATCAGGTCCGGTCTGAGCTCCATCCAGCATTTGTAGCCTTGATCGCATTCCTCTTTCTCCGGCCAGCAGGGAGCGCAGTCAACTTCGGCCCTGACCACCTTGGCAGAGGGCACCTGATTTTCCGAAACTTTCGTAGAGCCAAAGAGCGCAATGGAATTGACAACTGCAAACTCGGTTAACTGCAACGGGAAACTATCGATCCCAATGAATAATCCAGCCTGCTCTATTAAATAGTATAACTCAATCACGCTGATTTGTCCAGCCAAATTTATCAGCCCGAGCGATTTCTTTTCCTCGCCCCATTTTCTCACTTCCGGCTCGGACCCGACAAGCGCCGAGGTCAAGCCTAACTCCTGTTTAAGCCGGATGATCAGCTCATCCGCATGCTCGATTCTCCAGCTCTTGGTCGGCTTGGAACTGAACAGGTGAAGAACACATAAAGGATTTTTTGGCCTGAGCCCGAATTCCCGCTCCAGCCGCTCCGCAAATTCAGCGCGGCCTTGAGCGTTCGCCCTCGGCACATAAACATAATCCCTTACATCGCCTCCGCCCAGCGCCTTGATGATCTGGCCGTTGATCTCAACCCTGCGCTCCGCGTCGCCCTTTAGCGCAACTATGTTAAAGAACCAGCCCCGATTCCGCTCATTGTATCCAGCCCTTTTCGGGGCCCGGCTCAAAAGAGCCAGCAATCCGATCAAAAAGCATTCCTCCTGGTAACTCGTCACCAGAAGGTCAAACTTTTGTTCTCTCAGCCAGGACGCGGTCTTCCAGAGATTCTTGTAGTTGTAGAGAAACTTGTCTTCCAGAAGAATTATATCGTCAACATCGCCAAGCTCGCTCACCACCGCATACCCGGGCCTGGTCACCAGCCAGCTGATCTTGGCGGAGCTTGCAAACTTTCTTAAAAAATTCGCAACCGGAATAAAATTCAAGCAGTCGCCGAGAAGATTGGTCTTGATGATCAAAATCCTTTTCGCTTCCCGGCAGCACTCAATCGCCTTATCCGGCTCCACTCCCAAAACCTTCCTTACCTTGGTGGGCCTAGTTGGAATCGAACCAACGACCTCTCGCTTATCAGGCGAACGCTCTAGCCAACTGAGCTATAGGCCCAACCAGACCCATCTGTCAATCCTTTCAGAGAACAATAAAGACGAGCGGCTTTTCACCGCCCGTCTTTCCTGACTCTCTCAAAACTAAATAGCAAGGCCGCATCTTTGAGGATGACCTGAAGTTCAGCCCTTTTTGGTTGAGCTGAAACTCCTTAGAAAGGAGGTGATCCAGCCGCAGGTTCCCCTACGGCTACCTTGTTACGACTTCACCCCAATCACCGGCCACACCTTAGACGCCTGCCCCCCCGCGTTGCCGCGGGGTTGGCCGGGCGGTTTAGGGTACAACCAGCTTTCGTGGTGTGACGGGCGGTGTGTACAAGGCCCGAGAACGTATTCACCGCGGCGTGCTGATCCGCGATTACTACCGATTCCAGCTTCATGGGGTCGAGTTGCAGACCCCAATCCGAACTGAGCCCGCTTTTTTGGGATTAGCTCCCCCTTGCGGGTTTGCAGCCCTTTGTAGCGGGCATTGTAGTACGTGTGTTGCCCCGAACATAAAGGCCATGCTGACTTGACGTCATCCCCACCTTCCTCCGGCTTATCGCCGGCAGTCACCCTAGAGTGCTCGGCCGAACCGTTAGCAACTAGGATCAGGGGTTGCGCTCGTTGCGGGACTTAACCCAACACCTCACGGCACGAGCTGACGACAGCCATGCAGCACCTGTGTCTCGGTTCCCCCGAAAGGGCACCCCGATGTTTCCATCGGATTCCAAGACATGTCAAGTCCGGGTAAGGTTCTTCGCGTTGCATCGAATTGAACCACATACTCCACCGGTTGTGCGGGCCCCCGTCAATTCCTTTGAGTTTCAATCTTGCGACCGTATTCCCCAGGCGGAGCACTTATCGCGTTAGCTGCGGCGCAGAAGGGGTCAATACCTCCCACACCTAGTGCTCACCGTTTATGGCGTGGACTACCAGAGTATCTAATTCTGTTTGCTCCCCACGCTTTCGCGTTTCAGCGTCAGTGTCGGGCCAGGAGGCCGCCTTCGCCACGGGTATTCCTCCCGATATCTACGCATTTCACCGCTACACCGGGAATTCTACCTCCCTCTCCCGAACTCTAGCCTTCCAGTATCCAGCGCCATTCTCCGGTTGAGCCGGAGGATTTCACGCTGGACTTAAAAGACCGCCTACACGCCCTTTACGCCCAATAATTCCGCGCAACGCTTGCGCCCTACGTTTTACCGCGGCTGCTGGCACGTAGTTAGCCGGCGCTTCCTCTGAGAGTACTGTCAACAGCGCGGATTATTCACCCGCACTGGATTCGTCCCCTCTGACAGAGGTTTACAACCCGAAGGCCTTCATCCCTCACACAGGGTGGCTGGGTCAGGGTTTCCCCCATTGCCCAAGATTCCTGACTGCTGCCTCCCGTAGGAGTCTGGCCCGTGTCTCAGTGCCAGTGTGGCTGGTCGTCCTCTCAGACCAGCTACCCGTCTTAGCCTTGGTAGGCCGTTACCCTACCAACAAGCTGATGGGACGCGGCCCCATCCCCCGGTGATAGCTTGCAAGCATAGGCCATCTTTACCTTATTCGACCGCGGTCAAACAAGGCATATTCGGTATTAGCCCCCCTTTCGAGGGGTTATCCCAATCCGGCGGGGAAGGTTAGCCACGCGTTACTCACCCGTTCGCCGCGCTAATCATCCTTTCGGACTTTCGCGCACGACTTGCATGTCTTAAGCCCCCTGCTGGCGTTCGCGCTGAGCCAGGATCAAACTCTCCAATTAATCCTTGCCAGGATAAGCTCCTGACCAGCTCGGCAGATACCGTCTGCCGGACGGAGACCTCAAAAACGCAAACACCTTGCTATTTAGTTTTCAAAGAGCCAGGACCCGTTTGCCCTTTATCAAAGACAGAAATCCGCTAAAGAGACAATAAGGCTATCACAAATCCAGAGATTGTCAATCACTTTTCAAAAATTTCTTTGCAGACCGATTCGCAATAAGTCTACTGAGGGGTCTTTGAAAGAGCTACTTAAAGTATAGCCAAAACCACCACCCTTGTCAAGCTAAATCTGAAACTCGGGATTCGGGGTCGGCATTCGCAAGCGCAATGCGCTTGACCTCTCTTCCCCTAGCCCCAGTGGCGCAGACACTTTTGTCTTCGTGGTGCGGACACTCTTGTCTGCGGACATTATCGCACTTTGAGCACACGAATAGCGCGGAATTTCTTAACTCCTAAAAAGCAAAGCAAAAAGAATCGCCGAGACTAAACACTTAATCATCATTCCGCCAAAGGAAAAAAGGGTATTCACCGCAGAGGCGCAGAGGACGCAGAGAAGAAAATTTTCATTGCACAGTGATTTT
>Ga0315280_10004994_pt1 | contig 19236 bp, 18 predicted proteins | sample YL17G06_40_MG_FD_203697 | JGI IMG/M metagenome (GOLD analysis project Ga0315280, IMG submission 203697) | Sediment microbial communities from Yellowstone Lake, YNP, Wyoming, USA - YL17G06_40 | ecosystem: Environmental > Aquatic > Freshwater > Lake > Sediment | place: USA: Wyoming | collected... | reverse complement strand
CATGCTTCATCAACTACCATAACAACTCCGCATTCTTCACACTTATATTTTGCACCTTTCTTTGCCATCTTATTTTCACCTTCCATAATTTTGTGATTCAATAATTATCTTTCTAGAAATATAAGATTATTCAGCTTCTAACGTGTAAGATGCTTTAGTAAGTTTTTCTCCTTTACTCTTCTCTACTAGCACTGTGTCTTCTACCCTAAACCCGCCAAAGCCAATAATGTAAATTCCAGGCTCCACTGTCACCACGTTTCCAGGTTTCAAAACGTCTTTGCTTTCTGGACTTAGAACAGGCGATTCGTGAACTTCTAGTCCAACCCCATGACCTAAGCTGTGAACAAAGTATTCTCCGTAACCTTCCTTTTCAATTATTCTTCTAGCTATCGCATCTATCTCGTTTCCGCTTGCTCCTGCTTTGAGGTTTTCAAAAGCTTTTTCCTGCGCATTCTTGACTACTTCATAAATTTTTGTTTGCTTCGCAGAGGGTTTTCCAGCGACAAATGTCCGTGTCAAATCAGCTCGATAGTACTTGAATTTGGCTCCTATGTCAACTACTACTAAATCTCCTTTCTGAATCTTCTTGTCTGTGCATCCTCCGTGTGGAAAAGCTGAGCGGACACCAGAAACAACGATACTGTCAAATGCAACACCATCCGAGCCTAGTTTCCGCATTGCATATTCAATTTCTGCTGCGACCTCAAATTCTCGCACTTCTGGCTTAATCGTCTCGGAGGCTATTTTTGCGCCTTCGCTTGTCATTTCTGCTGCTTTTTTAATGTACTTTAGTTCTGTTTCATCTTTGACCTTCCGCAGTTCCCAGATCAAGTCGCTATGCGGTTGCAGTTCTGTGCTGTTCCAGGCTTTCTTTAATTTTAGATAAATGGAGACATCAAGTGTGTCAAAGCCGACGTTTTTGAGTTTTAGGCGCTCGATTTCTTTGGCAATTTTTAGGTTTATGTCTTCTCCTCTTTTCACAAGTTCAATCTTGCAATCTTTTGCTTCTTCCTTTGCCGCCTCGTAGTTTACTCCTTGAACATAGAATATGCTTTCAATGTCTTCGGCGACTAGAAGCCTTACGCCTCCATCAAAGCCTGTAAGATAAAGAAGATTAGTTCCATCTGCGACTATGTATCCATCTAGACCTTTGCTAAAAGATTTTTTCAACGCTTCGATACGATTCTTCAAGATAGTCACCTTTGAATACTTGCAGAATATTTGAGAGTTCAAAACTTAACTTTTGCTAGCTGAAGTTTGTCGAAGATGATTAGTGGTCAGCCGCCGCTCATGAGTGACATCAAAATTATGTTGTCGCCCTCTCTTAACCTTGTTTCAATGCCGTTGAGTTGACCCATTAAGACGCCATTCACTGTTATGACAAACCCATATTTGAGGTCCTTTAATCCATGTTCAAAAACTTCTTTTTTGAAAGGTTGACCATACAATCCAGCAATCTTGTCAAGCAATTCTGAAAGCTTAGCGTCATCTCTAACGTCAAATTCCTCATCCTTTTTCTCAAGCATATTCTTTATGTATCCCAAGTAGTGAACTTTAACTTTCATAGCGCTGCTCTCTCATGCATAATAACTGGAAAATCGATATTTATCCATTTCCTGACTGCAAAGCGCGCGCAAGAAAATGCGGCGTTGGGCTCAACAAGCATCGGTGAAAAATTGGTTTTCAAATGCTATCAAAGTATTGAAACCCGACAGAGCTCTTAGCGGCGTCCGTTTCAAAAACAAACAACCAAAACCAAAGATCTGCTCACCAATTGATGATGAAAATAAAAAATTCCTTCAATTTATCAAGAACGAGGAGAAAAAAGTGGTGACAATATAGGAACAAACGATAGTGCGCGTGCTAGTTATGGGTGCTTTCTAGAGGTAGTTCAAGACAAAAGGCGAGAATAACAGCAGTGAAGAAACTATTCCAAGAAGCGATGAAGCAACCATCTAAATAGAGAAGCTAACTCCCTCTTTTCCAATTTTTCTTCACGAAAATATTTTTATCATATGTTGAGAAAGGAAAACCTCAGGGATTCTTTTGGCTGAAGCGATTGAATATGATAAAATATTTGCGGCGTTGAAGCATCCCATCCGTCGTCAGATTCTTTTGCTTCTCGAAGATAAAGATGAAATGTCCTTTACAGATATTCAGAATGCTGTTGGCTTAGAGGATACTGGTTTGTTGAGTTATCATCTGAGAGAATTGGAATTTTTGGTTAGGCAATCTGCAAGGGGAAAGTATAGTCTTTCAGAGGTGGGAATAGCAAGTATGGCGTTGTTTAGGAAAGTTGAGAGAGAAAGGCAACTTTCGCATCTCACTGTTCAGAATTATTTTGAGAAATTAATCGGAAAGATAGTTTTTCTCTTCTTCATTATAGGGATTACGTTAATGGCTCCTCTAAGTGTTGACATTTATTTGTCAGTCCAAAGCATTTATGCGGCAAGTCTCTCGACAGAACATATTATCATAATGTTTTTGGTAAGCTTCTTAGGAATGACTTTTGGCGTCATTTTATTCGTTTTATACGACCGCCACTATTACTCAAAAAGTTTCAAAACAAATGTTGTTCACTCGACAATTTTTGCGATAGGTATCTCCTTACTGTCGATTTCTTCGGCATACATTACACGCAGTTTTGAGTTAGAAACAGCAAGCGGTAGTAACGTGGCATGGTTTGTTAGTATTTTGCGAACTGTTTCTTTCGTTGCAAGTACTCCGATTACAACTTATTTAGCAAGTCGCTTGATGAAGGGATATTTTTCTACATTCTGAACAATCGAATAAAAAACATGTTTTAAGGAAGAACTTTCAACAATAGATTAGTCAAATATTTTGCTGTTCTATCTATCTCTGGTGATAAGCCTTCTCCAAAATCTGTGTCTTTCGGCTGTATTGCAAGTAAAGCAATTTTAGCGTGTGTCGTTTTTGTAAGGTATTCGCAGAACAGCTGAAGAGGAAGAGCATGGGTCAGCACAGGAGCCTGCGTTGGCATTTGATTTGCCTCAACAAATTTAACCGAGCCTGACTTTAGACCCAGAAGACTAGCATCAATGAGCAAAATGTGAGTCGGCTCAAACTCGACGATAGGCTCGATAAAACTTTCTGGAACAGTCTCGCATTCTATGAGGAAGACATTTTGAGAAACCCTATTCTCCAAGTCTTGGACAATTTTTACTCCAATAAAATCGTCTTTTCGAAGAGGATTTCCAATGCCAGCTAAGACAACTCTTTTGGCACCAGAAAACCATTCTCGCAACGTCTGTTCTGTCTCATCTCTCTGAAAAGTGCGGTTTTCCCTGCTTCTTCTTTTCATAAACCTAAATAATACTCATGGATGCGATTTAAGCTTCTCTAACAGTATGCTGGATTACTCTCTACTTCAATAGAAGAAAATAATTTTAGTTCTTCCTCACTTAAAGACGGCACAGAGCCATTTATCTTTTCAATGTTCTTAGCAGTTTTCTGTCCTTGTCGTATATGTTGACTTCTAACGGCATCTGTCCTATCGCAAAATGTGTGGCACATGCGAAGCATGGGTCGTAGGCTCTGAAAGCCATTTCAACCATGTTCAGTAGGCCTTCGTTCACGTTTCCGCCTTTTATCAATCCTTTTGCAGCATCTCTTATTGACATGCATATTGCCGGGGCGTTATTAGTCGTGGCAACTATTAAGTTGACCTTTTTAACTAGCGCTTCTTCGTCAAGTTGATAGTGATGTATCAATGTGCCTCTTGCAGCCTCAACTATTCCTACGCCTTCGCCTGGGCTGCCTACTGGGTTTCTAACCTCTTTACTTGTAATTTCTGGGTCTTGGCTTAGTTCAAGTGTTCTTTCAGTTGCATACAGCAATTCAATCAGTCTTGCCCAGTGAAATACTAAAGTGGAATGCACTGGTTTTCCGCCTAATGTTTCATACATTCTCTTATATTCTTCTTGTGCCAATGGTGTTGCCATGCCGTCTGCTGTGTTTAGTCTTGCGAGGGGACCTACTCTGTATATGCCGCTTTCTGGTCCATCAACTAAGCCTTTCCATCCAACATTTTTGAGGTAGGGCATTTTGACGTATGTCCATTCTTCCACATGCTCTTCAACATTGTCTAAGTATTCTGATGGACCGAACTTTAGGAATTCGTTGCCTTTTGGGTCAACTACTCTTACTTTGCCGTCGTAAAAGTTGACTTTGTTGTTTTTGTCAACTAAACCCATGTAATAGGTCCTATGAGTAAAGGCTTCGCTTAGAATCAAGTCAACATACTTCTTATTCTTCAAGACTACATCGTCAAAAATTTTCAAAGAAAACTTGGCAAACTCAATGCAGGACTTTGCCATAGTCTCGATTTCTTTTCTATCCTCTTCGCTTAGCGGTTTTGATATTCCGCCTGGCAGTCCACAAACAGGGTGTGTAGCCTTTCCACCAAGTATCGCTGTAATCTTTTGTCCATAAGCCCTATGCTTAATCACTTCCTTTGCAACGTCCAAGCCTACCTTCTTTATGACGCCAAGAATATTTCTTTCAGCTGGCGGTGCATCTGGACCTACCACGAAGTCTGGTCCACCCAAGAAGTAGAAGTGTAATATATGGTCGTAAGTGTAGTAGCCGCTGTACATGAGTTCCCTAAGCTTTTTGGCTGCTGGTGGAGGATCAACATGAAAAGCAGCGTCCAGAGCCTTTGTTGAGGCAAAATGATGGGCAACGGGGCAGACACCACAGATTCTTGTAGTTATCTGTGGCAAGTCTTCTGCTTTTCGTCCTTCGCAGAATCTTTCAAAACCTCTCAATTCAGGAACTTGCAGGTAAGCATTTTCCACATTTCCCTGCTCGTTTAGGAATATTTCGATTTTTCCATGGCCTTCCAGCCTGGTGATTGGTTCTATGCTTATTGTTTTCATTTCATTACTCTCCTTCTCAGAATAGAAGCGGGCAGAGAATATCGGTAGAAAGTTCCCAACGGGTCTTTAATTTGGCTAATTAACTTTTCAACATCATAGTCTCTTTCTTTTTCCTCAGCCACTCCGAGAATAGATGTTAATGCACTTATCATAGCGGCTCCTTGCTCGGTCTCATTTGGGCATGGACCTCCGCATCCAGTGCATGGCATGTCAGCTTTGATGCATTGTCCTTCGCATCCAGCACGTGTCGCAGGTCCCATGCAAATTATTCCTTGCTCTAAGAGACATTTCTCTGGCTCGGGAACCTTCTCATAAACCCTATAAATCTTGGAAATTTTCTTACTTTCCTTCTTTCGGGGACATTCGTCACATAGAGATTTTTCTGGAGCCAAAACTGAACCTTTTGGAGGAAGCTGACCTTTTGCGATTGCCTCAACCGCGTTTGCTATGAGTTTGACTGGGGGAGGGCAACCTGGCAAATAATAGTCAACATCGACTGTTTGGTCCAAAGTCTTAACAGTATCATAGAATTCGGGTAAGGTTAATTCTCCTTCATCAACCTTAAACGAGGTTTTAGGCGTTATGTGATTTGGATTACTAGTTGACGGCGATTGCAAGTACGCTCTTTCAAAAACTTCCTTCTTATTAGCAACGTTTGCCAAGCCAGGAATACAGCCTTCGTGAGCGCAAGATCCAAAGGCGACTAAAACCTTAGACTTTTGTCTTAGCAGTTTTGCCATCTGCTCGTTTTCTTCGCTTCTAATTGCGCCGTTGAAGAAGCAGACATCTATGCTTTTGTCAGGCATAGCCTCTACATCCTTATATTTTATGTCCATTGCTACAGGCCAGAATACTATGTCTGCGAGGGCTACGACATCGAGAATTTTCTCATTTATATCAAGGACTGCTATTTCGCAGCCTCCGCAACTTGCTGCCCAATAGAAAGCAAATTTTAGCTTTCCCACTTTACAGCCCACCCACAAGTTTTGATGCGTCAACTCTTAATTCTTTTAATGCAAGTTCTTCTGGAGTGAAGCCCATGGCTAAACCTAACAACTGTGGATAGTGTAGCACTGGGATGCCATAGGTTTCGCTGAAAAGACGTTCTATGCGCAGCTGGTTTGTGTCAAACATCATGTGACAGAACGGGCAAACTGTAATCAACATTTTGGCGCCCACATCTTTAATGTGACCAAGCTTCTCCCTTGTTAGTTGAAGAGGAATCTGGTCATTTACCCCCACTATTGGGGCACCGCAACATTCTGTTTCGTCCATGTAATCTAGGCATTTGGCACCTGTGGCTTCAATGAGTTTTTTTAACACTATCGGGTTTTCAGGATCGTCAAAGCCAATGTATTTGACGGGGCGTAAAACGTGACAGCCATTGTGTTCTGCGATACTTAGTTTTGCAAGTGGTCTTTGAACCGCGTTCTTGATTTTTTCAAAGCCAATGTCTTCTGCCAATACTTGCATTAGATGCTTGACTTGAACTGTTCCTTTAAACTCATAGCCTATCTGTTTCAAGTATTCGTTAACCTTCTCTCGCATCTTCTTATCTTCCTTTAGCATCTTGTTTACTTTACGTAGGGTTCCCGCGCACCCTGGGCATAGGGTCATTATGTTCAAGCCTTGTTTTTCTGCTATGCAGAGGTTTCTTGCTGCTAGTGTAAGCATTAAGTCATGGTCTACAGGGTCAAGTGGAAGCCCACAACAGTTGTAGTCAGGCATATCAACTAACTCCAGTCCAAGTTTTTCGGCAACTTTTCTGGTTGAAATCTCATAGGCTGAAACTCGGTATGGTATGGAACAACCGAGGAAGAGCAGATACTTCAGTTCTGCCATTCTATTGTTTCCTCCCTTCTATTTTTTTGAAAAAGCCTACAGCATCAATCAATTTAGCTACTTCGTCTACGTTGGTTTTGGGTAAAGGAGGCAACCCAACTTCCTCCCTTTTCTTTAGACGCAGTTCAGGAATTCTATAGGCGAGTCCTGTTGCTTGGACGCTTGACGCTAATTCTTTGAAGACTGACGGCATGTAACCTTCTTCAACTGCCATGTTTCTCAACGCTCTGAGAACAGCGGCGATTTCCACATCTTGTGGGCAGTGGTCGACGCATGTGAAGCAGGCAGCACAAAGCCAGATGACATCGCTAGAAAGAACCTTATTCTTTAGCCCAAGCTGTGTCATTCTCATTATTTGTCTTGGTCTATATGTTTCGCTGAATCTGGCGACGGGGCAATCAGCTGTGCATGTTCCGCATTGGAAGCATAGCATTATTTTTTCTGCGCCTGGAATCTTGCTGACTTCATATTTGAATTTATTATCCATTTCGGTTGATTTCAGCACCGTTCGCTGTGTAGTCTTCTTTTCTGGCTCCTTTTCTTTTTCTGACATCATGTTTGACCTCCGTTCCTTAATGGGCTTGGTCCAAGTTTCTTAATCTCATTTACCGTGTCTCTAATAACAGTTGCGAATCTGTCTCCTTCTGATGCAGAGACCCATTCAATCTTTAGACGCTCTGGCTCTACACCAAACTGTTCCAATAATTTCTTTAAAATTGTGACTCTGCGTTGAGCTTTAAAATTGCCTGAAATATAGTGGCAATCGTATGGAAGGTGGCACCCCGCGACTAACACTCCGTCCGCTCCATTCTTCATTGCTTCCAGAATGAAAACAGGGTCAATTCTCCCACTGCACATGATTCTGACAACTCTCAAGTTTGGTGGATACTGAATGCGACTAACGCCTGCCAAGTCTGCGCCTGCGTATGCACACCAGTTGCAGAGGAACCCTACGATTCTAGGCTCAAATTCTTCAGTCATGCTTCGCTTCCTCCCTTAATGCAGCTCTAACTTGAGCTAGAATCTGCTTGTCAGTAAAATGCCCCATGTTAATAGCGCCTGTGGGACAAGCGGAACCGCAGACACCACAGCCCTTGCATAATGCTTCGATAACATGAGATCTGAGTTTTCCTGAGTCCTCTTTCATCTCAATGGCTCCATACTCACAAAGCGCCTCGCATATTCTGCATCCACCACATAAGTCTTCATTTACATTAGCTATTGAGCCTTCCATTTCCAACGCTTTCTTAGAAAGAACAGTAGCTGCTCTGGCGGCAGAGGCACATGCTTGTGCTATGCTTTCGTCAATGAATTTTGGCGAATGTGCCATCCCACATAAGAACACACCGTCTGTTGCAAAGTCAACTGGTCGCAGTTTCATATGAGCCTCAAGAAAGAAGCCTTCATGAGTCAAAGGAACCTTCAACATTTCTGCGATACGTTTGTTGTCTGGACTAGGGATAGTTGCAACGCTTAACACTAACAAGTCTGGTTCAATCTGGATCCATTCGTTGAAAACTGACTCAAAAAACGATACTTGCAAGCGTCCATTCTCTTGAGAGACTTCTGGTTTGGTTTTGTCGTCGTAGCGTATGAATAAGACGCCTTTGCTTGCGGCATCACGGTAATAGTCTTCTTTAAACCCATAAGTTCTAACATCTTTATATAGAATGTAGACATCGGTTTCAGGGCTTAACTCCTTAATCTTCAACGCATTCTTAACAGCTTGTGCACAGCAAATTCTTGAGCAATTTGGACGTTCTTCGTTTCTAGACCCTACACATTGGACCATGACAACAGTTTTAGCCTTAAAATGTCCGTTAGCAAGTTTCTCTTCCAACTCATGTTGTGTAAGAACGCGCTCATCTTTTCCATAAAGGTATTCTTTGGGCTTATATTCAACAGCGCCTGTTGCGACTATAACAATTCCATGGTCAATTTCTTTCTTTTCACCATTTTCATTCAATGTGGTCTTGAAGTTCCCAATATATCCCTTAACTTCAGAAACTTCGGTGTTCAAGTGAACATGAATCTTTTCGTTTTCTGATGCTTCTTTTATAATTGACTTGAGTTTTTCTTGTGGATCCTCAGACCCAAGCATGTAATGGATGTTGCGCAAATAGCCGCCAAGCTCTTTCTCCTTCTCAACTAAATGAACTTCGAAGCCTTGCCTAGCCAGCTCGATTGCAGCGGTCATCCCTGCAAGTCCTCCGCCTATTATGAGACCAACTGGTACTACGTTGATCATGGGCTTTGGCAAAGTGTTCAATAATCTAGCTTTAGCAACTGCCACTCTTACCAAATCTTTAGCTTTTTCCGTTGCCTCCTTAGGCTCATGCATGTGAACCCATGAGCATTGGTCTCGGATGTTTGCCATTTCAAATAAGTAAATGTTAAGCCCTGCTTCACGAACCGTTTCTCTGAAAAGTGGCTCATGAGTCCTAGGTGTGCAGGAAGCAACTACTACACGGTTAAGACCTTTATCTTTTATTTTCTCCGTTATCGTCTTCTGAGTATCTTGCGAACAAGTATACAAATTACGTTCCGCATATACGACATTGGGCAAAGTTTTGGCGTATTCCACAACTTCAGGAACGTTTACTATGCCGCCGATATTTATGCCACAATGACAAACGAACACGCCTATACGTGGCTCTTCACTTGACACATCTCTTTCTGGAGGATATTCTTTAGCAACTGTAAGTTTGCCCCTTTCTGAAGCAATGATAGCTGCCGCTTTTGCCGCTGCACCACTCGCCTGAGCAACACTTTCTGGAATATCTTTCGGAGAAGCAAAAGCACCACATACGTATATTCCTGGACGAGAGGTTTCGACTGGCGAAAAGGTCTCTGTAGCACAGAAGTTATACTTGTTCAATTCTATGCCAAGTACTTTTGCCAATTCTTCAGCACTTTTTGGTGGCTTCATCCCAACTGACAATACTACTAAGTCGAATTCTTCATCTTTCGGCTTCTCTTCGACTACATGTCTTACCATGAGATTTCGTGTGTCAGGTCTTTCTTCAATGCTGGAAGCTCTTGACCTAACAAATCTAACTCTATATTCCTTCGTCGCCCTTTCATAATATTCATCAAACTCTTTCCCATAGGCACGAATATCAATAAAGAAGATAGTACATTGAAGATGAGGATTATGTTCTCTAGCTATCACCGCTTCTTTAATTGCGTACATGCAGCAGGCGGAAGAGCAGTAGTTGTTTCCAATTTGGTCGTCTCTTGACCCTACACATTGAATAAAAGCTATTTTCTTTGGAACTTCACCATCTGAAGGTCTTAAAACCAGTCCTCCATAAGGTCCAGAAGCGCTTAAGATACGTTCAAACTCTATACTTGTTACTACATTGAGGAACCGCCCATATCCATATCCGCTTTTAAGCCTTGCGTCAAAAGGTTCGAATCCTGGCGCAAGAATTATTGAACCTACCTTTAATGTTGCTTCACTATCTTGCTGATCATATTCAATTGCTTTTGCCTTACAGATCTCATAGCATGTTCCGCATCCGATGCATTTTTCACGATCGATCATGTACTTCAATGGAACTGCTTGGGGATAGTCCACGTAAATTGCGCTTTTATTGCTTAAACCTTCATTGTAGAGGTCTACGGCTTCGATTGGGCATTTTTGTGCACAGAGACCGCATCCGTTGCATTTTTCTTCGATTATGTAACGACTTCTCTTTCGAAGTTTTACTTCGAAGTTTCCAGATTCACCGTTTAAGCCCGTTATTTCCGTGTTGGTCAAGATTGTAATGTTTGGGTGTCTTCCAGTTGCGACAAGTTTAGGTGAGAGAATACACATTGAACAATCATTTGTTGGAAATGTCTTATCAAGTTGAGCCATCACTCCGCCTATGCTTGCCCCTTGATCAATCAAGTATACTTTAAACCCGGAATCTGCAAGGTCTAAGGATGCTTGTATTCCAGCAACTCCACCGCCGACTACAAGAACTGCTCCAACTTTTTGGTGTGCCATTTATTTAACCTCCAATGCCTTGTAAAACGGAGTTGTTCCCTCAATATGATCTAATGCTATCATGTTTCTTCTACGCATATTCACAATATGTTTAAGCACGGCTGCTGGCTTCATTTCAGTTGCTTCTGCTAAAGCCTTAATCGGAAGAGGCTTAGTTTTTGTTAATACGTAAATTTTATGTCGCATGAATTCCGCTTCAACAACATCATCTAATAAATTGTCAAATTCTTCCAGCAAAAGTTTCTCGCCATAGACATTAACGCCTTCTGTTAATTCTTTTTCTCTGCCAAGCAAAACTCTCAATCTGAAGTTAGAAGCGGCGTTTTTAGCTGCTAGGATGTTCACCATTAGTGATTCTGGTTTTCCATTTTTTAATGGAGAAGGCCCAAATTTTCCTATTTCTTCAAAAAACTCTTTCACGTAGTAGCTGAAACTTTTTTCCTCTAGAGGTGAATACCAGAGTAGTTTTATGCGTTCTGGGTCTAAACCAGTCAACGCGATGAGGTTTCTCAGCATTTTGACGGCGCGTTCTGCTTGAAGGTTGCCTTCAACATAATGGCAATCTGGTGGTTTGCAGCCAGCCAACATAACGGCGTCTATTCCTTTTTCAAACAGTTCAAGAATTAGAGCAGGGTCCATCCTTCCAATGCAATTTACACGAGCGACGTTTACATTGGATGGAATCTGCATCTCATCTTGGCAAAAAGCTAAGTTGCATATGAAACAAACAATCTTGGATTCGTTGTTTCTCATTTTTATCTACTCCTTACAGTCGTTAAGGCAAGACTTACTATACGCTCGTCGGTTAGTTTCTTCATCGTTATGACTTGTTCGGGGCATCTGGCAGCACATATTCCGCATCCCTTGCAAAGATCTTCATTTACTTGTGCGACCCCGTTTTCATTCTTTTTAACTGCTCCGAATGGGCAAACAACTGCGCATACGTTGCAGCCTATGCAGAGATTTTCATCAATAACAGCCTTGTCAGCTTCGCACAAGTCAGTGTTTGCGAGGCATTCTGTACATGGTCCACACCCTAAGCAACGGCAAGCTTCAAACTTTGCGTCTCTTTCAATCCTTTCAAGATAGTCAGTGGCTTCTTCAAAACTCAACCGTGGTTTCTCTGCTGGTGGTTTGTATCTCCGTTCTTTCTTTCTAACGTATTCCCAGTTTTTAACCCATGTTGCTTCTTCGACGTTTTCTTCTCTTCCAATATGCGGGTCTTGCCCGGTTAGGTAAAGATGAATTGAAACAGTTGCTCTTTTTCCTGCGCCTACAGCTTCAATTATACTTGCTGGCCCTGAGACTATATCACCGCCCGCAAAGACACCTGGTAACTTGGTTTCTAGAGTTAAGGGGTCAGTTGATATTAATGGAACTCTTGATTCCATGTCTAAAAGTTCCGTGGGTATGCATGAAGTTTCCGCTACTTGTCCAAGTGCAGGTATTACCATGCCCACTTCATATTGATGTTCAGAAAAACTTATTGGAATCGGGCGTCTCCTACCACTTTCGTCAGGCTCGCCTAGCCGCATTCGCACGCAGTCTATAGCCTTAACTTTGCCATTTTCACTTATAATCTGCTTTGGTGCAACTAGGAAATAGAATTTAACGCCATCTTTTTCAGCTTCTGAAATCTCGATTGGTAAAGCTGGCATTTCTTCACGAGACCGTCTGTATAAGACCATGACTTCTTTTGCGCCAAGCCTTTTTGCGGTTCTTGCAGCGTCTATTGCACTGTTTCCACCGCCAATCACAGCGACTTTTTCTCCAACATCAACGTGTTTTCCAAGCATTATATCCCTAAGAAAATCAATGGCGGTTATAACGTCTCTTGAATCTTCGCCTGGAATATTAAGCTTCATGCCTTGCTGAGTTCCAATAGCCACGAAAACTGCCTTGTATCCTTCTTTTCGTAGGCTTTCAAGCGTAATATCTTTTCCAAATTCTACGCCTGTTATGATTTCTACACCTAAATCTTTGATGTATGCTATCTCGTTTGCAACAACAAATTTTTCAAGGCGAAAGCTAGGTATACAATACTGCATCATGCCGCCTGGTTTCGACATACGCTCAAAAACTGTTACCGGATAACCGAGTTTTGCAAGCTCATAAGATGCTGTTAAGCCAGCAGGACCTGCACCTATTATTGCGATTTTTTTATTATGCCTTTTTGGTATAGGTTCTGGCTTGACGAGCACTTCTTCTCGTTCAACATCAGCAGCTACTCTCTTCAAGGCACGGATAGCTATTGCTTGGTCAACATTTGTCCTTGCACACGCATCTTCGCATGGGCTAAAACAGACTCTTCCACAAATTGCTGGAAACGGCATATCCTCTCTTATAATTTTTACAGCTTCTCTAAATTTGCCTCTTTGAAGCAGAGAAACATATCCTTGAACGTTAACGTGTGCTGGGCATGCTACTCGACATGGTGGCAGCAATCTCTTTACATTCATCATATTCCTGCTTGTCATTGTCAAACCAGCATTAGCTAGAGCATATTGGTTCTCTACCAAATATATTAAGCGATCTAACTCATGTTTAACGCAAATTTGGCATATCAGAACAGAACTAAGAAAAGATAATAAAAAGGAAATAAGTTACTCGCGTAACCTACCTTCTAATTTACTTACCCACTTATTGTATTCTCTTGGACCTAGCAAGTTATCAATCTCTTGTTTCAAGGTCGGAGAATTCTTAGGTTTTATTTCAACAATCCATCCTTCATTGTATGGATCTTCATTGAGAATGCGGGGTTCATCTTTCAGGTTTTCGTTAACTTTTACTATTTTGCCGCTGACTGGCGCATAGAGGTCGAACATGAACATCCACGTTTCTGCAACACCGAAAGGCTTCATCTTTTCAACTTCCTCTCCAACAGGTTCGATAAGAATATGAGCTATGCCTTTTAGGTGCTTTTGCGCATAGTCAGAGACGCCAACACGTATATTTCCTTCGGAAGTTATTTTAGCCCAAGTGTGTTTCGGCGTATAGAACAGTTGCTTAGGTATGAATAGAAGTTCCTTACGCTTCTCAATAGAAATTCCTTCAGTACGTCTAAGTTCCTCCAAACGTAGTCGGATGGCTTCAGAAACGAATTCTGATATGCTTCGGTAACGACCTGCTTTGATTACCTTTTCAATTTCTTTTATTAGCTCTCGTCTTAAACTTACGGTTTTCCATTCAGACATTTTCAGTTCTCCCACTGTGTCGTCAATTTGAAACGTTTTTTAATGAAAGAGTAGATGAATGCAACTTCCAGAATTTAAATGTAGCCATTTCTGAAGAGAGAAACTATGAACTGAATATGATGTGCCAATCTTGAGTTACTTTTGACATATTTTCTATGATATTCACTCATCTACTTTCTGATAAAGTGGCAAGGTCATATCTTCCGATCGCGTTAAAGCTGCCTTTTCTACTAAGTATTCGTATATGGCTTTTGCTGCTTTCTTGGCTTTATCAACGTTTCAATTGACACTTAGAAGTTCTGAAAAATGGATTCCAAACGATATAATATTTTTGAAATCCTTTCTATTTTTTATTATGGTCTTCGAATGAAATCATAAGCCTCAATTAAAGATATGCTAACATTGAATCTCAATTTCATATCCGAATATACAGACTTGGTAATAAATTAAAACCATGTGATTTTGGCGCGTGAAATTTCTTATTTACTGTAAAATCGTAAAGTTAATTTGTTAGGCTTGTTACAACCATGTAGCTCCAAAAATAGGGTATACCATTTCAAGAAGGAAATTTAATCATGGGCAGATACAAACAAGTCGAAGAAATCGTTAAACTCATGAACAACCTAGAACACATCAGAAACACTAGCATAATCGCTCATGTAGACCATGGAAAAACCACTCTATCAGATAGCCTACTTGCAGCAGCAGGCATAATCAGCGAAAAAACTGCTGGACAAAAACTGTTTCTTGACTCTTGGGAACTCGAACAAAAGAGACAAATGACAGTATTTGCGTCAAATGTAAGCCTTGTACATAACTATAAGGGAAAAGACTACCTAATCAACCTAATAGACACGCCTGGGCACATTGACTTCAGTGGTGCAGTTACACGCAGTCTGAGAGCAGTCGACGGCGCGTTAGTGGTCGTTGATGCTGTGGAAGGACCTATGACTCAAACAGAAACAGTCTTGATGCAGGCTTTACGTGAACGAGTTAGACCACTTTTATACATTAACAAGGTAGATAGACTCATCAAAGAAATTCGCCTAACCCCACAAGCGATCCAAGAGAAGTTTGCAAAAATCATTCGAAGAGTAAACAGCCTCATTGAAAAATATGCTCCGCCTGAGCATAAGCAAGATTGGCAAGTTACCGTTGAAGATGGACGTGTAGCATTTGGTGCAGCTCTTCATAAATGGGGACTTAACTTGCAACATATGAAAGCGAAAGGCATAACATTCAAGGACATAATTGACGCCTATAGTGGAGAACCAGAGGACATAGGCAGAAAAGTTGACGAACTCAGCAAGAAGGCTCCGCTTTACGAGCCCATTTTGGACATGTTTTGCGAACATTTGCCAAATCCTTTGCAAGCGCAACCCTATCGGCAAAGTCAAATCTGGCCTGGAGACCCAGAAAGCCCAGTTGGCAAAGCCATGGCTAAAGTTGATCCAAATGGACCGACGCTAATGTGTGTTAGCACTGTTGAAGTTGATCAACATAGTGGAGTGGTAGCCATAGGGCGTGTGTTTAGTGGAACTGTTGAAAAAGGTAAGACTGTACGTTTGGTCACAAGCCGTACGAATGGAACTATACAGCAGGTTTATATGAGTATGGCTGCTGACCGTGAGATTGTTGATCGTATCCCAGCTGGCAATATAGCTGCTCTTGGCGGATTACCTACAGTGCATGTGGGTGAAACAATTGCTGAACAGGGAACGGATACTCACCCGTTTGAAGTCTTGCGATATGTGTCTGAACCTGTTGTCACAGTTGCTGTTGCACCAGAAGAAGTTAGAGAGTTGCCTTTGTTTGACAAAGTCATTCGCAAGTTAACCCTTGAAGACCCCAATTTGCGTTTTACGTTTAACAAGGAAAGTGGCGAATATTTACTCAGCGGAATGGGCGAGTTACATCTTGAAATTACTGCTTACCGAATGCAAGAAGCCAACTTAAAAGTTAAAATCAGTAAGCCAATCGTGATTTACCGCGAAACCATCAGTCATAACTATAGTGGACCGGCGATAATGGGTAAGAGCCCGAATAAGCATAATCGTCTTTGGATAACTTTGGAGAAACTGCCTGATGAAGTGATTGAAGCGATTAGGCAGGGAAGATTATCTGAGATGCAGGGGCGTGAGGAGAAACGTAAGATTCTGTCAAAGGAGTTTGGATGGGAGACTGATGATGCACGTAATGTTGCTGCGATTGAGGAGACGAATATTTTAGTTAATAGGATTAAGGGAAAACAGTTTGTTGAAGAAGCGATGGATCACATTAAATCTGGGTTCCGAGAGGCTATGCACACTTGTGTCTTAGCTAAGGAGCCTGCTTATGGGTTAAAAGTCAACATCGAAGACATTCAGGTTCATGAAGACCCAGCGCATAGGGGTCCAGCACAGATGCTTCCAATGACTTGGCGTCCAATCTGGTGCTGCTTCCTGCTAAGTGATCCTAAACTGTTAGAACCTATCATAAGTTTCGAATGCAAAGTACCTAACGAGTTTGTAAGCCCAGTGTTGACAACTGTTCAGAAAAGACGTGGAAGAATCATTGAAATGCCGACAGAAGAAGAAATGATAATTATCAAAGCAGAAATGCCAGTAGCAGAATCATTTGGTCTAGCAGATGAGTTAAGGTCTTCGACACAGGGCAGAGCTTTTTGGGCGACGCAGTTTAGTCATTGGGCAGTGGTTCCAGAGTCATTGCAAGCGACGGTTATAGAGGAGATTCGGAAACGGAGAGGGTTGAGTCCAACGCCGCCGAGAGCAGAAGAATTCTTCGAAAAAGAATAAGCTATGCGAGAAGAAATAGCCCCCTCTCTATTTATACTATTATTAGGGTTATGTTATCCTTGCATTAGTGTTTTCTGCTTGTTGGATTTCGTTGGCTAAGGTGGATATAGATAGTCAAGAATCTTTTTAAGTAAGTTTTTTTACTTATTTTACTTAGGTGATGGTGGTGGTTAATGTTACGTTTGCTGTTCCAGAAGAGTTGCATGAGATTATGAGGCGGCATCCTGAGATTAAGTGGAGTGAGATTGCGAGGAAGGCTATGTGGGATTATGCTCGAAAGCTAGAACTGATGGAGAAAATTGTGAGTGGGAGTCGGCTTTCGGAGAAAGATGTCGTAGAGTTGGACGAAAAGGTTAAGGCTGGATTGAGGAGGAAGTATAAGGGTGTCCTTGAAGGCGTGGAACAGTGAAGCTTGTTGTCGATTCCAGTGTTTTGATTGCTGCTCTTATGAGGGATTCTGCTGTTAGAGAGTTATTGTTGAATCCTTTTTTCGAGTTTTATGTGCCAGAGCACTGTTTTGAAGAGATTGAGAGGCATGTGGATGAGATTTCAAAGAGAAGCGTGCTTAGTGTTCAGAATGTGTATTTGCTTTTGGGTATTTTGTTGGCTTCTGTTCAAGTTGTTCCAGCAGAAAGTATTCTTGAATGGATAGGTGAAGCTGAAAAGATTATGGGAAAAATCGATATGGATGACGTGCCGTTTGTTGCATTGGCTTTATCGTTTCTGAATGATGGTATTTGGACTGAAGATAGACATTTTCTTAAACAGAGAAGAGTAAAGGTTTGGTTGACAAGAGACCTTTTGAAGCTGATAAGAGAATAGGTTAATCTAGTTAGTTATCGGTATTAGTATTATTTCTGCCACGGAGGAGAGAGAGCTGGTAAGCACATCGATGTTAGTATTTTGCAAAAGTGTTAAAAGCTTATAGATTTCACCTAACTCAGCACAGAAGGGTTTTCTATGGTCGAGATTGTTTGCCGTCCTCCAAAGGAAGTCATTTTCTTAGAATGTACAAAATATCCTTCTCTAGAAGCCTTGTCAGCTACTATTGGCACTATTATAATGACTGGGCAACCAATGCTTCTTAAATGGGCAGAAGGAGTAGTATTCTTTTACTCGCCTTTACCGCCCACAACAGACTCATTAATGAAAGAATTCTTGGAAGGCAAAATCTACTGGGTAGAAGTAATATACGCTAGTATGCCAGAGTACAAGTCACCCATCAGATTAGGCACGTTAGATATTCCAGTAATCGATGTTACACCGAACCCAACTTTACGCGAAATAGCAAAATGGATGAAAAAACAGTAAGCCCATATTAATTGGCAATGGACCAGACAATGGACATACTTCAAACGTTAATTTTAGCCATAATCCAAGGAATAACAGAGTGGCTACCAATATCAAGTTCGGGACATTTAGCCATAGCCCAAAAATACTTCAACATAAAGTCTACACTGACCTTTGACATAGCCCTACACGTCGGCACAATATTCGTTGTATTAATCACTTTTAGAAAAGATGTTGTAGACATTCTCAAAGCATTTTTCAAACGAGATTTTGGAAGCGAAGAAGGAAAACTTGCCTTATTCATAATTGTCGGAAGCATACCTACAGCCATCATCGGCTTTATACTTCTATATTATGACGTAATTGACGTCTTTTTTTCCAATTCACTCATAGTTGGCGTTGCATTGTTAATCACAGGCGCCTTCCTATACGCTTCTGGGCATGTGAAAGACGGAAAAGAACTAAACCATCTTGACTCAATGCTCATAGGCATTGCGCAAGGTGTAGCAACGATTCCAGGAATCTCAAGAAGCGGCTTCACAATCTCCACAGGACTATTGAGAAAAGTGAAAAGGGAAAAAGTCTTCAAATACTCATTTCTACTTTCAATACCAGCGGTTCTAGGCGCAATGGCTGCAACAATCATAAAAGAACATGCAAATTTGACAATAGGCAGCCTTGATTTGGGTTTAACAGTTTTAGGTGTAATAACATCATTTGTTATAGGCTACATAGCCTTACAACTGCTGCAAAAAATCTTCATGAAACAAAAATTTCATCTCTTCGCATACTACTGCTGGATAATCGGACTACTAACTATATTTCTCTACTTTCTATAATGAAAAAAGCGGAAAAGGGTTTATAAGTTTGATTTTGCAGTATGACTGAAGTTTGCTTCAATAATGTGGAGTAAAAACTGTAAGGAGTAGGAGAAGCGGTGAAAAATGGACCTAGCATGGATCGCCCTAGCTACCGGAGCGTTTGCAATGCTCATTGTAGCATACCTAACTTGGTCCATTTATCAAGAAGATCCTGGAACTTCTCAAATGCGGGAAGTCGCCAGATACATAAGAAATGGCGCTAAAACTTTTCTGAAAAGACAATATAAGACAATTCTGCTTTTTGTCGCATTATTGTCGTTTCCAATTGCTGCAATTTTTGGATGGGAAACAGTTGTCTCTTTCATCTTTGGAGCATCACTTTCCTTAATCGCGGCATACATT
>Ga0315280_10004993_pt1 | contig 19236 bp, 16 predicted proteins | sample YL17G06_40_MG_FD_203697 | JGI IMG/M metagenome (GOLD analysis project Ga0315280, IMG submission 203697) | Sediment microbial communities from Yellowstone Lake, YNP, Wyoming, USA - YL17G06_40 | ecosystem: Environmental > Aquatic > Freshwater > Lake > Sediment | place: USA: Wyoming | collected... | reverse complement strand
CAACAGACCAAGTTGTTCTTGTTCATGGCGGAGGCATAGAAGTCACTGAAATCGCATCCAAACTTGTCAAAAAACAAGAGTTCATAGTTTCGCCCGATGGTTTTCGTAGTCGATACACGGACAGGGACACGATTGAAGCATACACAATGGTCATAGCCGGCAAAATCAACAAGCGTCTGGTTTCATCTCTCCTAAAGCAAGGCATACCTAGCGTAGGATTGTCTGGCATAGACGGTCTTCTTGTGCGTGCAGAACGAAAAAAGCGTCTCATAACTGTAGACGGAAGAGGAAGGAAGAAGGTTATTGACGGAGGCTACACCGGGAAAATAAGCAAAGTGGATCCTCAACTCTTATGGCTCCTCTTGAAAAGTGGGTACTTTCCAGTCATAGCGCCGATTGCTGTAGGAGAAGAATTTGAAAAGCTGAACGTAGACGGGGATCGGATGGCCGCCTACATCGCCGGAGCCTTGAAAGCAGACAAACTCATCCTTCTAACCGATGTGCCAGGAATAATGCTTGATGGCAAGCTGTTACCAAAAGCGAGTGTTTCTGAGCTAAAGGAGATTCTGCCAAAATTAGGCCATGGAATGATAACTAAGGTCTATGCGACGATTGAAGCGCTTGAATTTGGTGTCGGTGAAGTGATGATCGCCTCCGGGTTTGAGAAACTGCCTGTCTCATCAGCGCTAGGACACAAATCTTGTACGGTGATAAGCCGTGGATGAACGGGAAGTTATTGACGTCGAAGAAAGGTTGATGGCAAACGTTTACTCGAAGAGACCTGTTGTGCTCACTAAAGGTAGGGGTGCTCTGGTCTGGGACATTAACGGTAAGGAGTACATTGATTGCATGGGTAGTTATGGGGTTTGCATCGTGGGGCACTCCCATCCAAGAGTTGTAGAAGCGATAAAGAAGCAGGCAGAAAACCTCATCTCTTGCCACGGTTCTCTTTACAATGAAGCAAGATCCGTTCTCTTGCAAAAGATTACCAGCATAGCGCCCAAAGGCCTAAACAAGATTTTTCTGGGAAACAGCGGTGCTGAATCAGTTGAATGCGCCCTTAAATTGGCACGCAAGTTTTCAGGCAAACCCGAAATAATCGCTATGATGGGCGCCTATCATGGAAAAACTATGGGTGCCTTGTCTGCAACTTGGAACAAGAAGTACCGTGAACCATTCGAGCCTTTGGTTCCGGGCTTTAAGCACGTTCCACCTTTCAATATTCAAAAGACGCAGGAAGCCATTACGGAGAAAACGGCGGCTATCATCGTTGAACCAATCCAAGGAGAATCGGGCGTCAGGGTCCCTCCGAACGGTTTCCTTGAGGAGTTAAGAGAAGTCTGCGATGAGAAAGGCATCCTCTTAATTCTTGATGAAATTCAGACGGGGTTTGGGAGAACAGGTATGATCTTTGCTTGTGAACACTGGAAGGTCGTTCCTGACATTCTTTGTCTCGCAAAGTCGGTGGCAGGCGGCCTTCCAATAGGAGTGACGATCGCAAAAGAAGACATAATGTCCTCGTTCAAAGTTGGTGAGCACACAAGTACCTACGGTGGGAACCCCCTTGTATGCGCAGCCGCGTGTGCTGCAATCGACGTGATTGTTGAAGAAAGACTTCCGGAAAGAGCAGCAAAATTGGGGGCGTACCTCAAAGAAAAGCTTGAGGACCTTAAGACGCGTCGTGGAATCATTAGGGAGGTTCGAGGTCTAGGCCTCATGATTGGGGTAGAACTTCGGTTTGATGTTCTGAATGTTTTAATTGAATCTGCGAATAACGGGGTTCTCCTCCTTGACGCGGGCAGAAACGTTTTACGGTTTCTGCCTCCTTTGGTCATTGAAAGAGAGCAAATTGATAATGTGATTGCTGTTCTCGGCAAGGTCTTGGAAGATGAGGAACATGGAAGATTATTCGGTTCGCCTCCTAACTAGGTTGCTTGAAATTTACAGTCCGTCCGGTAAGGAAGAAGAGATTTCCGATTTTCTTGCCGAGGAAATGGAGAGCTTAGGCTTCCGAGTAGTTAAGGATGAAGTTGGGAACATTATTGGAGAAATAGGCCATGCGAAACCAGTCATTCTGTTGTGTGGACACATGGATACAGTTGCTGGACAGATTCCTGTGCAGCTCAAGAATAACAAGTTGTACGGCAGAGGGGCTGTTGACGCAAAAGCGTCTCTGGCGGCGATGATTGTTGCTTCATCTATGCTTGCTAAAGAAAGGCTCCCAAACAAGGTTATAGTAGCAGGTGTGGTTGATGAAGAAGGCTCGAGTAAGGGCATAAGACACCTCATAGAATCGGGCTCCTCCTCTGATTACGCCATATTCGGAGAACCAAGCGGCGTCGAAAGAATAATCATCGGGTACAAGGGAGCTCTGCAGCTCAAGATAACGTGTAGGACTCAAACCGGGCACTCTGCCGCTCCATGGCTATTTGAAAACGCTGTCGAGAAGGCACTTGAAATCTTAAGAAAAATCAAGGGGCTTCATTTACCTCAAGAAAAGCATGGTAGCCGCTTTTATTCGATCACTTCGTGTCTAATCAAAATAGAGGGAGGCGAAGCGATCTCAAAGGTCCCCTCCGAATGCGATATTCACGTGGATATCCGAGTTCCTCCCCAATTCACGGCAAAGCAGTTGTTTAATGAAGTTAGGAAGATAATTAGGCAATATCAAGTTGCCAACCCCAAAGTATCAGTCGCAACTGAAATCGAGAAAATCATTGATCCCTTCGATATGGGGCAAGACTCCCCCCTCGTCAAGGCACTGTCTTGGTCGATTAGGAAAGTAAGGCACACTTCTCCTATTCTGCTGAGAAAGACGGGTACCGGGGACATGAATTTGCTTGGCAGAGCCATGAAAATACCGGTAGTCACATATGGTCCTGGCGTCTCTCGTCTGGATCACACACCAGATGAGCACATAGATGTTCAGGAGTACCTAGACAGTATTCAGGTGTACAAAGGGGCCATTTTGAAACTACTTGAACTGTGCCGAGAAAAGAAAAGAGTCTGAAGAAATATTACAACAACAGATAGATTAGTAATGCCTTTTGGGCATGCAGTCTGTTTTCCGCTTGATCCCACACAATTGAACTCTTCCCGTCTATCACTTCTGCCGTAACTTCTCCTCCTCTGTGAGCGGGGAGGCAATGCATAAAGTAGGTTTTCTTGCCCGTAGATTCTAGGAGTTTCTTGGTCACTTGATACTTCGGTATGAAGGCGCTCAATCTCTTTTTCTTTTCGGTCTCTAACCCCATCGAAACGAAGGTATCCGTATAAATTATGTCCGCACCTTTCACCGCCCCGAATGGATCCGACGTGACAACTATTTGTGAGCCACTATTCTTCGCTGATTTGATGGCGATGTCGACAATGTCCTTTTTAGGTTGGTACTCTTTTGGTCCAGCAACTGAAATATGAGTACCCATCTTTGCGCATCCGATCATTAGAGAGTTGCAGACATTGGTTGCATCGCCAACGAATGCCACTTTTACATCTTCAAGTCTTCCCATTTTTTCCTCAATTGTAAGTAGGTCGGCTAAAGCTTGGCATGGGTGGAATCTATCAGATAGCCCATTTATTACAGGAACACTTGCATTTCTAGCGAGTTCTTCAATGTCTTCATGTCTGTTTACTCTGGCCACTATTGCATCGACATACCTGCTCAGCGCTTTTGCGGTGTCGGCAATAGTTTCGCCTCTTCCGAGCTGGAGGTCATTCCAGCCGAGGTATATTGCTCGTCCGTCCAGTTGATTCATTGCAACTTCAAATGATACCCTTGTTCTTGTAGAGGGTTTCTGGAAGATCATGCCGAGGGTTTTTCCACGAAGTTTTTCATTGGCCTCTTCTCTCCGTGCTTTTAATCTGCTTGTAAGATTAATAATCTTCTCCAACTCGTTTCTTTCATACGCTGCAAGCGAAAGAAAATCGCGTTTCATTCTAGTTCGAACCTCCTTATGCCTGCTTTTTATAAAAGAATTTCGTCGCATACAATGTTTAGCATAAAAAGCCAGAAAATACAAGGATTTGAGAAGTCTGCTCCTTCAAACCGCAACGGAAACGGGGGCTTATCTTGCAAATTTACACGATTAAAACGAATCAATGTTTAATTATTACCTGCGACGAATGTAACCGAAGTTCGGAGACTTAGAAATGAGCTATCGTAGGAAGAAAAGTCGTGGTGAAGCTCCAATCCCTGCTGCCTCGGCAGGCATATTGAGATTCTACGAAACCGAAACCCCGTCTGGAATAAAGATGCGTCCAGAGGTCGTTATTGTTCTGTCCGTCGTCTTGATCGTGGCCGTCATTCTTGCTCGAATAATGCTATAAGTACTCTCCTAGGCGCGTCTGTTGCAAAGGAGGTATCGGTTCGGCGTTTATTCCAAGTTTTCGACGTATGAAGTCCGCGAGCTCTTCCTTGTATCCATGCACGGTGTAGACCTTCTTCGGCTTAGCCTCTTCCACGTAGTTTGTTAGTTGGATGAAGTCTGCGTGAGCGCTCAGAGGAAAGGCAGTGTTACCATTCAGGCGTGGCCTAAATTTCAGTGCCCATCCCGTCACGAACGCTCTGGAGAAACCCTCGTTTACCAAGTAAGACTGTGAAGTAGGGATGACATATGCACACTCATGTTTTTTGATGAGTTCTTTTCCCTCTTCAGCATCAAGATCTATGAAATCCATGGACACGCCATACCGCGTGTAGACGTCATTAACCTTCGTTATGGCTGAATTTGTAACCACCGGTACCTTTGTGAAAGTGTTTAGGAGCCTTATTACCTCCTGTGCTTTGCCCGCGGAGTACACTTGAAAGACAGGCGTCTTTCCATTTTGAACCTGATTCAGCGTCCACTCAACAACCCCCCGATAGACATCGTCTCTCTCAGGAAAGACGTAGAAAGGAAGGCCGTAAGTGGCTTCTATTATCAGAATATCGCAGGGCACAATCTCTGCTTTACTAGTGGTCAAAGCCTCTCTGCAGTTAATATCTCCTGTGTAAAGAACGCTTGTCTCCGGGGTCTGGATCTTATATTGGGCAGAACCCAGCATGTGTCCCGCATCATGAGCCGTGATTTCTAGATCGCCTAAAACGACCCCATCACCGCATTTAAGGGGCTTAAAATTTATGATTCTCATGCCTCTTGAGGTGTAAACTTCCTTGGTTTCGATCGTCGAAAAGTTCTCGGCCTTTGATTCGAAGCCTGCGACGTGGTCTCCGTGGGCATGCGATATGAAATTACGGGTGGTTCGTGATCCACGCGTCCTTGAATCTAAGCGGATTATGGTGTTCTCCGTTACGATTACGGGGCCCTCTAACCATCCTATCTTGACGTCCGTCGTCGTAGGCTCTTCCCTTCGGAAAACATCGGTCTAGTGGAGGACCTCTATTCTCAAGACGGCGTTTAGATTGATAAAAAGTTCGCTTCTCTCCTCGCGGCTGGCTATTTGAGGCAGAGGCTGAGCCAGGCTAGATCTGAATGTTACGGCCTCCCCGTCTGATAGCCAGACACCCGGAGGTTCCTGAGAGACGGCCGTGAGAACTCCTTCGTAGCCAAAATCGCGGTCCAGTGTTATTAGAACCCGTTTGCCTATTTTCTGTTCGATCATTTGGAAGACCGTAGGGTTCATCTCAAGGCGCCTCTCCGATAGAAATGAATCAGAAAGGCGTCAAATAAAGGTTTGGAATTTGAGAAGTGTTTTAGCCGGTAAGTCTTCTCAGCTCTTTTTCGCTCAGTCTTCGTGTTTTTACTCTTCCCGGTTCGTTAGATATTATAGCGCTGTTTCCAGAAGGATCTTTTAGGATGAGAGTGAAAGTGCATTTACCTCTTTTTGCAGCATCCAGTTTTTTGAAGAATATTTCGCTTTTGAACGGTTCGTCGATGACTTCAGCTTTATCTTCAATCCTTTCGAGAACCCCTTCAATGTTGGATATGAACGCTTCTGCAATAGGTCCAGGGCGTATCTTCACGCCCAGTTCAGGAATTTCAACCGTAGCAGTCATGGATCTGATGACCCTTGTTTGCAGGTCTTGAGGTTTCTCCACTTTAATCTTGTAATAACGTGGTTCATGATATTCTAAGGAGGCGATGTCGGTGCGTCGCCAACCGCATCTTATACAGCGCGAGAGCGTCAACAACGTTTTTCCAAAGTTCGGTGTAGAGTACTCGGTCTCCGTTATGGTCAGCTCTTTTTCACCGCATACTGGGCATAAGGCGTCTTCCAGAACGTAGCTTTTAGCTGGCACCGCACTCATCTATACTTTCCCGCAATTCTTAGTGTAATAGCTAGATTAAATACGCGGTCAAAAATAGAGTCTCAGAGGCGTCTCCATTCAATGGATGGTGCGGAATCATATGTGCATCAGGCAGTTCGCCACTACACTTCTCTATTCACGTTTCCAAGCTACCGGGTCTTGATCATGCTCTTATTGCTCTTTACTATGCTTGGTAGTGCGTTTGGGTTCGTCCTGTCTTTCAGTTCGCTTCAACTATTCTACATGGGGCTTCTATACGGGTTCTTTGTGTTAGCGTTTCCAACCATGGTGAGCGACTTACTGGTCAGAGGTTTTCTCGCAAGAGGCGACATCGTGTTCACTCTTCGCAGATGTACCGCTCTCTCCCTTGTCTCATGCGTTCTATGGGTTGCCTCTATGATCGTTGGAGGGCTCCTTCAAATTTTTTTAAAGCTAGATCAGCTTTTGGTTTACGCTACAATTTTTGGGATGAGTGTTTCAGCCGCCCTGCGCCTCCTAACCTTCAGTGGCGTCTCACTCCTTAATCAGCGGAGGGTCGTCCTGTCCGCGGTAATTCAGCCCTGTTTCTGCTTCGCCTCATCATTCTTCTTTCTTGAAATGAATTTTCCCCTGCTTTCACCCAGTATCTTGGGTTTTGGGCCTATGCGCCTGTTCGTAATTGCGTCTCTTTCATGTCTTTTGCTTTTAGCCGCCACGAGCTTCTACATTCACATCGTAGATGAACGCGGAAGAAGATTCATAGGAATAGGCGGCCTCCAACTCTTGAGGGGCTTTGTGGCCGACTGGACCGAAGGATCAACTACCATTCTTGAAGACAGCTTCGAAAAACTCGGCGGAGAAACAACGATTCCTGTAACGCTATTTGCCTTTGGAAAGGAAGAGAAAATTGAAGCAGTCGTGGTCGTCCCTCTGTTTCATCCAGGCCCGTTTAAGAATGTTGGAAGCAGTAATCTGCCCTACCTCATTCAAAGGTCTTTGGAGGACAGGCTGGGATCGATCGTCGTTGTTCCGCATGGAACATCGGGTCATGAGCTGAATCTGACTTCTCAGCACCAATGCGAGAAGGTTATTCAAGGAATCCTCGATTTAGCCGATTTTTCCACCCTCTCGTCCGCGGCGACAAGGCTGTTTCGTGGAGAGGTTGGCCATGCCAAAGCTACATGCCAATTCTTTGGAGAACGTGGTCTGATCACGCTTACCTGTGCGCCAAAGAACATGGAAGATGTCCCCTTTGAGGTCGGTGAAAGAATCGCCAGTAGATGTTTAGAGTTGGGGGGTAGAGTCGCTGCAGTCATAGACGCGCACAATAGCATCGAACCTGGAGAACAAACACCTAGTTTGGCAGAAAGAGATTTGGTTGATCTTCAAGAGGCAGCAGAGTCGGCGATTACTCGTGCGTTGAATGATAAGCAGTCTGTTTTCAAGATTGGGGCTGCTAGAGTAGTGCCCTCCAACTGGGGTCTAGAACAAGGGATAGGATACGGCGGTATTGCCGCCTTAGTAGTCGTATCTGAAGAGCAGAGGGTAGCCTACATAGTTGTAGATGGAAACAATATGGTCAGCGGCCTCCGCGAAAAGACTCTGGAGGCGCTGAAGAAGCTGGGCATAGATGAAGGCGAGGTTCTAACCACAGACACTCACGCCGTAAATGCAGTGGCTCTTGTTGAGGGAGGATATCATCCGGTGGGCAAGGTGATCGATCATGGGGAATTCGTCTCTCGAGTCGAGGAAACGGTTTCTCAGGCATTACTTAATGCGCGAGAATCCAAGGTGTCGTGTAAGGTTGGTGAAATTCGCGGTGTGAAAGCAATTGGGAGAGGCAACTTGGTTAAGCTCAGCCAGCTCGTTGACACGATGTTTTGCCTCGCAAAAATGCTCGCTCTTGCCGTCTTTCCACCGGCAATAGCATCTGTTCTACTCCTCTTCATCTTGTTCTAGCAATTCCTTGAGCCATAGCTTGTTGAACATGCTTAGAAGGGAAGAGTTAAGAGCGCCAAAAACGATAAAAGCTTCAATTTAATGATATTTTTAGTCCCTTTGACACTAGAAGCTCGCATCAAAAGCTTGGAGAATCTGGTATGACTGAAAAGACTCAGGAAAACGTCGTCTTAGTAGGAATAAAGCCGGCTATGAACTATGTGGTAGCATGCATGACCTACTTCAACGCAGGAGCAAAGAAGGTGATCCTGAAGGCAAGAGGACGTGCTACAAGCCGCGCCGTTGATATAGTTGAAATAACGCGTCGATCTTTCATAAAGGGTCTTGAAATCGAGAAAATAAGCATAGGCACCGAAGAATTGCCAAGTTCAGGTGGTCGTCAATCCAATGTCTCTACCCTTGAAATAGTGATTTCGAAGCCAGAAAAGGCCAAGACGACGGGGTGACATCTCTAACAAATTTCAGAGAAAACCTCTTGACAGACTCTTTCACGTCGGTGACGTTTTAGACCAAGCAATAGTGGTTTTCGCGGCGCCATCAAAACACATGCTAGATTAAAACTCACATCTATGTAGAGGTGTTATCATGGACGGGTATCCTAAGATCGTTGTCACTCCTCCGGGTCCAAGAGCCAGAGCGGCTCTACGAGAAGAAGAGGGCTTGATTTCGCCCTCGTTCGTAAAGGAGTACCTGCTTGTAGTAAAGTCTGGAAGAGGCTGTATTGTGGAGGATGTCGATGGTAACGAGTACATAGACTTCAACTCGGGTGTGGCCGTTATGAACGTAGGGCATTGCCACCCCAAGGTTGTTGAAGCTATAAAGGCGCAGTCAGAGGTTCTTCTCCACTACTCTACTGACTTCTATTATGAAGTTAATATGGAACTGGCGAAGAGACTCAGCGAGATAACGCCCGGCAGTTTTCAAAAGAAGACTTTCTACGGAAACAGTGGTGCTGAGGCAATGGAAGCCGCGATTAAGCTTGCTAAATGGCATACGAGAAAGCATCGCTTTCTAGCCTTCATCGGAAGCTTTCATGGAAGATCGCTTGGCACTCTAAGTTTTACAGCGAGCAAGGCGGTTCAACAGAGACACTTCTTCCCAACCATGCCGGGAGTTACCCACGTGCCTTATCCATACTGTTACAGGTGCCCGTTCAATCAAGAATATCCAGAATGTGGGCATTGGTGCATCGACTTCATAGACGAGTTTGTGCTTCAGAAGTATGTGCCACCTGAAGAGACGGCTGCCATGGTCTTTGAACCCATACTAGGCGAGGGCGGCTACGTGATTCCTCCACAAGAATACTTCAAGCGTTTGAAGAGGCTTACAGACAAATACGGCCTCCTCCTCATCGACGATGAAGTTCAGACCGGTGTGGGAAGGACCGGACGCTGGTTTGCCATAGAGAACTGGGAAGTGGTTCCCGACATAGTTTGCATATCTAAAGCTATCGCTTCTGGACTGCCATTAGGCGCAACCGTCGCTAGGGCGGAACTCATGGATTGGGAGGCGGGTTCTCACGCCAACACGTTCGGAGGAAACCCTGTGGCCTGCGCAGCGGCTCTAGCCGTAATCGACATCATAAAGAACGAGCGGCTTCTGGAGAATGCTTCGAACCAAGGAAACTACATTGTTAAGCGCTTGAAAGAAATGCAGGAGAAGTATTCTCTGATTGGCGACGTAAGGGGGAAAGGCCTCATGGTCGGCTTAGAGATTGTCAGAAATAGGGATACTAAGGAGCCCGGAATAAAAGAAGCCAAAGAGATCGTGCTTAGAAGCTGGCAAAGGGGTGTTACTGCCTTAACTTGTGGTGTCTCCACCATTCGAATATTCCCTCCGCTGACAATTACGCGCGACCTTATAGACAGCGGTCTGGAGATAATTGAGGGAGCGATAAAAGAGGTAGAAAAAGAAACCGGACTATGACCCTTCTTTTTCCAGCGGAATGCTTCTTGCGAGAAACACTAAAACAAAGAAAGCAATCACAACTGTGAGCGCAATAATCAGAAGGGCGATCAGAACCCCCCATCCGAACATTGATGGAGAGCTTACCAAAATATTTGGCAGGAAGAAGAAACCGAAGAGGAACAATAGGAAGCGTGGTTTCTTCGTCCGCCAGGTTATGTACGCGGAAACAAGGTCAATGATTCCGAACGTTATTCCTAGCGTTCCAAAGAGATAGTTTAGCGGATACGCGGACTCGTTTAGGAGCGCGATCAAACCGTAAATTACACTAATAATACCAAAGAGCATCAAAAATACAATCGTACCTATTAACAAAAGTCTGTTTCTCGGCGTATTATTCACCAACAATTCAGCCAGGGAGAAACGTTGAACTTGGTTACTTGGCTCCTGAGGGCTCTTTCAATTGTTCCGGCAAGCGTTCGACCTCGGAAGATGTTCCCGACGAGAGTTCTAAACTTCCATCTAAACCCGTTTTGGAGTAGGCGTTCACGATGCGTATTCTTGCTCCTTCTTGGAGCCCCTTCACCTCGTCGGCCAAACTTCTCCAGAGCGATACTTTAATCTCACCCGTTTGATCACGCATCTTGAATGATGCAACCTTAACTTTCTGTCCGCTCCTCGTGACAACTTCCTTGATGTCGGGAGCGGCCGAAACTTCTCCTTCGACAGTCACGCCGCTCATGCCTATCTTTAGCCTATTGATTTGTATGACTTGTGGCGCTTCCTCCTTGAGTTGCGGCAGTTTATCTGCGCCGGCCATCTTAGGATTAACGGTTATGGAACCATCCTTTCCTAGGTTCAGGGTCATCCCCTGTGGCCCCTCCCGAGTGTAAGCCCCTTCTACCAAGACTGCCGTGCCTTTCGATATCGATTTCACCGAGTCGACTTGTTCGTTCCATATTGCGAGCCTTATTGAACCGCTGTCGTCGACCAAAGTTAGGTCTATGACTCGTCCAGGCATGCCAGATGGGCGGTTGAACTCTCTGCTCTGACCAACCTGAGTAACCTTCGCTAGGACATTGATGTCTGACACATTCGGCTTTATTTCTCTGATCTTCATGAGAGTTAAGGGAGGAATCTCTGTCTGAAAGGGGGCTTCCGATAGGATGTTGACTTGGCCGTATGCCCCGACATGGAGTTCTTTTTCTCCTCTCAGTCCGCTTCTGATCCGTCCGCCTAGGATCTGTAGGCAATCGCCCTTTTTTGCGGCGTCAACTGAGTCTGCCCTATCGTTCCAGAGGACGAGTCTAATCTTTCCGGTTTCGTCAACAAGGTTGATCCGTCTAATGCGTCCACCTCCGTTTCCAGGCCTATCAAATGTGGACAGAGGAAAGATCTGGGCGATGATGCCCGTCAGATTCACATATTGGTCGTTTCCCTTTAATTCACCGATCTTTACGAAGAAATCCTCGATCCTAGGGCATTCATTCGAATCGGCGTCGGGAGGCGAGACGCTGATAGATCCTCTCGATCCCACGTTTAATTCCAGCTCTTTACCTAAGCCTTCCCTGACGTAGCCGTGATATATCCTGACGATTTGGTTTTGGGAAATCCTTTTCTGCACAGCTACATCCACGTTCTTGTCCCATAGAGCAACGCCGATAATGCCCGTTAAGTCAGCTATGATGACCTTCATGACCTTCCCCTCGGTGCTATCTGGCCGGGTGAAGGTTCTGGTATGGTTTACGGAGAGTACGCGTCCCGTTATTGTTACGTCGTTTGCGCCTGAGATTAGGTCCTTTATCGTTATCTTCGTCTTCAATCCGCTTTCTTGCAGACGAACCCCCAACTCTGAGGCAACCATGTACGCTGCCCCCTCTTCGGTTAGTAGTCCACCGGAGGCCTCCTTCTTTCTACTGATCATCTCTTGGACGGTCTCGCGTGTGAGGTCTGTCCTTGAAGAGAGTATTCGGCTGATAACTTCTATCGGCGTCAACATCTGGTGGTATGTGCCTCTCATAATGAAAACTTAAAATATCATATAAGGAAATAACCTTTTTCAGAGGTCTTATGTATGTCAAAGTTTTTGTCAAGGGAGAAGATGGCTGGGAAACAAGTCATAGACGCGGAAGGCATGATCGTTGGAAATGTGAAAGACATAGCAGTGGACATAGAGTCGAAGGAGATCGCTTTTAAAATAACAACCAAGGTCGGAACCGAGATCGATGTCGTAAGCGATGACGTTAGTCAAGTCGGCGACGTAATTCTCTTAAAGAAGGCGTTGGAGTTGCCAGAGGTTTCTGAAGCGGCGGCGGTTGCGGCTCCTACGCGCGCGCCAGGAGTATGTCCAAGCTGCGGATACGCAAACGACCCTGCTTCGAAGTTTTGCATCAAATGCGGTACTTTGATGAAATAACCTTCCCCTGTCCTTGTTCGATGTTCTTCGAATGAGCTCTGCTGATTAACTGTCCCAGAAGAGGCGCGTTCTAGCGTACTCCCTTTCTGCTTTAAGCACTTCCAGAGTGAAATCGTCCTCGCTTCTGAAAGGTTTTCTGAGGATACGCGTGGCTGTATGCGGGCCTACACCTCTTCCGGCCATGGCGAAGACGGCGAGGCGACCATAGGTCTGTACTAGGCTTGCACTTCTCCAAGCCGTCAGCCACCTCTTCTCTTCATCGCTCAGAAGCCTTTGCTTTGCCATCTTTTTCTTAGCTATCTTGATCAGCTCGTCGTCGCTTCTGAAAGTCGTGGCTATCAGCGACGAGCCGCATTTGGGGCACCTAATCTTCTCAGGAAGGCTTCTCACCTTTCTCAGGCCTTGCCAATCGGCGTTGAAGAGGCATACTAGTCTCACGTCCTCCGAGTAGAGCCGCTCCTTTATTATTGGGATAATCTCCTCCCTTGGTACGGCAGGCCTTAGAACGTCTTGGGGTGCGATTCTGTCTAGAATGGGAAGCGCTAGGGGCGAATATCCCTTGGATCTTTGAGCAACCTTTACTCTGACCTCTGCGTTTTCTATCATCCTCAGAAATTTTTCCGCGCCTTCGACATCCATTTTTTCGAAGAAGATCTCTCTCAATGTCTCTTTGAAGACCGGTGTGTCTTGTAATGCTCTGACTATGCCTCTTGCTCGGCTCGACTTGTATTCGGCGTCGTGTTCAACTACGCCGAAGCGTTTCGCAACGTTCCATAGGTGCCACGCGAAGAGGAAAGTCTCGCTTAAGGTGTTGGTCAAGATTGATTGTACGTCGCCGGGCTTGAGTTGGTCAAACTCCCTCTGCACCATGTCGGCTTTGACGATGATGGGTAGGATCAACGCTATGCGGTACGGGTCATATTGCGTCGCCACGCTAACGCCCAGTCGGGCGCTGATCAAGGACGCTAAGACCCGGGCTAAGGCCTCGTTGATGAGGTTGCCGAGACAGGCATGAATCACCGCATAGTTTTCGAAGCATTCGATCAAAACCAGACGATCCGTCGGTACAGGATAACCTTCCTCGAGCTGTTTCCTGATCATTTCTACAGCCTTTTTCGCTGCCTCTTCGTCCATCGGATAGCTTTTCAAGACTTCGAGGGCTTTTTCTTCGGTCCCCTCTTCGGCGATGAGTGCTCTTAGTCTGCCTACCTCTTGCGCCACGTCGAAGGTGACGGGTATGATCTCCCCTTCCCAGCTTGGGATTGCGCCTAGGCTTTGATGAACGGGCTCTACTTGGATCGACCCCCTCTCTTCATCTATATTGAGTATTCGCCAAGTTTGTCCGCGCATTATGAACTCCTGTCCAGGTTCACCGCATTTGGCGATGAACTCTTGGTCAAGGGTTCCAACTCTCACATTGCTTATGAAGTCGAGGACGTCGAAGCGTTTTACGTTTGGGATCGTGGAGAGGTTGGTGTAGTAGTAGCTGAAGTTTCTTGGGAGGCGTTTTATGATCAGGTCTCCTTTGACGCGTACGACGCCTTCTCTCTCCAACTGTTTGACGACTTCGAGAAATTCGTCTGTGTCTAAGGCCCTGTAAGGCCAAGCCCTTTTAATGATGCGTATGGCGTCTTCGATCCTGACTCGTCCATACTCCAGTGTTAGGCCGGCGATCTGGTGGGCTGAGACATCTAAGGCGTTATCGTAGATCTTTGGTAGCTCCAGTTTGTCTTGGAGAACGAACTTCGAGATTACGGCGGCCTCGAGGACATCGTCGGGCATTGTTGCTATGATGACGCCCCTCGAGACGGCGCCTAGGATGTGGCCGCCTCTTCCAATGCGTTGAACAAGTCTTGTGGCCTGTCGGGGCGACATGTATTGTATCATGTAGTCGATGCTTCCGATGTCGATTCCGAGTTCAAGTGAGGATGTGCATACCACGCCGCGCAGCTCGCCCTCTTTTAGCATTCGCTCCGTTTCGACACGTACGTCTCGAGATAGGGAACCGTGATGGACGCTGACTTCGACCTCTGGCTTGAGGAGCCGCATTCTTGAAGACAGAGCCTCGGCGTGTTCGCGTGTATTGGTGAAGATTATTGTGGACTTTTTTCCTTCCATTAACTCAAAGATTCGGCGAATTCTTCCAATGCTGCCTGCTGAGATCATGAGCTCCTTGGCGGTCTTGGCATCCTCCGGAGTTGCGGTAGGACTCTCAACCCGGACTTCGATGTCCTTGGACTCAACGGCCTTGACAACTTCCATGGTCCTTCCTTCGCCGACGAGGAAGCTGGCTATCAGTTCAGGGCTGCCTATCGTGGCGGATATGCCGACGCGTTGAAAGTCTCTGCCCGTTATTTCTCTCAGCCTCTCGAGTCCTACTGAAAGTTGGGTGCCGCGTTTGTCTGTCGCTATTTCGTGGACCTCGTCGACGATAACCCATCGGATATTTCTTAGGTGCTCACGCATTCTTCTTCCTGGAAGAATGGCCTGCAGGGTCTCAGGCGTCGTTATCAGCATGTTTGGAGGCTTCAAAGCCTGCATCCTTCGTGCGCTGGGCGCTGTGTCTCCGTGCCGGACTTGCACGTTGAAATCGAGATGTTCGCCAATCTCTGTCAGCCTTCTGAGAATGTCCCGATTCAGGGCGCGAAGAGGGGTGATGTAGAGGAAGCAGATTCCCTTTGGCTCGCCCTCAGAGCGCAGGCGGAGCAGTTGCTCGAATATCGGAAAGACGGCGGCCTCGGTTTTTCCCGTACCCGTTGGCGCTATGAGTAGCGCGTTCGAGCCGCTTAGAATTAGGGGAATGGCCAGCTTCTGAATCTCGGTGGGCTTCTCCCAGCCCAGTCTTTCGATTTCACGCCGTAGAGGCTTTGTGAAGAGGGAGAAGGCATCCTCCGTCAAAGCGCATTTCTCCTAGATTTTGAACAAGACAAACAAAGCTGAGGCTGCAACGCATCTAGTCGCCGAAATATGCGGCGTGGGTGGCTATTCACGTTCCCTTCCGTAAATCATATAGAGAAATGCCAAGGCCAAAGCGACAATTGTCAGGACGACGATTACGTCGTAGAGAACGCCGAAGAACTGCGACAATCTTTTCACCTTTCAGTTGGAATCTTGTTCAAGTAATATTTAAGGTGTCATTTATACGCTCCTGATTTCTAAATGTTCTCCATCTGATAGATGCCATCGTAAGCCTCACGTGATGGATTGAGCAGTTTTAGGAAGATTATCTGGGCGATCCTCGCGCCCCTTTTGATTCTAAGGCCATATGGGTTGAAGACGTTCAGCAGCGCCACGCTGCGTCCACGGTATCCTGCGTCCCAGACTGCTGTCTCTATAGACGCACCGCTTCGTAGTAGGCTGGACCTTGGTCTCGCTATAGCGACAAGATCGTTTGGCATGTTTATGACTTCGTTGAAGACGACTCTGTACGAACCTTGAGCTATGCAAGTCCAACCATCTTCAGCGAGCTTCACCGCCTTTGTCTTCGAAATCACTCTTTCCTCATTGGTGAAGTCTAATGCGCCCTCGGTCTCAAATTCTTCGAGTCTTTCCACTGTTAAGTCGACGCCATTTGGACCGATCTGCTTCCTAACGTTCACAAAGTCTTCCACTAGTGGAGGCGTCTCCTGAAGCCTTTTTAGGAGATCCTCTTTGCTCAGAACTGCGCCAAGCTGCCTTAGGCTTGCTTTCCTGTTCAGGCTGATTCTGTTGCCGACATTATTCCGAGACGTATCTTCTCAGCCTCTGAAGCGACTTGATTTTGTTTTCTCTATCTATCTTCGAACGGTCGATCGCGTCCTTCAAGAATTTTATCGATTCGTCCATCGCTTGACGATTGACAGGGAAGGGGATTCCGTCCTTTCCCCCGTAGGCGAATGAGTATTTGACGGGGTCTCGCCAGCTGGGAGGCTTCCCGTAGATAACTTCTGAGACTAGTGCGAGGCCTCGAACGGTGGCTGGGCCCACTCCACTTAAGTTTAATAATTCCTCGTAGTTTCTCGGCTGGAACTCGTAGGCGTTCTTTAGGGTGTTCCAGTTTATTCTTCGGGGCATGGAGAGTGTCTGGATGATGTAGTCCTTTTCTTCAACATTATTGCCTATCCACTTCGCAAGGGTCTCCTGATGCATAGGCCTCACGGCTTCAAAACTTCTCTTTAGGCTTCTGACACCATCCTTGACGAGGTCAACGGACGCTTTTCTACACTCCTCGCTCTCCCCCGCCGTCATGTCAAGGGCCCGCTTCCTGACCACATCGCAGACTATGGCTTCATGGGGTTCGTCCACGAAGCTTTTCACTTTGTCGGAGTGCCAGTGATATCGTCTCGCGGTCTTGTCTAGAGGGCTCATGCCTTGCTGTATCACAACCCACTCCTCATTCTGAGACATTATGAAGGCATGGTGATATAGAGGATAGCCCGCCTGTATAGCCGTGTTGTCGACCTTAGCAGTCATTCTACTAGCATATTGCAGGGATCGAACGTGATCAGGGGAGAGATCAAAAGCATCACCTATTCTCTCGATTTCCGAAGGAGCATGTCGTGAGGTCCTCCCCTTTCCACCGGCAACCGCCAGTCCATGATCCTCAGTCCTGAAAACGGTCTTTAAGACGCCGGTGAGCACGGTTGTGACGCCGGAGGAGTGCCAGTCGTAGCCTAGGACGCATCCTAGCGCTTGGAACCAAAAGGGGTTTGCAAGCCTTCGCAACAGTTCGTCTTGTCCGTATTCGTCGATGATGATGGCAACGATCTTGTCGGCGAGCCCGATCATTCGGCTGACTAACCACGGAGGAGCATAGCCGTAGTGAAGTGGGAGGGTCGCAGTGCCTGTCCTTCTCAGCGCCGACACCAGGTTTAGTGGTTTGTCTGGGGGGATATTATCAGAATCGGTCTTGGAGATATATCCATTCACTCTCTTCTCAGTATTAGTAACCATAGCGTCAAAGAGATGATCGACATTACGATGAAGCCGTAGATCGAGAGATTGATTAAAAATGCTCCTAGGGATGCGCCGCCAAGTTGCCTTAGCACTATCAAAATGAACCCGTAGAAGAGTAGAGCAAAAGGAATCAGCCATAACCCAACTAGAACCTTGTAAACAAGTCTCAATTCTTTCTGCCCGACAGTTTTGTTAAGTGGTTTCTGTTAAGTTTTCGCTTTTTAGTGTCTTTGTTTTAAGCCTGCTTTCTATTTGGATTCATTACCTTGATCGGATTCAAAATCATCGTGTGAGATGGTGGAACTGTTTGCGTGCACGTACTAAAGTGGAGCCGGGGACCGGATTTGAACCGGTGTAGAGCCGGTCTGCAGCCGGCCGCCTGAACCGCTCAGCCACCCCGGCACAATTATTATCGCATAAACACCAATTTATCTTTTAATGAGTTGTATTCAGGCTGTCCTTCGGGCTTTCTAGCTTTGAGACAAGCAGTATTATGAGGACAACGACAACAGTTACCATGACGGCAGAAACATAGTCGTAGAGTAGTCCTGTTCCTAATGCGCCTGGAAATACCAGATCGATTGTTCGCTTTATCACGTCGTTCCAACGCAGGGCAGTAACCAGCCTAAAGCTGCGATCAGAAGAGCCGCTAGCTGCGATCTGAACGTGGAAACAAATCTGGAAGCGCTCTTCTTGGCTCTTACCTGAATCTTTCTAGTGCTTTTTTGGCGTTCATTTTTGGGCATGCGACCTCAATCCATCTGCCATCTGAACCAACAAGTAGTTGTTAAATATATGGCGAATGAAAGGAGACTAACCTTTGAGAGTCGGTTCCTAAGGCCATACGCTACAACAAGTAAAAGGGTTCACGGATACTTAGGCATAGGATTGTGTGATACAGGGTTTTGATTGACCCAAGTCTACAAATTATTAAAGAAAGCATTGACCAAAAAGGCAATTGATTAAATTGTTTCTATTTCGTGACACTGTTAACTTATTTGTCATAACAAGGGAAGGCTTAAATTTCTGTTGACTAATTACTTTCGCGTTCCCCTTATTTCATGTTAGGAGATCTTCGCAGTACGCGTTGACGGCTGTTCTCAAGAGTTTCGGACGTATGTAGAAGATTATGTTAGGGGATCTGAGTGTCTCGTCACTCTGTGAACCCATGATTATGCTGATGCGTTTCCTGCCGAGTATGCCTGCAAGATGTGCAAATGTTCCCGGCCGATTCTGCATTGCTTCTCCTGTTATGCTTATCCCGCCAACTTCTTTTCCCTGCACGTTCGGATGATATCCATAGTCTTCTAGACGCTTCTTGAGCACACCTTCAATTCTTCCATCCGTCTTTTGACTGCCAAGTGGGATTGTGACCGATATTACGTTTGGAGAAGTGGAGACATCCGATATGTCTACGCCACTCTCTGATAGTATCCCGGTCATCTTGCTTAGGTAGCCTCTTCCTTCAGGGGTGTCCATGAGGTCATCCTCAACCGATATCAGGTAGAATCTTCTAGCCGATATGGCGGCGACGGGATGTTCGTGTGTGGTTGAGGACTCACGAGAAATTAGAGTGGATTTTCTCTGTCTGAGGTTCTTGACTCTGATAGGTATACTGTTGTGTTTGGCATATTGGATTGCCAAGGGGTGTACGACTTCAGAGCCTCTCCACGTTATTTGGCTTGCTTCATCATAGCTCAGGATTGGTATTACGTCCTTCTTGCCGAATTCTGGTTCGACGCGATAGATGCCCGGGACATCTTTGACAATCTCATATATGACCGCGTGAACAGCG